>WBZY01000687.1_pt1 | contig 23475 bp, 22 predicted proteins | sample 5204191 | NCBI WGS metagenome assembly WBZY01 (sample SAMN12344363, study PRJNA552823) | activated sludge metagenome | biome: Activated sludge suspended growth; feature: Anammox Sidestream; material: Wastewater; isolation source: activated sludge from anammox sidestream of wastewater treatment...
AAGTGGACTGTTATGCCCGTGCAGAACTGGGCTGTTGCTTTATCTCATTTATCTATTATTTTTGACCAGAGATTAAAAAATGTTCTTTAATACTAATTCCCATTTACACAAATTATTTTACAGACTCGAATGAAAGGTCTTTGTTTACTTTTCTTGAAACCACAGACTTCAGCAAATATATTTATAAAACTAAACCATATTTTAATCTTGTTGACTTATTCGATTATTTAATAAACAATTTCTATTCATTACTTTCATCAAAGTACAATCCTGATTATTTAAAGTGGACCGTAATAAAATCAACGCTTGAAAGAGCTGAGGTTTTATTCGAAAAAGCATCTGTTGCAAAAGAAAAGATTATAAAGGCTATAGGCTTATTAAATATTCTTGCACCAGCAGGCTCAAAAATTAATACTGAGTTTCTGAAAAAATATGGAAAGCTATCTCTCAATATTTCAAATATCGAAAATGAAATAAAAATTCTTGAAAAGAGTAAACTTATCAGATTTCAATCTTATTCTGATAGCTATGTTTTATTTGAAGGAACTGATGTTGATATCGATTTAGCATTAACTGATGCTGAAAATTATATCAATCAAAATCCAGATTTGGTTAGCAAACTGAAAGAACATTTCAACTTTCCCTATTTGCCTGCTAAAGCCAGCTATATTCAAAAAGGTACGCCACGATTTTATGAATTCATTATTTCAGATAATCCGATTCAACAAAAACCCCAAGGTGAGTCAGATGGGATTATAAATTTAATATTTAATGAGAATGTTGATTTAAATAATATCAACTCCGTTTCGAAAACTGTTAATGAAGCAATTTTATATGGAGTTTATGAGAATGCGGAATTAATCAAAACAACAATATTAGAAATCGATAAAGCAAATTATGTTTTGGATAAATACGCAGATGATCGTGTAGTTAATTATAATTAAAATTATCAGGTTTAATGAACACGAATGTTTTCCAAAATATTAGCAAAATTATAGAACGGGACAGCAAAACTACTACCTACAAGTTTGCACTTTTGCGCGGTGTAATTGAAATTATTCAGGAAAATTCTCCTTACATTTTTTTTTCAAAAGATCGAGTTTGTTTCCCTCTTGGATTACTTATTGAGAAGTGGTTGCTTTATTATTATCCGATTTTAGACTCGTCAGTTAAGATTCCTCAAATTAATGGTAATTTTAATTTAGCATTTGAGGCTCAGTTCAATAGAATAATAAATGCTTATGAAAGAGTTGGTGGATTTTCTGCTTTCTATAATGATTTAAAGAATAACGGTATTCCCAAGAATTTAAAAATAGAATTTCTTGAATTAGTTAAAAAAATGAGAGATACTATTACAAAAATGCCCATGAAATATATAGGGCGTTCCATTAGTAATAATTATTATTCAATTTTTCAATATGAATCAAGAAGCAAACGAAAAGCAGCTTCTACAGTAGACACTGATTTTCTTATATATAATTTTGGTTTATTTTCGATACCAATTGATTACCATGAGGCTTTCAAAATCTTAGGAAGTTTTATTAATGGAACTGATGCCATCTTTTTTAAATGGGCCGAATTCTCCGTCAATGCTTCTGGAAAAAATTTATCTGTTGAGAAGGTAGTAAATGAAATATTAAAAAGTCCAATAACTCAAAGAGAAGTTGAAGAATCAAAAAAAATATATAGAAGCATTATTAAAAATGAAGGAAAAGTATATTGCGTATGGACTGGAAAAACTATATCAAAATATGATGTTGATCATCTTATTCCATTTTCAATTTGGAAGAATAATGACTTGTGGAATTTACTACCAGCTCAATCCAATATTAACAATGAAAAGAGAAATAAAATTCCTTCTATTAAAGTTATTGAGAAACAAAGGGAATTAATTATTCATTATTGGGAGATTATTGATAGATATAAACACGACAGATTTCAGAAAGAAATCAAAGTATCGCTTTTGGGAAATAATCAAGATCTTAATTGGCAAAGGGCTGCAATAAATCAATTAAAAAATAGCTGCAATTTTTTAATTACTACTCGTGGTTATGAAGAATGGATCATTTGAATAAAAATTTATATAGTCACTTAACAGCAAAAGAGAGAAAATATTTATCCTTTCCGGCAAAGCTTTTGCTTAAAAAAAAATTATTAGTTGGTGAAGTTTTAGATTATGGATGTGGTTTAGGAAAAGATGTTGAATTGTTTGAGAAAAGAGGAATTGACATAACTGGTTATGATAAACACTATTTCCCCCAATACCCCACAAAAAAATTCGATACAATAATATCTTTTTATGTGTTGAATGTTTTAATGCCTGAGGAGCAAACAGATGTTTTAATGGATGTTTCAACTTTGCTTAAATCAACGGGTAAAGCATTTTTTGCAGTTAGAAGAGATTTACGTTATGAAGGCTTTAGAATTCACAAATTGCATCAGAAACCCACTTATCAATGCAATGTTAAATTAGGTTATAAATCTGTTTTTATAAATGAGAATTGTGAGATTTATGAATACAAACATTTCAACCAAATCATTAAGAAAGAAAATACCGATTGTATTTTTTGTAACCCTGCTTCTGACAGAGAATTGATTTTAGAATCTGCAACAGCTTATGCTATGTATGATAAATTTCCAGTTAATGAAGGTCATGCCTTAATTATACCAAAAAAACATTGTGCGAATTATTTTGATTTAAATTTTAAAGATCAATCAGCCTGCTGGTTTATTTTAAATAGAGTTAAAAAAATAGTAAGCGAAAGATTTAATCCTGATGGATTTAATATTGGTGTGAATGTAAATTCATCAGCAGGACAAACAGTTCCGCACGTTCACATTCATCTAATTCCAAGATATAAAGGAGATGTTGCAAATCCGACAGGAGGAGTTAGAAATGTAATTCCTTCAAAAGGTGATTATACTAAATCATAAATAAAATGATTTAAGGGAAATATAAATGGATAAAGTAAACAAATTATTAAAAGCTAGTGCACGAAAAGCAAAAATAATTTTTGATTTGTGTGAAAAGCGAGGCGAGGGTATTTATAATAAACTTCACATTATTAATACTTCGCAGTATCCAGATGAAAAGAAGGAATATCGCATTTATCACGCAGATGGATATTGCTTTGATGTCAGTAAAGAAAAATTAGAATTAGACAAAGACGAAGTTTGTCTTTCTTGTATTAAAGGGTATGAATACCAATTTAATGAGGGAATTTATGATGGGTTTAATGAGATTTCAGAAGAAGAAGCAATAAAATTGTTGGAAGCCATATGAAAAAAGAAATTATTTCCGACGAAATATTCTATGCTTGTAGAAGAGCAACAAATTTTTCAAAGCCATATGCCTGGGGAGAGGTTAAAGAATTATTAAATAAAGAAAACTTACAACTATTGGATGATGATATTGTTAGAATTGGTTTTGAGGAAGGTTGGGACGAAGGAGATAGTGCTAGAGATGATATGTATTTCATTTCTGTTAAAAGAAATAGAGAAGAAACTGATGATGAATTTGCAAAACGTACACTAAAAATTGAAAAGCTTATAGAAGAAAATAAAAAATTGCGATATGAAAATTATTTAAAACTAAAGCAAGAGTTTGAATCCAAATCTTAAAAAGTAAAAACTACGTATTGTAATTTTCAAAATCTTCAGGATGTTGTCCTTCACCGCTATCATAAATTATTACAGAAGTATTTCTTGGTGGCCCATCTGCAATGATTTGAATTTCCTCAGATTGTTTTCTCCTGAATGTCTGCATATCCCAATTTTTATGTTCCGGGAAGAATTTATTAATTGCTTCCTCCATTGTTCGAGGAGCACTTACTGAATCAGGCTCAATTCCAGCTTCAAAACATTTCCTAGTAAGAAGAGCATCTATTGAATTAGTTACTTTTTCTACTAGTGCAGCAATAGGATTGGATTGTTGTCCGCGAACAATACCAAACATTTTTTCATCTCCTCCCAATGGATGCCAATTTTCATCTGAAAAAATATCTGAATTATCAGTGATAATTTTATCAACATCATCTTCGGTAGGTGCATTAAAGAGTTTTTCGAACAGTTCTTTTTCGTTCATATGACTCACAATATTAGTTTAACCCTGTTTTTGCTTCAAATAATTTCTTAAATGATCTGATTACTAAATTGATTTCATCCATATTATTCTCTTTTCCAAAACTAAACCTAAAGCTTGATAACGCATCATTATCCGAAAGACCCATCGCCTTCAGAACATGAGAAGGTTTCACTGAAGAAGAATTGCAAGCAGAACCTTGTGAATAAGCAACATTGCTCAATTCATTCTGTACTAAAAAAGGATCCATTTTCGTTAAACAAATATTAGAAACATTGAACAACCTTTGAGTTGGATGCCCATTTACCTTAATCATTTTTGTTTCAAGCAGTTCGTTTTCAAACTTATTTCTTAGGGTTTTGACTTTTTCTTGGATTTGGCTCATTTCAGAATGAGCTATCTCAAATGCTTTAGCTAATCCCACTATCCCCGGCACATTCAAAGTTCCACTTCTTATTCCTCTTTCATGTCCTCCACCATGGAAAAGTGGTTCGAGCTTTATATCCTTCCTAATAAATAATCCCCCAATTCCTTTGGGTCCGTAAAATTTATGACCTGAAAAACACATCATATCAATATTTGATTTACTAATTTCAACAGGGATTTTCCCAACTGCTTGTGTTGCATCGGAAAAGAATAATACATTTTTATTGCCACAAACTTCACCAATCGCCTTTATCGGCTGCATTACTCCAGTTTCATTATTCACATAAATAACTGAAACAATGATCGTATCTTCTCGTATTTTACTTTTCAATTCATTAACATCAATTAAGCCTTCTCGATCAACTGATAAATATTCTAGTTCAAATCCTTTCTTTTCTAAATGTTTACAAACATCTAAAACCGCACTATGTTCTGTCTGAGTTGTAATGATATGTTTGCCTTTATTGGAATAACCTTCTGCAATTCCTTTTATCGCTAAGTTAATTGATTCAGTAGCTCCTGAGGTAAAAATTAAATCTGTTGGTTTAGCATTTAATAGATTGGAAATAAATTCTCTACTCTGTTCAACTGCTTTCTTTGATTTTTCTCCTATGAAGTGGCTACTTGAAGTATTTCCAAAATCAGTAGTAAAGAAGGGTAACATTGCCTCAACCACACGAGGATCCGTTGGAGTTGTTGCGTTATTATCGAAGTAAATAATTATTTCATTCAATAGAAAAATACCTTGCTTTACAAGCTTATTTCTAAAATAATAATATTTTATGGTTAAAATAAATTTCGTAAAGCTACATTTTGTAAAAATTGACTTTTGAGCAATAGATTTTATGTTTATTTCTTTTATATTGTCAGCTGAGTTCGCTGAGTCTCAAAAGTAAATCTTCACTTCAATCACGACTTGCCTTTCTTCAAAGGTAGAACTTCATACACCGCTAAGAATGTAAGAGTACTCCGTATGAAGCATAACTTAGGGAAGTCAGATCCGTCTACACTTCGTTTCGCCGGACAGGTAAGATTTTAAGTTTGACACGAATAATTTTTTTGTTCTCTCCTGCTTTCGCGGTAATGACAATACGAGGAGATTTTTTTTCGGAGTTGAGATTCTTTCGGTCGTTTCACTCCCTCAGAATGACACTTCGTCACTTCGACAGAGCTTGCCCGGAGTTTATCGAAGAATTCGGATTGACAAGAGCATACAGGTCACCCCAAATCGCCGCCCCAAACAAAATCTTTGAACCCGGGAGAAGGTAAACGTCCGACAACAAGTGCATCAGAAATATCAATATTCTTTGCAAGATTTTTTACACGGGAAAGGTCTTGCGCTGTTGCTGTTTCCTTTACCTCAATTGCTGTTTTTCCTTTTAGTATAAAGTCAATCTCTTTTCCTGTCTTCAGAGAATAGTAATGAAGCTTGCCATAAAACTTTAACTGATTAAATACTGCGTTTTCAAACTGAACGCCGCTGCTTACTTCAGCAAGCTGGTTCAACAGCCCGTTATCATTTATAAATATTTTTGGTGCTTTAACTATTTCTCTGTCAGGGTTTTTAGATAGAACCGGCACTCGTGTAATAACATAAGTATTTTCAAGTAAGTCAAGGTAATTATAAACCGAAGGTCTTGAAATCCCAGTAAGTGAAGACAGCTTTGAATAATCGAGACGTGTTCCAGCTCTTGAAGCCAGCATCTTCATCAGATTATGAAGGTGTTTCTGATCTCTTATGTCTGATAAGTTTTTTATATCAATATTTATATAAGAACTGAGGATATCATTTACAATGTCTTTTTTATCATCAACTTTTCTTGTCAAAACCACTTCAGGAAACCCTCCGTACCGAATAAATTCATCATAGAAATTTTTCAGTCTTTCATATTCAGAAGATATAAATTTTCTGCCCATATCTTTAGGAAGACTAAAGTTAATTTCTTTGAATTCAAGAAACTCTCGAAAGCTAAGAGTGTTCAACTCAAATACTTTTTTCCTGCCTGCAAGTGATTCGCTAAATAAGTTTTTTATATAATATGAGCTTGAACCTGTAATAACAAATTTAATCTGATAATTATCATATAAATATTTAATTACACTTGCGATACCGGGTAGAAGTTGCACTTCGTCAATAGCGAGCGTTACTTTCTTTTTAAAATCCACCCCGCGCAAGCTCATTGCGGTGATTATGTTTTCATAATTCTTTTCAGAGAAAAGGTCTCTGTTATCAATCCGCTCCAGGTCAATATATATTTTGTTATTAATAACTGAATCATCAAGCAGCTTTTTAACAAGTGTCGTTTTACCAGTACGTCGCAGCCCGGTAATTATGGTTATCTGCCTTTTTGAAAGATGTTCTTTTAAAGCAGGATATATAAGTCTGTTTTTAAAATATATCATTTAAGTGCCTTTACTATTTGTAAACTGTAATTTACATATAGTATCGCTATTTATAAAGCATTATTTACAAATAATAAACTGGAAAGAGAAAAAGGATTTATGTTTTCTGTAGTTCACTTACTTCGGTTTGATGCAGATGAACCATAAGAAAAATTTACAAATCATAAAAAAACCTTCCGTATTTCAGAAGGCTCTTATCAACAAAAAATTTTAATTATCTATACGCTGATTGCCGGTACCTGTTCAGCTTTTTTGTTCATTTCGTTCTGAACAATAAACCAGACTGCGGGTGAAAAGACAAGCCACAATACAAACAGCAGCCATTTGTTAAAATTATCTGATGAAATTTTTTCATACAGCTCGGAGAATTTATAATACGAAAAGAAAGCTCCGAATGGAATGAAAAGTAAAATCGTCCACAGTCCCGGCGAAGCATTGGCATCCTTACCAACAAATTTCATTTCTTCAGAGATTTTAAAGAACCAGTAAATTGCATAAATCCCAAAGGTTATTATCACCAGCCCTACTTGTCCGAGCATGTTTCTTTTTTTTATCATAAGATTTTCCTCCCAAAACATTGATGAATAAATTGAATATTTAATAATTCAGATAATAAAAAGCATCTCTGCATAAAAAATACTGAGGATGATTTGATAATCAAATTTTTGTTGTAATCTTTTTTGTTGGTTTACAGACTTGCAGAATAATATTTCCGAAAAGAGATATTCAGAATTCTTTGTACGGGGTAATTCATAATGATAGCCTTGAAAAATCCGGGAACAGGTTGTGAATTTTGCCTGTTCCCTTTAAACTAAAAATTATTTTTTCAGGGAAATTTCTCTCATCAGTTTGGTACCAAGCAGAGTTCTGATATCATCATAATTAGTAATTGTCATTTCATAATCGTCTCCCATTTTATCTCTTATTTTCTTCTCAATTGCATCGAACTTTGCATCTCTTTGCTCATCAGGATCAAAGGCAGCGAGGTTCTTGTTTTCTATCATCAGGAGAAGATCGAAGTCATCTTCATTCGCTGGATTTCCTTGCAAAATTTTATAGGAAAGAATCAGTCCTTCCTTTTTAGCTTCATCCATATTGGCAACCCATGTGTTTGCCAATCCTTTTAAATAATCCTCACTTTTATTAGCGCTTGTTCTTACAAAAGTAAGTGACCAGACTGTTCCCTCTTTGTATAAGTCTTCCTCCTGTGCAGAAATTTGTTCGAAAGGAAATAGGAATAGAACGGTCATCAAGACAGAAAAATACAACACACTTTTCATAAAGGCTCCTTAGTTGTTTGATTGATTGATAATATGTTAATGGTATGAAAAAACATTAACCTCCGTAGTGATATTATGGATATTTAAAGATATTATCAAAAGACTAAAAGGTATGATTAAGTTTAATCTTTCCTTGTTGTGCCGGTCTGATAAATTTTGAAGAAGAAGGGTACAAGCCTATCCGAATGATAACGGTGTTGACAAGTGAAATACACATTATTTTTATTTCAACCCGAAAAAATCAAATTAAGTTTTCCATCTTATAAAATTTTATTAGCTTGACTCTGCTCTTATAATTTCATTTCACTCTAATATATTGGGAGGACTATGGAAGTTTTTGAATCTGTTCTCACACAGATAAGCGATATGCTCTGGGGTTATCCAATAATAATTCTTCTATTCGGCACACACCTTTTTCTTACATTCCGATTAAAATTTATTCAAAGGTTCACCGTCAAAGCAATAAAAATTTCTCTCCGAAGAGATAAAGAAGGAAAAGGAGACATAAGTCAGTTTGGTGCTTTAACAACCGCGCTTGCTGCAACAATCGGAACAGGAAATATTGTCGGAGTTGCAACTGCTGTTGCTGCCGGAGGTCCCGGTGCAGTTTTGTGGATGTGGTTAACAGGAGTTTTTGGCATCGCAACGAAATATAGTGAAGCACTTCTATCGGTGAAGTATCGTATAAAAATGCCGGATGGTTCAATGGCTGGCGGACCTATGTATGTTATTGAAAGAGGGTTGAATCAAAAATGGCTGGCGGTTTTATTTGCTGCATTCACATCGATAACTGCTTTTGGAATTGGTAATATGGTTCAGGCAAATTCTATTTCTTTGCTTGCACAGGAATCTTTTCAGATTCCAATGTGGGTAACCGGATTGATTTTAACTGTGCTGACTGCAATAGTAATTATTGGTGGAATAAAATCCATCGCCAGAGTTTGTGAAGGATTGGTTCCTTTTATGGCTATCACTTATGTACTCGGCTGTTTGATAATTCTCTTTATGAATCTTGAAGGAATACCGAACACAATTTCATTAATATTCAATTCAGCTTTTACAGGACAAGCGGCAATCGGCGGATTTATTGGTGCAGGAATGAAAGAAGCGATGCGTTACGGAATTGCACGCGGATTATTTTCAAATGAATCTGGATTAGGAAGCGCACCAATTGTTGCTGCCGCTGCACAGACCAAAAATCCAATTCGCCAGGCGTTGGTTTCATCAACCGGAACTTTTTGGGATACAGTTGTAGTGTGTGCAATGACAGGTCTTGTGATTGTAAATTCAAATGAATGGATGGAAGGATTATCCGGGGCGGCTTTAACAAATCAGGCATTCAGAGATTTTCATATCATCGGTCCGATTGTTCTTACACTCGGACTACTTACATTTGTTTTCTCAACAATTCTTGGCTGGTCATATTATGGTGAGAAAGCTGCTGAATATTTATTCGGAAGCAAAGTTATTAAGCCATATAGATATCTGTGGGTTATTTTTGTGATGATTGGATCCGTCCTCTCATTAAATATTGTCTGGACATTTGCAGATATCACAAATGCATTGATGGCGCTACCGAATCTTGTTTCGTTAATCTTTCTGAGCAAAGTAATCGTTAATGAAACACAAAAATATTTATGGAGCGGAAATCTTGAGCAGGGAAATGATGAATAGATATTTTTATTTAAATTATTTTTTAATATCCGGCTAATTCGCTATCCGTAGTAATTTTGGTGGACTTTAAGATTTTTAATCTTTGTGATTGTTTTTGAATCTTTGAAGGATTTTTCAACCCTGTTAAAATCATTTTGATTTACACGGTTCGCCGAACAGCTTAATTCGATTTGCATAAACCTGTTTTTCTGTTAATTTATTTTTATGAACCGTTTTTACTTCCTCTTCGCTAAAAAGTTTAAAGTTTTTTGGCAGAAGTTGTTTATTATTTCCCAGATCACTCGAGATATAGTTCAACACTTTTGCAATTTGTTTGTCATTTAAAATTCCACCCCATGCAGGCATCGAAATTCCTTTATCATACGCTACATTATTAACACATATTTTTCCATTTAAGCCAAATAGTACAACCTCTATTAAATATTTACGACCATGTTTGTTACTTATTAATTCCGGAACATGGCCTACATGCGGTGGATAGAAACCTTTTACTCCAGCACCGCTATCCAAATGACAACCAGAACAGTTACGATATAAATCTTTCCCGCTCAATTCATTTTTGTTTTGAAGAGCTGTATAGCCGCACACAAGTGCGGCCGCTATTATAAAATAAAAAAGTTTCATGGATAACATGGTATTATTAATCCTTATAGAGTTCGATCAATATAGATCTTTGCCCAAAGCTTCCTTTTCAGCAGCCGCAGAGACAAGAACTAGTTCAATATGATAATGAGTTGCAGATACTCCAGGATGAGGACCACTGTAAATGAAATTCACATGATCTACTTTTTTATTTCCAATTTTATTCAAAACATTTTCGGCCTGATTTAAATAATTATTCTGGCTATTAAGATTTTCTAAAGGAATCATAAAAACAATTTTTATCAAATTACCTGATTTATCATAAGCAAGAAACGGACCTTCCGGAAGTTTTGAAGTATCCACGTATAACGTTCCTAATCCAGGAACAAAATCCGGTAATGCTCCATTTAAAGCTTTGCTAACATCTGCATATGGCGCTGGTGGTGGACTTTTTAACAGACTGCTATTATCTTTATCCTGAGCTGAACTAATATCAGGAATAATCATAAAAGTAAGTAATAGCAGTACGAACCCTAACGACATAATTTTTTTCATTTTAAACCTCTCAAAAAAATTGATTAAATATTTTAGTTAAATTTTAAGGACGATTCTTGGATGAAATCAAAGTTGCAAAGGTTACAAAATGAATTTTTCTCTTTTTATTTTTATTAAAAATTGGTTGGAGTTAAAATTTTATTTGAAGAGATAATAAAACAGGCTTGAATATGAATGAAATAATAAGTCCTTAACATTTTTATACATGATTTAAATCAAAGGATTTACTAATCAATCAAACTATATTTGTTCAAAAAGAGTTGAATATGAACGAGATATTATTAAAATCGAAAGAAACGCTTAGGCTTCAAAGTGATGAAGAGATAATTAATGAAGTTAAATGTGGGAATAAAGAATATTTTGCTGAAATTATAAAAAGATACAATCAACGGCTATATAGAATTGCAATCAGTTTTGGAATTGATGATGATGATTGTGATGAGGTTCTGCAGTTAACTTATATTTCTGCTTATGAAAAACTTAGTCAATTCCGTGGAGATGCCAGGTTCTTCACTTGGCTTACCAGAATTCTCATAAACGAATGTCTCATGCTAAAGCGAAAAAATAAGAAAGTTATTCATCTAACTGAGGACAAGGCTGTAACTATTTCTGACTCTGTTCATCTTAATCCTATAGAAAGTCTTATGGAGAAAGAAAGAAAAGAAATACTTGAAAATGCCATCCGGAGTTTGCCGGAAAAATACAAATCCGTGTATATGTTAAAAGAAGTAGAGGGATTGAGTGTTCTGGAAACTTCAGAAGTTTTAGCAATTTCTGAAGTAAATGTAAAGGTCAGATTGCATCGCGCAAGATCTATGTTAAAAAATGTTATCAGTGAAGTTGCTGACGTATCGACCTTGTTCAGTTTCGGCAATGAAAGATGCGACAGAATAAATAATAAGATAATGGATTATATAAGAAAGCAGGAGAATAAGACTTAGTATTTTTGTAATTCATATTCCACATCCAAAAGTTATTCTCATTATTTCTAATAAAAACTTTTCCTAAATCATCCATTCAACATATCTCTCAAAATTATTTTGCGTCGAATGAATTACAAAATAAATTCAAACTTGAAAAATATAATTGAATAAGAATCGAATTAATAAAAATGAATTTTTGTTTCTTAGTAGATATTCATTAGCGATAGTACGACAAGCGGAATATTAATGACTGCTAATTTAAAAATTAGTTTTTCAGAATCTTCATCTTGTTGACCTAAGTCATTGTTAACCGAAATTTGTTTGAATATGTTATCTTAGATTTTAAATAAAACTGTGAATTACTTCTGAAAATTGAAAGGTTAACACAATCCAGGCTTTGGTGTTTTGTTAAAAAATTTCATAGGAAGTTTTTCAACTTTTTAGAGTCAAAATTTGATGTGCTTTTTTCTATATATAATTACAAGCACATTGAATGAATAGCTGTAATGGCTAAATATAAATAAAGTACAAAAACATAGGAGAAATAAATCATGTCAAAAAGAAAAGGAACAGCAGAGTGGAATGGCAATTTCAAAAACGGTAAAGGCAAAGTTAAATTTGGTTCGTTCGAAGGAGATTATTCTTTCAAATCACGTTTTGAAAATGGTGCTGGCACAAATCCTGAAGAAATGATTGCTGCAGCGCACGCCGGGTGTTTCTCAATGGCTCTTTCCAAAGATTTGTCAGACAAAGGATATGAACCAAAGAAAATACAAACAACCGCCGAAGTAAGTATTGAAATTTTGAAGCAGGGACCCAGAATCACTCTGATTGAATTAAATACTGAAGTTGATGTGCCAAATTTGAGCAAAGAGGAACTCATCAAATTTGCTGAAGGTGCAAAAAAAGACTGCCCGGTTTCTCAGGCATTAAAAGGTGTTGATATTAAATTAAATGTAAAGCTTAAAAAAGTTGCGGAAAGTTTAGTTAGTAATTAAAGTTTAAACATTTTTTTAACCGGTCAGAAGTATATAGAATTAAAAGGAAGTAATTTAGCTTCTCGATAAACGAAACTAGAAGATATTTGTGGAATGGAAATCTCGATCGGGAAAATGATGAATAAATATTTTTATTTAAATTATTTTTTAATATCCAGCTAATTCGCTATCCGCAAGTTTAGTGCTTGTTAAGATTTTTAATCTTTGTGATTTTATCTGAATTTCAGAAGATTTTTTCAGCCAGGTTAAAGTTTTTTCAAGCGCAACTTCGATTGGGGTAATTCTATAATTCAATTCTAGAACCGCTTTGCCGGAAGATAATTTTTGACTTTGAAGCAGAAACTTCAGCCACTCTTGAGTAATCAACGGATGACTTCCCGAAAGTTTTGCTGATGTTTCAATTAACCATACTAACTTTTCTGCCATTTTACTTTTCAGATTTATTCTCAGATGTTTCTTCCCCGAAATTCTGTCTGCAATATCGTAAACATCTTTGAGGGTTTTGTTTTCGCCGCCAAGAATATAACGTTGATTAACGTAATTGCCCGAAACTGCCGAAACAATTCCTCGCGCAATATCTTCAACGAATGCCCAGTTTGAAAACTGTTCTCCACAATCGATCAGAAATGGTAATCGATTCTTCAGGTAAAGCGAAAGAGCTTTCGTCGCTCCGTTTGCATCGGTCAGCGAACCAATACCGAACACACTTGCCGGATAAATTATTGTATAATGCAGGTTTTTATCGGAGTAATCTTTGACAAGCTGTTCAGCCATTGCTTTCGATTCCGCATAATCACTAAAACATTTTTTAGGTCTCACTAATGAATCTTCACCAATAACGGGCATAGGTACATAAGTACACGCGGACAGACTTGATGTAAAAATAAATCGTTTCACTCTACACTGCTTTGCTGCTTTGAGCAGGTTTTCAGTTCCACGATAATTTATAGTGTAAAAATCTTCTGGGTGTTTTGATGTGGTTTGCACTAAAGCTGCAAGATGAATGATAACATCACAGCCTTCCGTTGCTCTGATAATAGCGTCGGCATCATTAATATTCCCCTCATAAATATTTAACCCGGGATGATTTGAATTAAATATTTTTGATTTGTCTCTTACCAGAACGTACACAGATTGTCCTTCGTCAATCAAATATTTGAGAACATAACTGCCGATAAAACCCGTACTGCCAGTTAGTAATATTTTCATTTTAATTCCTTTCACTATTACTAACATGGAATATTGAAGTAATTTAATACAACACACGGATCTAGATTAAAGTAAGATAATAAATCTATAATTTCCTGAACTCCTAAATTCAGATGATGATACAACAAATCTATAATCTCTTCAATACTGAATCCTGCTTCGTACAATATTTCAACAGTTACAGGAATAGTAAGATTATAGACTATAATCAAAATATCCGCAATGTTTTCAATATTCACATTGAGCTGCTTTAAAAGTGAAGTTGTAGCTTCTGCAGAATAATGGAAATAATCTTTCAGTACAATTCCAATTTGTTCGTAGCTATATTGAAGTTCAATAAGCACTTCAGTTATTTCGCTAACGTCATAATCTTTTTCTTCAAGCAGCTGAGTCATTTGTAATGTGGAAAGATTGTATAAATCTTTTAACACATTTAGCACTTGAATAACCGGAAAACCATTATCTGATAAAAATTGGAAAACTTCTGAAGCCGAAGAGTTATAAATTGTTCGTAGTGCATCTGCTATTTCAGAGGCTGTGCATTCGGCTTCAAGAATTAAAATTTTTACGTCCTCTTTGGTTAGCTGAAAATTATTTATAAGAACTTTAATTACTTCTGTGGAGTTGTCACCAACCTCTTTAAGTATTATCAGGATAAGTTTTTGGTTTTCCTTAAAAGTATTTTTAAGAATTTGAACTTTACTTTCAATATTCACAACCTTTTGCAGAAAATATTTCAGATCTTCCCGGCGCGTTTTTAATTCATCCGCATATTCAGATAAAATTAACTCAGCAATATCGGCTTCGGTTTTATTTTTCAGAATTTCAATTAGTATTGGTTCAGCTAACCTTGAATTGTATTCGTAAGCAATGTGAATGGCTTTAACCACATCACTTACGGAATAGCCGGCATTATACAATGATTTAAGAAGCACATTATCATCAAAACTGAACTCTCTGTCAATGGTTATTGCTGCTTCAACAACTTCAACTCCCTGATTGAACAATTCAACAGTTCGTTTGTTAAGTTTTTCGTTATCATTTATAGGAGGTGTAACAACCTCATCTTCGCTGCATCCGATTATTAAGAGGATTAACAGCAACATTGCTAAAAATAAAATGTTTTTCATTTTAATCACCTTTCTTTTGTTTGATTCTATCCTAAAACTATGTTGCACAATGCGGGGTTGTGTCATTATATTGTCAAAGAATTGTCATTTGTTGGAATACCTTCCGCAAAAAACAATATTGTGATAAGATGAATAATTATTATTTTGTTAAGAGAATTTCAGATTTGGAGTGATACAGAATGATCGTAATAATAAAAAATAAATCACTAATTACTATTGCAATTTTATTTATAAGTCTGTTTCAATTAAGACTTGAGGCACAAACACATTTTTCTCAAACAAATTTTAAAAATAATTCTGTTTCATATTCCTCTGATCAGCCATTTGCATCATATTGGTTTCCACTTGAAATTTTAAGCTGGTCACCTTCAACTGATCCGGATGCACCATACAATCGTTCCGGTGTTCCATTAAAAAATAAATTCGTTGATACATTATTAATTATAAATTCTAACTCAAGAGTAAATGAAGCAAGAGTAAATCCGTTGTCAGCGTTTGCACCAACGAGTGATAATCCTTCACAGGGTTCTTTAAATATTAATTATTATTCTTTCAGTTACTGGCAGTACGTTGACCGGCTTGTATTCTGGGGTGGTTCTGCCGGCGAAGGATTAATTCTTGCACCAAATTCTACTTTAATTGATGCAGCACATCGCAATGGAGTAAAAATTTTGGGAAATGTTTTCTTTCCTCCGACTGTTTACGGGGGACAGTTTCAATGGGTGAATGATTTTCTCCAGAAAAATGGAAATACTTTTCCTGTTGCTGATAAATTAATTGAAGTGGCAGAATATTATGGATTCGATGGATGGTTCATTAACCAGGAAACTGCTGGCGGCAATTCTCAGACAGCAATTAATATGAGAGATTTTATGATTTACTTCCAGGAAAATTCTGATCTTGAAATTGAATGGTACGATGCGATGACAGAAAATGGCAGCGTCTCCTGGCAAAATCAGCTTAACTCACTAAACGACTGGTTCTTTCAATGGGGTGATACTCTTGTTTCCGAAACAATGTTTTTAAATTTTTGGTGGAACTCAACCGGATTAAACAATTCAAGAACACTCGCTCAGAGTTTGAACAGAAATGAGTTCGACTTATTTGCGGGAATTGATGTTGAAGCAAACGGATATAATTCAAGCATAAACTGGTCAGCACTTTTCCCGAATAATCTTCCTCATGTAACATCACTTGGAATTTACAGACCTGATTGGTGTTATAATTCTTCAACAAGTCTTGCAGACTACTATAATCGTTCAAGTATTTTCTGGGTTGGATGGAATCACGATCCGGGCAACACAACAACATCAAATAACTGGAGGGGTATCGCCAATTATATTCCAGATAATACTCCGATTACTGAAATTCCGTTTGTCACCAATTTTTGTACCGGGCAAGGTTATGATTTCTACATCAATGGAGAAAAATTATCTTATCCCGAATTATCAGCAACCGGATGGAATAACCTGTCACTTCAGGATGTTCTTCCTTCGTGGCGATGGATAGTTCAAAGCAGCGGAATAAAATTAATTCCTGAATTAGATTTTACTGATGCATATTACGGCGGGAACTGTCTAAAAATTTCCGGAAATCTTTCAAGCGATAATCTGATAAAACTTTATCATACAAATTGTTTAGTTTCTTCGGATACAAAAATTGATCTCGCATTTAAAACCGGAGCTATTGGTTCAACAAATATGAAAGTCGGATTGGCATTTGAAAACGATCCATCATCATTTACTTTTTTTGATATTGGGAATACAACTTCCGCAGACTGGAATTTAAAAACTATTGATATTGGTTCATTCAGTGGACAAAAAATTTCTGTTGTTGCTTTATTTTTTACCGGCGGTTTTGGAAGCGGCTACCAAATCAAAATCGGAAGGATGAGTATTTATAATGGCTCGATTGACATTCCGGATCCGCCAGCAAATCTTTTCATAGAAAATAAAGTTGATGAGCAAGGATTTGTAACTTTAAGATTGCGCTGGGATCATTCAACAAGTGAAGTCTATTATTATAATATATTCAGAAGAAATCAGGATAGCTCATTAACATATCTTGGCGGAACAGCAAACAATGCATACTTCGTTCCATTTATTAAATATGAACCGGGAGACAGTTCAGTATCTGTTCTTGTTCAAACTATCGGTAACGAGTTTGGTGAATCTCCTTTTGCCGAAACTTCATTCGAATGGTTTTCTCCACCGGGAATTGCAATCAATCCTTCTCCTGAAGATGGAGATACTGTTTTAGTTCGCAATCCAACTCTTGGGTGGACTCCGGGAAACGGTTCTTCATCGTTCGATATTTTTCTCGGAACAACTAATCCTCCGCAATTTATTCTCAACACAACTTCAAATTCTTTTCAGACTGAATTATTAAATTCAAACACGACCTATTACTGGAGAATCGATTGTAAAAATCAATACTATACTTCACAAGGAGATGTTTGGAGTTTTACAACAGGAATTTCAATTGCAGATACAAATGGATTTGCGCTTCAGTTTGATGGAACAGATGATCTGTTGAATTGCGGTAACGGAAGTTCATTGCAAATAACAGGAAATAAAATTACTCTCGAAGCATATATAAATGTGAATGAATTTAAAAGTCAGCCATTTGCAGGAAGTGTAATTGTAAAAGATCAGGGATCAAATAGTTCCGGATACATGATACGATGTGGAGGAAATGGTATTATTAATTTTAATATTGGTAACGGAAGTTGGCATGAAATTAATACTTCCGCTAATGCTGTTCTGTTGAATCAATGGCATCATGTAGCTTCAACTTATGATGGAACAACTATGAAAATTTATGTTGATGGTGAACTAAAAGCTCAGTCAAATTTATCATTTACAATTGGCAATGCTAATATCAGCAATCTTTTGATTGGTGAATCACCCGGCTTTCCCGGAAGAGTATTCAATGGAAAAATTGATGAAGTAAGAATCTGGAATGTTGCACGATCACAATCTCAGATCATAAATACGATGAACACAATTTTATCTTCTGAATATTATTCGTCTCCTGACAGTGGGCTTGTTGGTTACTGGAGACTGGATGAAGGAACAGGACAAACAGCAGAAGATTTTTCTTTCTTTGCAAACAATGCAACTCTGGGTTCAACATTAAATCCTGATTTAAACGATCCATCCTGGGTTGAAGCAAATATTCTGATTGTAAATGTTAAAGATGAAATTAAAAATAATTCCATTCCAACTGAATTTAGTTTATCACAAAACTTTCCGAATCCATTTAATCCTTCAACAAAAATAAGATTCACAATCCCAGCCTCATCCTTAAATCCCTTCTCCAAAGGAGAAGGGACTTTTGTAATCCTTAAAGTTTATGACATTCTCGGAAACGAAGTTGCAACATTAGTTAATGAAGAAAAGACCGCAGGAAGTTACGAAGTTGAATTCGGTGGTCATTCTGACGAAGGTCAGAACCTGCCTGCCGGTAGGCAAGGTCTCGCAAGTGGAGTTTATTTCTATCAGCTAATAGTCTCGGCTGGGCGAAGCCCAGACAGAAAAGCTGGCACATTCATTCAAACAAAGAAGATGGTTCTTATCAGGTAAATGGATATAAATCTGTATTTAAATAGAATTGATGTTAGAAAAATAATGGAACCTTCTCTTGCGTTTTTAACTGAACTTCAAAATCATCATCTTCTCTCCATTCCTTTTGAAGATCTCGACATTCCAAATCGCTCAAGAATTGAACTTGACCTGAATAAATTATACAACAAAATAATTTTAACCGGACGTGGAGGTTTTTGTTATGAACTTAACGGACTCTTCTACTGGCTGTTAACTTCGCTTGGATTCAAAGTTGATATGCTTTCTGCCCGCGTGTTCAATTCAAAGACTGGAGATTTAGGTCCGGAGTATGATCACATGACTCTTCTTGTTCATCTAGATAAAAATTATTTAGTTGATGTTGGTTTCGGTGATTCGTTCAGAAATCCGATTGCCTTTCCTGATGGAGAAACCGATGACATTAGTGGTAGTTACAGAATTTTTCAAATCGAAAATAATCTGTTTGAACTTCAGAGAAAGGACAGTGATTCTTTTTCAAAGCAGTATAGTTTTACAACAATACCTCGAAAACTTTCTGATTATAACGCAATGTGTGCGTTCCAGCAAGACAGTCCGACTTCACATTTCAGAACAAGAATGTTATGCACAATTGCTACTGAGTCCGGACGGATTACTTTAAGCGATAACTCGTTAACTATTACAAATAATGGCAAAAAGATAATTGAGAAATTTACTGACGAAGATAAATTTTATTCTCTGCTAAAAGCTTATTTTAAAATTGAATTAGCTAAATAAAAATATTTTATCGAATAATCTGCCACAAAACATTGAACGTTCACTTTCTTCTATTAACAACACATCATCAAAAACATCCGCTTGTAAAGTAATCGTGGGGTTTCTACGTCGCAGGATTTAGCTTTAAATCAGAAATCATAAAAACTTAAAGTTAAACGAGGTGTAAAATGAAAAAGGCTTTAATAATAATACAGAATAAGAACAATACAACTCGAAGGTTTGGCGAAGAAATCGCCGAGTTCTTATTCAAAAGAGGTCTCGCTGCTGAACTTATCCCGATTAACAGTTTCGAGCCTCGAAAGCTTGACGGTGCAGATTATTTATTATTAGGTGGATGGGGAAATGGATTAATCTTTTCAAAGACAGATAATGAATGGATTAACTTTGTTAATCGATTACCTTCGCTTAACGGAATAAAGACTGCTTTTTTTACTACCTATAAAATATTTCCGGGAACAATATTTAAAAAGATGAAAAAATATTTGAAAGGAAAAACAGACGAGGTTACTTATGACTTTAAATCAAGAGATGGTTATCTGTCAGTTTCTGACAAGCTGGATCTAAACGATTTCATCAGATAGAATTTTGTAAAATATTCCTGATTGAGAATATGTTAGTTAGCAAAGTCCCCGTTCATGCGGGGATTTTTTAATTGAAGATGAAACCAAATATTTTAACTCCGGAATAAATTAAACTTGCTTGTTCTTTTTCTCAATCTCTACAACTTTATTACGGCTATAATCCATCACTCCAATCATCAAACCTGCTGTTGTGATTACTGCCCCAATTATCTGATAAACAGTTACTTCTCTGCCGAACAATATCATTATAAAAGGTAAGATTGCAAGGTATATGTTAGTATATGGAACCCAGAAATGTGCAGCAAATTTCGAAAGTTTGAAAAATCCAAAACTATAAATGTATCCTGTTAATCCTGCAGCTACCACAAACAAAATTGGCAGCCAATTATTCGGAATAATACTTCCTTCGAACAAAGAGAAAAACCTGCTGTATCCGGTTGACTTGATTATTTCTTTAATCGATTCTTCTTCATCATTGCTGATATTTTCTCTCAACGTATATTCTGAGTTGGACAATGTATAAAAATTCAAAAGTGTTTCTTTTTCGTGTCCAACTGTGTTGGCGAGAATTCTTTCTTCAAACTCTGCTTTGTTCACAACAGCCGGCATATTTGCATTCAATACGTTTCCGATTATCGGCATTATAAAAATTGCTGTGGTAATAAATATCATTTTCCAGATCTCTCTCCAGAAAACAAGTGCATTCGGTCCGACACCTGGTAGAGCTGTCTGTACTGTTTTATTGTTCAAAGTGTGTTGTGAAAGCATGCATCCATTAATTACTATTATCCAGATAATCGCAGTTTCATCAAAAACATTTTTCGAGCTTTCGCTTAACCCAACTATAAATGGAAAATATGGCATTGACAAGCCTGCTATCACAAGCGTAATTCCAATCCAGTGTTCTTTTCTGATTGGCGCATTAAACAAAAGTTTTCCAAAGAATGGAAGAAATGCAAGATAAATACTTACATACGGCGCAAATACATGTGGTGAATAATATCGTGGTAAATAAAAGAAACCGATATTTTCAATTACTCCGGTGAACGCACAGATAATAATTGTAACCAGCGACAAAGAACCCGGCCAAAGGAATTTAGCTTTTTTCCCACGAAGCAGTTCTATTGTTATTGCAACTGCAGCCCAGGCAAGTTTAGATAGTTCTCTCCACCAGGTCATAACCCCGGGAGAGACATCTATTTTTTTCCCCCCGGTAAAATCGGGCTGGTTCCCCATCCAGTTTAAAAGATATTGACCGCTAAGCCCTCCATTGATAATCAGAAGCCAGACAACTAAAACAATCCACTCCACAGAATATTATCTCGCCTGACTCTTTAAATTTGAACAATCAGAAAGAAAATCATTTTAGCTCTTTCAGCCAATCCTGTGCAAACTTCCGGCTAGCTTCGGTTGTTTCTTTTCCGGCTCTGTAACATTGTTTCCATAAATAATTTTTGTATTCGTACTCTTGTTTTACAAATTTGGTTCGATCTTTATCAATAGCTGTCTGGGCATTAAAATCAACTCCATTTGTTTGTTCAAGAAATGATTCGAGCCATGTTTTGATAAGCGGCTTCGGATTATTTACAGGATATTTTGCTTCCCAATCTGCAATATCTTTTTTATGTTGTTCCAACTGCTGATCGTATGCCATTTTTGAATATTCATCCATTTGCGGACTGAACATCGGGTTGTCCGGATTATCAACATCCTTTAGCTGCTGTTCCAGCATTTTAATCGTCTCGTCATACATTGCCTGCTGATCTGCTGCCATTTGCGATTTTGCAGTTTTCATTTCCTCCAAACTCTGATTTAAACTGGCACGAGTTTCTTCTTTTAATTCTGCAGATGTTTTAGGTTTTTCTGGCGGAGCTGGTTTTCTTGATTCACGAAACTCGTTATACCTTTTTTTAAAATCATCGGTCTTTGTGAAATCTTTAACGTAATTTCCAACAACTTCAACCTTTGATATGCGATCATTTACAGCTATGTTTTTCAATTCTCTAAGACCTGGAAAGTAAAACGATGAGCCTGAAGATATATCTGAAAATATGGTATTCTTAGCATCATTCTCTGAAAGTTTTATTGTCTTTAATAAATCTTTTGCCTTGTCATCGATTATTTTACCAGCATAAAAACCAAATGCGATAATTAATAATAGCAAGATTGATAAAAGCTTTTTCACAACTCCTCCGGTGAATATATTAATTTAGAAAAATCTACTGCTGAAAATTCAAAAAAGAAAAATGATTTGCAAAAACTAAATACTTTTCAATTTGTTTTTTCTAGTCGATACAATTTTAGGTGTAATATTTACAAGCAATCTCGTCGTTAGAAAGGTGGGCGTAAATTAGCATATTATCTTTAGGATATTCTGGCTAAGTTTTATTGATTTATTTTAAGCTAAAATTTTTTAAAGATGATAAACAAGTTTTTTCTAATAATAATTAATTGTTCTATGCTAGGACTACTGTGCTTTTCGTTTGCGCAAACGCAACCTTGGAAAAAAATGCAATCTCCGGTTACAGGAACTTTGCGATCTATCTCCTTTATTGATAGTCTTACAGGATGGGCAGCCGGTGAAGCCGGAACTATAATCCACACAACCAACGGTGGAGAATTCTGGGGAATTCAAAACAGCACTGTCCAGACTTTTATAATGGATATCTTTTTTATTGATAATAATAATGGCTGGGCTCTGACAATTCGTGATCAGTTTCCATTCAATTCGGTATTGTTGAAAACAACAAACGGTGGAACTTTGTGGACAGTGAATGATCTCCCTGATTCTCTTGGAGTAGTGAGAACAATTTTCTTCTTTGATCCGCTGAGCGGATTTGCCGGGGGTTCAGATATTTTATTCTCTTCTGATGGCGGAAATAGCTGGAGTGAATCCGAAATTGATTCTAATATGGTTTCAGAATTTCCTGTTCATAAATTCAAATTTTTTAATCGCCAGTTTGGTTATGCTTGCGGCGGACGTATTGATGTCGCAGGTGTTATCTGGAAAACTACAAATTATGGATTTAACTGGACCGCACAGGGTGTAAGTGTAGATGAAATTTTTGATGTTTTCATATTCGATTCATTAAATGCAATTACTCTTTCTGGAGACCCCGAGGGATTGTTTCCTATCGGATATGTTAAAACAACCAACGCAGGTGAGTCGTGGAGTTTTAGTGATTTGCCTTATTTCGGGCTTGCATTTGCAATTGATTTTCGAACTTATAATGAAGGATGGTCAGCTTCCGGTTATAAATTTTTGCTCACAACTGACCATGGAAATTCATGGA
>WBZY01000660.1_pt1 | contig 23451 bp, 23 predicted proteins | sample 5204191 | NCBI WGS metagenome assembly WBZY01 (sample SAMN12344363, study PRJNA552823) | activated sludge metagenome | biome: Activated sludge suspended growth; feature: Anammox Sidestream; material: Wastewater; isolation source: activated sludge from anammox sidestream of wastewater treatment...
GGAACGCTTGTTGGTGTTGTGCTACCAGAAGTTGAGGGAACGGTTCGGACCGGGGATATCCCTGACGAACGGCCCGATTGCGCGCGCCGGCGAGCCACCGGGTGGTTCGACCTTGATGACCTCGGCACCCATGTCGGCAAGCAGCTTGCCGGCGAGCTGCCCGAGCTCGTCGCAGAGCTCGACAACGCGGACCCCGGCCAGCGGACCGCTCACATGAACACTCCTGCGGCCTCGTGCTCGGCAATCTCGTCCGCTGACATCCCGAGCACTTCGGCCATCACTGCGTGCGTGTGCTCGCCAATGAGTGGCGAAGCGGTGCGAAGCGTCCCGGGGGTCAGGGAGAGCTTCGGCACGACACCGTCGAACTCGCATTCGCCCATCTCGGCGTGGGGCAGCGTGTGCCACCAGTCACGGGAGGCGAGCTGCGGGTCGCGAGTGGCACGGTCGCTCGGCGCCTGGCATACGCCCGCGCGAACGCCGGCTGCCTGCAGGATCTGCATGGCCTCGTAGTCCTCGAACTCGCTCGTCCAGGTCTCAATGCGCGCGTCGAGCTCATCCTGGTGTGCCAGCCGTCCCGCGTTGGTGGCGAACCTCTCATCGAGCGCCCAGTCCGGGCTGTCCATTGCCCGGACCATGGCCTGCCATTCTGCGTCGTTCATGACGGCAACGGCCAGCCAGCGATCTTCCCCGGCGCAGGCATAGGTGTTGTGAGGCGCCACCGCTGGTTCCCAGGCGCGGTTTCCCGGCGGCATGCCTTCCCGGCGCGCCGAACGGCCGTTCACGGTCTTATCGAGAATCGAAGGCCCGGTGAGCACAATCCCCGCTTCAACCTGCGAGAGGTCGATGTGCTGCCCCTCGCCGGTGCGGTTGCGGTGGTGCAGGGCCATCATGATGCCGATCGCCGCGTAATAGCCCGCGGTGTGGTCCATGTAGCTGTAGCCCCATCCAGCGGGAGGCTTGCCCGGCAGGCCCGACATGAAGGTGAGGCCGCACAGCGCCTGAGCAGTTGGGCCCCAGGTGACGAAATCCCGGTCGCGCCCGCTATGGCCAAAGCCCGAAAGCGAACAGTAGATTATGTCCTCTTTGATGGCCTTCAGGTCCGGGTAATCCAGGCCCCATGAGGCCATGACGCCGCTGGAAAAGTTCTCTACGACGACATCGCTCGCGGCGATGAGACGTTTCAGAACCTCCATCCCGCCGGGGTGGCGAACGTTGAGCAGGATGCTCTTCTTGTTGCGGTTGAAGTAGTTGAAGAAGCCGGAGTTGTTGAGCGTGGGGCTGTCCCCGGCAATCGGGCGGCCCAGGCGGATGGAGTCGACCGCCTGCCCGTGCTCGACACGGATCACCTCGGCGCCGAAGTCGGCCAGGAAACGGGTGGCCGTGGGTCCGGCGATGATCCAGGTGAGATCGCAGACGCGGATTCCTTGCAGCGGCAGGGTCGTCACGAGGGCTGATTCTACGCGACCCGCCAGCAAAGGCCAGTCTGCCGGGGGCCAGCGTCACATTGACGGAAAGGGCGCCCTTGCGAGCGCCCCCGGACACTGGTTGCCGTCTGTGGGCGGCGGGTCAGTCGAAGCGCAGCACGCTCCGGTTCACTTCGCCCTTCTTGAGGGCGTCGTATGCTTCGTTGATTTCGGAGAGCCTGTACTGGCGGGTGATGAGCTCGTCGATCTTCAGCCGCTTCTGCCGGTAGAGCTCCATCAGCCACGGCATGTCGTAGGTCTGGCGGGTTGAGCCATAGAAGCTGCCGATGATGCCCTTTTCGCGGAGGAACATGGCGCCCGGCACGGAAACCATCTGGGTCACCGGGATCATCCCGACGATCACGGCCCGGCCACCGGCCCTCGTCATGTGGAAGCACTGCTCCGCTGTCTTGGCGAGGCCAATTGCTTCGAAAGCGAAGTCCACGCCGCCACCTGTCATGCCCAGCACCCTGCCGACAGGGTCTTCCTGGGAGGCGTCGATGACATCGGTCGCGCCGAACTCCCGCGCCGCTGCAAGCTTGTTCTCGAAGACGTCCACGGCGATGATGCGCGCGGCCCCGGCAAGGGCGGCTCCCTGGATGACATTGAGCCCGACGCCGCCGCAGCCGATGACCACTACCGTGGAGCCAACGGGCACCTTTGCGGTGTTGGCGACGGCCCCCACGCCGGTCATCACGCTGCATCCCACGAGCGCTGCGGCCTCCATGGGCACACCATCGGGTACGTGGACGCAGGCGTTCTCGCTCACGAGCTGGTATTCGGCGAAGGCCGACATATTGGCGAACTGGGCCATTGGGTTGCCGTTGAGCTTGAGCCTGTCGCCGCGGCCAAGTGCGGCGCTCCCGGAACAGAGAAACGGCTTCCCGGTCACGCAGAAGTCGCAGTTGCCACACGAGGCAACGAAGGCGACCACGACCCGGTCTCCCGGCTTGACGCGTGTTACACCCGCTCCGACCTTTTCCACCACACCCGCCGATTCGTGGCCAAGAACCACCGGCACGGCGACGGGATATGAACCTTCCATGAAGTGAAGGTCCGAATGGCAAACGCCACTGGCGCTTGTCTTGATGAGCACCTCTCCGGCTCGGGGCTCATCGACCTGGACATCTTCAATCACGAGGGGCTGACCGACCCCATACATGACGGCTGCTTTCACCCGTGTACCTCCAGCCAGATCTGGCACCGGATTGTTGGGCGAATCAGGAACGCCTGTCAAACCAGAGGGCTACGCCGGAGCTCCCCCGGCAGCCGGGGCCACGCCCGCGATGTCCAGGAGCTCAACCTCAAGGCTCAGCGCCTTTCCCGCCAGCGGGTGGTTGCCATCGACCACCACAAACGAACCGGTGATTTCGATCACTTTCATTGGCGCGCCATCGACACGGAGGATATCGCCCTCTTCAGCTTCCGGAGGAACCCGGTCGCGCTCGATCTCGGTTACGCGGCGCTCATCGCGGAGGCCAAAGGCGCGTTCCGGCGAAACGTCCACCGAACGTACTTCGCCAACGCTCATCCCGGTCACGGCGTCCTCCAGCCCCGGGATGACCGTGTGCCGGCCAACGACGAACGAAAGCGGTTCGTTCGTCTCGCGCGTCGAATCCAGGAGCTCGCCCGTTCCCGCGACTCGCGCAACAAGGTGCAGGCTGACAGTGTCCCCTTCGAGAACGCGGCGCATCTACCCCTCCAATCCGAAAAACCAGGAAGTCCTGCGCGGGTGACGATGGACGACGCCCCGCGCCCGGCCCCGGTGGCAGGCTACCATGCAGCCTCAGGCGCCACAACGAGCGTGGGCGGCGACGAATGGGGTCATCCCGCGCGCCTTTGCGATTGAGGCGGGGAAACCGCACACTGAATCTCAGGAACACCGGGAGCTGGACCCATGAGCATCGACCGCATCTACGACATCATGCCCTTCGTCATCGAGTCCGATGGACGGCGGGAGCGCGCGTATGACATCTACTCGCTGCTGCTGAAGGAGCGCATCGTGTTCCTCGGGACGCCGATCGACGCCATGGTGGCGAATGTCATCATCGCGCAGCTTCTCTACCTGGCCCGCGAAGACGACGAGAAGGACATCATGATGTACATCAACTCGCCGGGCGGGAGCGTGACGGCGGGCCTCGCCATCTACGACACCATGCGCCTCATAAGGCCCAAGGTTTCCACTGTGTGCATCGGCCTCGCAGCAAGCATGGGCACGGTACTCCTCACGGCGGGCACCAAGGGGAAGCGCTTCGTTCTCCCCAACTCGACGGTCCATCTGCACCAGGTGCTGGGTGGCGCCCAGGGTCAGGCGCGGGACATCGAAATCCAGGCGCGTGAGACGCTCCGGCTGCAGAAGGTGCTGCGTACCATCATCGCCGAGTGCACGGGACAGCCCATGGAGCGTATCGAGCAGGATACCGACCGCGACTTCTGGCTCGACCCGGTGGCCGCGAAAGAGTACGGACTCGTGGATGAGGTGCTGGAACGCGCCCCCAGGGGGTAGCGGCTGGGATGCGGCTTCATACCGCCCGGCTGGTGACGGTGCAGGGCCGATTCGCTACGATGCACGCAATCAGCGTGCAGGATCTGCACGAATCGCAGCAGTGAAGAGATGACCGGGAGCCAGTTCATGCCCAACGGCTGTAACACGCCCGCCCACCGGGACGGCCTGCCCGGGCCGTGGCTCGCGCTCATCCTTACCCCGCCCCGCGGCGAGTAGCCGGCGGGGCGTTGCCTCACCACGGCGGCGCGCCAGCCGCCTTCATCCAGCCCATCAAGCCTGACGAGGTGAACGATCGTGTCTGATCGCTATGATTTCCGCGCCATCGAGGGCAAGTGGCAGGCCCGTTGGGAGGCCGCCCACTTACACCACGCCCCCGATGACGATGCGCGGCCCAGGTGGTACGCGCTGACAATGTTCCCTTACACCTCCGGTGACCTGCACACCGGCCACTGGTACGCAATGGCCCCCAGCGACACCGCCGCCCGCTACCGGCGCATGCAGGGCTACAACGTCATGTTCCCCATCGGCTTCGACGCCTTCGGGCTGCCCGCCGAGAACGCCGCCATCGCCCGCAGGATCGACCCGAAGGATTGGACCTACGCCAACATCGAGCACATGCGCGGCCAGCTCCGGCGCATGGGGGCCACCTTCGACTGGGAACGCGAGGTAATCACCTGCGACCCGGACTACTACCGCTGGACCCAGTGGTGGTTCTTGCAGCTCTACAGGCAGGGTCTCGCGTACCGGGCCGAGGCGGCCGCCAACTGGTGCCCCGGCTGCCACACCGTGCTTGCCAACGAACAGGTAGTCGACGGCCGCTGCGACCGTTCGGACGATGTGGTAGAGCGGCGCTTCCTGACCCAGTGGTTCTTCCGCATCACCAACTACGCGGAGGAGCTGCTGCGGTTCGACGGGATCAACTGGCCCGAGCGGATCCGCACGATGCAAACGAACTGGATTGGCCGTTCCGAAGGCGCAATGCTCGACTTCCCGGTCGACGTAGCCGGGGTCGAAGATCCGCTGAGCGTTTTCACCACCCGGCCCGACACCGTTTACGGCGCCACTTTCATGGTGCTTGCCCCGGAGCACCGCCTCGTGGACCGGATCACGACGGGGGAGCAACGCCCGGCGGTGGACCGTTACGTGCAGGAAACGGCCCGGCAATCGGAAATCGACCGGCTCTCAACGGAGAAGGAGAAGACCGGCGTCTTCACGGGCGCCTATGCCATCAACTCCTTCAGCGGCCGCAGAATCCCAATCTGGATTGCGGACTACGTGCTCGTCACCTACGGGACTGGCGCGGTGATGGCCGTCCCCGCGCACGATGAGCGCGACTTCGCCTTCGCCCGGAAGTACGGGCTGGAGGTGATTCCAGTCTTCACGCACGAGGGAACAAACATCTCGCAACCCCTGGAATCGGCCTTCGTCGATGGCGAGCAGATGGTGAATTCGGGGACGTTCGACGGAACGCCCTTCGCAGGTGCGAAGCAGGCGGTCATCGCTCACGCCGAACGGGAGGGAATCGGGCGGGGAACGGTGAACTACCGCCTGCGCGACTGGCTCATCTCTCGCCAGCGGTACTGGGGTGCGCCTATTCCAATGATCCACTGCGACGAGCACGGCGTGGTGCCGGTGCCCGAAGAGCAACTTCCCGTGCTGCTCCCGGAGAACGTGCAGTTCGAGCCAACGGGCCAATCCCCCCTCACGCAGATTGAGGAGTGGGTGAATGTTCCCTGTCCGATTGACGGGAATCCGGCCAGGCGAGAGACAGACACCCTGGACACCTTCATGTGCTCGAGCTGGTACCAGATCCGGTACTGCGACCCGCACAACCAGGAGCAGCCCGTTTCTCCAGAGCTGGCGCGGAAATGGCTGCCCGTTGACCAGTACACCGGCGGCGCAGAGCACGCCGTGATGCACCTGCTCTACACGCGCTTCTTCTGGAAGGCGGCCCGCGACATGGGCATCGTGGAAGGCGACGAGCCAATGCTGCGCCTCTTCAGCCAGGGCGTGATCCTTGGGCCCGATGGCAATCGCATGTCGAAGAGCCGCGGCAACGTGGTGGCGCCCGACGAGCTCGTCGCCGAGTGGGGCGCCGACGCTTTTCGCTGCCAGCTCATGTTCGTTGGCCCGTGGGACCAGGGCGGCCCTTACAACCCCACCGGGATGCAAGGGATCATCCGCTGGCTGAACCGGGCATGGTCGGTTGCCGTGGAAGAGCCGCAATTCGCGGAACTGGCGGGGGCTTCCGAAACGCGCTCCCTTCGCCGGGTTGTACACCGGACAATCCGGGAGGCAACGGCCGATATGGAGTCGTTCAGCTTCCACACGCTCATCGCGCGGCTTATGGAGCTCACCACGGCCCTGTCCCGCGCCCGCGATGCAGGCCCGGTCGACCGCGCGGCATGGAACGAGGGGCTGCAGAGCCTTCTCCTGATGATGGCCCCACTAACCCCGCATCTTGCCGAAGAGCTCTGGGAACGGACGGGCGGATCGTTCAGCGTGCACCAGCAGCTGTGGCCGGCTTTCGACCCCGGACTGGCCCGCGATGAGATGGTCGAGCTCGTGGTGCAGGTGAACGGCAAGGTGCGGGAACGGATACAGCTTGCAGCGACGGCCAGCGAGGCGGAGGCGCGTGTCGCCGCCCTGGCCTCGGAAAAGGTTCGGCAATGGCTGGACGGGAAGGAACCGCGCAAGGTGGTCTTCGTCCCGGGCAAGCTCCTGAACCTCGTCCTCTGAACCGGGAAGCCCGCGCATCCGCCCCTTTCTTCGTTGTTTACGAACGCCGGGGGATGGGCAAACACCGGTAGACAGCCGGGGCGCGCCTGACTAAGGTGAGGCAAGCGCCCACAGTCACTAAGCTGCCCTGCCGCCCGTGGGCGGGCCGGGGCACAGCCTTTGGAGGGCTCCATGCAGATAAGGAAAGGCCCGCGGGACCCCCGCCTGGGCGACACCGACGAGAACTACACCGAAGACACGGAGCGCGGGCTCGATGCGATCCCGGACTTCTCCAGCGAGCCGCCCCGGCCATCGTGGCGCCGGGAGCCGCTGACCGCGCCGAGGGCCGAGCGTACTGTCCCGCCGCTCACAGCGGAACTCGATACCCCCCAGATCACGCCTGCGCCCGCAGCGCCGGTCGCGCCTGCTCCAACGGGGGAGAGCACGATTGATGCGCATTCGAGCTTTGATGGACGCTTTGAGACGGACAGTGACCTCCGGGTGCTGGGCCGCGTCTCGGGCGAGGTGATCTGCCGCGGCCAACTCACCATCGAACGGGATGCGGCAGCGAACGCGAAGGTCCAGGCGCGCGACATCATCGTGCGAGGCCGGATTGAGGGCGACATCACCTGCTCGGGGAAGCTGGAAATCGAAGCGAGCGCTGTTGTGAGTGGCAAAGTCCACACCGCCACGCTTGTCGTGCATGAAGGCGGATTGCTGTCCGGAACGGTGGAGACCACTTCGGCAGCTGCTGCAAAGGCCGCGAAGCGCGACACCGCCGTTCCCGAGAGTGAGGCCGCCAGCGAACCGGCGCCGGCGCCGCGAGCTTCACGCGGGCGCGACCTGCCTTCCTTCGCACTTGTGGCGTCGGAGGAACGGACAGCCTCTACGAAGACTCCCGCAACGGCGCGTTAGGGCTGCCGGGCGCCCTCAGCGCCCCTTCCATTCCGGCTGACGGCGCTCCAGGAAGGCGGCGATGCCTTCCTGGAGGTCTTCGCTCTCCAGCAGGTCGTTCAGCACACGGGTGCACTCAAGAAGCGAAGCTTCAAGGTCCTGGCTGAGCCCGCGCCAGGCGAGCCGCTTGAGGTGGGCGGCGGAAAGGGGCGCGCAGCGCGCGAGCTTCGTGGCAAGCTCTAATGTGAACTTCTCCAGCTCAGCCTGGGCCACAAGGTGGGTGAAGATACCCAGCTCCCGGGCACGCTGCGCCGAGAGCACCTCGCCGCTGTAAAGGATCTCCAGCGCGTGGTCGAGCCCTACGAGCCTGGGCAGCAGGAAGGGGCCGGCGCCCGTATCGGGCACCAGGGAGCGCTGGGAAAAGACCCACCCTATGCGGGCGTTTTCGCTTGCCACGCGGAGGTCGCAATGCAGCGTGAGCTCCGCGCCCCAGCCAACGGCCGGGCCATTGATCATGGCAATCACCGGCTTGGGAATGGCAGTCATCTCCCACGGCGCCGCTTCGTTCGCGTAGGTGCGCGGTCCACCACCGGGAGGGACATTGCGTGCCTGGCCGAGGCCGCCGCGGCCTTCCTCGTCATTTACCAGCTCCGCGCCGGCGCAGAATGCCCGCCCGGCCCCGGTAACGACTACCGCACGAATGGAATCATCGTCCCGGCAGCGGCGCACGTGTGCGTCGAGCTCACGGTGCATGGCCGGCGTGCAGGCATTCAACCTCTCGGGCCGGTTGAGCGTGATCTTCGCGATCCCCGGGTCAAGGACTTCAAGCTGGCAGTACGTTCCTTCGGGCACGCAATCCTCCTGGGGTGTGGTCGCGGTCGGGCCACAAACAGTTCGTCCGCCAGTATCGGCGGACGAACGCGAGGCGACAGAGCGAGCGAATCCTACCGGGAAGGCTCGAAATAGACGGCGCCTTCGACAACCCAGGTGCGGATTGCGACGCCCTTGCGCCGGGCGGCACGGCTGAGGCGAAGTGCGATACCGCGAGCCGACTCGCCGGCCTCTGGTTCAAGCTTCCCGGCCTCCCCCTTCTTCACGCTTGCAACGTGATCTTCGTATTCCTGCATACGTGCTTTCAATCGGCCCGTCTGCCGGACAGGATTAGGGGCCTTATCCCGGGCCATCTTGGTGAACCTGGCCAATGTTCTTGCTCCTCTCCATGGGCGATGTGACAGGTTACTCGTGACGTCACATTCGCCGGGTACAGGAAGTATAGGCGATGGCGCTGAACAGTTGAAGAGGGCACCGGGTATTACCGGGGCTCAGTTTGGCCGGAACGGAGATCATTACCCTGGCTGTTAGCGTTTTTCTTTCAGGCCGCCAGTGCTGGCGCGTATCGAATCGAGGAATGCGCTCAACTGGTGATCGAGCCGCGTGAGGACTCCAAGCGCGTACTCGTCGGCGTCCTCCATCTCGGTTCTGCCCGCGTTTGCTGCCTCGCTGAGGTGGGCCGCAGCAGTGGCGTCGGCATCGGCGATCACATCACGAGCACGCGCTTCCGCTTCGCGAAGCATGGCGTGACTGCGCTCCTGGGCTTCGCGGAGAATCGACGCTTCGTTGAGACGCCGCGTACGTTCTTCTTCTGTTGCCCGTGCCAGGCGGCGGGCCTGCTCGTGCGCTTCGCCGATGACCTGGTCGCGCATCTCGATTATCTGTGCGGCCTCGCGCAGGTCGGCAGGAATGGCGAGGCGCATCTGATCGATTATGTCCAGCATGCGCTTCCGGTCGACCACCAGGTTGCCGCCCACGGGGAGCCGCCTCGCTTGCACAACGAGTTCTTCGAGGCTGTTGATAAGGTCGAGGATTTCCACGTGGCCCTCGCGGGCGGGTGCCTTTCGCTACTGTTCCAGCTTCTCGCGAATGGCATCGCGAACGTGCGGTGGCACAAGGTCAGCCACGTCGTAGCCGAGCTTGGAAACCTCACGGATGCGGCTGGCGCTGATGTAAAGGAAGTCCTGGTTGGCCATCAGGTACACCGACTCCAGGTGGGGGGCCATCTTGCGGTTCATGAGAGCCATATCGAACTCCGCCTCGAAGTCGCTGACGGCGCGAATTCCGCGAACGATTGCGACGGCACCCTTGCGCCGGGCGAATTCCACCGTCATCTCGTCGAAACCTTCCACTTCGACGTTTGGCATGTCCTGAACAGCTTTTCTGAACAGGGCTATGCGTTCATCCCAGGTGAACATTCCCTGCTTCTCCCGGCCCCTGACGACAGCGACGATGACGCGGTCAAAGAGGTGCGTCATCCTGCGCACCAGGTCCAGGTGACCATTGGTGACAGGGTCAAAACCACCCGGGAAGACTGCGATCCTCATTGCCCCTCCTGGCCGGCGTAGAGCGCAATGGCGCTATCGCCGTAGATACGTCGTTCTTGCATCCACAGCCCGCCGGGCCGTTCCGGCGGATTGTACCGGCTTCCGTGTTCGTAGACGACAGTCCCCCCGGGGGCTACGAAGGGGCCGAGGGCGGCCAGGGCCTCCTCGGCGCCCTCGAAGTCATATGGGGGATCGAGAAACACGACATTGAATTCGCCTTCGAGCGACCGCAGTGCCGCGGGGACCCGTCCCCGGATGACGCGGCCGCTCTTCGTGAAGCCTGCGCGCGCCAGGCTCTGGAGGATCGCCTGGCAGGCCGCGGGCTCGGATTCCACAAAGACCGCGGAAGCGGCACCCCTGCTGAGCGCCTCGATTCCCAGGGCGCCGGTCCCGGCGAACAGGTCGAGCACGGCAGAGCCGCTCACCCGATCGCCAAGGATGTTGAAGATGGCCTCGCGCACAAGCCCCGAGGTGGGCCGGAGGCGATGGCCTCGCGGTTCGGCCAGGGGCAGGCCCTTTGCGGTGCCTCCCGAAATGCGGAGCCTCCCGGCAGCCATCAGTTCGGGGGCGTGGCCGTCACGGTCGCGGTGGGCGTGCGGGCCTCCCGCGGCTGCACCGTCACGGCCACTTCGTTCTCAAAGTAGTAGGAACCATCGCTCAACGTGAGCTTGATCGTGTAGGTGCCCGGCTCGGCAGGAGTGGACCACTTTATGCGTCCCTTTTGGCCCGCCCTTTCGCCACCCTCGATGGTACCCTTGCTAACCGTCCACCGTGGCAGGAGGTCCGCCGGGTTAGGTTGCATGAGAATGGGCTGCCCGCTGGTGATGAACGGGACGAGCGCCGTCCAGATGTTTCCCAGGTAGACGTCGTCGCTGGCATTCTCCACGGCCACACCCCCGAGCTTGTAGCGGGGAATCAGTTCGAGCTTGAATCCAACGCTGAAGAAGTTCTCGAGCCACACCGTCCGCGGCGTGCCCGACTTGTAGGTGAAGGCCACCGTGGCCGTTTCTGGCTGCCAGACAATGCCGCTCAGGTTCTCTTCGCGGTCGATGTTGGTCCCTACTATCTCGACCACCGAGCTGGCGACAATCTTCTCGTCGCCTCCCGCGCCGATGCTCATGCGGGTGGCGCGCGCCATTGCGTCCGAGAGGCGAAGGGTTTCGATGCCATCGACGGTCTTCACAGTCGCGTATGGGGTTACGGTCAGGAGCAGCTTGCTCGGTTTCACGAGACTGGCGAGGTGTTCAAGGACCCGCGGCATGTCGTTCCGGTAGCTCGACTGGTCGCGGAGGGGGGAGATGGCAAGCACATCGGCCGCCTTGCCGAGCTCGGCCCAGTCGTACGCTCCTTCGTCAACCCGTCCCTGCACGACTATGGGCGATGGGATGGTGAGGGTGAGCAGCTTGTTCTGGCTGTGCAGGCGCTGACCCAGCTCCGAGATGAAAAGGGCGAAAGCGGTGCGCTGGTCGGCTGGCAGGTCCATGTAGGCGATGTTGATCCCGCCCAGCTTCTTCTCGTTGACCAGGTTCACGATCTGGAGGACGTGGTTCGACCGGGTTGCGGCATCGCCAAGGATTGAGACGACAGTCGGGATGGCGCCTTTATCACCCGCCTTCACGGAGATGACCGGGTAGAAGGCAAACGAGCCATCGCTGGTGATCCCGCTGAGCTCACCCGTGATCGTGCCGTCGGCCGCCGGCGCGAAATCGAAGGTGTGCACCAGCGTCACGCGCCCCACGGCATCGCGGTGGAGGGGGGCGTTGTGCGGCAGGTAGGCTGCCACGTGCCCGGAGGGCAGGAGCCTGCGCATCACGGCAATGATCGCGGGGGTTTCCTGCAGGGTGGCGGAGGCCATCTTGCCCTGCGGATCGAGAATGGCTGGTGCAAGCGTCTCCCAGCTGCTTGTGCTGGCGACATACTGGTAGAAGCTCAGGTTGCGCTGATCGGTGGTGGCGCTCTTCAGCGGAAGCTGGACGAGCGCGTTGGAATTGTCGGGCGCGGCGGCCTTCTTCGCGTTGAGCTCGAAAACCTTGCTCACGAGCTCGTAGCCCTCGGGCGCCGAGAACTTCTGGCCCGATGCGCAGTAGTCGGTGTCGCAACCGCCCCCGCCGCAGACTCGCGAGTAAGCGAAGAAGGCGAGCACGGCAAGCCCAAGGAGGATTCCGCCGAGCACGAGCGGCCGCCCGGGGCCCGATCGCGGTGAGCCCCCGTAGAGCCCGCCGTGGGAAGATCCGCCCCAGGGCAGACGCCCGCTCGAAGAGCGGCGGTTCATTTGCACCCGGCCGGAGCCAACCGGGGGAGCAGGCTATTGACGTTTAGCAAGGCGAACCTCGGTCTCGATTATCAGGCCACCACGGTTGAGGACAACCTTAGCGACCTCGCCCGGTTCGTACTCCTGGAGGACGTTGAGCAACGGATTCTGCCTCGTTATCGCCCTGTCGCCAAGCATCGTCACGATGTCTCCCGCTCTGATCCCGGCCCCGGCGGCAGCCCCTCCCGCCGGGACGGATGCCACCAGCGCGCCTTCGTCAAGCGCCAGCCGGGGCAACCGTGCGAGCGTCTCGGGCATCAGGTCAATGTGCTCGAACCCGATTGAGGGACGCGTAATGGGCCCGCCCGCGGCAACGATACGCGCGGCTATGTCCATGACGCGGTCCGCGGGCAGGGCGAAGGCAACCCCTTCCACCTCCTGGCCCGTTTCGGTGAGGCGGATAACTGAAGTCGGCATCCCCACGAGCTGGCCCTTGAGGTTCACCAGCGCCCCGCCGCTGTTTCCATGGTTCACCGCTGCGTCGGTCTGGATGAAGTCGCGGTGAACCACGCCGTCGTAATAGCGGACACGTTTGACCCCGCTGACAATGCCCACGGTAACGGAACCCTGGAATTCCGAGAGGGTCTCGCCGATGGCGAGCACCGTGTCGCCGGGTACGAGGGCATCGGAGTCACCGGGTTCGATGGGCGTGAGCCCTCCCGGGCTGACCTGGAGCACGGCAACATCGGTAAACGGGTAGTCGTGCGCAAGCAGGAGAGCCTGCCTCTCCGTGCCGTCGGGAAGTACGACCTTGAGCGACTCCGTGCCCATGACCACGTGGGCATTGGTGACGATGTGCCCCTGCTGGTCCATGACCACGCCGCTCCCAACGTCGCGCTGGAGCCCGCCGGCTACGCGACGGAAGCTCTCAATTCGAACGACGCTCTCCCGGCCTCGCGCGGCGGCGGCCGAGATTGCGCTCGTCACCTCCAAGCGTGTAATCGCCGGGGCCGGGGTCTCCTGTGCCCCGGGGTTCGAAGCGGGCGTGCGCGAATCGCCGTCCACGAGCAGCCAGACAAGCAGCCCCGCAATCAGCCCGCCGGCCAGGCCACCGGCCAGGGCGGCAACGGCGAAGCCGGCCCGGCCCGGACGCGTTGCCAAGGGAACCGGGGAGGGCAGAGTGGTCCCGCCTTCCGGCATGCCCGGATCCGCGACCGGCGCGGGCGACGCCTCCAGGGAGGGCACCTCGGGCGGTTGGCCGCTCGGAGGCGCTTCTGGCGGCCGGAACCAGTCGAGGCCGTCAGTGGCCCTTCGCTGCGGGAAGCCCCCTTCGCCGGACGTCTCCAAGCCCTGCCTCACATTAGCGTTTCATTGCGGGCGGCGCTTGCGCGCGGGTATACTGGGCCCGACTGAGGCGAAGCGCGCCCCAGTCTCTTTTTTCGGCCGCCAGCACAACACTAGGGTACGACATGACGGACAAGCCGGTTCCCCTGACGCGTGAAGGAAAGGCAAAGCTCGAGACCGAGCTGGATGAGCTCCGCGTGGCCCGAAAGGCGATCGCAGAGCGGATCCACAACGCCCAGGAGCTCGGCAGCAGCCAGGCCGATGCCGAGTATGAGGACGCCAAGCAGGAACAGGGGCGCACCGAAGGGCGCATCCTCGAGCTTGAGGACATCATCCGGCGCAGCATCATCATCGATGAGACCTCGGCGCACCACGCGAACCGGGTAGTCGTCGGCAGCGGTGTTGAGGTCGAGCAGGACGGCCAACGGCGCCATTACCAGATAGTCGGCGTTCCCGAGGCTGACCCCACAAAGGGCAAGATCTCAAACGAATCCCCGGTCGGCACGGCGCTGCTCGGCAAGGCGGTGGGCGATTCGGTGGACGTGAACGTGCCCCGCGGCGTAATCAAGGTGAAGATCCTGAAGATAGACTAGAGACGCCCGCCCCTGCGCAGCGTCACGGGCCGCCGGGGGGCGGCCCTTTCCATTACCGGCGGGAGGCCAACCAGTGGATGAACTAACGGCCCAGCGGCTGGCGAAGCTGCAGCAGCTTCGCGCCAACGGCATGGACCCCTACCCGCCGCGCGTGACTCGCTCCCACACCGCGGCAGAGGCTACGGCCATCGCCGAGTCTCTGCCCGCCGATTCCACCGAGGCTGCGGCCGGCCCGGTCGACATCGCCGGCCGCGTGGTGGCGAGACGCGACATGGGCAAGGCGACATTCGTCGACCTCCAGGACGGCAGCGGCCGGATCCAGGTGCTGTTGCGCCAGAACCAGCTCGGCGATGAGCTGTACGACGCCCTTCGGCTGGTGGACCTGGGCGACTTCATTGGCGTGCACGGCGTTCCGATGCGGACGCGCACGGGCCAGCCCACGGTGGGAGCCCGCACCTGGGCGATGCTGGCCAAGGCGCTCCACGCGCCACCGGAGAAGTATCACGGTCTCGCCGACATCGAGCTTCGTCAGCGGCGCCGGTACCTGGACCTCATGGCGAACGAGGAGACTCGCCGCACGTTCACCATCCGCAGCCAGGTGGTCTCCGCTGTGCGCCGCTTCCTGGATTCACGCGGCTTCCTTGAAGTCGAGACACCCATTCTCCAGGAAGCTGCGGGCGGCGCCGCCGCGCGCCCGTTCATCACCCACTACAACGCCCTCGGCGAGGACCGCTTCCTGCGCATTAGCCTCGAGCTGCACCTCAAGCGCCTGGTGATCGGCGGCATGGACCGCGTCTACGAGATCGGCCGCAACTTCCGCAACGAGGGGATGAGCGCCAAGCACAATCCCGAGTTCACCATGCTTGAGAGCTACGAAGCGTACGCCGACTACAACGGCGTCGCGCGCATGGCAGAGGAGATGGTTTCGTCCGTGGCAGGCGAGGTGCTGGGGCAGACGACGGTGCAATTCCGCGGACACGAGATTGACCTAGCGCCCCCGTGGCGGCGGCTGACGCTGCACAACGCCCTGAAGCAGTACGGCGCGCTCGACATCGATGAGTTCGGCACGGCCGAGAAGCTCCGGTCCGAACTGGAACGCCGCGGCCTGAGCGTCCACCCGGGCCTCGGCTGGGGCAAGCTTGTGGACGAGGCGATGTCGCATTATGTCGAACCGAACCTCGTCCAGCCAACCATCCTGCTGGACTACCCGGTCGAGCTTTCGCCGCTGGCGAAGCGCAAGCCTGGCAACCCGAAGCTGGTGGAGCGCTTCGAGGCGTTCATCGGCGGCTTCGAATGCGGCAATGCCTACACCGAGCTGAACGACCCGCTCGACCAGCGGGCACGGTTTGAAGAGCAGCTGAAGCTTCGCGAGGCGGGTGACGAGGAGGTAGAACTGGTCGACGACGACTTCCTCTTCGCGCTCGAACACGGCATGCCCCCGTGCGGGGGGTTCGGCATGGGGATAGACCGGCTTGTGATGCTGCTCACGGGCCAGTCAACAATTCGAGAAGTCATCCTCTTTCCGCAACACAAGACAGTGAAGGACTGAGACCAGCGTGGCCGAGCTGCCCGGGCCGCCAACCGAAGTCGAACGTCACTATACGGCCACCGCCTACGTTGTCAGCAACAGCCACACGCTCCTGCTCTGGCATGGGCGGCTGCGGATGTGGCTACCGCCCGGCGGCCACTGTGAGCCGAACGAAGACCCCGTGCAGGCGGCGTTACGCGAGGCCGAAGAAGAAAGCGGGCTGACGGTGGAGGTCATCGCGCCGCCGAACATGCTCGTGTGCGACGGCCCGGAGGTGCTGCCGCCACCTGCCGTGATCCTCATTGAGGACATCGTTCGCGACGACCAGCCCTTCCACCAGCACATCGACCACGTTTACTTCACCCGGTCCAGCGTCCGGGCGAACTTCGACGCCCCCATCCCCCACGGCCCCCACCTGTGGGTGGATGCGGCAATGTTGGAGTCGCCGTTTTCCCTCCCGGCGCCCGATGGTACGCTCGTGCCGGTCGCGGAGGATGTGCGCTTGCTCGGCATCCGCGCCATTGCCGCCGCCGCGGCCGGGGAATCCCTTCGTGCTTAGCATCCAGTTCATTCGCGAGAACACCGGGCGCGTGAAGCGAGACCTCGCGCTTCGCCATGCGACAGCGCCCATCGACCGCATACTGCTGCTGGATGAGAAACGCCGCGAACTCCTCCAGGAGGTCGAGAGCCTCCGCGCGGAGCGCAACACGGTCAGCAAGCTCATTGGCGCGACGAAGGACTCCGCCGAGCGGAACACCAGGATCGAAACGATGCGAGAAGTCGGCAACCGCATCGATGGACTCGACAGGCAGTTGGGCGGTATTGAATCAGAGCTGACGGCGCTCCTGCTTGAGGTGCCGAATATCATCGACCCCGGCGTTCCCCCGGGCCCGGACGAGCGCTCGAATGCCGTGGTCGAGACATCCGGCTCCCCGCGTTCCTTCGCGTTTCAGCCGCGTCCCCACTGGGAGCTGGGCGCCATTCTCGACGGGATCGACTTCGAGCGCGGGGCCAAGATGTCGGGGAGCCGTTTCTACCTGCTCAAGGGGCAGGTCGCTCGGCTGCAGCGGGCTCTCATCCAGTTTTTCCTCGATGACCACGCCAGGGACGGGTTCGTGGAATGCTACCTGCCCGACATGCTCAGCGAAGCATCGCTGATCGCCGCCGGCCAGCTCCCGAAGTTCTACGACAACCTCTATCGCGACGCCGAGGACGACTTCTTCTTCACGCCCACGGCCGAGGTGCCGTTCGTCAACTACTACCGCGACGAGATCATCCCTCCCGGGACGCTGCCATTGCGGCTTGTCGCGCATACGCCCTGCTTCCGGCGAGAGAAGATGAGCGCCGGCCGCGATGTGCGCGGAATCAAGCGGGGGCACCAGTTCGAGAAGGTCGAGATGTTCGTCTACTGTGAGCCAGAACAGAGCGACGCGGAACTTCAGAATCTTGTGCGGAGGGCGCGATCGCTCCCGGAGAAGCTGGGGATACCGTACCGGGTGGTTCAGCTCTGTTCAGGCGACATCGGCTTCAATGCCACAAAGACGTACGACATCGAGCTCTGGGCCCCGGGACAGGGTGAGTGGCTGGAGGTGAGCTCGGCCTCCAACTGCCTGGACTTCCAGGCGCGGCGGGCCAACATCCGCTACCGGCCAGCGCCCGACGCGCCCACCCGGCATCCGCACATGCTCAACGCCTCGGGACTGGCCCTTCCTCGCACGGTGATCGCTGTGATGGAGAACTACCAGCAAGAGGACGGCAGCATCACGGTGCCCGAGGTTCTCCGCCCCTACATGGGCACGGAGCGGATCGAACCTCGCGGAGCCTGAATCAGACGTGGGCTCGCCCCTCGGTCCGCTCGCCGCAGGAGCCGCATGCAGATTTTGCATGCCGTTGATTGACATGCCCGATTTGGGTGCCACACCATCGGCGTAACCTCTGCGACGGAGAAGGGGTCCCCAGGGCGATTGAGAGGGCGGAACCTTCGATCCCGGATGCTGCCTCAGCACCACATCCGGCCAATGCGCCCGGAGCATCGCTCCATGCTGCTCGGGCGCCTCGGCGGACTTGCGGGCCCCGAGCTTGCCCGTCACCGCATTAGGCTCAGGGGATCGCCGTACGTTCGCAGTTCGGGTAATGCTGGCTCTCGTGCCAATAGGCGTTGGTGACGCTTGGCTCGCCGTGATCTCTGCCACAGAACTCTGGCGCTTTGTTGTAACCGGGTGGTGTACTGGGTTTTCGAACGCGGTCGCAGCGCACCTGTCGTGGGGCAATGGTGCGTCCATTGATTTCGCCCGCCAGGCCGCCCTGACGTCCGGGGCGGCCGCTCCCCTCGTCTTGCCAGTGGCTGCCTGCGCGAACGCGTTGATAGCCCGCGGCAACATCGCGGCCCTGCTGAAAGACCGGTGACAGGTGGGCGGGCGATTCGGCGTGTCCGGGGGCTGGATCGCCCCTCCGGGATGCCCTGCCCTTCGGTACCGGGGACGAGTGGTACCCCCGCCAGGAATCGAACCTGGGCACATGGTTTAGGAAACCACTGCTCTATCCGCTGAGCTACGGGGGCACGCGAATTGCGGCGCGACGCTCGTCTCCGCCGGGTACAACGCCCGCGCCGCGACAATCCCAAGTCTACCAGACGGTGTTCATGCGAGACCTCCGCCCTCGCGTCCGCCCGCATCGCGTGGCTGCCCACAACTGGCCCGTGAACCGCCAAGGCAACGCAGTTGGATGTGCCCTTCGCTGGCGACCGGAGACGCTGGAGATTCACGGCGCCGTTTCGATGCGCACCGTGTGCAGGCCGCTCGGCAAGCGCAGCGTGTAGCCCCCGTCCGGGTTTGAGATCACCGCGACTGCCGTCTCCACGCCATCAACGGTCACATGCTGCGGCGCGCGGTCCACAACGAGGTACGCCCGCGAACGCGAAAAGTACTCGGCTTGCAGCGCGCTGGCTTCGACCGAGGCGCTGCCCAGTTCGGCCGTGAAGCGGAGCAGCGCAGGGCCCACCGGCGCACCGGGCGCCCATTCCAGCCTGTGCTCGCCGCCGGGAATGATTGCCCGCCCGGCAGCGGCAGGCCACTGGCTCCCATCTACCTTCAGGAGGCCATCGGCCGCGCCACCTGGCGACCTCGCAACCACGGCGAAGGACGAGCGGAGCCCGGTATCGAGGGTGTCGGCGGTGGCCGCCATGGCCCCGGCCAGCTGTCCGCGGTCGGAAGCGGCCACCGTGCTCACGGAAAACACGGCGACGCGCCCGCTGGCCCGGGATGCGGCAGCGACGGCCAGCTCGAATTCCCCGGCCGTCGCTGCAGCGGTGGGCAGCCCGGCCTCGCGAGGAACGATGTTTATGTCGATGAAGGCCTGGCCGGCCGGGAGCAACGACGCCAGCCTGCTGGAGATCTTCTCGTACCGGAGCGGGCTGGAGGCCCAGGTCGTATAGGGGTCTTCCAGCTGCAGCGAGGCGCCGTGGTCCCGGGCGACCACGGCGAGCCGGGAGACGTCGCTGCCCACAGCGCGCGCGTGAACGGGGTCGATCGTGTCGTCGATGATGGTCATCTGGAGGTCGAAATCGGCACCGCCGGGGAGGGCGCGCACCCCCGCCAGCATCCTGCTGTTCAACTCAATGGCGAGGTCGATGCGGAAGTCGAGGAACTGTTCGGGAGCGGCGTCCGGGTTCCCCGCGAAGCGCTTGAGTGCGGACGGGTGGAATGGAGTGAAGTTCTCGCGATGGATGGCAGGCTCGAAGTAGAGTTCGGCGACGTTGACTCCGTCCCAGTCGTGCGCAGTGAGGACGGTGGTCCACTGTTCCCAGGCGAGAGCGAAGCAACGTTCATCCTCAAGCGCGATCAGGGCGCGCCAGTCGACCTGGGCATCGCGGCCGGTGGCCGTCTTTTCGCGGCATTCGGGGTGGTCCTCCCACAGGAGGAGGTTGACGTAGGGCGGTTCGAGCCAGGCGTAGGCGGCGATACCGCGGGCATGGAGCGCTTTGATGAGGCCTGTGTAGTCGTAGTCGTTCGCGGGGTCGCGGAAACCGAAGTGCCAGGCTGCGATGTGGGCAGCGCGAACTCCGTCCAGGCTTGCCGCAACGGCGTCGGGGTCCTTCTTCAGCTCCGGGGAGAGGCTCCCGGGGTCGACGTAGACCTCGGCCGCCTCCCTTTGCGGCCCCGGGGGGGCGCCCGTCCAGGCAGCGACCGTCCTCCCGAGATCGGGGATGAGCTCGTACCCTGCCAGCGAATCGGCCACGGGATCGAAGGCGAAGGCGAGAATGCTGCCCTTGCCCAGGACTGCCTCAGCGGCAAGGACGGCGCCCTGTTCGGTAAGGAGGGGAGCCCACGACTTGAGGATTCGCCCCTTGCGAAGCCCGGCGACGTCGGCCGGAACGGGCCAGGTTGCCCGTTCGCTCGCGGGCCCGAAAGTCACTCCGCCAACCGTGACCACACCGGCGCGCTCGACTCCCAGCCCGGCGAGGAGGTCCCGGTGTGCCGAGACGAGCCGGCCCCCGCTGTCAACCCAGCGATGAATCATCTGGTGGTCGGCAGAGGTGAGGGTGGCGCCGGCCGGGACGATCCCCGTGGGCCGGGCGAGCAGCTCATCAAGCTTGCCAACCCGGAACGCCGCGCCGGTCGCCCGCTGCAGCAGCAGCCAGTCACCGGCATCAGGTGCGGAGAGGATGATGACCGGAGTTGTTGGTGGTCCGAATGTGGTGGACGGCCCCGGTTCGCCGCCATCCTGCAGGAAGCAGCGCCACCCCACCAGGAGAGAAGCGGCGACCACGAGCGCAAGCGCCAGCCCGGCGAGGCGAATCATCGCTGATGCTTACCGCGGGTTGGTGGTGGTCCGGACCTATGCGTCTGCAGGCGGACAGCGCCCGTCAAGCTGCTGTATCCGCTCGCGGACATGGGTGAGGAGTGGGGCGTTGAAGCCCTGCATGTGGGGTCTGCCCAGCGACTCAATCTCGGCGAGGGCAGCGGCGACCCCGGCGCGATACCCGGCTGCCCACTCGGAAGCCGCTCTTGTCGGTGTGGTTTCGACATCGGTGACCATATTGAGTGTGTCGGCCGTCCCGCTCTCCCGCAACAGGGGAAACAGGCCTCCAACAACCGCCTTAGGACTGGATTCGGAGCCGGGATCTGGCCATACAGGCCGGGTCAAGACCCTTAAGGGATAACTCTAACGCTATTCCTATGGTTTAACCAGCTATCACCTCTTTATTCACCCCCGGTCCACCAGCTAGTCTGGGTGTGGATAAATCTCAGACGGATGTGGCAGGTGTGAATATGGAACTTCAGCACACGACGGGAAAGGACCGGACGGCCGCAACAGCAGCTGGCGGCGGGCTGGTCGCCATGCCCACGGCCCGGGTGGCACCGGCCACCAGCTCGAGCGCCCCCGAAGCAGCGCCAACGAACGGTGGCGTGGCCGAGAACCGGGCCCCGGAAAAGGCAGCGGCGCCGGTCGTAGTGGTCGGATTGAATGGCTTCCGGGCGAAGGCAGTCGCCTCCAGCCCCGAGGTGGCTCCGCGGCCGGCCCAGCTCATCGAGAAGGAGCTGGAGGCGATGGCCCGCGGTGCAACCAGCCGCGAGTTCACCGAAAAGGTGTACGGCCGGGCACGCGAAATCATCGAAGAAGCCTACGAAAGCGCCGCCGAGCTCCGCATCGAAGCGCTGAGCCGCATCCGCGAACAGATCGACCGCGTCAACAAGACGGAGACGGACACTCGTTCGCGGCTGGGCGAAGAGGCGGACGCCCTCAAGGCCCAGGCCACGCTCGAGTCGAAGCTGGCCCTGCAGCGGGCACAGCGCGAGGCCGACGCCATCGTCGCCCGCGCCCGGGCCCACGGCCAGCAGGTGGTGCAGGCCGCAAACGAGCAGGCCGCCGCTATCAAGGCCGAGGCTCAGCGCGAGGCAGCGGGCGTGGCCGATGACGCCAGGCGGGTCGCCGAAGACGTTCGCCAGCGCATCCGCGAAGTGGAGCGGCTGGAAGCGCAGTTCGAGCGGGTGGCGCTGGATTTCGCTCAATGGCTGGGGGCTTCTGTGGATACAAAGCAGAGCCGCCTGGCTCGCATCAGGGCTGCGGCCGTCCTCAAAGGCTGAGCCAGCGCGCTCGGCCGCCAATCGTCAACGCCAGAACAGCAATCTCAACGGAGGAGACTTGAAATGCCAGGAACCGGATCGTTCTTCACCATCGGGGCTGTCCCCGTCCCGTTTGCGGGAGGGGTGAGCCTGTTTGTCGCCGGCTACGCCACCCTGGTCCTCGGGTGCGTCGTGTTTGGAGCGGGGCTCGCCGCCTGGAGGAAGATGCGTGGGAATTGAAATCTCCCCCATGGTGCTGACCGTCATCGCGGTGTACTTCGTTACCTCGACGTACCTGCTGGCGGCGGCTGCCATCACGGCGCGGGCGCCAGGGCCCAATGAGCACAGCCGCCGGCTGTTCTATGTGCTGGTGGTGCCCGCGCTCAACGAGGAGCTGGTGATCGGCAACACGGTCCGGCACCTGCTCACGTTGAAGGGAGACAACTACCTGGTGCTGGTCATCGACGATGGCTCCAGCGACAGGACAGGCGAAGTGGTTCGGTCCTTCCCCCCGGGGAAGGTACGCCTGCTCAGCCGGCGCGCGCCGTTCGCACGCCAGGGCAAGGGCGAAGCGCTGAACCACGCCTACCGGATGGTGCTCACCTCCGAGCTGCCGGAGCTCTACGGCGCGGACAACATCGTCTTTTCGGTGATGGACGCGGACGGGCAGGTGCCGGGCGACATGCTCGCCAGGGTTGCGCCTTACTTCGCGGACCCGCACACCGCCGCCGTCCAGGTTGGCGTGCGCATGCTCAACGCGAAGGTCAACATCTTCACGCGCTGGCAGCAGTACGAGTTCGTGACCTTCAACTGGCTCTTCTCAAGGGCGCGCGAAAGCCTCGGCAGCGTGAGCCTTGGGGGCAATGGCCAGTTCGTGCGCATGTCGGCGCTGGCCTCGCTTCGCGAAGGGCCGTGGACCGACTGCCTGACGGAGGACCTCGACATCGGCCTCCGGCTCATGCTCCTGGGGTGGAGGAACCGCTACTGCCACGAGACGCAGGTCTACCAGCAGGCCGTGCCATCGGCCCGGAGGCTGGTGCGCCAGCGTTCGCGCTGGTACCAGGGGCATCTCACCTGCTGGAAGCTGATTCCCCGCATCCTGGTCTCGGACTGGCCCGCGCACCGCAAGGCCGACGTCTTGAACTACCTCCTGGCGCCGGGGCTGGTCCTCCCCATGGGGATCTTCTCGCTGGCCGTCATTGTTCTCTCGCTCGTACCCGGGGTATCGCCCCTGGCGAGCGCGGGCGGGCCGACGAGCGTCTCCAACATTCTGACGTGGTACGTGCTGAGCATGGGGGCGGCCCCGCTCTTCGCAATTGCGCTCTGGCGCGCCAAGGAGTCCAGTCTCGCGGCTTCCATCTTCTGGGCGCACCTGTTCCTGCTCGGCAGCTACATCTGGCTCCTGGCCGGGCTGATGGCCGTGAAGCGGATGGTGACCGGCCGCGCCGGCTGGATAAAGACCGCCCGCACAGCGATCGGAGAAATGCCACTGGCAGCCGATGGGTCCGCCACGCCGGCCGAGAGCCGGTATGTGGCCTGGACACCAACGAATGATGTATCGGAGCAGACGGGGACGCTGCTCGGCCTCCGCGCCGGCAACTTCCTCCCCCGGACGGGCGCCGACTTCGCCGCCGATGACGGCTATCTCTGCGTCGTCGAGCCGGCGGACGGCGTGGACGCCCGGGCCCAGGACCTGGTGGTCCGGCGCGAG
>WBZY01000690.1_pt1 | contig 23426 bp, 15 predicted proteins | sample 5204191 | NCBI WGS metagenome assembly WBZY01 (sample SAMN12344363, study PRJNA552823) | activated sludge metagenome | biome: Activated sludge suspended growth; feature: Anammox Sidestream; material: Wastewater; isolation source: activated sludge from anammox sidestream of wastewater treatment...
GTAAAGGATATTTATGTGGATCCGGAAGACCGGAGACGGCTGTGCGAGAAGCTCGAAAAAGACGGAGTATGGAGGGAGTTTGTATCCCTTTGCAAAAGGAAAAATGGCGACAGTTTTTATGCGGAACGCACCAGCAATTTGCTAAAGGATGAGAAAGAACTGCCTGTGGCTATCCATGGAGTCTTCAGGGACATTTCAGAGAGAAAAAGAACGGAGATAGAGATTGTTGAATCTGAGAAGAGGTACCGCGTGTTATTCGATTCAATCAAAGAAGGGGTATATCAATCCGAACCGACCGCGGATGGAGTATTTACCTGGATCAATCAGGCTGGGGCAGAGATCCTTGGCTACAACTCACCGGAAGAAGCCATTGGAACGAGGGTAAAGAATATTTATATAAATCCAGACGACCGAAAAATAATAGTTGAAAAGTTGACGAAGGAAGGGGTATGGAGGAATTTTTCTTCCCTGTGCAAGAGGAAAAACGGTGAACGTTTTTGTATGGAACGCACATCAAATCTGGTTACTGATGATAAGGGGAAACCGACACGCATAGATGGAATATTCAGGGATATCACCGAGAGAAAGAGGTCTGAAGAGGAATTACAGGAATCCGAGAGACACTACAGACAATTGCTGGATTCATTAAAAGAAGGGATATACCAAAGCGCTCCGACGGTAGATGGGACATTTACCTGGATCAATCAGGCTGGGGCAGAGATCCTTGGCTACAACTCGCCGGAAGAAGTGATTGGGACACAGGTAAAGGACATCTATGTGAATCCTGATGATCGAAAGGAATTGATTGCAAAATTGGAAAAGGACGGTATATGGAGAGATTTTACGTCATACTGTAAGAGGAAAAATGGAGAGCGATTCATTTCTGAGAGGACGTCCAATTTAGAGCGAGATGAAAGCGGTAAGCCAATCAGGATTACGGGTGTATTTAGAGATATAACAGAACGATAGAATACCATTATTTCATTAAAATACCCTGTTCCAGGAGCGCAGAATTATGGTAGATCAGACGACAAAGGGTTTATCCGTTAATGCCAAGACCCTTATTGTAATACTCTTATTTGTGAACGTTGGGTTTGCGACAAAAATGCTTAATAAGTATTACAGGATGAAAGAGGCGGGATACGTCAGGGAAAAGACATTTCACCAGCAACTCGAAAACAGAGTGATGAAGGCCTTTGGTTCAATGGAAGAGCTAAACAAGATGATTAGTGATATTACGCGACAAAAAGAGGAAGCGGAAAAGCTTACGGCCTCATTTAAGGAACATGATGAACAATTGAAACTCGCCAATGAGAAACTCGAAGACATAAAGGCAATGCTGGAGGAGGAGAAAGCCCGATTACAAAAAGAGATATGGGGGTTGGAGGATTCGTTGTCATTAGCAAGAAAGACGCTCAATAGTAAGGATTTGTCAATTCAAGAACTCTTGAAGAATATCGAAACAACGAAAAAAGAAAATGTGACGCTCAGAAAACAACTTGAGGAGCCGTTAAAGGCGCCGGAAGAATGGAGGCTGCCTCACCAGTAAGTTCAACGAATAGAAAATAGATGTTATGCCATCGGTTTTGGGCTAACCATGGCATACGAAAATAACAGATAAAACACAGCGGATAAAACAACGGCAACAAGGCCTGGATACCCGGTGTCCGTTATCTGTTCGTAAAAAGCCTCCTCTCATCTCAGGGTTGGTTCAATTGTCAATGATTGAGACGAAGATTTTACCCGTTCCACATATCTGGCGCCAAATGAAGGTGGACAGGCCCATGTCAAAAACATGGTTCAATCTACAAGATTGAAACAACCCTGAGAGGGAAGAATTTGATTGTAAGGAGGTTCCATTTTATTTATGCGGTATAGAGGGTGACACAGACAGACTATGTTTGTCCGCGTTCAAAGAGCTTATATGAAACGAAAGAAAGGGGGTGCACCAGATGAATTACTGATTTGAAATGAACGTTGCATTGTAATGTGCCTTAGAAGAGAGGGTAAATAATTGGTATTGTTTTAAAATAGTGTCTACAACATTTTAGAGGAGAACAATTAATGTTATATACGGGAAATGTAGATGCAATTGCAGCGGTATCGTTAAAGAAAGCCACGGCAATGAAGCACAGCCTTATAGGCTTCTTGACGCTTTCCGTGGTAGCGGGTTTTTATATTGGATTTGGTGTCCTTCTCATGGTTATTGCGGCTGCGCCTGTTGCAGCGATAAATCCGGGGATTGGCAAAATAGTTGGCGGCGCTGTATTCCCTATCGCCTTGATTTTAGTAGTTATTGGTGGCGCCGAATTGTTTACCGGATATAACTTACTGCTATTAAAAGGGTCCTTTCGGGGCACCGTATCATTTGGCGATTCAATGTTGGGGTGGTTTTGGACGTACTTAGGCAACCTGGGCGGATCGATGATTTTTGCGCTTTTAATTTATATGTCCGGCGTGTTCGCTCCTGATCCATGGCATGCTTTTTTAAACAAGGCGGCTACCTATAAGATGAATGCGCCGTGGTGGGAATTGTTTTTCAGGGGCATCTTCTGTAACTGGCTCGTTTGCCTAGGTATATGGTCAACCTTCAGATGCACAAGCGATTCAGGCAAGATAATCATGTGCTGGTGGGTCTTGTTCTGTTTTGTTACTACGGGGATGGAGCACAGTGTGGCAAACATGACGTTTTTGACGATTGCAAATTTACTGCCGCACGACCCAGCGGTAATTTCATGGGGTAAAATGTTTGGGTGGAACCTTGTCCCTGTTACCCTCGGGAATATTGTGGGGGGGTCTTTCTTCGTCACCTTCCTGTACTGGTTTGCCACGGTTACGGATGAAAGAGGGGCAAAGAAAATGGGCGGCATAAAGGGTGGGTCAGGAAGCGCAGAGTTGCCGCGGGCAGGCGGGACTCCTGAAGAGATTAAGGACGTCAAGATAAAGATGAAGTAATACGTCACAAACAAATTCATCAAGAAAGCAGCAACGGAAATATCTTTCATAAAGATTTCACGCACAAAAGACTTCCTAGCGTCTCCCCTTTAGCGTTAGCGAAGTCTCCGTGCAAAAAAGGCCAGCTTCGTATAGCTGGCCTTTTTGGTTTTATAAATTAATGGCATCAGATTCTATAGCATGAATAGGTAAACGCACATTTACCTGTTGACATAATAGTATACGATAGTATACTTAATTTATTTGTTTCAGTTATTGCTAAAGCAATCTTAGATATTTGTAATCATTTGCGTACACAGGAGGCGGTTATGATGAAATATTATAAGAATAGCGTAGGAATAAACCTGATATTTATTGTATGCTGTTTTTCTGCAACCAAATTATCTGCCTGCCTTGCTGATGAGAAAAGGAATATCGAGCCGATGGTGCATGGGGTAATGATCGTATCGCTGGACGCCCCCATGATGGCTTCAATCGGAGAAAAGATACCCGTTGTCGTGGTTATTGGTAACGAAAGGATGACAAAGGAAACAACCATCTTGACCGTAACGTGTTCCACGATGAAACAAATCATAGGCCGGGAGGCTGAAACATTGGATGGCCTATCTTCCAAAAAATTCACCTATACCTGGAATACCAAGGGACTGAAGGAGGATGCCTATACAATACGGGCTGAAATTGAAAAAATCCCCCGTGAGACATACATTGATGATAATGTAAAGGAGGCAAAGATCTATTTAGTGCCGTAAATTAATGAAAAAGGGAAATGCCTTGTCGCGTAAAAAAATTATTTTCATTAAGAGTCTCTGTGTAAAGAGTAAAACTTAAAATACTTGTTAACGAAAGCGAAATATTTTCAGGTATTTTCCGCGTTGTTCTCATTTTAACTGATTCTTCAGGCTCCAAAATCAACCAATCACGCGTTGCCATGTTTATCGTAATCGGCATGATCCTTTAGAATTTCTTCCCCGTTACAATCATCACAGAATTTATCGCTAAACCTGGCGTTCTCTTTATACCGTTTGTGCTTGGCCTTGAATTTTTAATCGGAAGTCTGATGGACAGCAAGAAAATATTATTCAATGCCGGGATACATGATTGTGTATTTGACTTTCCGGTAGGATTGATTTATGCTGATTCTTAGGGTACGACGCAGCGTAATCAACCTTGCTTGCAGGTATCTATAGCACTACCGCATAAATTCTTTTTTGCAAGTTTTTAAACACCCCCTCACTCCCCGCTATTGAGGGCGAATTGGTTGCGGAGGTGCTGCGGTATATGTATTGATTAGCACTATTCTGGACAGCGTAATGATAAAAGAATCAGACTGGTTTACTGAAATAAAGAGTCAGAAACTTCAGAAAACAAACGCATCTCCATAGTGTTACTTCATAAAAACTTCTTTTTTCTGTAATGTTTTCTTTGTAGTCTTTGTGTAAAACTTTGCGTTCCTTGTGGTTGAACTTTTTTGGTTGCGACTGTGCTGCGTTATGAATTCCAAGCCTCTCACGTTTGTGTTCAACCGAAGCATTGCGTTTGAAAAAATCCTGAGATCAGGAACCAATGAATTACCATTATTGTTTCCATTAATAAAATAAGATTTTAGGTAACAATTTGACCTTTTGAAAAATTTTTTCTATCGTATTACTGTATAAAATCTTTTTTTATAGCCCTACTTACCCCTTATCAGAAGGTACCGTTTGTTTACAGGAGAAGGATTGCCTTGCTTCGCTCGCAAAATGACAACGTACCTTATGTCATCAAAGACATAGTCAGTGTCATTGCAAGGGTCTTGTCCGAAGCAATCTCCCGCTTTCACAGCGGAGAATTGGTTGTGGCTTTGCTGCGCGAGGAATGATATTGTCCCTATTGGGCTTTTGAAAATCTAAATGGTCACAGATTTTATAATTTTGATCCGAGTATACCGATGCCTATTTTAAAATACCATCTGACTTTTCTAACTGTTGTTGTCTCTTTTTATTGCTCTGTTGCAATTGGCGCATCTCCCTTAGGAGATGGGCATTCAGAACCTATCAAACAGTCCGGTCAAATGTCCTTTGATATGAAAAAGGAAGTGCCCTCTTTTCCTATTGAAGAAATACTTTCTCCAAAGCAATATTTAATGAGGCATTTGAAAACGACAAAGGAAAAAAATCTCCAGGAAAAATTACCTGATAGGGATCAGCAGTCAACTGTCGTGGAAAAAGCAGCATCTTTAAACGCCGCGGAAAAAGATGCGCATCAACATGTTTCTCCACCTGATGTTTCACTCATGTCTGTTATTAATGAACAATCCCTCACTGGAGAAAAAAAGGGAACGCAAACACCCACGGTGGATAACGCGCCTCTTCCGATTGTTACTGAAGAAAAAGCTCCTTCCCCTCCTGAGATAGGCAAGGAAAAAAGTCTTCAGAAAGGACTTTCTGCAGATGGAGATTACCACTCAATAGTCACAGAAAACAAAGTTCCTGTTGACAATCAAAAAAAAGACAGCCATTCAATACCAGCTACGCCGGATTCTGAAACCCTGTCTGTTGACGAACAACAGTCCCCTGCTGCTGAAAAAGATACAACTCAGGGGTACGAGGAAAACAACAAATCCGATCAGCCCATTACCGGGGAAAAACCCCCTTCCTCAGAAATGCAAGAGGAAAAAATTAATCAGGAGAAATCCCTGGCTGACGATGGTCACCCACCGACAACCTCTTTTTCAGAGACCTTTCCGGAAACTAAAGCAGAAAGTACGCCAATGACAATCGCCACACCAAATTTTCATAGTGAAATTACTGCAGGCGAGGAGCTGGAGGCAAAAGGCACGCACACACTTAATATTGAAAACAAATCCGACACGACTATAGACGGGAAAGAGACGTCTTTAACTCCCGCAGAAGAATCTTCCTACACGGCAAAGGAAAAGGGCCCGGACGTAATAATGGAAGGGGCAAAAGAGCCTGAGAAAGAAATATCCTCATCTGAGCCGCCATCTGAATCAAGAAAAGAGACAGAAGATTTAAAATTTACCTGGGAGATATGGCATACGAATCCGACTCTCAGCATTATCATCGCGGTTGCAATTACTCTTATTGCGGCCAAAATTGGAGGTTGGTTGGCTAGTATGGTAAAGCTTCCTGAGGTGGTTGGAAATTTAATCGCGGGGATAATACTGGGCAATTTTTTCTTTCTAACAGGATCTGAATTTTTTGTTTTTCTGCAGACAATGCCATTTTTGAAGGTGATATCCTACTTTGGGACATTGTTACTTCTTTTAACGGCCGGCCTTCACACAGACATCAAGGCATTATTACGGGTGGGCTTTTCATCATTTCTGGTAAGCCTCGGGGGCATAATAGCGCCTGCCGGGCTAGGCCTTTTAGTATGCTATTTCCTTCTCTCGGATGCTGCATTTAGTTCGAAACTGCTTTTGGCTATTATTATCTGCAATACGAGCACGGGATTATTATTCGCAATTCTAAGCGAATTAAAGGCAATGAATACCCCTGAGGGCAGAATTATAACAGGCGCAACCCTTCTTACTGAAATTATTGTAATATTGACCTTTGGTATCGTAAGCGGAATTGCCACGAAGGGTGAAGTATCTGTAATGAATGTAGTAATTACTACGGGTATTGCATTTTCTTTTTTGGCAATTGTTTTGGTAATTGTCACAAAATACGGGGAGAGATTCGGTAATTTCTTAACGAGCAAAGTGGCAGAGGGCTTAAAGATATCTATCGTAATAATTCTATCACTCATGTTTGCCTTTATTTCCGGATCAATCGGACTTCACGGCGTAATAGGGGCGTTTGCAGCGGGTTTGCTGCTCAGAAATGTGAAATTTAAAGATTCTGACGAAAAAGAATATAGCACCGTGGAACGTATTATTCGTCCGTATTATATGATTCTTGTGCCAATACTCTTCGTGCGGGTAGGCGCACAGGTGAATCTGGAAAGTATTTTGAATAAGGATGCGATATTCCTTGGTCTTGCAATAACGGGCGCTGCCGTTTTTGGAAAGTTCTTCTGCAGCGTTTGCCCAACTGAAAGAGGCATAAACCGCATGCTTATCGGCATTGGAATGGCAATGAAGCTGGAGGGAACCTTAATTTTATCTGGTATAGGCAGCGACATGGGCATACTGGACGACACCGTATTTTCCTCGATTATTCTGGTTATTGTGTTTACATCCGTTCTATGCCCTTCTTTATTAAAGATGTCCCTGGCTCGACAAAAGAAGCGTCTTGGCAAGAATTTTCGCGTCACCGTTGATGAAAACACCAAGGAAGTTTATCTACAATTTAAAAACGAGGTTCAGAGATGATCATCTTTAAGAGCAAATCAATCCAAAATCTTCTTCCACTCCATACCTGACTTATACCCTTTTGATTGCCATGTGCATTGTTCCTGTTTTTTATAACAAAGGCCCCCGTTAAAAAACGAAACAATCCCATGATGGTCTTTAACTTCTTCTCACCTCATTTCAAACAGAGGTGATCCTTCGTATTCGTACACATTCGTATCCATACCATTGACAAAAATTATCTGATAGTTTATAATTTGACACATTTACATAAGTTGACGTGAAATAGCCAACTGAACCAACTGTGACGCTTTTAAAAGAAACGATATTGAAGCGCACGTATTGAATTTAATAAAAAGTCAAATTCGGGAAAAAAGGTAGTTTACCTTAGAAAGGGTAAAATAATGATTCGCATATTAAAAAATCGGGTGGTCATGGTCATTCTTACATTTATGCTTTTCGGGTTGCTTCCCTTAGTATTATTCAGACTTATGGCATTTCCAAAGGCGAGCGCGGAGTTAAAGCATGGGGTAAAAAATAATCTGAAGAGCTTCCTCAATAAACAAATAGACTTGTTAACTTTATTGCAGCAAGAAAAAGAATCGCATGCCAGGACTATTTCAGATGCAATTCTCAGCACCTTATTGATTCATGGAGATGAAAAGTTTGCAAACCTTGTAAATGGGAAAAATGTGCATGAGTATCTCCGGTTAAAAACACTGCTGGAATGCATAAAAGCTGATTACGGATATAAAGGGATATTTATTTGTGACAGCGCTAGTATCATTCAGGTTGCGACGGAAAATGAAATATCTATGCTTGGCAAGAATATTACAAAAGAGATGGCATTTCTCAATATTCAGAAAACCTTAGAGGATGGGAAAACAATTTTTTCGAATGTAATCCATTTCTCTTATAGCGCTTATAGTGACGATATCAAAGATGAAAAAGGCGGCGATGTACCTTCAGTGTTCCTGTCGTATCCAATTAAAGATGAAAACCGTGTTGTGATAGGCGGCGTGGTCCTATGGATGGACATTTCAGTGCTGAACCAGGTCATGAAAAACGTTGTATTTGGCGAGACGGGTGAAGCTTATCTGGTAAATCAAGAAGGGATCATGATCACTCAATCAAGGTTTTCAGAGCTTATCAAAAATACCGGCGATACTTGCAAAACGTGTCATGTTGTTGAAGACCCTGATAGTCAAATGATTACAAAAGGAGTAAAAAAATGCATCACGGGAAAAACAACCGGCTACGATCTGAAGGGTTACCGGGATTATGGCGGATTGCAAGTCGTAGGCGCATGGAGTTGGCTGAAAGATTTTGATATGGGGCTCATAGTTGAACTTGACGCCGATGAAGCCTTCAGCGCCTTAAATAATATTAACTCAATGACAAAATCACTTATGATAGCGATGCTCATTCCGGCATTTGCAATGGCGATATTGACTTACAGAAAATTAAGCGCGGGTTATATGCTTAAAAATTTATCTCTGCCTCAAAAGACATTACTGGGAGTAACAATCATCTTTACGGTTGGTTTTATTATAGCGATCCTGGATGGTTATGAATTAAGGAGAGAACGCGGGTATCTTCGGGAGCAAAAATTCGAGATACGCAACCCTTTCAAGACTTTTGGCTCCTTTGTAGCGCAGAGAGATGAAGATTTCATTAAAAACAAGATTTCTGAATTCAAAAAGGAACTTCCCATCTTCAAAGCTGAAGATACGAGTTACCCGGAGGACAAAAAGAAAGAGGTTGACGAAAGCAAGGCAAACCAATCATCTGAAAAATCAGAAAAGACCTGGGAATTAAAGTAGTAAAAGATTTTATAAGAGCAGAGATTTTCTATGGAAGACAAACTGGTGTCAACATGGGGTGTATCAGGAACGTTTCTCGGCGAAAAGGATGCATAGAGTAGGCACGAATATGGACTTTCTTACGATAGCATCATTACTCATGTTAATAGCTGTTTAAGAGGTAGCATCAGCAAAAATTACAATTATTTCATCAAAACGATACTTTTTTCATTGTCGGGAGATTTTTTATGAATATGTCTGCGAATGAATCGATACAAACGCCAAATGGCAATACAAGGGTAATGATACTTGCGACTCTTGCATTTGCGTTATGTTTTGCCGGTTGGACAATGTTTGCACCCTTGGCAGTATATTTTCAGGAAGAATTTAACCTGTCTTCCACATCGGTGGGATTATTACTTGCAACCCCGGTATTACTTGGTTCCCTTGCGAAAATTCCCATGGGTATTGTTACGGACAAATATGGAGGAAGACTCGTTTTTACGATAATGCTTCTCTTTGGGTTTGCGTCTCTGTTTTTTACCGGTTTTGCGCATAGCTACGGCTCTTTGTTAGTATGTGGATTTTTTTTCGGCTTAATAGGCTCTTCCTTCGCTGTCGGAATCCCTCATGTTTCAGAATGGTACCCTAAGAAAAAGCAAGGCTTTGCATTAGGAGTATACGGTGTGGGAAATGCAGGTACTGCGCTCTCTGCGTTTGGAGCGCCATTTATCGCGGAATCTATGGGATGGAATAAGGCGTTTATCATTTATGCATTTCCATTGCTCTTCATGGCATTTGTCTACTGGTTTTTTACTTCCAATGCCCCAAAATCTCCGAATGTAAAGGTTTCAACCTTAAGCGATAAGCTGAAGCTCTTCAAATCTTCCAGGCTGGCCTGGATCTTTTGCCTGTTTTATTTTATGTTTTTTGGATTTTTTGTATGTTTTTCGATATGGCTACCGTCATATCTTTGCGATTTTTATGATATTTCACCGGTAAAGGCCGGTAGCTTCACATCGATATTTGTGTTTCTTTCATCGTTCACCAGAATTGTAGGCGGCTATCTGGGCGATAGGTTCAATGGAAGAAAGATAATGATGTTTCTTACCGTAATTGTGCTTGTCATAGCGGTATTCCTTAATTTAAACGTATCACTGGCAACCTCACTCATGGTGTTCTATATTATGGGAACCTGCCTTGGCATTGGCAACGGTGTTGTATACAAACTCGTGGCAGAATATTTTCCGAAAGATACGGGGGCCGTGGGTGGATTAGTAGGAGCAGCAGGCGGTCTTGGCGGTTTCTTTCTTCCGATAATTTTAGGCACAATAAAAGATTATACTGACAATTATTCTCTCGGGTATATCTTTGTATCCCTCGTTTGTCTCATGTGCCTCGCATTTATGGAGGAAAAAACCCTAGCGAATGCAAACAAAAAAATTGCAAATGTAGTGCAATGAAAGTGCAAAACAGGATTTGAAATTAAATGCATATTAACATTCATTGGTATGAAGCTAAGGTTTGCCGGTGAAGACAGCAAATGGCCTTATCTATTTTGATTTTTTCCGTCTGGAGATCATGAACATAGCCATGAAATCAGATACCCAACCAAAACAAGCCGGAAAAGCGAGTCAACCCTGTCAGGGTTTAAAATCCTGACAGGATTATGTCCATTCATAATTTTTGCCAAAAATGTCAAAATATTCTCCCCCATTTTCAACCAAACCGCAATAGCATAAAAGCCGTTCGGCTTCTTTTACCAACATCACATACCCAATTCCATTTGATTCGTTTTCAAGTTTTATTTCCAATTGGCAATTTTTTATTTATAATAAATCCTGAATTTTTGAATATATGCTCCACAGGCTCACAATTTGTGATTTATAGTAGTTCAACACGGACAAACAGAGTTTGTCCATGCCGCCTTATTATCAATTTAAAATTCACATTTTATGAGCATCTTGAGTATACAAATAACAAACAATACATTATTCAGTGTGATTGATTTATAAAAAGGAGATACTGTGCAAATTAGAAAATCTACGGCAATCAGGAGACAGCAGATTGTTGATATTATTCGAAACATTATTTCTTCTAAAGGAATTGAACATGTCACCATAAGCGAAATAGCGGAAAAAATAGGAACTACCAAAGGCGCTATTTATCGGCATTTTAAGAGCAAAAGAGATATATTGAGTCTGTTAATAGATAATGTTGAGGAAACGCTCATGGATGCCCTGGATAATGCCTTGATGGAAAGAGACCCGCTGCAAAATCTGAAGAACATTCTGCTTGCCCAGCTTATTTTAGCAAAAAACCGGCGCAAAACATCCTTTGTTGTCGTCATGGGAGCTATGCAGTTTAGTGACCCCTTTATACGAAAAAAGATTTTAAAACTGATACAGAAATATCTCCGGCGGATAGAAAAATTGATCCTGAATGCAATAGGACTGGGATTGATAAAAAAAAATATAGATCCCAAAATGTCTGCAATCGTCTTTATGGGACTCATTCAGTCTGCAATAACGGTGTGGTCTTATAAAAATTTCAACTTTGTCCCTCAGAAAATCCACGCCCATCTGTGGAATGTCTATTGCCAGGGGATAGGAGTTTCATTTGATGCCTGAGGTTTAAGCTGACCATACCTCGAGACGATTTCCTTCCGGATCAAACAGGAAAAAGGCGCGTCCGCCCCACGGATGGTCCTTAATGTTACCGACCTCAATCCCTCTTGCCTTCAAAACCTGCCACATCTCGTCTGCCTGTTCCACTTGAAAGGCCAGAGTCAGTCCTTGTCCCGCGGAGCTTTTAACCGTTGCACGCTGATCATTTGCAATACTAATCCGTACATGAGCGGTTACTTCAAACTCCACGAACCAATCGTTTTCAAACGTAACTGGGAAGCCCAAACGGTGCCGGTAAAAGGAGACCGTTTCCTGCCAGCGCCTACAGTAGACTATGGTATTAATAACACGCACTGCCTTTTTCATTCATCATTCACCGATAAATTGTTAAATTTGTCTAAAGACGAATCATACATGATATGACGGTATTATGCTCATCACTTCACTGCTGCGGATGATGCAGAAAGGGAACTATTGAGTTTCGATACAAAAGCATCGTACGCATTTGAAATCCTGCCATTGCCATTAAAAGAAGTATCATGAGCGCCGGGGGTTACAGGGAAGTTTAAAGACAGAGTTTCACCTGTTGTATAAATAAATCCCTTTTGATCTATTACAAAAGAACGAGCAATATCACGGGAACTTCCCCCTAAAAAAGTAGAGGCAAGTATTTTTGTCAGACCTCCATCAAGTCTTGTGAGAAAGGCATCAAAAAGGACACCTTTATGGATATTATATGCGCTCGGGGTTGTTGGAAAATCTGATGATGCCGTGTAGCCACCGACATAAATAGTGTCACCCGGTCCTATGGCAATGGAATTGCCAATATCATCATCTGCCCCTCCTAAAAACGTAGATGCCAGAAGTTTTGACAAACTATCATTCAATTTGGACACAAAGGCGTCTCCATTATGAAAAGCGGTATCACATGCGGCGGAGGTAGTTGGAAAGTCTGGCGACTCAGTTTGGCCAAGCACATAAATATGGTCATAGGCGTCTAAGGCGATACCACAACCAGAATCATCCGTACTTCCTCCTAAATACGTGGATGTGAGAAGACGCTTTAAATCCCAATCTAACTTTGAGATAAAGGCGTCACCAAATCCGCCGTTAAATGAATCATCGTAAGCGTCAGCGCTCGTGGGAAAGTCAAATGACCAGGTCTCTCCTACTACATATATGTTTCTCTTTGCGTCTATAACAATGGCATTTCCATAGTCATTTGACGTGCCTCCTAAATAGGTAGATGCAATAAGGGTAGTCAAATTCCAATCGAATTTTGCTATGAAGACATCGCCATTTTTGTAATCCGCATCGTAACTGTCTGGTGTTATGGGAAAGTTTTTCGATGAGGTTCTGCCCGTAACGCACAGAACGATTCCGCCTTGGTCCAGAACAATAGCATTGGCGCACTCATCGGTAGAGCCTCCCAAATACGTGGATGACAAAAGACTTGTCAGGTCCCCGCTTAACCTAACCAAAAAGGCATCGTAAAAGCCGTTTTTCGTGGTGTCATAGGCGCCTTCAATTATGGGAAAGTTTGACGAAGACGTTTGACCAGCCAGGTAAACGTTATTTTTCGAATCGAGGGCTATAGAACGCACATGATCCTCAGATGAGCCGCCCAGAAAGGTAGATGCAAGAAGATGGGTGAGATCTGTATTGAGTTTTGATACAAAGACGTCACCGGTGTTATAGGAAACATCAAAAGCGCCGGAAGTCGTGGGAAAATCAGATGAGTTGGTATAGCCGGTAACATAGACATTGCGAGCTGCATCCACCGCTATGGAACTGCCATAGTCAGATTCAACTCCGCCAAGATAGGTGGAAGCAAGGAGGGGATCAATGATGAGTTCTTGTGTCTTATCGTAGGAAGCTACCCGGAAACCGTAAACATTTTCGATCTCAGATTCTGGATTTCCGATTTCAGATTTCCGGCATGAGAGACTTGTTTCCGTATTCGGACCTCCGCCGCCCGAACGTCTGATTTGATAATCAACCGCAACTTCTACCCTTTTGCCATCGATTTCCTGATAAGCTATCGGCCTGGTAAATTTGACCGTCCCTAAAGCTGTGGCAACCTCAAGCTGGCCGGTATTATCTATGCCTATTGCATGTGCTCCGCTGAGTCTTATGGTTATTGCCTTTGGGTCTGCATGTGGCTTCAGATAAAAGAGTTTTTCTATATTGCTGTCATACGCCCTCAACTTTACGTGTATTCCCCTGTATACTTCTCCAAGATTTACCACCTCATAGGCAGGGATGCTCCTCTTCCATCGGGAAGGATCATTTCCTTTGAAATAATTAACCTCGGTGACGACCTTTTCCTCACCCTGTGCTGCATCAGGTTTTCCACCGACAAAGACCTCCTTGAGGGCAAGTCCCCTCCTGGGTGATCTCTGGTTGTGGATGGTGAATGGGGTGGTTGCACCATCACTAAAGGAAGCAGCAACATTGGATATCGGGTTATGGTATGAAATCAAGAATGTCTCAAGCGGTCTTGATATTTGGAAAATACGTCTATCGGGTATTCGAGGCGCAAAGGCCATTCCCCTGATTTCTGCCTTTCTGCCACCGATGCTCGTTTCTTCCATCGTGCTCCATGCTGGCAAGGAATAAACGATTTCTCCGTCCTGCGTGATGAATACCTTGCCCCCGAAGGTATGGGCATAATACCTTACCTTCTCATGGACTTGCCCTGCATTGGCAATAAAAGGCAGTTGCAGCCGTTTTGTCTTTTGAATAATGTCTTTGTGAAATGGGTCGTTTTCACTGACCTGATTGGCTAAAAGCGCTATATCTCCACACGCGATCTGCAAAAAAATCATAGATAGAACAAAGGCAGTAGTTTTTATTGACATAGAGTTATACCTGAGAGATAAAAAATGAAGTTAGTAAAAAGAGTTAACCTATCATACCGCAGCACAGCCGCAACCAATTCCCCCTTAGCAAGGAGGTGAAGGGGATTGTAAAAACTTGCAAAAAAAATTTTATACGGTAATACTATAATGAGACTTAATGAATGATGCAATGAAATTGTGACCATGTATGTAAAACAATCATACCATGATGCAGCGAGGCCGCAACAAAAATAACTATTTCCTTTTCTTCCCTACGATGGCGGGAAAAGGGGAATAGTGTCTAATAAAACATATTTTGACATTTTTGGCAAAAACGTGAGTAGGCACTACCCTGTCAGGGCTTTGAACCCGGACAGGGTTGGCTTGTCTTTTCGATTCGTTCGGGTTGGGTGTTTCCGTGATATATTGCATATTTTCAGTAAAATGATAAAATAAAAACCTTAAGATAATAAGATGCACAAGGTGAGGATACGTCCTTATAGAGGAGAATGAACGATGACTTTGAAGTCTGCCATACGGAAATGCAAAAGTACTTTTGTCCTTCTATCCCCTTCTCAAAATAGCTTCGTTCTTTGCATGATCGTTTGTCTCTTTGGGTTATGCCCATACCCGAATGCGCAGGCACAAACTGCAGAAAAGAAGGAGATTGAAATAAGACTTTCAGAAATGGGCGTAACCATAAAACCCGCGGATATTGAAAAGGCCAGGATAAAAGAAGAAGAAATAAAACTTACTGCGAGTAAATCTCTGGACAAGATGGAGTCCCTGATATCCGATCTGGAACGAGATGCAAGGGCAATGAGCGCCTATATTGATAGGCTACAGCAAGAACGAGATAATTATCCTAGTCAGGAAGTGAATTCAAAATACCTGGAATTATTGGATAAAGAGATTGCCACAGGTAAAGAAAAACGAGACATCGACAACGAACTAATAGAGACTTACAAGGACCGGATTGAAGTGCTTCAGGATCAGTCAAAGGCCTATGATGAGATCGTTGTGTTATTACGGTCAATATTGAGGCTCGAAGAGGCGCTTTTAACTTCTCATGAACAAGCGCCCATTGTCAGAAAAGAGGCGGACATTGCCAGGAGTTACATTACAGCAATGCAGGCCAGTATCAAGGAGAAGGAATCGGTGATGTCGTTTTTCAGCACGAGACTGGTGGAGATTAAGGTCAAAGTGTCTGAAGAGGAACGCGATCTTGCGCAGTATTTGGAGACGTTAAAAGCGGAGATCGGCCAGTCTGCGCCGAGCGTTCATGCAGTCCAGGAAAAGATTGACAGTATTGTGCTGTGGAAAAAGGCCATCGGTTCTCAGTGGATTATGATATTTGAGACCAGGTTGGAAACGTCCCGGATCCGTTATGACAAAGCGCAACTGGAATTAAGAAATGCTGAATTCAACGCCGCTTTTTTGGCCGAAAAGGCAAAACGTTTGGAGGAAAAGGTAAAAGCCGAGGAAGTGGTAAAAAAGCAGGCAGATTTGGAAGTTGCAAAAAAGGCAGAGGAACAGAGCCGAAAAATTGCTGAAATGACGAAGGCGGAGGTTGAGAAGGCATTGCAGGAAGCAGTTAAGAAAGGCGAGGAAGTTGCCGTCGAACAAATACTAACGGCTTCTCCTGAGAAAAAACGGGTTTTAGAGTTAGAGGCTGATGTTCATAGACAGAGTGGACTTGTAGCAAAGAGAAAAGAAGAACTTATTACCGATGGCATGCAGCGATTTAAAGACGTTACTGAATATAAAGAATTAGAGGCAAATATTGGGCTTTTATTGAGCCGGAGTCTAACAACAAAAGAGATTGATGAATCCGTAAAGAAAATGGAGGCGGAAAAAAAACGGTTTTTGGAGGCGATCAAGGCTGTGGAAAGCCTCATCCCTTTGGTGCAGGAAGAAAAGAAGCTCGCTTCAGACAATTGCGTCAAGTTTAAAGAAGAACAATCAAAGATCGAAGAGGAAGTTGCCTCTTTCTCGGACAAAGAACTGGCGCGCCAGGCAAGAGAATACTCAGATACTATTGTGAAGGCATTGGAAGAGCAAGATGGACTGATATCGGCAAGATTAGAGAGATTGACGGAACGGTTAAAAATCAGAAAATATTCCTTAACACTGCTGGAAAAGACGAAAGAAAAGCTAATCAATATGAAAGCAGCCAATATTTGGACAAGAATAGAAAGCTCCATTTCCGTCCAGACGGTAAGCGAATTATACAAGGATGTGGCAGGTTGTTACGGTCGGTTAGAATCGTTCTATAACAACATTCCGCTTCAGACAAAGAATTTCATCGTATATATCTCCGGCAAAAGACATGCGGTTACTTTTTGGATACGATTATGCGGACTAATCGGGCTCGTTGCCGGATTTTATTTTTCAAAGAAATATATTCGTCGGTGGAGCGCCTTCAAAATACAGGTGTTATATGAAACAGCAGACGCACCCTATTATAGGGCGCGGCTATTTCCCAGTCTTTTATTCGTGCTTCAGAAGAGTATACATGCCATGTGGCTGGCCGTCTTTTCTTTATCGGTACCAGGCATTTTTAGCATAAATACCCCTTTCATAAAGGCAACGCGATACGTATTCATCTTCTTTGCAGTATACAAAATCCTCAAGTGTTTTCTTATCGAATCCTTCAGTCCGGAGAAAGGAGATAAAAAATTAGTTACCTCTTTGGCATATATCTCTCCCAAGCACATCTATAAATCATTAAATATCATTTTGCTATTTTCTTTTGTTTCGTTTTCTCTCATTGCCGTTCTCACGATATTTGGATACCGGAACGATGTCGTCGAATTACTCTGGTTTTTATACCGGGTGGGGACTTCGATCCTTATACTCTGGCTTGCAGCCCAGAAAACGCTGATATTCAAATTATTGCCAAGCGCGGAAACTCAGTTTGTAAAACTCATTCACCGTATCATAACCGTAATCTATCCTATTTTTATCACCTTTGTTGTTTCGCTATTTGCGATAAGGATTCTAGGGTATCAGGTACTCTTCTATGTGTTATTAAAGACCTGCATAAAGAGTTTTGCCTTTGTATTTATCGCTTTCTGGGTGTGGAAATACTTGTATCACCAGTTGGTTCACGTCAGAGAAAGACGCTTTAACAGAGAAAATCTCAGCAAAGATACGGTGGCAGGAAAACGATTTCAGACGATCACGACAATATATCATGTTGCCCTGAATTACCTCATTTCTATTGTTGTTGCCATCATTATTATTCGTGTATGGATCGGGACATTCCGTGATGCGGTCGGTTCATCGGCGGCCCCCTATCTGGTACATAAAATATTCAGGCATATAGGAGTGGTTTTAGGGACAGTTGGCAGTGGGCTAAGGTATCGTTTCATCCTGGAAGAGGGCAGGTACACAACGCCGATAAAGATTATTGTAGCGTTAGTCGTGCTGTTTATCTCCTTTTTTATCGCACGACAAATTAAAAAGTTGCTTGATGAAAAGGTATTTTATAAACTCCGTCTTGAACGCGGGTTGAAACAAACGCTATCGACCCTGATACGATATATCGTCATAGGCATCGCGGCGCTTATTGGCCTCAATATCGCCGGAATTCCCTTACGAAGCCTGGCTTTCTTTGCAGGCGCCTTTGGTATCGGTATCGGGTTTGGCATGCAGAATATCATCAGTAATTTCGTCAGCGGCATCATCCTTCTCTTTGAACGCCCCATTCGCATTGGAGACGTTATAACGCTGGAGGATGGCACTCTGGGCACCATCGACAAGTTCAACGCGCGGAGCACAACGCTTACCACTCCCGACGGGATCACCATAACGGTACCCAATTCAAAGTTTGTTGAAAACAGAATAACCAACTGGACGAATCCCACGTCGCGTATGAGAGGCTCCGTAAAGATGGGGGTCGCGTATGGTTCGGATATCGCATTGGTAAAGAAATGTTTAATGGAAATCGCCCGGCAAAATCCGAATGTCAGGACGTATCCGGAGCCGTTCGTGCGGTTCTCTGAATTTGGAGACTCAGCGCTGATTTTTGAATTATTTTTCTGGGCGGACGATCCAGGAAAACGCTGGTTTACCATGAGTGAACTGAATTTTGCTATCGACGAGGTATTCAAAAAGAATCATATCGAATATGGTTTCCCAAGACGGAACATTCATATACGTCCCGTGGCTCCCTCTCAAACTGAAATTGTCCAGGATCATCTGAAGGAGGAAAAAACGGAAACAGGTCATACCCCTGATTCCTTGTAGTACAGAATCCCATTGACATGATTCAGATCCTTGTGATATAAATTCACTGATTTTATGTTGTGTTTTGTCATTACGTCTTGCATTCAGCACGTTTGTTTGTAAAAAGGAGTTAATACACAATGCAAAGGAAGTTATATTTTGGAAAGGTCAGCCCTCAGTACCCTTTCAGCCTGATTAGGCCGGGAAGTGAACGGTTCAATTTTTTGAATAACAAAAGAAGTATGCTTCTCTTGCCTCTCGTATTTCTTTTTATAGCATGGGTATTTCATGCAGGAATGTCTTATTCAGATGAAATAAAGACGATTGACGGCGCGGTTTTGACCGGAGAAATCATTAACGTTGCCGCAGAATCGATTTCCCTGCGGACAACGGACGGCACGGTAAGTGATCTTCCCCTGAAAGACGTAGGCCTTGTCTCCCGCGGAAGCGAGATCTGTATTATCAATCGTGATGGGAAGAAATTTTCCGTTCTGAGGATACCGAAACCAGCGAATTTTTCGATGAATGACATTGTTTCAACCAAGACCGACGCGTTGACTTTGCAGGACTTGGGGACAAGCACAGCAAACGTTGTTGCAAAGGCAAGCGCACCGGAGACAAAAGCTACTTCTGGGCAACCACCGGTTTCCGGCGGTGATAAGATTGTCCAGGCAGAGGCAGCAACGGTAACGGCGCCGCCTCGGACATGGAAGGGAAATATTGATGCAGGCGTTAACACAAAAGATGGAAATACGGAATCAACGACAACCCATATCAAGGGAGGCTATGCCAACGAGAGAAAACGTGATAATATTTATTTTGACGCCATTGCTTTATATGAAACCGTAACCAATAATGACACGGATGTAGATGAGGAAACGGTTAATGAACAACGGGCTACGGGAAAATACGAATACAAACATTCTCCCAGACTGTACTCATTTTTTAACCAGTACTTTGAACATGATGAACTCGAAAGCCTTAATTACCGGTCGATCTCATCGCCTGGCGCCGGTTACCGGTTTATTGATAAAGAGCGGTTAAAATACAAAGCAGAAGCAGGTCCGGCGTATACCTATGAAAGATTTCATGGTGGTATTATCGATGACTACATGGGTTTGCGGGTCGGCCAATATTTGGATTGGTTGTTCTGGAAAGATACGAAATTTTATGCAAAATCAGAATTTGTAGAAAGTATTGAAGATACCAAAGACTGGCGTGTTGATACCGGATTGGGTGTGCGTCATAATCTGACAAAATCCATTGCGGTGAGCCTCGAATTCCTCGATCAGTATGACAACACCCCTGCTGAGGGAAAAGAGAAAGAAGACAGGACGTTTATTGGGAGTGTGGGGTATAATTTTTAATAATGCTGTACCGTTATGGCCAAAGATTTGGAATCGCTTAAATACTGCAATTGTGGCGAGGCGTATCATACCGGTGAGTTGAATCAGCGGGAAGGCATGAAATGTCCTGGCTGCGGCATGGAGTTGTTTCCCCTTGTTGCTGATAAAACAAGCGCGCGTGATTCGTATGAGCTTTGCGCCGTTTTGGGTTATTTTGGAATTATCGCCCTGGTGGGAGCGCTGGGCGGCGTTATGGTGGTACATGGGTGGAATTTCTGGGTAACCTTTGCCATGCTCGGAGGAATACTGTATTTAACAGCCAGGCTGTTTCTCGGAAAATACAAGATCAGTCGCATGCATGAGCAGACACCGGATGAATGTATCCCCGGACATCAGGACACGAGGCATGTAACGGTTTTCGATCAATTGGTAACCGATGCAATGAATGAATTGCCTCGGAATCTAAGGAATCGTTTATCCAATGTGTCTGTCGTCATTGAGGACCGGCCTGATAATTTTATCCTGGAAAAGATGGGACTCATGAAGAACAGAACCTTACTTGGCCTTTTTCAGGGTGTTCCGCTCAGTAAAAAAAGCGTATGGCAACCGGCCGTGTTGCCGGAAAGAATTACCATTTTTCGCAAAAATATTGAGAACCTCTGCCATTCTGACGAAGAGATTAAACGAAAAATAACAGAAGTGGTGCGTCATGAGGTTGCACATTTTGTAGGTTTTACCGAGAATGAAATACGGCAATTAGGTTATTAGCAACACAAAGTTTTTTGAAAATTACCTGCAAAAACAGGGTATTGCATACCGCATAGAGGCAGGTTTGAAATCTGCGCCTGTCAAAACGAAAGATACTTATGCCATGAGCACATTGATGCTTCATCTTCCATTGTAAGGAGATTTCCCTATGGCCGATACGCATTCATTCGATATAGCCTGTAAGGTTGAAATGCATGAGGTGAATAACGCCGTTGACCAGGCGAAGAAACAACTTGCGGTACGATATGACTTCAAAGGAAGTAAATCATCCATTACACTCAATAGTGATAACTCTATAACCGTAATTGCTGATGATGATTATAAACTTGAGAGTCTGAATGAGATTTTGAAAGAGAAACTCGAAAAGAGGGGCATTCCTCTGAAAGCACTCGATTTTAGCAAGAAGGAGAACGCATTGGGAGGCACAATCCGTCAGGTCGTTACCTTTCAATCAGGTATTCCGATGGAAAAGGCAAAGGAGATCGTGAAATTTATAAAGGGATTAAAACTGAAGGTGCAGTCGCAGATACAGGAAGAAAAGATTCGGGTAACGGGACAGAAGATCGATGATTTGCAGGCGATTATCAAGGCAATCAAGGATCAAGATTATGATTTTGCCATGCAATTCATCAATTATAAATAACGGAATCTGTTCATGTTTTTGAAAATTTCCAATGAAAACAGGATATTGCTTGCAACGGAAAGAAAGGTTTCATGCCTGTCTCTGCAAGACAAAAGCATTCATCCCCTGGCATTTTTTGGCTTGCTTTTCAAAATTTATTTCTTTACTATAAATTGCCTGCGCCATTATATACGATTAATTAGGCCTTCGGCGACTTTTTGATGTGGAGCGACGAGGCTCGTCGCTCTACAACCGTTGCTTTGAAATTCCTAAACATTAAATTACCGGTTATAATTTTACCAAAGGCTTCCAGGAAGGAGAAATAAAACGATGCAATTCAAAGAGAAGATAGCAATAGTCACGGGAGGAACACGAGGCATTGGAAAGGCAATTGCCCTGGAACTGGCAAAAAACGGTTGTAATGTCGCCTTCAATTATCATACAAATACGGATGCGGCATATGCACTGGTGAAAGAGATTGAGGCCATGGGAGTGAAGGCGGCTGCGTTTCAGATCAATGTCACAAGCTTTGAAGGCGCAAAGAATATGGTGAAGGAGGTAAAAGACACGTTTGGAAGAATTGATTTCCTGGTAAACAATGCCGGTATTACCCGGGACAAACTCCTTGCCCTTATGAGCGAAAATGACTGGGATGAAGTTATCAATACCAACCTCAAGAGTGTTTATAACTTTTCCAAGGCTGTCATTACGCAGATGATTAAACAAAAATCGGGAAGTATCTTAAATATCACCTCCGTGAGTGGATTAATGGGGATCGCCGGACAGGTAAATTATTCTTCCTCAAAGGCGGGCATGGTTGGTTTTACCAAGGCCCTGGCAAAAGAGGTGGGAAAGGCCAATATTACCGTGAATGCCATTGCCTGCGGGTTCATTGAGACAGACATGACGTCCGTTCTGCCACAGGAATATAAAGACAAAATGATCGAAATGATCCCGGTAAAGCGATTTGGGAAACCCGAAGAAGTTGCGAAAGTGGCAGCCTTCTTGTTATCGGAAGACGCCAGGTACATTACCGGACATGTAATTAGTGTTGATGGTGGTTTAGCAATGTAAGACAAGAAAGGCGCTGAGTATGCTATTTCTCTTAAAGGTCGAGATAAAACAGATGCCCCAGATGCCGGTAAAGGACTTTCTGGGTTACGTGATAAAGGAGTGGGAATATTTTTCCCGGTTTCAGCGCCGGGGAAAGATATTGGCCGGAGGAAAACTGGCGGGGAAACGAGGTGCTGCTGCCATTATCGACGCTGAGTCCAATGAAGAAATGGATGAAATCGTCTCAAAACTCCCCCTCTTCCCGTTTTTTACTGATATAGAAATTACCCCCCTGGTGCCGATGGAAAAGGCCCTGCTGGATACCACACGCATCCATTCCCTCATGAAATAAGCCCGTTTTAAATCATTTCACGCAAGGGTTCAGGTTGCAAAGACGAACCCGTCTGAGAGGATTGAACAAACAAAATAATGTCCTGCATCGCGGTATACACCCAGGGTAACGTCAAAGTCATGCTAGGCAAAAAAGGGGGAGTGTCAGGGCAAGGGAAAGAAGGAGTTTGAAGAGGGAAAAACGAGCAAAGACACGAAAAGATGACAAACAGTGGCATAAAAGACGAGGGAATCCCCACGTGCCTCGAATGGTCATGGGAAATAAGGGATGAAATGGGGAGAAAGGGGCGTTATAGGCGAAGGAGTTTTAGTGCGAGGTGCGGTTGGTAGGTTAAATTTCTAAGAGTTTGTGCGATAGCGGTTCTCCCCAGTGAGCGAAAGATGCTGATGATGCAATTTTTGAGGGAGGCGTGCCTTGAAGTATGGGATACCTAAGTGGTTGAAAATATCACCTCTGCGAGCCTAAATCCTCGTAGAGAAGTTTGTACCTATGCGTATACAAAGGAGCAATCCGTGTGCGTAGAAGGATAGCGTA
>WBZY01000692.1_pt1 | contig 23413 bp, 24 predicted proteins | sample 5204191 | NCBI WGS metagenome assembly WBZY01 (sample SAMN12344363, study PRJNA552823) | activated sludge metagenome | biome: Activated sludge suspended growth; feature: Anammox Sidestream; material: Wastewater; isolation source: activated sludge from anammox sidestream of wastewater treatment...
GGTCACCGTGGGCTGGAATCTATTGCTCAGTCACTGGGAAATTCAGGTTTTCCCCGGTTAAAAATCGGGATAGGGCGTCCGCCAGGAGGAGACACCAGCAACTACGTTCTCTCCCCGTTTTCCAAAGATGAAGAATCCACGGTTCACGAAACCATAGAAAAGACTTGTCTGGCTCTGCAAACCTGGATTTTTGAAGGGGTTGAGACCTGTATGAACAAATTTAATTAGCGAGTCATACACCATATTCGCAAGGGGAGAAAAGATATGGTATTTACGGGAAACATTAAACGGAGGAGGAAATAAAGGTGAGGATGTACGAAGGGTTATTTTTGCTTGATAATGCACACGCCAGCATGGAGTGGGATAACGTGGTCAAACACATCCATGATATCCTGCAAAAGAACGGGGCGGAAATTCTGAAAACAGAAAAATGGGGTGAAAAAAAATTGGCATATAAGATTAAGGGACATAAGCGAGGAACCTATCTGCTGATTCATTTTCATGCCAAAAACTCAGCTATTACAACCATCAAAAGGGATCTTCAGCTTTCTGATTATGTCATTCGTTCTTTGATTGTGAAAGACGATAAGATTGAGGAATTATCTCAAGCCGTTCCGGCAGAAGGAACGGCGGAAAAGACTGTCGGCGCGGTACCCGCAACCGCGGAAAAGGACTTGGTGAAGGAAAGTGATGTGTCCCTCAAGACCGCGGATACCGTATAACAGCGTAAAGACGTATGCCGTGCTTTTGGATTTACAAGGGTAAGTGAAAAGTTTAAAAGTTTATAAAATACCGAAAAAGAATTTGATTCGATCCGCTTTTTCAAAAGGAGCAGAGTATGGCAAGCCTGAATAAAGTATTTCTCATGGGAAATCTCACGCGGGACCCGGAGTTGAGATACACGCCGGCAGGGCTGGCGGTCGCAAGTTTTGGAATCGCAATCAACCGGGCGTGGACTGCGAAAACGGGCGAGCAGAAAGAAGAAGTGTGTTATGTCGACATCAATATTTTCGGGCGCAGGGCTGAGGTTGTAGGAGAATATTTCAGTAAGGGCAGTCCGATTTTTATCGAAGGGCGTTTACAATTTAATCAATGGGAAACCAAAGATGGACAAAAGCGGAGCACCCTTCGTGTTGTTGCTGATAATTTTCAATTTATCGGAGGACAGGCGAAGCGTCCCGCGGGTGAAACAGGTGCATCGCTGAAAGAGGGTAAACAGCCAGAGGAAATCCCTGATGATGTTCATCTTGATATAAATAACGAAGAGATACCATTTTAATATATTTTGTGGAATTTTTCATGAGGACAGAAAGATATGACAAAAAGAATGTTTAATAAAACAAGCAAGTGCCGGTTCTGCCGAATGGGAGTTGGCGAGGTAGATTACAAAGACACGCAGAATTTACCAAAACTTACAACAAGTCAGGGAAAACTTTTTTCGAGAAAACGCTCTGGGAACTGCGCCCGCCATCAGCGCTCCGTCAAGGTGTCTATTAAACGGGCGAGATTTATGGCATTGCTTCCGTATGTGGCGTAAGAGGAGATAATCATGGAATTGTTATTGAAAAAGAACGTGGACAAGCTTGGCAGGATTGGCGATATCGTAAAGGTAAAGGAAGGATACGCGAGAAATTACTTGCTGCCTCAGGGACTGGCAACAAACGTTTCCCCTGCCAATCTAAAACAGATAGAAAAAGAAAAGATCAAGATGGAGTTGCAGTTAAAGGAAGAAAGGGCGCAGTTGCAGGGAATATTAGAAAAAATCTCTGCAGCTTCCTGCACCATTTTGGTAAAGGCAAACGAAGAAGGACGTCTCTTTGGCTCTGTTACCGCCATTCAGATTGCAGAGTCATTGACAAAAGAAGGATATCCGGTCAGTCATGAGATGGTGAGACTCGATAGTCCAATAAAAGTATGCGGCGATTTTGATATCACGATTGCGCTGAATCTTGAGCTACAGACAAAGTGTAAAGTTGCGGTAGTAAAAGAGGATACCGGCACACTCGAAAATACCTAGGTTCCCGTTAAGGAAGCACGGATGGTTGTAGAGTCTATACTTGAACGCACCTTACCTCAAAGCATCGAAGCTGAAATGAGCGTTTTAGGGGCAATGCTCCTGGATAATGAGGTTATCAGCCTCGTTATTCCCACACTCGCGAAGAACAGCTTTTATAAAACGGCACATCAGGAATTATATCAGACTATTGTAGAGGTCTACGACAAGGGACAAATGATTGATCTGGTCGTCCTGAGGGAAGAGCTTAAAAAGCGTTCGTTATTGGAAAAAGTTGGCGGTACTGAGTACTTAATGGAACTGGAAGAGGCAGTTCCTACGATAGGAAACGTGGAATTTTATGCGAATATCGTTCGTGAAAAAGCGATAAAGAGGAATCTGATCGAGGTCGCAGCAAGCATTCAAAAACAGGCCTTTGATGAATCCAGCGACACGGGGCAACTGCTTGACAGTTCAGAAAGGGCGATCTTCGACATTACCCAAAAAAAGTTTCATGTCGCGTCTTCAAAGCTAAACGAAATTCTGAAGGAAACGTTTAGCCGTATTGAAAATCTTCATGACAGACAAAACAGACTGACGGGGTTATCCACCGGCTTTTATGATCTGGACGATCTTACCTGTGGTTTGCAGGCATCGGAGCTCATTATCGTCGCAGCCAGGCCGAGCATGGGGAAGACAAGCCTTGCGCTCAATATCCTTGAACATGCAGGGGTAATCGACAAGAAGCCGGTTGTGTTGTTTTCCTTAGAAATGTCGGCTCAGCAAGTGGCGCAGAATATGCTTTGTTCTCACGCTCGAATCGATGCACACAAGCTCAGGAAGGGTTTTTTAGAGGATAAACAGTGGAGCGATCTTTCCTATGGGCTGGGGTCGCTTTCTGAGGCGCCCATCTTTATTGACGACACCCCCGGCCTTTCCGTATTGGAAGTGCGCGCAAAGGCGCGGAGGCTGAAAGCTCAGTATGACATCCAGATGATTGCGGTGGATTATTTACAACTGATGGAGGCGACGCGCGCTGAAAACCGGCAGCAGGAAATTTCCGTAATTTCCCGTGGCTTAAAATCCCTTGCCCGGGAGTTGTCGATTCCGGTCATTGTTGTGTCGCAGCTGAACAGGTCAGTAGAGTCCAGAGAAGGGCACCGGCCAAGGATGTCCGATCTTCGTGAATCGGGGTCCATCGAGCAAGATGCGGATGTTGTTATCCTGTTACATCGGGAAGATTACTATGACCCTGAAAGAAAAGATGGCACGGCGGAACTCATTATTGCCAAACAGCGGAACGGACCCATAGGGGTGGTAAAATTAGCGTTTCTCTCTCACTATATGCGCTTTGAGAATTTAGCCTCTATAGGTAACAAATGAAAACGACGTTGCGCAGGATGTTATTGCAAGCAACGAGTTTAATCGGGGCGCTTGTTTTAATCCTGTGTGTGGGGTATAAAGAAACGCTTTGCGCTGAAATTCCGGAAAAGGCGGCGCAAATTATAAAAAAGATTGAGATTAGGGGAACGCAGCGAATCAGCACCGCAGCGATAAAGAGCAGCATCCGGGTGAAAGAAGGCGATCGTTATAGTCCGCTGGCAGTGAGCCAGGATGTTGATGCAATCTGGTCTTTGGGGTTCTTTGATAATATTGAGGTGGAATTTGAAGAGCTCAGAGATGGGTTGAAGCTTATCTTTGTGGTAACTGAGCGGGCGATGATTGATGAAATACAATTTATCGGGAATAAAAAGATTAAAACCAAGAAGCTGGAAAGCCAAATTACCGTGAAAACAGGGGATTATTTAAAACGATACCTGTTGAAATTGGATGAAGATAAAATAAAAGAACTTTACATAAAGAAGTGCTTTAATCGGGTGCAGGTGCACGCTGAAAGTAAAACAACGGATGGGAAAACCGTTGTCATCTTTAACATTGATGAAGGGCCGAAGATTCGTATTTCCAAGATATTGTTTGACGGAAATGCCAGTTTTAAACGGAAAAAGCTTCTGAAGCAGATGGAAACCAAACGAAAACGGTTTCCAACCTTTATCTTTCCGGGAAGATTTGACTCGAAGAAATTTGAAACTGACGTAGAAAAAGTAAAAGAATTTTACATGAATAACGGATGGCTGGATGTTGACGTCGGTTGGGATATAACGTATAGCGATGACCATACGACGATGGATATTACCCTTCATGTAACAGAGGGAGAAAGATATTCCGTTGAAAATCTGAGCATAGATGGCGCAGCCTTGTTTACCGATGAAGAATTAAAAGGAAAGTTAAAATTACAAGAAGGAGGCCCTTTCTATTTGGACGCGGTAGATAAGGATACCTATCAGCTTCGTTTAATGTATGGGGAACAAGGGTATATTACCACTGCCGTTAAAGAAAAACATACGTTTAGTTCGGAAGGGGCAAAGGTAGATGTATTTTTTTCTGTCGAAGAGAAGGACCGGCATTATATTGAAAAGGTCAAGGTAACCGGAAATGATAAAACAAGAGACAACGTTATCCGTCGGCAGTTAACTTTTTATCCCGGAGAAAAATTGGATACGGAAAAGATCCGCGATAGCCAGAGGAGGCTTGCCAATACCGGGTATTTTGATATGGAGTCCGGAATGCCCGCTGGAATTAATTTTGAACAGGGTTCCGAACCAAATAAGCAAAATATCGTGGTAGACGTAAAAGAAGGACGAACAGGCATGCTGCGGTTTGGCGGAGGTTTCGGAGCAAATGTCGGGGTGTTCGGAGACATTTCCTATACCGACAGGAACTTTGACGTCACGGACCTGCCAAAAAGCTGGGATGACTTTTTACAGGGCAATGCCTTCCGCGGTGCCGGTGAGATTTTAACGATGCGGTTTAGTCCTGGTTTTGAAAGGACCGAAATCATGGTGTCCCTGACAAATCCATCCGTCTTCGACTCTCCGTACAGCGCAGGAGCAAGTTTGTTTAACTATCTCCGGTGGTACCGTGAGTATGAGCAGCAGGACATGGGCGCCAGGGTCTCTGCGGGAAGGGAAATACAAAGAGATTTTTTTGTGCGATTAAGTCCTGAATTTAATATTATCGAGATTGAAAAACGGGATGATACGGAAGATACCCCGCAGGATGTCCTTGATGCGGAAGGCAGCTATTTGAAAGCCGGCCTCACCTTATCAGCCAATATGAACAGAACGGATAATATCTATGCGCCGACAAAAGGGTACCAGGGAGAATCTTCCATAGAAGTTGCAGGGCTGGAGGTGGATATCGCGAAATATAAATTTCAGGCAACTAAATTTAATACCCTCTTTGAAGTTCCCAAATGGGGGAAACACGTACTTGCTTATGGAGGTACTTTTGGCATTGCAGAGTCAACTTCGGGGGAAGATGTTCCTATATTTGAAAGATATTATGCTGGTGGTTACGGCTCTATTCGCGGATTCCGGTTTAGAGGCGTGTCTCCGGTAGATGAAAAAACAGGTGATCAGATCGGTGGAGATGTATTAATGTTAGTGAGCACGGAATACCTTATCCCCATATATAAGGATATGATTCGTGCAGCGGTTTTTGTTGACAGTGGAAAGGCGGATGAAAGTGTCAGTGATATTAATTTTGATCGGTTTCGGCTCTCCTCGGGCGTTGGATTGAGATTGAACGTTCCTTTTCTTGGACGCTCTACGATATCCATTGATTACGGTATTCCCATTATAAAAAAGGAAGAGGATGAAACCGAGTCATTTTCTTTTAATTTTGGAGGAGGCAGTAGTTTTTAATTATGAAACCTGCGAAAACGATTATGAAAAACAGACATTTGAGAAAGGTTGTTTTATGTATTACGACAAGCTGCGTATGCTTGTGCGCGGGGTTATTGCATCCGATTCAGGCTAAAGAACCGGGGGCGATGGCTTCACCGGCGAAAGGATTAAAGGTTGGCGTTGTTGATTTAAATACCGTATTCGAGAAGTATGAGAAGAGGAAGGCGTTTGACGCACAGTTAAAAGAGCAGGAAAAGCAATGCCAAAAAAATATCACTGATAGAAAGAAAGAACTGGTGAGCCTGGGTGAGAAGATACAATTGTTGGATGTCGGAAGTGAGGCAAGGAAAAAAAACGAAGAGACCTTCGAAAAAAAGAACATGGAGCTGGAGTCATATGCAAAGTTTGCAGAAAAAAGCCTGACGAAAAAATATAAGGATTATTTCGAAAGCCTCTACACGGAAGTCTGTAAGGAAGTGGAAGATATTGGCAAACGGGACCAGTATGATCTGATTATTAAGAAAGAAGAGCCGGAGTTGCAGAGCAGCGGGATTTCTGAATTACAGTTCAAGGTCGGAATCAAAACCGTCCTGTATAATTCTGATGCGGTTGATATTACCAATCGGATAATTGATAATCTGAATAAGCGCTTTTCGGAAGGAACCAAGGGAAAGTAATTTGTGGTCAGCACGCAAAAAACGATTGGGCAGGAAATTGAGTGCTTCGGGATAGGAATGTTTCGGGGAGAAAACACCACACTCCGTTTTAGGCCTGCGCCGTTAAATAGCGGGATTTCGTTTATTCGTGTTGATTTGCCGAATCGGCCGAGTATTCCCGCTCATGTAAATTCTCTATCGAGTAATTACCGACGCATCTTTCTCAAGCATCAGGACGCAGAGGTTGAGTGCATAGAGCATCTCATGGCAGCCATGGCAGGATTAGGGATCGACAATGTCGAAATCGAAATAACCGGCAGAGAAGTTCCGGCGGGAGACGGGAGTGCGCAATTTTTTGTAGACATTCTGAAAAAGGCCGGAATTGTTGATCTGGGGGGAGCAAAGAAGATTTTTGTCGTTACAAAATCTCTAGCGGTTAAGAGCGAAAACGCAAGCATTTTGGCTGTTCCCTGTGAAAAGGGGCTCGTGTTGTCATATACTTTGGATTTCAAAGGCCCTTTTCTCCCGCAGCAAACGTATGACATCACGTTTACAGAAGAAAGTTTTTGCAGGGAAATTGCGCCGGCAAGGACGTTTGGATTAAGCACCTATATTGAAGAGTTCAGACAACTTGGTTTGGGAAAAGGGGTCACTGATGAGAATAGCGTCATTGTGCATGAAGACGGCACGATGACAAAACCCATTTCTATGAAACCTGCAGAATTGCGATTCCCCAATGAACTGGTACGGCATAAAATCCTGGATCTGATTGGTGATCTTTCTTTAGCTAATGTCGTGATACAGGGTCATATTATTGCAAAGAAGTCCGGACATTCGCTGAATGTTCAGTTGGCAAAAAAGATTGCAAACAGTGCATGATCAAAAAAGAATCATTGCGGGTATAATAGAGACACGAAAAACCGTGGAAACACGCAACAAACGAGGGATGGAAATTGAAGATTCATAGATCGGCTATTGTGCATCCCGATGCCCTTTTGGGCAAAGAGGTTGAGATTGGCCCTTTTAGTATCATCGGAAAAGCTGTTACTCTTGGGGACGGGACAATTATCAAGAACAACGTTACGGTAACCGGCAATACAATCATAGGGAAAAACAATATCATTCACCCTAATGCTGTATTAGGGGCAGAGCCGCAGGACCTGAAATATCGCGGAGAGCAAACTTCTCTTATCATGGGCGACAATAATGTCGTCAGAGAAGGTGTAACCATTAACAAGGGGACGGCCGGGGGCGGAGAAAAAACGGTAATCGGCGATAATAATTTTTTTATGGCATGCTCACACATTGCACATGATTGCATTATCGAAGATCATGTACTTCTGGCAAATGGCGTGCTCCTGGGCGGACATGTTGTGGTAGAAAGATGCGCCAAGCTGATGGGGCTTGTAGGCATACAACCCTTCGCGACGATCGGCCGACACGCTTATGTTGGAGGCCATACCCGGATTGTCCAGGATGTCCCGCCGTATATGATTATCGAAGGCCATCCTGCAAAGATACGTCAGGTGAATGTCATTGGATTAGAGCGGGAAGGGTTTTCAAAAACGCAAATCAGCGAGATCAAAGAGGCTTTTCGCAAAATATTTCGTTCCAGCGAATTGAACAAAAACCATCTCCTGGAAACCCTGGAAAAGAATGAAGATGTTTCTCCGGAGGTCAAATATCTGGTCGCCTTTCTGAGAAATAGTGATAAGGGTAAATTTGGAAGATATCGGGAATCTTTTCGCCACCCGACGGCAACAACAACGTGATTATGTCTGACTTAAAGGTTGCAGTCATTGGTGTTGGTCATTTGGGAAAAGAGCATGCAAGGGTCTACACAGAATTGCCAGGGGTGTCGCTGGTTGGGGTTGTTGACATTCAACCTCAGCAAGCGGAAAAGATTGCACAACGATACCATACAAAATACTTTTCAAATTATCAGGAGGTGCTTGACCAGGCGGAGGCCGTAAGTATTGCCGTTCCCACAAAATCCCACTATGGTATAGCAAAAGATTGCCTTCAGCGGGGGATTCACGTCATAATCGAAAAACCCATGACAGGCACCGTACAGGAGGCGAGAGAATTAATCGCCCTGAGCAAGGCAAAAGGAGTGGTGCTTCAGGCAGGATATATTGAACGTTTTAACCCTGCGCTGGATGCAATAAAAAAACTCTCCATCAACCCCCGCTTTATCGAATGCCACCGGTTAAGTCCGTTTACCTTTCGTTCCGCTGATATCGGGGTAGTGCTTGATCTGATGATCCACGATATTGATATCCTTCTGCACATAACGGGGTCTAAGGTAAAAAAATTTGATGCCGTGGGGGTAAATGTCATTTCTGACAAAGAGGATATTGCAAACGTCCGTATTCAATTTCAAAATGGCTGTGTAGCGAATGTTACTGCAAGCAGGGTATCAATTGCCTCGATGCGGAAGATGAGATTATTCTCCGAGGATTCATATATTTCTATTGATTATCAGAAACGGGATGCATTAATATATAAAAAATCACCCAAGCTGACGTTAAAAGCCTTAAACTTTTCTGAAATGGATGTTTCGACCATTGCGGATTTGAAAAGCTACGTGTTTGGTGACCTGTTGAAAGTAGAGCATATAAAAATGGATGATTGTGAACCCCTGAAAAAGGAACTCAGCTCTTTTGTGGATTGTGTTGTGGGACGCAAAGAGCCTGTTGTTTCCGGCGAAGAAGGGTTAAAGGCTATCGAAGTCGCAAATGATATTGTATGCGAGATAGAAAAAAATCTCAAATTAGTCCACAATGCAAAGAGTAGGGAGGATACATTATGACATCATTTGATTTTTTACATATCGACGCTGAGATTCGTGAAGGAAAAATTGTTGGAAGGGCCGGAGGGGTATTGGGCAGCCTGTTACAGCCTTACGTGGACCAGTTTTTTGAAAAGATTAATTCCCTGAAGGTAATCGCCAAGATAAATGGTATGCAAGTCTATAACCTTTATAATCCGCCGTTTCCCAGTCAGGCAGGCATGAGATTCCTCGAGCGGAAGTTGAGAATGATGCTGCAGAAGATGGCCTTCCCTGTTACCGCGAATTTAGCCATTACCCACAAGTGCCAGTGTCAGTGTATTCATTGCAGCGCTGACCCCTTTATCGACCCTGCCAAAAAAGAGCTTACGGTTGAGGAAATAAAGACCGTGGTTGACGGGGCGTTAGATCTTGGCGCAAGCCTTATTATCTATGTGGGCGGAGAACCTCTGCTTCGCGAAGAACTTTACGACCTCATTCACTACGTAGATAAAACCAAGGCAATCCCCATGATATTCACCAATGGATTGCTCCTCACCGAAGAAAATGTCAGAAGACTTGCTCAGGCAGGATTGTTTTCCTTGAATATCTCCATCGATAGCAGTGAACCTGAATTACATAACGAATTCCGGGCAGTGCCTGGGTGTTATCAGAAGGCATTCGAAGGGGCAGAACGCTGCCGCAAAGCGGGCATCCTGACGGGTATTTCTACCTATGCAACCAGTGAGAGCATCAAGACGGGAAAAGTTGAAAAACTGCTTAAGATCGCCCAGGATCAGGGGTTTTCAGAGGTAACGATCTTTGATTGTATTCCGTCAGGCCGGTTCTTAAAGGACACCTCGAAGATATTAACGGCAGAAGACCGGAAACAACTAATTGCGCTGACAAAGAAGTACCATGAAATGGAACACCCCATGGGAATTAATTGCATGTCCATTATCAATTCGCCACGGGGAGTGGGTTGTTACGGGGCACAGTCCCAATTTTATATGACGGCATACGGCGATATCAATCCTTGCGATTTCAATCCGATTAACTTTGGGAACGTGCGCGAAATGTCCATTCAGGAAATATGGAAGAAGATGGTCACACACCCTGACTTCAGTAAACGATACCCCACATGCCGTATGCAAAGCAAGGCATACCGGAAGAAATATATCGATCCGCTTCCTAAAAATGTGCGGTTGCCGGTGAAAATAGAGGATATTGCGCCTATCGAACTTGCCGATCAGGAAATTACCCTTGCCGGGGTAAGATAGTTTTTAGCACTCTTATCATTATAGGGAGGGAAAATATGGGCAACGAAATTCTCATCACAAAGAAAATGAGCACGGGAGAGGTAACCAAAAAATATCCCGCAACAAAAGCAGTTTTTACAAAATATTTCGGGAAAGGATGCTTCGATTGTCCTTCTTTTGGCACAGAAGATATCAACCTTGCCTGCATGATGCATAACACGGATGTTGATAAATTCGTAAAGGAATTAAACGAAGCAGCTCAAAAAGAGACAAGCAAGACTCCGTAAGAGGCCGTGTAACCTCTCATCGCTCTCGCAGCGGGGCCTTGTCATTTAGGATGACAGGAGAGATGTCTCTGTCACTGTGAAATAGTATTGGCCATTGCACGAATCTTCTATAAGGAGGTCAACACATACCTTGGAACCGATATTCTTGGAAGAAAAGATAAAATTTAACAAAGACCATTTTATTCCAAATATTCTTTACGCTTCGCCAAAAGTAAAGATGCCCCTTATTTGCTTGGAACCAGGACAAGAAATCCCGCCGCATGGAGGACATAGTGTGGGTATTTTTTATGTAAAAGAAGGAAAAGGCATATTCACCCTCGATAATAAGAAAATTGATATGAAAAAAGATATGGTTATTATTGCTCCCGAAGGAGCAACAAGGGGTATGCAATGTATCGAAAGAATGGTTGTTTTGGCAATCAGCGTGGGATAAATACGTGAAAAAAAGGGAGAGACATGAATAAGACACAGCCAGTGGTTCTCGATGTAAGAAATATTGTACCGCGAGAAAGACATCCAAAAATATTCAATACCTTTGATGCCCTGAAAAAAGGAGAGATGATGATTCTGATCAATGATCATGATCCAAAACCTTTAAAGTACCAGCTAGACGCAGAACGAAGCGGTCAATTGGAATGGAAATACGTTGAACAAGGTCCCGAAGTTTGGAAAGTAGAAATAACAAAAAAATAAGATGACAATACGACCCACCCTGAATGTTTTGAATGTATGGTGTGTATTCTGAATCAACCGTGATTAAAGAAAAGGAGAAAAGGATATGAGCAAAGGGATAAAACTTACGATCTCTTTGGGCGCACTTGCCCTGTTTGGTTGTATCCAGCTTGGTTGCGAACAAGCGGCGGTGAAAAAAGCTGAAGTCCCTGCAATCAAACAGGGGGAAGAAAAGGAAGGTTCCGCAAAACCATTGGAAGAGCTAAAGCCTGCGGCTTCTGTTCCTGAAATGCAAAAGGAGGCGAAAGCTCCCTGCCCGGTAAAAAAAGATGAAATGGCTTCCCACCCGAAAGACAAGAGGACCATTCAGCAAATTATTTCTGAGATAACGGGAGAAAAAATGGGCGCTGATAATTCGGGAGACCTGTATCATGCCGGCTTAACAGCAAGTTATACACCACCAGAAGAGATTCTCCCCGGTGAGGGTAAGTTCGGAAAACTGTTTGGATTTTTGCCTTTAATGAGATGGTACGATCCCGATCACTACTATACGCCAAATATGAACGTTGCCGGGGAATTTAAGCATGAAGAGTGTGTCATGTGCCATACGGTACAGACGCCTGGCATTGTTGCACAATGGAAAAAGAGCAAGCATGCATCCACGGATAAAGGTGTTGTGGGATGCGATAAGTGCCACGGGAATAATCATCAGCAACTCTACATGCCTTCCTGGAAGCATTGTGGCGAGTGTCATCCTGAACAACAAGCAGGTCACCGTGCCGGTAAGATTGGGTCACACACGCATGCATTCCATGTAAGTGTAATAGAAGCCCCCTGGCAGATTGCAAAACCAGCAGCTGAGGTAACAGCCTGTGCCACCTGTCATGGCATAGCTGAAAACCGGTGTGACGGGTGCCATACAAGACACGACTTTTCCGTGGCCGAAGCAAGAAAACCCAATAACTGCGGTATCTGCCATACAGGACTCGATCACTATGAATATGAGATGTACAGAGAGTCATATCACGGAATGATTTATGAAACCGAACAGCATACCTGGGATTGGACAAAACCCATGAAACCGGCTAACTATAAAACCCCCACGTGTGCATATTGTCATATGAAAGATGGCGAACATAACGCACAAAAGGCATCAACGATCAACAGCCACATGGGCACGTCTCTCGTGGATCGCGGGGCGCCAAAATTTAAGGAGGCACGGCAAAACTGGATAAACACATGCAAAGGCTGTCATTCACCCAGATTTGCCACAGACCAATTAGACGCAATGGATGAGGCCGTAAAGGTCAGCTTTACCAAGTGGCGCGAGGCCATGAAGATTGTAGTTGACCTTTACAACGAGGGAATGCTGGATCCCATGCCCAGCGATCTGGCCCCTGACTATGCGGGACACTACACCTTTAGTCTGCTTGGCGGCGAGGGCAGGATGTACAACGTCTCTGACCTGGAACGCACCTCATTTGAGATGCTGGTCTATATAACCAACGCGGTATACAAGGCCATGGCTCACGGGGCTATGTATGGAGCCACCTACGGGAAGGGCGCCTTCCTGCAGGACCGTTGGCTTATCCAGATCAAGGCTGAGGCCAGCCGGCTGAGGAGGATCAAGGCTCTGGAGAATCAGGTCGGTATACAACACAAGGCATACGACTTCTGGAAACACGGTGAGTATACGGATCTGCTCTTAGGCTGGAAGAGAAAGCCAGGCGACGTAGATAAGTCAAAGTGTATGCATGAGGGAGAAAATTGCCTGGCTGAATAAGTTTTCAAAAGGACACATTGTTAGAAAATTAATAAAAAGGCTTAATCCGTTTTTTAGATTAAGCCTTTTTTCTTTTTTACTTCAACAACAATGTTTTTTCCCCTGTCGTTACCATCGAAGAATATCTGGTTTCCCTCTGCTGTACATGAAGAAATCGCATGCAAACCCAAAATGCGCGGTATGAATTTATTGCTCTTCCGTATGTTTTTTATTTTACCCGTTCCAGTTTTGCATATGCCAGCATGAGATGCTTTATTCCGCCAATATTAAAATTAACTTTAACGCTTGCTTTGTCATTGCTGCCGGAGACCTCCAGGATCCTTCCCAGGCCAAAGAGGGGGTGTCTGACCACTTCTCCGCATGAAAAGGCCATGGCGACTTCTTTTGCCGGAACGCATGGAGAACTGTCAATAACGCTCTCTGAATGAACGGCCAACGGCATTTCATACGCCACCCCGCTGCCGGTGTTGTTGTTATAAGGATGATAAGCATACTGCCGGTTAGTCCTGTCAATCTTCTCTACAATTTCATCTGGTATCTCATCCAAAAACCTGGAGGGACGGCACATATTCAACTGTCCGTATTGCATCCTGCGCCTGGCGTGGGTAAGGAAGAGCTTATTCATGGCCCGTGTGATTCCCACGTAACAAAGCCTTCTTTCCTCCTCAATCTCATCATCCACATCGTTCGATTCAACATGGGGCAATAACCCCTCCTCCATGCCGGTAAGAAAGACTACGGGGAATTCCAATCCCTTAGCCGTATGGAGTGTCATGAGGGTGACCGCTTCAGCGGTTTCCTCCAGTTCATCCGCGTCGGAAACGAGCGCCACCTCTTCCAGAAATCCTTGCAGGGTTCCCTCTGAATAGCACATATCATATTCATGGGCGGCATTGACCAGTTCTTCCACGTTGGCAATGCGGTCCTTCGATTCCGCCGCCCCTGATTCACGGAGATAGGCGAAATAGCTTGTCTTTTCAATCACCCGTTTAATGAGGCCTTCAACCGGAGATCGGGGAATTTGCTGGAAACCAGAGACGAGCTCAAAAAACCTTTTGATGGATAGGGCTGTTTTGCCCGTAATTTCAGGTATTGCGTCAACCTGTCGCACGGCGTCAAACAGGGTAGTATCGTGATTTGTCGCCCAGTCTTCCAGTTTTTTCATCGTCGTACTGCCAATACCGCGCGACGGCGTGTTGATTGTGCGCTCCAATGCCACCTCATCATGCGGATTGACGCAAAGTCGTAAGTAGGAAAGGATGTCTTTTATCTCCTTCCTTTGATAAAATTCAACGCCCCCGATGATGGTATACGGAATGCCGGAGTTTCTCAGGGAGATTTCCAGGACGCGCGACTGGGCGTTGGTGCGGTAAAATAACGCTATGTCCGAATACCGGATACCCTCCTTCGTGAGTTCCCGTATCTCTTGTGCAATCTCGTCGGCCTCTCCGTACTCATTCTCGCAGGAAAGCACCCGGAGTTTTTCTCCCGCCGCGTTTTCTGTCCAAAGAAGCTTCTGTTTCCGGTATTTGTTCTGCTGGATGACGCTGGAAGCTGCATGCAGGATATGCTTCGTGGAACGGTAATTCTGTTCGAGAAACACCACTCTGGCGTCGGGGTAGTCCTTCTCAAAATCCATGATATTCCTGATATCAGCCCCGCGCCAGCCGTAGATAGACTGATCGGGGTCGCCCGTTACACAAATATTTCTGTATCGGTTGGCCAGAAGCCGGGTGATGGTATACTGAGAATAGTTCGTGTCCTGGTATTCATCGATGAGGATAAACCGGAACTTATCCTGGTACATTTCCAAGATGTCAGGGTGCGTCTTAAAAAGCTCGATGGTCTTTATGAGGAGATCGTCAAAGTCCAGGGCGTTGTTCGCCTTCAGCAGGGTTTGATATTTTTGATAAATTCTGGCGACCGTCTGATTATAATAACCCGAAGCGGTTGAGGTAAAAGTTCCGGAATCAATAAGTTTATTTTTGGCGTTGCTGATGGAACTTACAATCGCGCGGGGTTTCCACTGGGTGGTATCCAGCTGGAACTCGGCCATAATGGCCTTGACACGGTTCAGCTGGTCGGTTGTGTCATAGATGCTGAAGTCCCGTGAATATCCGAGCCGGTCGATGGCGCTTCTCAGAATTCGCGCACACATCTTGTGGAACGTTGAGACCCAAAGCCCCTTGTGTGAAGAAAACTGCTGTATCCGCTCATCCATCTCGTTGGCCGCTTTATTGGTAAACGTAATCGCCAGGATATTGTACGGTTTTACGCCCTGTGACATCAGATAGCCAATGCGGCGGGTAATCACGCGGGTTTTTCCGCTGCCAGCCCCTGCTACTACCAGGAGGGGGCCTTCGACGTGGGTAATAGCCTCGCGCTGCTTGTCGGTAACGTCGTGTAAGAGTGTCATAGTATCAGATTTATCTTCGTAAATGAGTTACGTTGTAAAAAGGATTACCGAAACCACAGATTGCGCGGATTTCACAGATAAAAATTTCAATACTCTACAAAGACTTCTTTTTTTCTGTAATCGTTTCTTTGTGGTCTTTGTGGTCTTTGTGGTCTTTGTGCAAAACTTCGCGTTCTTTGTGGTTGAACTTTTTTGGTCGCGGCTGTGCTACGTTATAATATTACTGTGTAAAAACTTCTTTTTTTGTAAGTTTTTTCGCAACCCTATTTATCCCTTATCAGAAGGTACCGTTTGTTTGTGGGAGAAGGATTGCTTCGCTTTACTCGCAATGACAACGTACCGTATGTCATCAAAGGCATAGCCAGTGTCATTGCGAGGGTCTTGTCCGAAGCAATCTCCCGCTTTCACAACGGGGAATTGGTTGCGGCCTTGCTGCGCTATGAAATTTCATGCGCTGAAATCCGTGCAATCTGCGCAATCTGTAGTTTCAAACGTTTTTATTTCTTTGCAATCAGGCTTGCAATGGCCTTTTTATTGTCCAGAACAAGTTCCCGGTAATAAACAATCTTCAGGTCTTTGAAAAGATTTAAGAGTTCGTTCGGTTGCAACAAATACTCTTTCTTTTTCGGGCCTTCGAATCCGCGTTCCCAATTTTCTATAGTATAGGTCTCATAAATAATCACGCCACCCGGTTTCAGCGCCACCTTCATCTGCGGAACAAGGTCGCGCTGCAGGTAATAGAAACATGCAATCACATCGTACGTATCTTTGGGCAATGGGTACGTCTCCAGGTCCGCAACAAAGGCGTGGATCGCAACATGGTTCTCCCTGGCCAGCTCCCGGGCTTTTTTAACGGCCACTTCGGAAACGTCACAGCCGTCCACCTCAAAACCTTGCTTCGCCAGGAATACGGCATTGCGCCCCTCGCCCATTGCCAGATCCAGCGCCTTCCCCCTGGGCAGGATATCAATCTGTTCCCTGAGAAATTCAACCGGTTCCTTTCCAAAGATATACGCCTCTGTTTCGTATCTTTTGTCCCAAATCATCTTGTCCTGGTCATCCGCATATAATGAGGAGAGAAAGAGGGCAAGCGCCCAAAAAACGATCGCCGGATAAAAAGAGGTTTTATACAATAACATGTTCACGGTTTCATCATTTCCGACACATGGCCTTAGCGCCGATATCCCGTCTGTAATGCGCCCCGGAGAATGACAGCTTACCGATCGCTCCGTAAGCCATATTTTGCGCCTCCGGCAGGTCATTCCCCAGCGCGGTAACTCCTAACACACGGCCACCGTTCGTAGAAATCTTTCCACCCTTCATCGCAGTTCCGGCATGGAAAACCCGGAGATGGTTGGATTCTTTTATGGTTTCGAGACCGGAAATAGGAATCCCCTTTTCGTATGCATCAGGATAGCCTTTCGATGTCATAACGACGCAAACAGAGGCGCCGTCATTCCATTCAATTTCCGCGTCTCCGAGCATATTCTTTTCGGCCAGCAAAAGGATCGGGACCAAATCACTCTTCATTCTCATAAGAATGGCCTGTGTCTCAGGATCGCCAAATCTGGCATTAAACTCAAGCACCTTTGGCCCGGCGCTGGTGATGATGAGACCTGCATAAAGAACGCCCTTATACGGGCGATTCTCCCGCTTCATGGCATGAATGGCCGGCACCAGAATATTCTCCTCGATAAAAAACTGCAATTGCTGGGTGACAAGAGGAACAGGCGAGTACGCGCCCATACCGCCGGTATTCGGCCCCTTGTCGCCGTCGTACACCGCCTTGTGGTCCTGCGCCGATGATAAGGGGAGAATGGTATTCCCGTCAGTAACGGCAAGAATGGAGACTTCTTCTCCTGAAAGAAATTCCTCGATGACCACCCGGTCGCCCGCGTGTCCGAAGATCTTTTCTTTCATGATATCCTCGAGATGCTGGTGGGCTTCCTCGGGTGTCTTGCAAACAAACACCCCTTTCCCCTTTGCCAGGCCGTCGGCCTTAATAACCAGAGGAAATTCGGCGGTTGTCACCTGTTTTTGTGCCTGTTTGATATCCTCAAAGACCTTGAAATCCGCCGTGGGGATGCCGTGCTTCCTCATGAGGGTCTTTGCAAAAACCTTACTCCCTTCAATCGCCGATGCCCGCTTGCTAGGGCCGAATATCTGCAGGCGCCCGTCCCGAAACCGGTCGGTGATACCGGCCATTAATGCATCTTCCGGGCCAACAACGGTCAGGTCTATTTTTTGTTTCAGCGCAAAGTTGTAAAGGCCGTCGATATGCACCGGATCGATATCCACGCATTCGGCAATCTCCGCAATCCCCGGATTCCCGGGTGCACAATAGATCTTTTTCACCAGAGGAGACTGCGCGATTTTCCATACCAGGGCATGCTCTCTTCCGCCGCTTCCGATAACCAGTATTTTCATATGGTTTCCCCGTCTATTCTGTCTCCATGGCGCGGTAAAAGTCTTCATGCAGTCATTAATTAGGCTGCCTTCGGCGACTTTTTATGATAAGGTTAAACCCACCCCTGAATCCCCTCCCAAGAGGGGACTAAAAAAGTCCCCTCTTGGGAGGGGGTTGGGGGGTGGGTTAAGGCAGGAGCAGAAAGATTGAAATTCCTTACATTAAATTTGTTGTCACGTCATGCCACTCGCGGAAAGAGATTCTCCTTCTCTTACGATGGCCGTGTATCAGATTGAATATTGTACCAGAAGAAGACGGAAAAAAGGAAAGGTTTTTTATCCTGGAAAATTTCGCTTTTGATCAGCCGCAGTCGCAAGAGACGCAAAAATGGTGTGGCAGTCATCACAAGACTGGCGGTATGGATGCCTTTGCACCGGATGACTCAAACAGCAATGGAATGATAGAGAGAAATAGATCTCTTTGGAAGTCCGGCAGTTTGGCATCAGGACGAACCCGACGACGCCTTCACCGATACCCCATGGAGTTACCCCAGTACGGGCATGAATAACTGCCCGCACGCTATCCCTGGCTTGAGCTTGCTATCTTTGAAGAGTCCGGCTCGCAACAGCTTCAGAATAGGAGCTTTGATATGAAAAATGCAACCGCCGTCACTTCCCAGGTCCATATCGGGAAAGTGGTGACTCATTTTTCTTATTTGCAGGAAAAAATAAAAAGGTGGAAATTTTATGCAATAAATCATAATATCAATACGTTATAAAACAAGAAAAGTCGGCAATATTGGAGAGACATCATGTCTAAAACATTTCATGTTATCTATGATGGCAAAGTATTACGTCCTGAAGGACCAGTCGATTTAGAACCAAACACTCACTATGTCGTGACAATCGAGCGTAAAGAATTATCAGAGACGCATGACCTTTGGAATGTGCTTGGTAGCCTTACAGGGAAGGTTGAAGGGCCTGAAGACTGGTCACAAGAGCATGACCATTATTTGTACGGCACACCTAAACGGCAAAAGGATAATTGATTGAACCTTGTGCGTCTTTAAGCAGGATTTCAAGCATTGTTACGTTAAAGAATTTTTTGCCTCCTATGTTTGGTTTCCATTTGCTAAACGAAACCTCATAACCTCAGCATTGCCTGTGTCGCCATCTCGGTATGCTTTATCTCCATGTTTGGCAGCATGAACTACGCGGCATTCTTATCATCACCTACATTTTAATATTACAAAGTAAAGGCACGCACATATAACATTATCACAGCCCACGACATTATTTTTAGACATGCATAAATAAAATACGAAAACCCAAAACAACGATGCTTGCCGAATATATGCTGAATCGGCATCATACCTTCCAATGAAGCTATCGCTGCATTTTTCATTATGGTTAATAATTTTGTGTTACGTAATCCCTGTGATGGAATTTTATCATTTCCGGAACCCTCTAAAATTATTTGTGTCTTATTAGATATTCTTTGGGAAACTGCCATACATACAAAACCAATAAAGCCCCCCAAACACCAAAGCCCGAAAATGTATAATTCAGCATATCGTCTCGTAAGAATATACAAGAACACCAACTTTGGCTTTTCCCCCCAGTTACAATTGTCTAAATCATATTCGATCATTCTTGCACGAAGAATCTTTGCATCGTACGGAGCACCAGATTTCTCATATGCCCTATACAGCATTGCCAATGTTTGCCGGTTTTCAGATTCATCTTGCAGCATGAGAAGCATGTCGTTTGCTGAGGGAAGTGAATCATAATTTGCTACCGTTCCATTTAACCCAATTTTTGATTCATTGCCAACTGTGTAAGGCAGATTTAAGCGTACATGTTGCCCAAGATTTGAGTCAAGCAATTCAATTCCGTACTTAGGGATGGGGTTGAAATCTATATAGGAAAATTTATTTACGTACATATTTTCCATTTCAATTTCATCTACCTCTTTTATTTTGATTATACACGAATCAACAGTACAATTTTTAATTTGAATAACCGGTACTTTCATATCTTCAAAATGTAATTGCGAACTCAAATTAATTTCTGTTAAGCTTATAGTTTTATAAAGAATGATTTCATCACTTGAAGTATTAATGGGTACATCCGATTCATCATCCTTATTTATAATATTACCCATCTTCATTTGCGTTGCCTGAAGTTCTTCAATTTCAATTCCTGCATGTATCGTAATACTATTTAGGATAACGTCTTTATCTACTTTTACATTACGAACGTCTACGCGGTTCTTAAATTCGCAGTTATTAATCTCTAAAGTTCCATGAACAATGCCATGGGCGATGTTTATCCCATTTTCAAAAACGCAATCTTTAATAGAAATATCACCCAAAACAGCCCCTTTAATCTCTAATCTAAAAATCTCACAATTTTCCAGAGACAAACTTTTACATGATCTGATCTCTACTGATAATTGTTCATTTTCTTTATTCTTCAGAACAATGGCCTCTTCCCGATTATCAATAACACGTTTCTCATTTTCCTCATTTTTTTTAATGTCTTCCCCGTAAATACAATTTATACATACCATAGCAACACAAAGAAATGTCACACTTTGGATAAAATATTTTATTATATGTTTTCCATCCATTTCAACACTTCTTCTCTATTAGATAGCTCTTTTACCTCATTTTTCTCAACAAGGAAAAACCGTTTTGAAAGGTAGATATCCTTTACATCATGTGTTGCCGTAAATACAATCTTGCCACATTTTTCCCATGTATTTATCAACTCTTTAACTAAATTCTCTCCCTCTTTGTCGAGATAGGCCCGTGGTTCATCTAATATAATAAAAGGGGCTTGCTGTAAATGAATCATTGCCAATCCTAAACGTTTCTTTTGCCCACTGGATAACATATCTGTTGGGTAGTTCGATACTTTTTCTAAGTTAAATATTTTAATGGTCTCTTCAATTTCTTGCTTCGTTATTGATTTATATTGCACCTTCATATGTTTTGCAATACTTTTACGGGAATAATCCGCTAGTTTCATATAGTCGTGTACACAATATATCTCCAGCAACGAAGGATGTGCCTCTAAATAAGCTACTACAGCACTCGCCGGGTTAAGAACATGTTCATTGTGATACCAGGTTGTTTTAATGCCATCCCGATGGTATTGCTTTTCATTTAAGCCCGTGACACAGTTCAATAGAGTTGACTTCCCCGCCCCATTGCTACCCACAAATGCAACAATATCTCCAGGATCGAACATATAATCTTTCTGAAGTGTTAAAACAAAAGGCTCTTGTTCGCCGCCTTGCCTTTTATAATATTTCACCCAGCCAGGTTCTAGCTTAAGCATATACTGCCTCCTATCAGCACAATACACTATTGATTCGAATCTGGTTGTTTTCCATATTTATTCCATAAATCTTGTATTTCCTTATCTGACAACAAACCTGATTTTGCACATCCCTCAGCATCCTTTTTTGTCATTTTAGGATAAATAATCTGATATGCCTCCGTAAGGATATCGGTGTCCACACTCTTGCTAATAATAGAAAGACTTTTAGGTGAGATTAACGTTGCAGCTATCATCATCTTCGCATAAGCCTCGATTTCATTCGGACTGTTATTTGGGGACACTTCTGTCCTTTTTTTCTCTAGCTTAGTATCAATTGTAAACAACTCCTGTATCAAAATCTTTTCCTCATTCTTAACGTATTTTTTCACATCCTTCAATACCGCCTTTCTTTTGTCTTCGTCCTCTGCTGCTTTAGCCATAAAATCTTTGGCCCTAATAATTCCTGCCATATAGTATACTAATGCCTTCCGCTTATTGTTATACGTTTCCATCGTTGTTACTTGTCGGCAACACGGATGATCTAACAATTGACGAGTCCACAAAACCACTTTAAACTGTTTATGTTCTTCCTCCATAGTACTCATATGCGGTGACCACAACATAGCAGCATCGACCTTACCATTTATCAAATCATGCATAGCCTTTTGAGGAGTAGGATAGGTTCTAATTTTAATTTCACTAGCAAGCTTGTCTTCTCTAATTTTTCCTCTAAGAATTGCATCCCCTGTAGAATTCTTGATCGAAGCGATGCGTTTCCCTTTAAATGGTTCAAGCAGTTCTTTACCCCTTGCCCCATCTTTTGGCTTCAACGCGGGCCTAGCAACTATCCCAGCTGAATACCATGCTTCACCACCAATAATTTTTAATGTCTTGCCTGCCGCAATCCCATAAAGAGGTGCAGCAATCCCAGGAATAGCAATATCAAAGCCTCCACGTTCCAGCGCCACTAGCGCCTCTGGTGAATTTGGGTATTCACGTATTTGCACATCCAACTCATAATCCTCGAATTCGAAAAAATTTTCCTCTTTCGCAATAAAAAGCAATGCGTCATGTGTTGCTGGAATATAAGCAACACGCAATTTTCCCGACACTTTAACAGGTTTCTCTTTTTCTGAAGTCCTCTTATTATTTGAATCTTCTACAGATAGTTTTTCATTATTATTTTTTTTACCTTGAGCATAAATGTTTTTGGCGCTTACAAAAATTACACACAACATTAAAATCCACCAAAGAATATCCATTTTATTAGAATGTCTCATAATAACCCCCTTTTCACTTTCTTTGATTCCCTGCTGAATTGAATATGTCTTAGATGACTAACGTATAATGCAATCATATCCCAAATACCTAAAAAAACTAATCCTAAAAATGTCATCATGAGTACTCCAAGCACTAACGGATCGTTCCTGCTTGCATCAAGACCATCCTTTATATAATAATTGGCAACACCACTAATCGCTTGTGTCCCTCCTCCCATAATTTCAGGCGTACAAGATGTCACAAAAACTAATGCAATCGCTATATAAAATGCTGGACTGATAGCCTTTATTACATATCGCAATTTTACAATCCTTGCTCTGATAAGAGGCAATCGGTATTTTTTTATCTCATTATGCAGGGTATCAGAAATCTTATAATATTGATACAACCCGGAAATTAAAAGTGGCCACATAGCTACTAAACAGAGAGACAACAATTCCCCAGGGCTTTCAAGTGTCATTGTCAACAAATTTTCTCCATTTTTGTCGTCGATCGGAAACCAAATATGGCAAAGGTCTTTAGGTAGATAAAACACTAATGTCTTTTCTACCTTTTGTAACAACTTTTGCCACCATCCCGGAGAACTTATGTCAAAACAAAACAGATGTTTATCTAAATACGAGGAATACGTAAAAAATAAAAACGGCGGTATCAAAGCCAAAACCCGCATGTGCGGAATACAACTTTGAAATATAGTTCGTTGCATTGATTATGTTAAATAATTCTCAAAGAATTTCTTGGTCAATTCAGGGTTCTTCTGTATTTTTCTAAGCGCTCCAATGACTAAACGTCCAAGTTGTTTTTTGGCCTGTGCCTG
>WBZY01000693.1_pt1 | contig 23396 bp, 24 predicted proteins | sample 5204191 | NCBI WGS metagenome assembly WBZY01 (sample SAMN12344363, study PRJNA552823) | activated sludge metagenome | biome: Activated sludge suspended growth; feature: Anammox Sidestream; material: Wastewater; isolation source: activated sludge from anammox sidestream of wastewater treatment...
CAGGTGGCAGTGATTGCCTGTCGCCATGGATGACCAGCCTGGCTCGGGGAATATGCCGCGCCAGCTCGATAGGACTGGCGGCCGGCAGTATCGAGTACCGGGACGAATGCATGATGACGCAGTCCGCCTGGACAAGGGGAGCGTATTGCGAAAGGTCCACCTGGAAGTAGAGGAGCTCGAGGCAGGCGCGCACGTCCGCCGCGTTGGTTCTCCGCGTCATCGCCTCCGCGTTTGGCTCGACGTCATATTCCTTGCCCCATCCAAAGATCGCCTGTAGTACGGCCCTCCAGAATGTAAGGAAGTCCCGGTCGATCAGTGCCATCAATGACTTCTGCGTCGCGTAGTGGTCCTTGTCCGGTTTCCACGGGGGGTCGCCCAACAACATCCGGGTGACGCGGGGAGTCCGGGCAGCAAGCACGATGGCTTCGACACAGCCTGCCGCCGCGCCGAAGAGCACGATGGACTCCAATCCGGCAGCATCGGCCACTGCCTCCAGGTCGTCGGCATAGCGTTCGATGCTGTGTTCCACGCCCCATTCCGAAGCGCCGAAGCCGCGCCGGTCGTAGGTCACGACCTTCCAGGGCCACCACGGCCGGACGAACATGCGCCAGGTTGCCCCTTCCAGGGTGCTTGGCCACGGTGGCACAAAAACGAGGGCCGGCCCCGACCCGCTCGACGTCCAGGCAATGGTGGTCCCGTCGCGCGAGCGGGTGTACTGAATGGGTTCTTGGGTTTCCACTGCTCAAACCCCGCGAGCTCCCGCGCACAGATCGGGAGCGGATGAACCGTGTATGAGCGAAAGTATGCACCCTTCGCGCAAGGGGTGGACCCGCTTCTGCACAGTTCGCCTTACCGCCCGGCGAAAAGTTGCATATCTCGATCGATGCCAGCACGGTGCGGCCCAGTCCATCGTGAGACGCGCCCGCGGAGCGGGCAGCCTCGCAGGAGAACGAGGAATGATCCGAAAACTCCTGACGGCCCCGATTGCCCTGGTTGCCGTCTTCATCGGCGCCGGCCTGGGCGAGGCGGGGTACGCACATCACCCGGAGGAGCCCCGATTGGAACTCGTGCGCAAGTTCGACCCGGCCAAGTCCGAGTTCCCCAAGGGCATCGCCTTCGACCGCCGCGGGAACACCTACATCGGCATGCAGTACCTCGGTGAAGTCTGGCGAATCACGCCGAACGGCGACGAAGAGGTCTTCGTGAAGATCCCCTTCTCCGGGCCCGTCGGAACGGGAATGGTCTCATCCCTGGGGATCATCGAGGAGCGGCACGGGGGAATGACGCTCTATGCGACCTTCGTCGACGTGCATGCTTCCTCTGCGACCGGCGTTTACCGCATCGACGAGGATGGCACGATTACCCGGATCCTCGGGACCGAGACCCTGTTTGGCAACGGGATTGCGATTGACCGCCGAGGCAATGTGTACTTCTCCGATTCTGTCGGCGGGGCCATCTGGCGGGTCCGCCACGGTGAGCCGGTGGCCGAACTCTGGATCCATGACGCGCTCCTGGAAGGCGATGGCCGGCTTGGCTTCGGTGTCCCGCTCGGGGTGGGCGGCATAACCGTCGATGGTTCTTCGCTCCTGGTAACGGTGGAGGAGAAGTCACGGCTGGTGCGGATTCCTATCCGGCGGGATGGTTCCGCGGGCCAGCCGTCGGTCGAATACGAGCATCCGTCGATGTGCATCCCGGAAGGCGTGGCTGTTGTTGGTCGAGGGCGCACGTACTTCTCTTGCTGGTTCGAGAGTTCGCTGAACGTGTTGGACCGGCAAGGGCAGGTGACGCAACTCGCCGGCACAGCGGACGGTCTCCTCGGCCCGGTGACGCTTGCCGTCGGACCGGGTCGCCACGGCCGCTACCTGTACGTGGTCAACCAGTCAGGGTTCATCTTCCCTGACCCACAGCCCGCGTTGTACCGAATGGCCCTGCCACGATAACGGCGGACGAGGCAACCGCGCCGGGATTCGGGAGGGCCACAGTCGTGGCCCTCTTTCGTGAGGAGCGGCGCGTGGACTCCCCGGACTGGGCGAATGACCGCTACCGGTGGGAAACGTGGGTCATGGCCCAGTTCGCAGCCTCAACCCGGTTCCGGACGCTTATCTTGTTGTAGATGTTCGCCAGGTGGCGGGCGACGGTGGCCGTGCTCAAGAAGAGCTGTTGAGCGATGGCTTCGTTCGTTAGCCCCCGGGAAACTGCGAGGAGGATCTCAACCTCCCGGGCCGTCAGCCGCGCGGTATGTGGGCCCCGGTGCTCTGATGAGCGGCCAGGGCTTCCCGGCCGCCTCGATGCCTTCGCAGGCATCCGGTTCGCGCGCAGCTTCCCGGTGCCGTAGTGTGACCGCTGCCGGCACCGCGAATCGGCACAGGGCTCCCTCCCGGGCTCCGGACGATCTGCCGCGCTCTTGAATCGCGCCCGGCCGGCGATGCCCGGTCCCCGCAGGCGGGCCGCCTTCGCAGAAAGGTCACGAACATGCCCGATGTCGATGTTGTTGTCGTGGGAGCCGGCTTCGCAGGGCTCACCGCCGCCCGGCGCCTCGCCGAAAAAGGCGCCACGGTGGCCGTGCTCGAGGCCCGCGAACGGGTCGGCGGCCGCACTCACACCGTCGACGTCGCGGGTGTCCCCCTCGACCTCGGCGGTATGTGGGTTGGTCCCGGGCAGAGCGCCCTCCACGCCCTCGCCACCGAGCTCGGTGTCCGCACGGCAACCCAGGTAATGGTCGGCGATAACGTGGTCGTCCTCGACGGGCAACCGTATCGCGGCGGGCGCGTGGTCGAGGTCCTGGCAGGGATGTTCGGACAGCTCCAGGCTGCCACGGTGGAGTTCGAAGCCCTTGTCCACCAGGTCTCTCCAGACGAGCCATGGGCCTCGCCCGGCGCCGAAGAGCTCGATTCGATGACCCTCTCCAGCTGGCTCGATGCGCGCATGACCGATAGCCAGGCGAGGCTCTTCTTCGAAATGACCGTCAACTCCGTGTTCGCAACCGGGTCCGCCAACATGTCCGTCCTCGGCGCCGCCATCTACGCCGCCTCCAGCGGAGGATGGTCCCGCCTCACCGGAACCTCCGGCGGCGCCCAGCAGGACCGCTTTGTCGGCGGCGTCGAACAGATGGCCCGCATGCTCGCCGAGCGCCTTGGCAATGCGGTGAGGCTCGGCTTTCCGGTCACCCGCGTGTCCTGCCAGCCAGGCGAGGTTCGTGCTTCGGGCGAACGCGGCGCCGTGGCAGGCCGTCGCGCCATCATCGCGGTGTCTCCCATGCTCTCCGGCCGCATCGCCTTCGATCCCCCGCTGCCGGCCCGCCGCGACCAGCTCGTCCAGCGTCTCCCGGCAGGCTCCGTCATCAAGTTCCACGTCGTGTACGACAGCCCCTGGTGGCGTTCCGAGGGTCTCAGCGGACAGGTCATCGCCCCCGGCGCGCCCGTCTCGGTGACGTTCGATACGAGCCCCCCCGGGGCCGGCGTCGTCACCGGCTTCTTTGAAGGACGCCACGCGGTCGCCGCCGGGTTGCGATCGGCAGCAGAACGCCGCGCAACCGTCATCGACCTGCTGGCGCTTGCCCTGGGCGAACGCGCCCGTGAATGCGTGGACTACGTCGACCTCGATTGGAGCGCCGAACCCTGGACCCGCGGCTGCTACGGCGCCCACTTCCCGCCGGGGGTGCTCACCACCTACGGCCCTGCCCTCCGCGAGCCCTGCGGGCCCATCCACTGGGCGGGGACCGAGACATCCACCCGCTCCATCGGCTATATCGACGGCGCCATCCGCTCCGGGGAACGCGCCGCTGCCGAGGTGCTCGCCGCCCTCGGCTGACCGCCACCCTGTCCGGGCAGCCTCGTCTCGCTCACCCGAGCCGCCAGAACTCCCCCACCAGGCCCAGCCCATCGAGGATCGCCTGGTTCTCTTCGAGGGTGTGCGGCCTCCATTCGGGCGATAAGCGGTCGGCCCACCATGCGTGCGCCAGGTCGCACAGCTTGCTTGCGCTGATCGTCTCGCCCGCTGCCCGGCCATCCAGCCACCGCGTGATGTGCTCTTCCGACCGGAAGAGGTTCATCGTCCCTCAGGTGAAGCCGATGTCATTCCACCACGCCGCCGCCGGCGCCAGGCAGTGGAAGAGCGGGTCCGGATTTGTCGGTCGTCGATTGCTGACCCCTGTCTCAATCGGTTCTCCGCAGTCCGGGCAGGTGGTATGGATCTCACCGTCCACGCCGAGGGCCGCGCAGATTCCAAAAGCGTCCCACCCGCAGTTGGCATACCACCATCTCCCTGCCGCGTGGACGCGATGTGGTGTCGGCACTCCCGAAAACGGGTTGGCCATCCGGATCCGGCTCCCCGAAGCGTCGAGGACCAGCGCGTGATGGTCGTGCAGCCGCCGCCATGCAGCCAGGACCTCGGCTTCGGATGTCCCGCAGGCGCGCGCTACTTCGCCCGGGAGCGGCGCCCGGCCCAGTTCGACAAAGAGGCCATACGTGTGCTGGCGGACGTCAAGGTCTGGCGGGTCCATGATCTCGGCTCCCTCGCGTGCGCGGACTGGCTCAGCGCGACGGAACGCTACTTCGTCCGCACGTCGAACGCTCCCTTAACTTTGATTCCATCGCCGTAAACCGCGCCCGATTCGCCCGTGCCGCTCGCGTTGTCGCACTCGAATGTGCCCTTCGCGCCGCTTCCGTCCTGCTTTTCCACATTGAACTTGCAGGGCGGGTCGTCGCCTGTGGCAACCCCGGCAACCGAGATCTTCCCGTTACCGAACATGAAAGTGGCGCTAGCAGGATTGAGAGAGAGGATGAACGCGGTCTGTCCATCCGAGCCCCCAAAATAAAGTTGCTGCCAGGTGTTGTTGCTGAAGAGACTCAGTACCGGCTGGAATGCCAGTTCGCCGCTCGCTTCCACGTTGCCGCTGAACTTGAACGTCACCGAACCGAACTTGCCTTCTCCGTTGCTCTTGGTGTCGCCCTTCGTGTCGCTCTTGGTGTCACCTTTGGTGGCAGTGCCGGCCTTCGTCGTTGGTACCCTGTCGCTATCGCCATCATTTCCCGGCGTCTTGTCCGAGTCGTCAGAGCCGCCGCAGGCGACGAGCCCCACGGCCAGCAAGGCCAGCATCAGCAGGATGAAAAAGCGGCGCATGGCTCAATGCCTCCTTGGACCGCGTCCTCAGTGGAACTAACCGGGTCCGGCGCATCATAGTCGATGCCACAGCGTTTGGGGAACGCTATGCCATCCCCCCGCGGTTGCTGACACGGCGCACCGGTCCAGACCGGCCGGCAAGGTCGGCCATGCTGGCTCTGACGACGGTCAGGGAGTGTTCCGAGATGGGTATCTGCAGGGCACCCGGCCTGCCGCAGCGACCGAGCCGAAGGTACGTCTACGTCATCGTCCCCGTTTGGCCCGCTACCTGGGTTGAGAACCTCCCATGCCCTCGAGGCGTTTCCGAAGTGCGTTGTTGAGTAGCTCGAACCACTCGACCCATTGTGGCTGGTTGAATTCGGCTCGCATGCCAGCCCAAATGGGCTCGACCTTCTTCCAGGTCGTGATGACGGGTGCCGACAGGAGGTCGTCAAGCAAGTCGAGCGGTGCCAGTCCGCGCCGGTAAAGCAGGCCCATGTTCTCAAAGAACACGGAGACAACCATCAAGGAAATCCCGTCCTCTTCGGTGGCCGATTCCCGAAAGGCCGCGTAACTCTCGAACGGCCACGACGTGACGCGCTGGTAATGCCGTATGAACGACTCCTCGCCAAACGACGCAAAGAGCTGCATGACCAGGTCGATTTGGCGGAGCTTGTTCTGGCCACGAAGCTGGAGCAGAGCGACGGCAACGCCCACCGCCACGGCGACCGACGCTCCGGCTGTCAGTGCCTGCTGGGTGCTTTCGAATGACATCGGTCCTCCGGGCGCCAGGGAAGGTGCGCTGCAAGTGGGATCCCCAATGGCGGCACGATTCTAGCACCGGGCTCAGACTCACCTGCGGGCAAATGCAGGACCCCCTACCTGCGGGGCATCTTCACGCCGCGCCCCGCCCAGTCGACGGGCCCCAGCACCCGGTGTGCGGCCACCCAGGCTTCCAGCCGTTCGCGAACGTCCCCGGGCCAGGGCGTTACGCGGCGGGTTGAAAGGTCGACATGAAGCCAGAGCTGCTCTGTCGTCGCGGCAACCGTGCCCTCCGCCGGGTTCCTGATCTCCGAAACCCCGTGCAGGCGCTTGTCATCCACCTCAAGCGCGTGAAAGGTCACGGTCGGTGTGTCATTCCCCATCAGCTCGCGCAGGTAACGGGTGTGGACTTCCGCGGCGAAAGTCGAGAGCCCCGTTTCCCGGGGGTACTCCCACCCGATGCCCATTGCGGTCCACGCCTGGTCAAGCCCGCGCTCGGAAATCACCATGAAGTAGGCCATGTTCACGTGGCCGTTTGGGTCCAGCCACGATCGGTCAATGGCAACCGGACTGCTGGTGAAAGGGGCAGGAATCTGCGAAAGGGGAATTATCACGCGCTGAGGCTCTCCAGCCGGGTGGCTTCTCCCGATTCTCACCGTGCCTGCGATAGTGAAGCCCGTGAGCGGCCTCGTCCAGCAGTTCGCGCGGCGCATCGATTTTGCAGAGTGTTTACACCACGGCGAAGCAGGTTTCACACGCGGTCCGTAATGTAGCCTCAGAAGGAGCCAGAAGTGTCGGTGATGCTCTCTCCACAGGCTGCGCGCCATGTCCATGCCGGGCGATACGCCCAGCGGGAACGGCCGGCATCGACAATTCCTGCTCGCGTGGACTGCTGCCGGCCAGCAGCAGTTACACAATCGCCACGGCGCCGAACGGCTTTGCCCGTGCTGGCGCTCCTCATGGGCCTTCGGCCCCGCTGACTCGAGCTTCCTCCCTCTCCCTACCTCTCCAAAGTTGAAGCCGAGCACACGAAGCCCCCGGGAAACCGGGGGCTTCGCGTTGTCGCTCGCTGCAGCAAATCAGGCGCGGACCGGTGCTCCGAGCTTCACAGTGGGGATCGCCTCAGAGGCGAAGAACCGGGAAACGGCGCCGCCCTGGAGCAGGCTCGATACGTAGACGCACCCTTCCGGGACCCGCTCCGCAATCGCCACCGGGGCCCGGATCGCCGTGCTTGCATCAGAGATCTCGACCTCGTCGCCGTTGTGCAGGCCCAGCCGCGCGGCGTCCTGCTCGCTCACCTGGATGCGGTCGTAGCGATGCAGTTTCTCGGCTTCGGGATGGCGAAGGGCGGCCGCATCGAGCGCGGTGAACAGATCCCGGCCCGTGATCAAACGCAGGCCTTCGCCCGCCGTCGCCAGGGCCGCCACAGCCGCTTGCGTGGCCCTGGTGGCAGGCGCGACCCCAAGCTGTACCCCCTCGCCCACGATCAGGTCGCTCGCCACCTGGTAAGCAGGATTGGTCTCCGCGATCTCGGCAAGCGCCGCCTCGGGCGTCCCGGGAAGTGCCACTCCAAGGGCCTCGCCGAGCGCCAGCAGCGCCGCGAAGCCCGTGACCGCGTCTCCTTCCGGAGCGATTGCAGGGGCCAGGCGCTGAGCGCGGAAACCGCCGACCGTGTAGGTCCCCTGCGACGCGTAGGCACGTCCTTCAGCCAGGACCGCATTCGCCCGTTTCGCAGTCTCGTGCAGGACGCCGTCGACGACGACTACGCTCTCGATTGCGGCAAGCGCTTCGGCTGCCCCGGGCAGGCGCATCGTCGGGTCGTCGCGGAAGACAAGCACGCCGGCCAGCCCCTCCAGGGGGTTCGCTCCGCCCTCGACGCCGACGCCGCAATCGAGCAGCCCGTTGACGTTTACCTCCGGCGGCAGGACCGCGAGACTGTTCGCTGCCTCATTGCCGAACAGGGCTACTGCCAGGTTCGCCGCACCCCCGGCCATGGCCGCGGCCAGGGCCGGGCTCACCGGGTTCGGGGCGCACACCACGAGCGTCTCTTCCTTCGGTGCGGCGCTCAGAATTGCCACCGCTTCCGCTATCTCGGGCGTGGCCGCCTTCCCGCCTCCGATGGCCTCTGCCAGTGCCGCCGCCAGCTGGCCCTCTTCTCCACCGGCCGGCCGGAGCCAGCACGCCGAGAAATCAACCAGCTCGCTGCGAAGCGCCCCAATGACGATGAGCTTCGCCTTCTCATTCACGGCCGCGTCCTTGATGCGGACGCTCGCGACGTTGTGGCTCTCCTCAAGGTCATCGGCGATGACGACGATCGCCTTCGCCTTCGGTAGTCGCGTGAGGTCAGTGGCTATTCGCCACGTGCCCAGGCGCGTTTCGATAGCGTCCTTCGTGGCGCGCATCACGGGGCCCAGCGAGCTGTCCGCGGCCGAGCCGAAGGCCGACCTGGCGATTGTGGCGGCAAGCCATGCCTCTTCGTTCGTGGCCGTCGCGCCCACCAGCACGCCCACCTTGCCTTTCGCCTTTGCCGCCTTCAGCGCCGAAGCGGCCTCCGCAATGGCATCGTCGAAGGCAGCCGGCGCAAGGATCTGCCCGCGCCGCACCTGGTGCTTCGAAAGCCGCTCGCGAGGCTTGAGCGAATCGTAGTGGTACCGCCCGCGCACGCAGATCTGATCGCCGCTGAACGGATTGCCGGCCCCCGGCCGCACGATGGCGCCCCGGCCATCCTTCGAGCCAATCTTGATGCTGCAGCCAACCGCACAGGAATCGCACGTGGTGGTCACCCAGTGGTCGGGTTTGGCCACCCACTTGTTCGGGTGCTCCATCAGCGCGGCCGTCGGGCACACATCGATGCATGCCCCCGCGAAATCGCAGTTGCTCTCGTGAATCGGCCCACCGGCGCCGAATGCCATGCGCGAGTCCCAGCCGCGCCCGCTGAGGGTGATGGCGCCCGTGTGCCGCTTCTCCTCGCAGGCCCGCTGACAGCGCGTGCACAGGATGCACATCTGCGGGTCGAACTCCATGAACGGGTTCGCGCGGTCGGCCGGCGGATGCTCGGTCAGGTACCAGCTCCGCTCCTCGCCCACCCACGGTTCGAATCCAGAGCTCCCCACCATTTCGCATGTCGCCTGCAGCTCGCAGCGATAGTTCTTCGAACAGGTAAGGCAGCGGTGCGTAACGATGTCGTCGCGGAGACAGATGTCCCCAGGGTGGCAGTGCTCCCGCCGGTGACAGGTCAGGCAGCGGTCGGGGTGGTTCGCCAGGATGATGGAGACGACGGCGCGCCGCGCCTCCTGCACCTCCTCGGTATCGGTGCGGACCACCATGTTGTCCTGCACCGCCGAGGTGCACGCCAGCTGCAAGCCCGGCGGCCCTTCGATGTCCACCAGGCACGAGCGGCAGCCCGCGTACGGCTTGAGGCCATCGATGTAGCACAGGCTGGAGACATAGAAGCCGTTGTTCTTGAGGATTTCCACAAGAGGCGCCCCTGCGGGTGCCTCGATGGTGCGGCCGTCAACCGTGATTGTTGCCATGTTCCCTTACAGCCGGTGGAAGTCGGCGTCCGCTGCGGGCGCCGACTTGCCGTTGGGGTAGGTGTTCTCGTGCGAATCAAGAAAGGTCCGCGCGATTCCCGTCAGCGCGTGCTTGTCGCGATACATCTCGTCGAACTGGTAGACCGCGTCGTCCAGCGGCCCACCCGGCTGGATGGCCTCGTATGGACAGGCCTCGGTGCACAGGCCGCAGTACATGCAGATGCGGAAGTCGATCTCGTAGCGGTCGATGCTCCGGCGCCCCTCGGCGTCCTGGCCGGTCTCAACCAGGATGCAGCCGTCGGGACAGGCCTGGGCACAGGTGCTGCAACCCGTGCAGCGCTCCTCGAACCAGAGCAGGTTCGTGCGCGCGTAGACCGGTATGGGGCGCACTTCTTCGGGAAATTCGATCGTGGCGACGGGCCTGAAGAGGCTCTTCAGCGTGAGGCCCATGCCCTTCGCGATGCCCGTGCCGTAAGCCATGTATCCCCCGGCTGTTGGGGCTCCAAACGGCCCCCTCGCGGACTCCGATCCTAGCAGGGGGCGATTGTGATGACAAACACAAGAAGCGAGAGTAACGAAGACGCGGAATCGAGCCGGCCCTGCCTAGGCACCACCGTACTGGACCGCATTGGCCGTGTGACCCGCCGTGCCGTAACTCCGAGCGCTTGCCCCAGAACCACCATGCTTGAAAAGCCGGCGGGACCGCGGAAGGCGCGAGGTGCCGCCACCGCAGCCTTCCAGCCGTCGATAGAGCCGCTCCCAGTCAAGCGCAGTATGAAGCGAGACCCACTGGTCGCCCGATTCGTCTCGAAACCCGGGAACGCGGACCATCACCTCGGTCCCATCGGCACGATGTACTGGGAGGGCCACTTTCGCTCGCCTCATTTGTGTGTCTCCTGCCAGAAGGCCGTCACCAAAACCATGGGCCTGCGCTCGTAGTTTACTCTGATTCGGAACTCCTGCCGGTCGGCTGCTTCGCAAAGCAGCTCGCAGACCGCTCCTCGCGGGTCAGCCAAACCCCGGTCATCGCGGATAATGCGAGGCGCATCGTGCATGAGACCGAACAGGATGTCGCTTGGCCACGGCCGATTGTCTCGGCCCTGGCGTTCCTGGAGGTAGTGCACCGATATCACGAAGTCGTCGTTGACTGCCGCCCTGATGACGTCGCTAAGGGACGCGGCCATTCGGATCGGGCCAGTCCTCACGTGAGACGCCAAGAGCGTCGAACACCTGTGCGGGTATGGAGATCTCAATTCCGTTTTCCCGCTCATAGGCGCTCAGGCTCTTTCGAAGCAACATCGAGATGACCTTGGCCTGCTGAAGCGACATGCGCACAGTCGCCTGGTCACGAGCCGCTGACGCTCTCCCTTGCGTTTGCCGGCTTGCCCCCAGACTGAATGTGATGCTGAACCCGTACGGATTGAACGAGTAATCGAAGGTGTCCGAGTAGAACTCAGGAGTGCGCGCCTCTTCCATGCGACCTCCACGACCGGGCAAGACCGGCGCCACCGGATTCTGTACTGCAGTCGGAGGCAAGGCAACCCCAGCATGTTCGCTGAGTCCCCGTAGTCCACTGTCCGGTGACCTGCCTTCGGCCGAAGGGCGGTCTGGCGCCCACCCCGGGACGATGCCGAACTCCATCCGGTTTCGCTGCCCGAAGTCACCCCCGCTGGCTGGTCAGTGCCCTTCAGACGCTGCCGGCCATGTGCTCAACCGCGAAAACCGGGCCCCTTGCCTCGCGGAACGGACGCAGCTTCCCCGGGTTCCTCACCGACCGGACCGCCACCACCTTTCCTGCCGTCACCTCCAGCACCGAGACCGAGGTCGGGCGCCCACGCCGGTCGCGCCAGATGATCCCCGGTTCGCCGTTCACGTCCGCGAACTCGATGCCTGTCAACTCACCGGCTCGAATGCACTTTCGCGAGATGCCGATAACGAACCGGGCCACCCGCGATGGTCCGTAAATGGGATTGATCGCCGACGCCACCCGTCCTCCGCCGTCGCTCCAGGCGATGACGCTCTCCGAGAGGAGCGCAATCAGCGCCGCCAGGCTCCCGCCCCCCGCAGCCTGTACGAAACGCATCGTGATCTCCCGGTGCTCCGCGGGGGACACCGGCTGCCGTTGCTCGCCGCCCCGCACTCGCTCCCGCGCCCTGTGAAAGATCTGCCGGCACGCCGCCTCGCTCCGCCCCACGATCCCGGCGATCTCCGCGTACTCAAAGGCGAAAACCTCGCGCAGAAGGAAGACCGCGCGCTCAACGGGCGTCAGCCGTTCAAGCAGGACCAGGAACGCCAACGAGATTGACTCGCGCTCGGCTACGGCCGCTTCAGGCGAAAGCACGTGCCCATCGCCTGTAGGAAGCGGCTCGGGAAGCCACGTGCCCACGTAAGTCTCCCGCTGGGCCCGTGCCGATTTCAGCTCGTCGAGGCAGAGCCGGGTGGCAATCGTCACCAGGTAGGCCCGCGCCGAACGCACCTCCCCGGCCCGCGCCTGTAGTGCGCGCAGGTAGGTCTCCTGCACCACGTCCTCCGCCGCGGCAGCGCTCCCCAGCATGCGATAGGCAACGCCAAAGAGGAGCGGGCGGTGCTCTTCAAAGGTGGCTGCGTCCACTGCGGCCGCAACAGTCATCCGGCGTCTCTCATGCAGTTGCCAGTGCCCTCATCTTAACCGAGGCCGCAAGCTCCCCGGCCCGGCGGCCACTGGCGAATGCGGCGTCGGCCAGCATCCCTTCGCTTCCCACCCAGTCGCCTGCCAGGAAGAGGTTGCTCATGCCGGGTACTCGCTCCGGAGGCCGCCCCGCCGTGCCGCCCGTCGCTGCCGTCGGTAGTGCGCCTGCGACGGTCAGGTTGGGGAGAAACCGTCTGAACACCACACGGTCCCGCCAGCCCGGCTGGACCGTGTCGAGCACCGCCTCGAGTTCCGCTTCGGTCGCCGCCGACCCGCGTTCGCCCGGGTTCAGGTACTTCGCGAGGTGGATGACGCTCTCGCTCCCCGGCGCCAGGTCCGCCCAGTGCGAATGCACCGAAAGATAGGTGAGGGTGTCTATCCCAAGCGCGAACGTGCGGCGCGGCCGGGGAAGCCCCCTCAGAACCATATCCAGCACCGCCGACTTCATTGGTGTCAGCCTGTGCGCGCTCTCCGAAACCGAGGCGAGGCCCGAGATGGCGGCCGCCTCGTCCGGGGGCGTGGCCAGCACCACAGCGCCGGCTCGCACCATTCGCCCATCTCGCAGGCGAAGGCCCGTCGCCACCCCGCCTTCGATGGCCACGTCCTTGACTGGCGCCGACTCCTCGACCACCGCGCCGGCCTCGATTGCGCGTGCGCGCAGAGCCTCCACCAGCTCGCGCCAACCGCCATCGAGATAGCGCACTCCCCCCGGGAGCCGCAACTGCCGTATCGCCGCCCCCGCCGAGAGGAGGTCGGGCGCGCCCGCATAAGTTGAGAGCCGGACCACGGCAAAGAACGCTTCGCGCGCTGCAGCGTTCGTGGTCAGGCCGTCCACCCAGTCCCTGAGCGAAACCCCGTCCACCGCGCCGGCGGCTGCCTTCGCCACCGCCGCGAACAGGCGCCCAAACTCGACCTTCGCCCTCAGCCCGAGGAGCCCCGTCCGGGCCAGCGTGGTGGCGCTCACGGGCAGAATGTGAAGCCGCCCGCCCTTGAGTGCCTGGTACCCGCCGGGGCGTCCTCCGCGGAGCCATCGGAGCCCATTGCCCGGCCCTTCCGGCGGAACCGTCTCCGCTGGACAGATTCCAAGCTCGTCCAGGATGGCCGCGTTTGCGCCCCCCGAGAAGAGCGCATGTGGGCCGAGGTTCAGGCGTGCTCCGCCGGCCAGGGTTGTCTGCGCTCGCCCGCCCGGGTTGCTCGCCCGCTCAAACAGGGCGACCGATTTCCCCGCCCGTGCCGCGAAGTTCGCGGCTACCAGGCCTGCGATTCCACCCCCCGCTATGGCCACGTCCACCGTGTGCATGGTGTCTCATCCTTCGCGGCGGTCTTGCAGGCGAAGCCGGCCGTGCCGCATTCGAAAGGAGAGACGAACCAGGGGCGCCGCTTGTGACAGCCCCCACGGTCTGCCGGGCGAAAACAGCCCGCGAATCTGCTCAATCTTCCGGCCAACGCTCCTGCGCGCCCCATCCCGGCCACCCGCCGAGACACCCCCGCTCAGCGACGAGCCGTCAGAAGCCTCAGTCCCGGCGGACCCAGACGCGGCGGATGATCAGCGTTTCGCTCACCGCCGAGGCGCTCGCAGGCTCCGTTACAGCACGCGCAGGCTCCGCTACAGCACGACCGGGTTTGGCGGCCGCTTTCGCAGGCACCGCCCGCCCCTTCGGCTTCACGGCTGAGACCGCTTGCTTTGCCGCCTGGCGGGCCATGTACTTCCCGGCGAGGCCGAGCCCCACCTGCAGGGCCGTTCCCACTGCGATCGCCGCCGCGGCCTTCTTCACGGGCGCGGGCAGTGCCGCACGCACCGGCTCCACCGCACGGGCTTGCGGCTGGGAAGCAGGCACGGGCAGCGTCCGCAGCGCCGCGACGTACATGCCACACTGGCGGCAGTAGTTGTCTTCGCCGGCGTAACCGGCGCCGCAGTCCGGGCAGAGCCGCGTCTCATCGGTCATGGCCTGCCATTATACGCATGGCCGGCGCGCAACTGTCCCCCTCGTGCCCAGACGGCACCATCCCCGCACAACGTCCCGGACGCCCGGCCGGGCACCTCCTCTACAATCGGACCCGGGCGGCCACTACCACTCCGTCCGCCCGGGGGTGCCGGTGAATCTCAGGCAGGCCGAAATCGACTGGCTCCGCGCCCGCGGCCTGGTCGACAGCGAAGTCGTTCTCTCGAAAGTACGGCTCCATGCGGGCGGCCCCTTCGGCGTCTACCTTCGGCTCACCAACCACTCCGCCCTGACTACGGGCTACCACATCTGGTTCCGAAACATGGCCCTACGACACAGCGCCAGCCTGCTCGTCCACGAGCTCGTCCATGTGGGCCAGTACCAGCGAATCGGCGCCCTCCGCTTTCTGGCCCGCTACCTTGCCGAGACGATCAGGCGGCGCGGTTATAGCCGTGCCCACTCGCTCGAGGCCCCCGCCTACGCCCGGCAGCGGCTCGCCCGGGCAGTCATTCGCGAACACGGTGGGCCCGCCGCCTGAGCCGCTGACCTTCTGCGCTGCCGGCCAAACCAGCGGTAAGGTCAGTCTCCGGCCCGCGCTCCCGCAACCGCCCGCTCGACCTCGCTCGTCAGGTCCAGCGTGGATTCCGGCGGCACCGCCAGCCTCCCCTCGGCAATCGCGCGCAGAGTCTCCACGAGGAAGGGCCGTTCCCGTTCCACCCCCCTCCGGCGGATGTCGAGGAACAGCGCTGACTCCTCGATTGGCTCCGCAGGTGGATCACTCCACAGGGGCTCATTCTCGCTATCCCGGATGGCGTAACGGCAGTAGCTCACCGCGGCGCCGCGGTCCACGTCGTCTGTCACCGTGTTCATCATGCAGCCCGATTCGCGCGCGCCGGAGCGGATGAGCTCGCCGATCACCTCCTGGTAGGTGCCCACCGGCCCGTCCGGCAGAGCCGGGTGATCGTTGATGAAGCGAAAGCGCCGATGAAGACGCTCCGTGGCGATGAGCATGTAACCGAACATCACCCCCAGGTCGAACTCGTGGCGCCCAAGCAGGTCTGCCACCGCGGCATCGAACTCGAACCGCCACGGCTGCAGTGCCTCGCCCGGCCTGCCCAACTTGCCTCCCCGTTCCTTCCTGAACCGCACCGACGAGAGCGTTTCCACGGCGATGCCCTGCCTCTCGGCGAAGGCGATGAGCCGGTCCGTCGGCTCCGCTTCCCCGCGGTCGCGGTTCACAAAGACGGCCACAATGCGCACCGGCAGGCCTTCCGCGATTGCCCGGACCAGGTACTCGAGCGCCCCGAACGAGCCCTGCCCGCGGCCCGTGGTGAGCCATGCCACGCGCAGCGGCTTCACGGCTCGTCCGTGCCGTACTCGGCTTCCACTTCGCGCAAACCGGCCTCGTCCTCGGCCAGACGCGACCGCACCTTCTCCACCCTGAGCTCCGCTTCTCCCAGGAGCGTGCGGATCCGGTGCACCAGCTCGGCGCCCTCCTCGTAGAGCTTGAGGGCGTCTTCCAGCGGGAGATTCCCCTGTTCTAGCCTTCGCGCTTTCTCTTCCAGCCGGGAATAGAGGTCCTCAAAACGGTCTGCCGCCATTCAGCTTACCTCCGCCCAGAAGGCCCCATCGGCTACCGCAATGTCCAGGCGGTCGCCACCCTTCACCTTACGCACGCTGTTGACGACCGTTTTCGTGCCAGACTTCTTGATGATCGCGAAGCCACGCTCGAGCGTGGCGCGAGGGTCGAGGGCTGCGAGTCGCGCGCTCGTCGCCTCGAAGCGGGCCCGGTCGGCGGCGTCCCGGCGCTCAAGGCCGTTCGCCAGGTCCCGCAGAAGCGAGTTCACTCCCCCGGCGAGTTCCGCCGGCCTCGGAACCGAGCGTTCGAGCGTGACGATTGTGGCCTCCACCCGGCCCGCCGCCTCAAGGACCTCGTCCCGCGCAGCCGACGACATCGCGCGTTCGAGAACGGCCATCGCCCGTGTCAGTTCCGCGACACTCGGCGTGACTCGTTCGGCCGCCACGCTGGGGGTCGGAGCCCGCAGGTCGGCCACGAAGTCGGAGATGGTGAAGTCGGTCTCATGCCCGATGCCCGTCACCACGGGAACGGGAAAGGCGAAGACGGCCCTTGCCACGCGCTCGTCGTTGAAGGCGGAAAAGTCCTCAGCGCTCCCGCCACCGCGGGCCAGGATCGCCACGTCCAGGCCGGGCTCGTCCGCCAGGAGAGCCATGGCCTCGACAATGTTGGCCACAGCCTGCTCGCCCTGCACAAGGGTGGGCGCAAGCACAATCGTGGCGAGCGGCCAGCGGTGCCCGGCCACATTCAGGATGTCCTGGAGCGCCGCCCCCGTCGGCGAGGTCACGACCCCGATTCGCATCGGGAACGCCGGCAGCGGCCGCTTCCGCTCCGGCGCGAAAAGCCCCTCCCGCTCCAGCCGGTCGCGAAGCTCCTCGAACCGCGCCGCCTCAATGCCGATCCCCTCCGGCCGCACAAAGTCTCCCACGAACTGCAGCTCGCCCCGCTGCGCGTAGATGGTGACGCGCCCGTGGGCGAGCACTCGATCGCCGTTCTTCAACTCCATCCCCGGCATGTCGCCCCGGAATAGCACAGCGCGGATGACCGCACCCTCGTCCTTGAGCGAGAAGTAGCGATGGCCTGCTGGAGAGCGGCTGTAGTTCGAGACCTCGCCCGCGACCCAGACGTTGCTCAGCTCCTCGTTCTCGTCGAGAAGCTTGCGCAATCTGCCTACAAGCGCCGAAATCGTCAGCGGCTCTATGGCCATCAACGCCCCCGTCGAATCAACTACCCGACGCGTTCGATGTAAGCGCCGGAGTCGGTGTTGATCTTGATCCGCTGACCTTCCTCCACGAAGAGCGGGACGTTCACCACGAGTCCCGTTTCGGTCGTCGCCGGCTTGGTGCCACCGGTCGCAGTGTCACCCTTGAAGCCCGGCTCCGTCCGGACGATGGTCAGCTCCACCGTCAGTGGAAGCTCCACCCCTATCACCTCGTCGCCGTAGAGGACGAGCTCGCAGGTGTCGTTCTCCTTCAGGTACTTGTTGGCGTCGCCTACCTTCTCGTGGCCCACCTGGATCTGTTCGAAAGTCTCGGTGTTCATGAAGTAGTAGAACTGGTCGTCGCTGTAGAGGAACTGCATCTCGCGCCGCTCGACCCGGGCGCGGGGAAACTTCGTTCCCGCCTGGAACGTCTGCTCGATGATGGAGCCGCTCCGCACATCGCGGAACTTGATGCGCACCTGGGCAGAGCCCCGGCCCATCTTGATGTGAGCGTAATCGAGGATGGAGTAGAGCTTTCCATCCAGCTCGATGGTCGCCCCCTTCTTCAGTTCACCGGTGGATATCAAGGCTTCGCTCCTGCAGGAGTGAGTTTGGCGGCGTGGCTCAGAACCCGGGCCCTCCCCTCTTCAAGGACAACGACGTCCTCGATGCGGATGCCTCCCCAGCCCGGCAGGTAGATCCCGGGCTCTATCGTAAAGACCATGCCGTCTTCGAGAGTATCTTCCGACGTTGGTCCGAGATAGGGGGCCTCGTGGACTTCCAGCCCAACGCCGTGGCCGAGACCGTGGCCGAACCGCTCGCCGTACCCCGCCCGTGCTATCACCGCTGCCGCCAGCTCATGCGCATCCCGCCCGCTCATTCCCGCTTCCACCCGCTCGATGGCGTTACGCTGCGCCTCGAAAACCACCTCGTAAACCTCACGAAACCTCGGCGATGCTTCGCCCGGCGTGAAGGAGCGCGTGAGGTCGCTGCAATAGCCTCCGACCCATGCGCCCATGTCGATGATGAGAGGCTCGCCTGCCTCGATGGGCGCGTCGCGAGGGGTAGCATGGGGCATCGCACCGTGGGCCCCGCTGGCAACAATCGTGTCGAAGGAAACGGCATCGCCGCCGCACTGCCGCACTGCAAGCTCAACAGCCAGGGCAATCTCTCGCTCTGTCTGGCCCGGCCTGATGGTCTCCTGGACCACCGTGAGCGCCCGGTCGGCAACGTCGATCGCGCGCTGCAGCGCCGCCAGCTCCGCCGGGCTCTTGCGGGCACGCAGGTTCTCAATGATTGGCGGCGCCGGCACGACCTCGGGTCTCTCTGCCGCCGGCATTTCTGCCACCGCCTCCTCGATCGCGAGGTATGCCTGGTAGCTCAAGTCCGCCTTCGAAAGCCCGATCCTCTTCCCGGCCAGTCCCGCATGCCGTACCACCTCCGCGAATGAGGTGCGTTCGCGACCTGCGATGCGGAGGACCTCGAACCCAAGCGGAACAGACTCCCCTTCCGCCTGCTCTATGTACCGGAAGTCGACCGCGAGAATGGCGCGCTCTCCGGTGACTACCGCAGCCCCCGCCGACCCGGTGAACCCACTTAGATAACGCCGGTTCGCCGCGTGGCGTCCGAACACGTCGTCGACGGGGCCGGAGACATAGAGCGCATCCAGGCCCGCCTCGGCCATTCCAGCCCGTACCCTGCCAACACGATCATCCATTGCACGGATTCTACGCCGGCCGGCCGGCCCCTGCCGGTGCTCCCAGGTGGTCGAGCAGGAGGTTCACGGCCACGCCGTAGCCCGGGCGGCCCAGCCCCGTCACCTGCCCCAGGCAGACCGGGGCAATGATCGATACGTGCCGAAAGCCCTCCCGGGCGTGCGTGTTGGAGATGTGAACCTCCACCACCGGGAGATTGATGGCCTCGATGGCGTCGCGGAGCGCGACCGAAGTGTGCGTCAGGGCGCCGGCGTTCATTACCACTCCGTTCGCCAGCTTGCGATGCTCGTGCAGGAAGTCGATCAGCGCCCCTTCGTGATTGCTCTGGAAGCTGAGCACGGCTGCCCCTCGCGCTCCGGCCGCATCGGCGACATCGGCCTCGATGTCGAGCAGCGTCGTGGTGCCGTAGACCTCCGGCTTGCGCTCCCCCAGCAGATTCAGGTTGGGGCCGTGCACAAGAAGCACCGTCAGAGACCGAGGCCCGGGGGCCGCGCCGGTCATGGCGAGACTCTCCTCTTGCCGCGCGCCCCGTCGAGGGCCCGCTCCGCGATCTTCTCCCACGCAGCGGCGGTCACTTCTGCCTGCCTTGCCTGGCTGACGTGCGTGTAGATCTGCGTGGTAGTGGCCGAACTGTGCCCCAGCAGGTCCTGCACCACCCGCAGGTCCGCGCCGCCATCGAGCATGTGCGTGGCGAACGAGTGGCGCAGTAGGTGGGGGTGGACATCGCCGGGAATTCCGGCCGCCAGGGCCTGGCGCTTGATCATCGTCTGAACCGACCGGACCGTCAGGCGGCCCCCGAACCGGTTCAGGAAGAGCGCCCCCACCGTCCCCGCGGCCAGGGCCGGACGTCCGTTGTAGAGGTAGCTTTCCAGCGCGCGGATCGCCGGCCTCCCGAACACAACCACCCGCTCCTTTGCTCCCTTGCCTCGCACAACCGCCTCGCCATAGTCCAGGCTTACCTGCCCCGCGTCGAGTGCGACCACCTCCGAAACGCGCAGCCCGCCGCCGTATAGCAATTCGAGTATCGCCCGATCGCGCAGCCCCTGCGGCGTCGAAGGATCCGGCGCGGCAAGCAGCGCGTCTATCAGGGCCGGGTCAATGACCTTCGGCAGCCGCTGCGGCCGCTTCGGCAGAGCGATGCCGTAGAGCAGGTCCTTTGTGGTTGCTCCCTCACGCAGCAGGTAACGGTAGAAGCCGTGAATCGTACTCGTGCGGCGGGTGATGGAGGCCGCTACCATCCCGCCTTCCCGCAACTCGCCCAGGTACGTGCGAAACGTTGCCCGCGTAATCCCCAGCGGGTCGTACCCTCGCTCCTCGCACCAGCCCAGGAAGTGGCCGATGTCCCCCCGGTAGTTGCGAATCGTGTACGGGGAGCGGTTGCCCACGGCACGGAGCTCCCGCAGATAGGCTTCCAAAAAGGCCCCGACGGACCTGTGCGGCGCCGCGGTCGGCATAACGCGATTGTGAATCGTTAAGACGGTAGGGAGAAGCGCGCCCCGGGGGTATCCGCGTCCACCCTGCGGCGAGCCCGTTGCCCCTGTCAGCTCGCCCGGCGGGCGCGAGCGGTTGAGGCGGCGTTCGCCTTGCGTTTCGCGAAGGCGGCCTTGCCCCGGGCGCTTCGTTCCAGGAGCTTCCGGTTCGCCTCTTCCCTCTCGGGGAGCGGACGAGCGGGCGCCATCTTTCCCGTTTCCAGGCTGTTCGTCGTGTAGCTGCAGCGCGGGTAGTTCCAGCAACCGTAGAAGGCGCCGCGCTTCGTCTGCTTCTGCACGAGTTGCCCCGTCTCCGGTTCCTCGGGACACGCCACGCCCACCGGTACTCCCGCGCGGAAGTCACAGCCGCCAACCTCACGGTTCACGCAATCGACGTACGCCCCGTACGGGCCCGTCTTTTCCACGAGGGGCGCCCCGTCCTTTGGACAGGTGTACTGGCTCTGCCGCGGCGCCGCCACCTCAACAGGCTTCCCGTCAGGCCCCATGGGCAAGGAGTTGGTGCATTCCGGGTAGCGGGGGCAGGCGAAGAACTTCCCGTTTCGCCCCCACTTGATGACGAGGTTGGCCTCGCCACACACGCTGCACCGGATGCCGCTGTCCTCCTGCTGTTTCTCGGCCGCCGCCTTTGCCCGCTCCACATCCTTTTCGAAGCTCGACCAGAACTCCCGGACCACCGATTCATACTTTGCGTTCGCCGACGCTATCTCGTCGAGCCGGTCCTCCATGTGGCTCGTGAAATCCGGGGCAACGTAGCGATCAAGGTGCTCGACCAGCAGGTCGTTCACGATGAACCCCAGCTCCTGGGGCACCAGGGCGCGCCCTTCCCGCTTCACGTATTCGCGCTTCTGAACCGTCTGCACGATGGTGGCGTACGTGCTCGGGCGCCCGATACCAAGGTCCTCCAGCGCCTTCACAAGCGACGCCTCGGTGAATCGCGGAGGCGGCTCGGTGAAGTGCTGGCGCCCCTCTACGTTTCGCCGTTCGAGCTCGTCACCGGGCGCCAGCTCGGGAAGCGAAGCCTCCGCATCCTCGTCTTCAGCTGAAGGTGCCCGCTCGTTTACATCGGTCCCATATACCGCGAGGTGGCCCGCGAAGACCAGGTGCTGTGCGTTGGCTCTGAAGATCCCGCGCACCTGCCCGCCTTCTTTCGCCTCAATCTCGGCGGCTACGGTGGCGAACCGGGCATCCGCCATCTGGCTCGCCAGGAAACGCTGCCAGATGAGCGTGTAGACGCGCATCTGGTCCCGGTCCAGCACCTGGCGAAGACTTTCGGGGGTGCGTGCCGGGTCCGTCGGCCGGATGGCCTCGTGCGCTTCCTGTGCCCCTTTCGAGCGCGTGCGGTAGACACGCTCCTTGCCGGGCACAAACTCACCTCCCCAGCGGCCCGCGATGTACCGGCGTGCCTCGCCGCGGGCCACCGGGCTCACCGTGAGCGAGTCGGTGCGCATATACGTGATCAGCCCGGCCGGCCCCTCGCCGGGGACGTTCACGCCTTCGTAGAGCTGCTGCGCTATCGCCATCGCCCGGGCGGCGCTTATTCCAAGGCGATTGCTCGCCGCCTGCTGGAACGTGCTGGTCGTGAAGGGCGGAAAGGGGGACTTTGCACGCTCGCCTTTCTTCACGTCGGCTACTGCAAAGCTGCACCGCCTGAACGTCTCTATCAGGAGCTCTGCCGCCGCCGAATCAGGTACCTCGGGCTTCCCCTTCTCCCCCGGCAGGCGCGCGAGGTCCGCTTCGAAGGCCGCCCCGGACTTTGCGAGGAGTGCGTGAATGCTCCAGTACTCCCGCCTCTGGAAGGCCTGGATCTCCCGTTCGCGCTCCACAATCAGGCGCAGTGCCACGCTCTGCACCCGGCCCGCACTCGCCGTGCGAGCCACCTTCCCCTGCACGAACCATGTCAGCGGAAAGCCAATCAGCCGGTCGAGCACACGGCGGGTCTGCTGCGCGTCCACGAGGTTCATGTCCAGCTTCCCCGGGTGCTCACCCGAGTGGACGGCGTCGGCCGGCGCCGACTCGGCCTCTTCAAAGGCCGCCTCGATTGCCGGCCTCGTAATCTCATGGAAGACAACGCGAACCGTCTTCTCATCCGGGATTTCCGCCACTTCCTTGATGTGCCACGAGATCGCTTCGCCTTCGCGGTCGGGGTCTGTGGAGAGGTAGACGCGCTCGGCATCCCGGGCCGCCTCCGCAATCTCCGCAACCACGTCCCTCTTCTCCTTGGGCACCACATAGAGCGGCGTGAAGTCGTCATCCTTGAGGCCCTTCACGCCGTAGCCGTAGGGGGGCAGGTCACGCACGTGACCCATGGAGGCGAGTACCGTGTATTCGCCGCCGAGAATGCTGCCGATCGTTCGCGCTTTGGTAGGGGACTCCACGATGACGAGCTTTCGCCTGCCATTGGCGCTGCGCCGGGTGGCGTGCGCAGCCGTGGCCTCCCTGCCCTTGCGGGGGGATGCCGTCTTGCGCCGCGGCCTGGCCGTCTTGCCTGCTGTTGCCAACTTCAACCTCGTGCCGGCTCGAGGGCCGGCCAGACGAGCGTAGACAGCCGCTGCCAGCTTTGTCGAGTGCGCTGGTTCAGATACGGGAATAGGTCATTGGGGCGTTCTGCCTCACAACCCCCTTGAGCTCGAGCACCTGGAGCGTGCTGCTCACCGCCGCCACGGGCATCCCGGAAGTGCGCGCAATCTCGTCCACATGGGCCGGCGAATCGTTGAGCCAGTGAAGAACCTGCCCCTCGGCAGGCGTCACCTGAACAACCTTGGCCGGTTGTGCAGCCGCGCTGCCGGGACCCGGAAGTGCGTGCTGGCCGCTCGCGCTGAGCAGGTTGAGCTCCTCGCAGAGCTGCATGGGGGTCGCGACCAGCCGGGCCGTGTTCTCACGGATTAGCTGATTCGTCCCCGCGCTCTGGCGCGAAAACACGCTCCCGGGGATAGCGAACACGTCGCGATTCTGTTCCAGGGCCCAGTTGGCGGTGTGGAGAGCGCCGCTCCCTTCTCCCGCTTCGACGACCAGGGTAGCGGTCGCGAGACCCGAAAGTATGCGGTTGCGCCGTGGGAAGTAGTCGGGCCGGGCCGGGATCCCAACCGGGTATTCGCTCACCAGGCAGCCGCTCTCGAGGATGCGAGCCGCAAGGCCGGCGTTCTCGCGCGGGTACACCTGGTCGATGCCCCCCGCGAGCACGGCCACGGTTGGGGCGCCGTTCTCAAGGGCCACGCGATGGGCGATTGCGTCCACCCCCCGGGCAAGACCGCTGATGATAGCAACACCATTCCGCGCCAGCGTTTCGCAGAAGTGCTCGGTCGCCTGGCGGCCGTACGGTGTCACGTGCCGCGTTCCCACCACCGCGACCGCCCTGCTGAACTGGGGCCCGGCGGCGCCGCGGACGAAGATGACGGGTGGGCTCTGCGG
>WBZY01000622.1_pt2 | contig 23364 bp, 19 predicted proteins | sample 5204191 | NCBI WGS metagenome assembly WBZY01 (sample SAMN12344363, study PRJNA552823) | activated sludge metagenome | biome: Activated sludge suspended growth; feature: Anammox Sidestream; material: Wastewater; isolation source: activated sludge from anammox sidestream of wastewater treatment...
CCAGCCATGCCCGCCATGCCCGCCCAGGGCGTGTGCGCTCGACTCTTTCCTGAGCCCGCTCGACCCATGTCACAGCTCCATCCTCATCGCCTGCCTGCCGTGCCGCGCCGGGCGCTTCTCGCATCCTAAAACGTTGACCGAGATCACATCCTCCGGGCCGAGATGATATTCACGCAGATAGTTGTTGTAATAGGGAACCAACTCCGCCTCCTCATTCGAGTCAGAGGGCGTCGTTTGGGCCGCAACCGATGCCGCCAAGGCAACACCTGTGGCAACCAGCATGACCCAGCGCAGAATTATTGCTTTATATTTCATCGGGACCTTCCATATTAGCGGCCTCCCTTGCCAAAGAGCACCGTTTTTACCGTCTCAAAAATAATGATCGCGTCCAGGGCAAGTGACTGGTTCTTTATGTAATAGAGATCGTATTGAAGCTTTTCACGTGCATCCTCGACCGACGCCCCGTAAGGATATTTGATCTGCGCCCAGCCCGTGAGTCCGGGAGCAATAAGATGCCGATGTCCATAAAAGGCGATCTGCTCGGTCAGAGCGGCCACGAAGTGAGGCCGTTCGGGGCGGGGCCCAATGAAATTCATCTCTCCCTTTAGAATATTCCAGAACTGCGGGATCTCGTCGACCCTAACTTTTCGGATCAGCCTCCCGAATCTCGTCACTCGATCGTCATCAGACGACGCCCAGACCGGCGTGCCGTCCGCTTCCGCATCGTCCTGCATTGACCTGAATTTCAACAGGGTAAACACCGAGCCGTCTTTCCCAACCCGCTCCTGCGTATATAGGATCGGCCCTTTCGATTCAAGCTTAATAATTAATGCCGTCAACAGAGCGATCGGGAGTGATAGGGCGAGTCCGATCAAAGCGAGAGACCGATTTACGATCTCACGGAAGACAAGTTTCAATTTGGAATCGCGCTCTCGACCCGAAAAGATGAGCCACGACGGTCGAAGCATATCGAGATGCACCTGACCGCTCACCCGTTCGTAGAAGGAAGCGCTCTCTTCAATGTCAACGCTGTTCTCGAGGCTCATTCTGAGCAACGACTCGGTCGGAAAATTTCCCCGGCGCTGCGCCAAAGCCACAACTATCCGGTCTATCTTTCGTTCTGCGACAATCTTTTCCAGATCCTTGGACGTCCCCAGGATACCGGCCTCGCCGAGTTCGGCCCGAGATCTCGGCGAATCGCCGTTCTCAACACCCGGAACCGACACAAAACCCGCTATACGATAGCCCGCATCACGACGTGTATATACGACATTTGCGGTCATCACAGCGGCCTTACCCGCACCAAGTATCAGGATCTTTTCGCCCAGGTCAGGGTGGCCCGTCAGATAGTGGATGGACGTTCGCCAGCCGACCAGGAGTACTAAGGTCAACACGACCGAATAAACCAGCGTACCTCGGCCGATCATCAGCGGCGGCACGAGATAGTAGAGTATGGCCAGAACCGTCCATGCAATACCGGTCACCTGAATAAGCCGAAGCAGCAATTCGCGACGATTATGCATTACGCCATAATCGTAGAGGTCATATAGATAGATCGTCGCAACACAGACCGAGGCAGCAAGTGCGACCTTGTTCAAGGCATTATTTTCAAAGACCTGATAGGCCGTACCATCCCATCCCAGCCGCAAATAGAGCGCGAGCATGATCGCGAGTAGTATTATCGCGATATCGGCGGCGATAAGGCCGGCCGTTCGTGGGCTTAGTTTGGTACTCATTGCAAACTTACTGCTCAGGCCCTTAGGGGCTCATTCCGATCGTATAAGCCATACTTGTAATAGCTTTCGTCCATCAAGGGGACTTCCGATTGGTTCAATATGATCCCCAGCATCCTCTCACGGGGCAATGACTCAAGGATCCTGTCCACGTCCTTGTACTTTGTGTGATTCGCCCTGATGACCAGTAAAGCTCCATCCGTCTGGTTGATCAGCAACGACGCATCCGTAAAGATCCCCAGTGGTGGGGCATCAATTATCACATAATCAAAATATGATCTCGCTTCTTTCAATATCTCGGAGAAACGAGGGCCCGATATCAGCTCCGCCACGTCGCTCCGGGCCTCACCACCTGGTAGGACGAAAAGCCCCGCCGGCTCAAGCCGAACCATCGCGTCCGTGAGCGACGTTGTTCCGGCAAGCACGTCTGATAGGCCCGAATGCGTCCTGATCCCGAGGTATTCTCCCAGGCTCGGCCTTCGCAGGTCCGCATCGATGATCAACGCTCGAACGCCGTCGGCCTGCGCGAACAGCCACGACAGATTGGCGGCTGTAACCGATTTCCCTTCTGACGGCCCAACGCTCGCGACGACGATCGCCTGAAGCTTTCGTTTCTTGCTTCTGTTGAGTATCTGAGTTCTAAGATTGCGATACTCTTCGCAATATGGTGAACGCGGTTGTGTGACCGCGACCAATCGAGGATTCACTTGTTCGATGTTCACCGAAACACAACCTACATGAGGGAGTTCTCCGAGCGAGCCAGGATCTATCGGCACCAGAGACCTTGGCTTTCCATTTCCGTTTGATCTGACACCGGTCGGGGTTGTGTCCGGCGAGTGGGGCATAGATCCGCGCGGTGCCCCGATCCGAAGGTCTGGTACGGCGAGAACAGAGGGTGGAACGTTATCTCCCGACGGATTGACGGCTTCGCCGTTTTCGACAAGCTCTTCCGGTTGGATCGGAAATTCACTTTCGCGCTTTTGTATCGTCTCTAAAAATTTCATGGTCCAAACCCATGGGTCGTCAATCTCTCAAGTGCCTTACTTCATGTTCACGCGGCTTCGATCTGCCAAAAGCTCGTCGTGGCCAACGGGGGTCAGCACCCGGGCCGAACGCACCGTCTCCACTGGCCGGTCGCTCGGCAAGACTGAATCCCGGTCAGGAAGCAGGTCAAGATTCTCGGCAACGCTCTCGACGGTTTTCCGGCCGATGATCTGATCTCCCGCGGCATACGCGGCGATCATCGAGTTATCACAGAGATTGTTGATCAGTCGCGGTATCCCCTCTGAGCACTGGAAAAGATAATCGATCGCATAAGGCGAGAAAATATTTGGCTGTGATGAGCCGGCAATGAATAGCCTCTCAGTGACGTAGCGTTTTACCTCGTTCACGCTCTCCAACGCCGGCATCACGCAACGAAGAGCGATCCGCTGTTTCAGTTGCCGCAGGCTTGGCCTTCTGAGCGTCTCGGTAAGCTCAGGCTGGCCAGTAAGGATTATCTGAATGTGCTTAGCATTGTCCGATTCCAAATTCAGCAGCAGCCTGATCTCCTCCAACACCTCGTCCGGCAACTCGTGGGCCTCGTCAACGATCAACACCGTTCGCAATCCCCTTCGATGACGGTCTTCGAGCAGCCGCGCCATTTCGTTGAGGAGTTCGGTTTTGTTTGACCATTCGGTAATGCCAAGCATCTCGGTCAGATGGTGATAGAACTCTTCGATCGAGAGGTGTGGATTAACGATATATGCCGCGAGGACGCTCGAATCCAGCCGCCTGATGATCCACCGCAAAGCCGTGGATTTGCCGGTGCCAACCTCACCGGTCAGCACGATCAAACCCTTTGCCATCTCGATCCCATAATACAAACTCGCAAGAAGCTCGTTGTAGCTCGGGGTAAAGACAATAAACCTCGGATCCGGCGTAAGGCCGAACGGATATTCCTTCAAATTGAAAAACTCTTTATACATTCCAAAATCACCTGGTCAGCGAACGAACTCCTGATCAACTAAACCTTTCGATTATCCTCGATACATTAAGCACGAATATCAGTATCGGAACACTAACGACAGCGGCTGCGAAGCCTGCCGCGATCTTCAAACGATGTGCCCGGTGGCTTGTTGATATCTCCTTATTCGTAAGCAGGTCCGGGACGGCCGCAAGCACCGGAAGCCCTGTATAGTGCTTTGCATCCTCGATGCTCTGGATGGTGAACATCCGCGGCACTTCAAATATGGCCGCAAGGAGAAGCCCCAAGCCGAGGCCCGCGATCGCTCCCAACCCGATAAATAGAGGGCGCTTCGACGCATTTTCCGGCGTTGACGGCAAGTTTGCCGGATCGACAACGCGAATCGACTCGCCTTGTGAATTGCTCTCGCGCTCAACCTGCTGCTGCGCATTATTGAATTTCTTCTGCAGCTCGTCATAGGCCGACTTTGCGAGATCCAACTGATTCGACATGCCCTCAAGGGCAACCCGAACATTCGGTATCGAATTGATCTTCGCTTCCAAAAGCGCAATCTGACCTGCGTTCTGCGTAAGTTCAAGGTCCTTCGCCTGTAGTTGCTGTTCGATCTGGCCTATCTGGCCTTCGGCCTTTGTCTTATCGATCTCAAGGCTCTGCCGCTGCAACTCGGCCTTTCGGGTGCCGGCCTGATTTGCCTGCCGGGCGCGAAGGTCTGTATTTTTTGCGAGCTTTTCCAATTCTTCGTTGATCTTAGATATCTCTGCTTCCGCCTGGATCACTTCAGGGTGCTTTTCGCGATACTGCTTTCTCAACCGTTCGAGGCGTGCGCTGGTCTCTGCCCGCTTCTTCACCAATTCGGCATATGCCGGTGTGTCTTCGATCCGCGACGCTTGCTCTACCGCCGCTTTCGTTTCGTTCTCGCCGAAATTCTCGATCAGTCGCATCTGGCTGTTCATTGCCCGCAGACTTTCCTGAATGCGGCCCTTTTCGTTTATCAGCGTTTCCTTATCCTTTGATATGGTCGCCTCGCGCGTGCGTAGGCCCTCGAGCTGAGCGATCAGTCCCTGCGCGGATTCAGGCAGAGTCTCAACATTTTTGGACATGATCTCGAGCCTTTGCTTTTCCAGAGCATCTAGATTCGCTTTTGCCTGCGAAAGTTGGTTGTTAATAAATTCCCGCGTGGTCTCGGCACTGTTTCGCGATTCGACCGTTTGAGCGGTAACATATTCCTTCGCAAGCTCGGCCGTGACATCACGGGCCTTTTCCGCAGAGGAATCGCGGAAGCTAAGCCGAAAACCCACAACCTTCTCGTTGTCGGCCTTTTCAGGAACGACCGCTATATTGTCTCGCATGCGATCGACTACCCTTTCTATCGGCACCCCAGTGCTCCGAGCATCCGGATAGAGATCGAATTTCTCGATCATCGGTTCCAGCGCGGTGCGACTGAGTACGGTCTGGTTGATGGACTGAAGCCGGTTGGAGAGGTCGTCATCGGTTAACGAGGGAGCCACCTTCTCCGAAATGGCTGGTGGAGTCAACGTAAGAAACGACGTCGAAACGTATGTACTCGGCAGCCCGCGAACGACCCAGAAAACCGACACAAATACGGCCAGCGCAGGAAACAGGATGTGCCATTTCCGCTTCTTTGCCATCTTCAGGTACTCACCTGCAGTCCTTTTTCTGAACTCCACGCTCATCTGCCTTACCCGTTGAGGGTTCTCCAATGCTCTCCGAACTTTCGAATTCGATTATAAGTTAGTACGAAAGCATACAAATTTCTAGGAAAATCTGCCCAAGCCCGGCTAATCCGGCAAAAACTGGCTGATTTTGTCGGCCAGGTTACCCGAAAGATCCACGGCGGCAGCAAGGGATCGGTGCGGGTCTTTGCCAAGCGGCGTCATAATGCGGACCATTCCTCCGTCAGTCCGTTGCCTAACAATGCTGTCAAGACTCGTGTAAAGCTTCTCGGTGTACTCGCTTGTGAACGTCCTTCCGCGGCCCTGGTACCAGTAGATAAGATATTCACGGTGTTCACCGCGAGTTACAAGATATAGATTTGCCGAGAATTGTTTTCCGCCGGGTGACTCGATCCGGATGAGTTCAGGCTCCGTCATCTCCCAACCAGTTCCAGGGAGGCAATTAAGCGGGCTGTGATAGGTTGACCCGCCGCGTTGTGTAGCATAGTAGCCGACATAGATATTCAGCCTTTTCCCCGGCCCATAATAGTCACGCATCACGTAATCGGTTGCACGCAGGACCTTTTCGCTTTCCGCATCGAATCGAATGTCAGGGTTTCTCTGCTCCCAGTTACCCAGCCTTGAGGGTATCTCGCTGAGCGGGAGCCTGGCGACTTGCACTTCGCCGCGGTATTGAAGCCAATTGACCAAAATTCCCGACAGCAGGATCACCAGAAGGATCGACACCGGAGCTTTCACAGGTACCTCGGCAATACGCAACGGCCTTTCGACCGCGGATGCGCATCCTTCGGAATCGACACCCTCCTGTCGAAATACCCATTTCAGCAGAATATTGAGGGCCAGAAGGATCGCCATCGCGCTAAGAAAGACGAAGGTTCCGGCCAACTCGTGCCAAAGGCCCTCGATAGATCCCTCGCCAAAATAGTGAGCCAACACGCCCGTCACAAAAACCCTGGCCGCATTTGTCAACAGCGCGGCCGGGACGGACATTATCATCAAGAGCGCGGTCCGCTGAACGTCCTTCGAAATAAATCCCCCACTTGATCCCGGAGTGAACGACTCACTTTCTTCGCGGGTGAAGTAGCCAAGGATCAGTGCGAGAGCGATCAGTGTGACCACGGACCGGATACCGCTACACGCTTCGACCACCTCCAGGCTAACCATCTCGCCCGTGACGCGAAACGGAATTTCAATTACATTGCCCAGCCTGGACGCAGGAATGCCGACAATGTTCATACACGCACCGGCGATCCTGGAGGCAAGGATCTGCAAAGGAAATGCGATCTTGTTGAACAGTATCTGCGGTATGGGAATGGCCAGAAAGAACAGGAACAGCGGCATTGAAAGCTGGCGGATCATGGCGGTCCCATACAGCCTTATGATCACGCCAATGATCATGAACAGGAGTGACAACCGCTGTGCGTAGAGGATCGACGCGAGCGTACCGACCAAGAGCAAGATCACGGCCGTGGATATGAACACCCAGCCCAGCCACGATCTCCCCTCTGAACTCACATTCTTTAGATTGTCGTATCGCTGCCAGACAATAAAAGCGATTAGGACCGGAACGAGCAGGCCATGTGAATAATTCTCATCGAACCACCAGTCTAGTCCGAGTTTCCAGAGAACGGCCGCGTATAAGAACAGTAGTGCGCCGCAGACAAACGGTAATAACCAAACGCTGGGTTTTCCATCGTGTAACCGCATTAGGCTGAACGTTCACTGTCGAAAAAAAAGCCGCAATGTCACTCAAAGGCAACAAGACGGCTTGGACTCACTAGTACTACTCAAGGTGGACCGAGTTATTCCACGCGACGAAGTCGGCGACGTGCGGCAAATCCGACACCGGCCAGGCCCGCGCTGAAAAGAATTATCGAGATTGGTTCCGGCGTTGGCACACCACCGCAATCTCCCGTCGACCGTTCCTCATCGCTGGACGGCCGATCATAATCACAACCCGTCCTCGGCTTGTATTGCTGGCCGCGTTCCGGTTTGATCGGATCATTTCCTTCACCCGCGCTAACGACGGTTGCGACCCCTCCGCAAAGGCAAAGCAACAGACTAACAGGCAGCATGGCCTGACGTATTTTCCTTATAAACATGGCATCACTTAGTCGCTCCCCGATCCTCAAGCTGCCCTCCAACTCTGGGATTCGCCTTTCGAACCAACCCACAACGATCTGCTTGAACCAAGTACCACCCCCCAAGCGGCGGTCGCAATCCTAGCTAAAATACAAAAATAATTAGAGCGAACACCTCAATGATACGGCCTGCACCGATGCTTTTCTGTATGATGCAATACATTCACACGACAAATTTTGTCACTGTTCTCTTTGGCTCTATTACATTCGACCGGCGTTCCAATTGCCGGTAGCCTCACAGTTTTGCTCTTCGGTATGCGCGAGTTGACCGCTCTCTTTCCGCGCACTGTAGCCTGGATGACAGAACAGGTTCACGGCACGTGATAGGCTGTCGTTTCCGAACTGTTAGTCGCTCAGTACCGCTGTATCAAACACAAAAAAGCCCGGGATCAAAGTTTGGGATTGCCAACCATCGTTTTGATTCCGGGCCCAGGGTTTCAATACGCTCAGCAACCTGGGCGTATGCCTCTTAAAAAAGCGAATCGTGCGGCCCTTCCAATTCTGGCCGGAAATTCTTCGCGAACAGCATCCTGATCTTCTCGCGGAATCGAGCATGTCAGTAGAACGTTGTGAACCTGCTCATTGGACGCTTGCTGGGCTTCGGAAACTACTTTCCCTGAATTCCCAAATTCCGCATTCGCCGATAAAGGTGGCTGCGGTCCACGCCCATGTCCTCGGCGGCTTTACTGACGTTGCCATCAAATTCCGCGAGCTTGTGCAAAATGAACTCCCGCTGATATGCGTCGGTCGCTTCCTTAAACGATGGAAATCGGAAGGTCGAAGCCGGACGTTCGCCCGTAGAGCCGAGCTTAGGCAGATCGGCCGCCGAAACCTTCTGTCCGCTCTGCATAATAACGATACGCTCGACCGTGTTTTTCAACTCGCGGACATTGCCCAGCCAGATATGGTTCTGCAACGCCGCCATTGCATCTTTTGAAAAGGTTTTTGGCTTTCGCCCGTTATCGGTCGAGAAGCGAATATTGAAATGCTCAACCAGTGCCGGGACGTCTTCGGCCCGTTCTCGAAGCGGCGGGACCTGAAACGGGATCACATTTAGCCGGTAGAAAAGATCGTGCCGAAAATTGCCGTTCTCGATAAGTTCGTCCAAGCGCTTGTTAGTGGCCGAGATCACGCGGACGTCCACCTTTATCGCCGTATTGCTGCCGACCGGTTCGAACCGCTGTTCTTCGAGAACGCGCAGCATTTTTGCCTGTACGCGCGGCGACATATCGCCTATCTCATCCAGGAACAGTGTCGCTCCATCAGCGATCTCAAACTTTCCCTTCTTCGCCGTCGTCGCTCCCGAGAATGCTCCTTTCGCGTGGCCGAACAGTTCGGATTCGACAAGTTCTTCCGGTATCGCCGCCGAATTGATCTCGACAAAGGGTGCGCCCCTGCGCTTCGATTGTGCATGAATGGCCCGGGCAACGAGTTCCTTCCCGGTGCCGCTCTCACCGGAGATCAACACGCGCCCATCAGAAGGAGCAACTATCGCGATCTGTTTTCTTAACGCACGCATCGCGACGGACTCGCCCACCATCACATACTCATTCGCAAGGTCTTTCTGAAGCTGTTCGTTGGCACGTTCCAATTCTCGCTGCCGAACGGCGTTCTTCACCGTCAGGATCGTGCGTTCAAGGCTAAGCGGCTTCTCGATAAAATCAAATGCACCGAGCTTTGTTGACTTCACTGCGGTTTCGATGTTGCCGTGGCCGGAGATCATAACGACCGCTGAATCATTCCCTTCATCTCGCAATCGCTTCAAGGTTTCCAGCCCATCGATTCCCTTTCCGAGCCAGATGTCGAGGAGTATGCACGCAAAATTCTGCTCCTTGACCAACTTCAGGCAAGCCTCGCCTGTTGCCGCCGTTTTGACAGCAAAACCTTCATCCTCAAGCACGCCGGACAGTGTCGCCCGAATGCCTGGTTCGTCATCAACGACCAGTACAGAATTCATCTAGTTTGCCACCGGGATCTCGACAATGAACTTCGCCCCGCGGGGCTGGTTGGGGACGGCCTTTATCTTCCCGCGATGGTCCGTCACAATTCGGTTCACGATCGGCAGCCCCAATCCCGTACCGCGTCCCTTTGTCGAAAAGTATGGCTGAAACAGCCGCTGGTAATCAGCCGGGTCGATCCCACGGCCGTTATCTGAAACCTCGGCGATGACAAGGTCCCGGGCCCTGTCGTGACGAGTCGAGATCGTTATCACCCGCTCTACATCGACATCGTCGGGTGCTTCGATAGCGTTATCTATCAGATTAACGAATACGCGTTTCATCTGTTCCGGATCAAGCATTGCCATCGGAAGATCGTCGCCGAGCTGCATTTCAAATGCGACGTCGCGATCTAAGTAGAGATCCACACTCTGCTGAACGACCTCGTTTATATCGCCCGGTTCAAGAACAACCTCCGGCAAGCGGGCAAAGCGCGAGAATTCATCGACCATTGCTTTAAGGCTCTGCACTTCCCGAAGGATCGTCTCGGTACCGTCGAGAACAACCTTAGAATTCACATTGTCCGCGACCCCGGCTCCGACCGAATTCAGCGTCGCATCAGATGGAACGAACTTACCACCGCCCAAGGCGACCGGTTCGGATCGGAACCGTTTCGCTATCCGCTCGGCGGAAAGCTGTATGGGCGTCAGGGGATTCTTGATCTCGTGCGCCATCCGGCGAGCGACCTCCTGCCACGCTGAAGCACGTTGGGCGGCGATCAGTTCGGACAGGTCTTCGATGACCAATACCGCTCCACGGCCTTCGGGTAAGGCGGTCGCGGTGATCGCCACGGGGATCCCGTCGCTTCCGTTCATCGTGATTGCTTCACCTTTTAGCTTTGTCTGATCCGAGGCATGCCCGACGCGACGGGCACGTGCGACGATGCGCTCGAATGCGGACCGATCAGGATCGCCGACCAATTCTGCGAGATCCGTTCCACGAAAATCAACGCCCTCAAGCCTAAGTATCGATCGCGCGGCCGGATTGATCGTCCCTATACGATTCTCGGCATCGACCGAGATGACGCCCGTCGAAAGCGAAAGCAAAATAGTTTCGATATAACGCCGTCTCTCTCTCAGTTCCGCCGCATTCGCCTCGAGTTTGGACGACATTTCGTTGAACGCCGTCACGAGCAGCGCAAGCTCATCTTCGGCGGGCACGTCCACCTGATGCCCTAGTTTCCCCTGAGCGATCTTCTCGGCGCCTTCGGCCAGCGCCTTGACCGGGACCGTGAGGCCGCGAGCGATGTAGAAAGCCGTCCAACTCGACGCAAAGATCAAGAGAAACGTAAGTACACCGAGTGTCAAAAGCCCGATCTGTCGGACCATTACATTCTGCTGCTTCAGCCGGTCAAACTCGGCGAGAGTGCTGTCAACGGTCTGGGCAACGGTTTCCGGTTCGCGGAGGCCGGTGGCAATAACGACCCGTCGCCCATCGCCGAGATCGGCAACCGCCGCATCGATCCCGACCCCGTCTCGCAAGTTCGGGTCGTCAAAAAGCCGTTCACGGACAAGCCGCATCTCAGCAGAGTCCCTTTTATCCGGCCCGCCCGCGACAATTCGTTCGTTCTTCTCATCGACAAGTTCGACAAGCGACAAGCCGCCGGTTGCCGCGACCGCATCCAATTCTTTCGCCGAAACCTGCCTTCCCCCAAACGACGACGCCAGCACCCGCGCCATCTCCTGGACGGCTTCGAAACGATCAGCCTTTGCCTGCTTCTCAAGTTCAAGCGGTGCCCGAACCACATTTTCAGGTATTTGAGTGAACCACCGCTCAAGAGCCCTGTTCATGAACAGATATGAGAAACCCGCCATTGCCACGATCGGCAGAAGGCTTACCGCCGCAAAATAAAGGAGGAGCTTTGTTTTTATCCGCGAACCCAGTTGGAAGGCCCGGCGTTCCCGCATCAGTTTGACAATGCTTCGCAGGAAAATAAAACCGAAAACAATGAACGCGATGAAATTCAGCGATGAGAGCCCATAGAGCAAGAGCGTGTCGCTGGCGGTCTCGACGCTAAGCGTGCGCCATAGATTTGACGTCTGCAAAAGCACCAGCAGCGTAAAGGACGCAAGCACGAAAAGCCCGAGGACCCACGGTATCCGACGCCGCTTTTTTGCTTTCACCGGCTCATCCATCTCGGCTAAGTTTAGCATAGATTCGGCTGGACTCGGTTTGATCGCGTTGGCATCCGACCATCGGTTTCGATACACTCGCAAACAGCCCAAATGAAGTTCTCAGACATTCTCATTGACCGACGGAACCGACCGCGAAGCGGCTGGCGTTTTGCGGCATTCGTCGTCGGATTTATCGCCACAATGATCGCCTTCAGTGCCGTTGTCTATCCTATCGCGTCGATCTTTAAGGATCGGGACGATACGCGGTCGCAGGCGATCAGTTTTGTTCTTGGATCGTTGACACTGCTGCTTCCGGCGGCCGGTATTGGCTGGCTTTGCGGCCGGCTATTCGAACGGCTGCCCTATCGCGCTCTCGGAGCTTGGTTCACTGGTCAATGGTGCGTCCATTTCGCGGCAGGCTGCGCGATCGGCGCCGCAACGCTTCTTGTGGCAGTGCTTGTAGCTGTGACGGGCGGAGGCCTTTGGTTCAGTTTCAATCTTCAGGCCGGCTGGCCGTCGATCATTGAGACGCTATTCCTTTCCCTAATAGTCTTTGGGGTTGCCGCAGCCTCTGAAGAGGTACTGTTCCGCGGTTATCCATTGCAGACCTTTGTTCGTTCGGGCTTGGGCTGGTTTGCGGTCGCGGTGACGGCCGTGCTTTTTGGGGTCGCCCACGCAAACAACCCGCACGTCGGCTGGATCGCGGTCTTGAACACGACCCTCGCGGGCATCTGGTTCGGTGCGGCATATTTGAAGACCCGCGACCTATGGTTTGTCTGGGGCCTTCACCTGGTCTGGAACTGGCTTCAGGGCTCGGTATTCGGCATCGAGGTAAGCGGACTTACGGACATTACGCGTTTTCCAATCCTTCACGAAACCGACAGCGGCCCCGCGTGGTTGACCGGCGGCGACTACGGCGTCGAAGGCGGCATCGCATGCACGGTCGCTCTGGTTCTTTCAACACTCGCCATCCATTTTTTGCCGAAGCTAAGCCCGGATGCAGAAATGCTGGCGTTGACAAGCTCAAACGTCGAGCCGCCTGCCGGAGATCGTCACCCTCTCGATGCATCGGCCCCTTGACACAGGGCACGAGCCAGCTTTGATTTACACGGTTTGGATCTTAAAGGAGATATCCACCGCACGCGCCGAGTGAGTGAGCCGGCCGACGGAGATCAAATCGACGCCGGCTTCGGCGAAAGAGCGAACGCGATCAAGATCCATTCCGCCCGACGCCTCGATCAGCACGGCCGGATTCAGATCGCGTGACATCTGGACAAGTTTTGCGGCCTCTTCCGGGGTTTGGTTATCGAGCATCACTATATCGGCGTGCGCCTCGATCGCTTCGCGAAGCTGTGCCCAATTCGTTACCTCGACCTCGATCTTGTGAAGGTGCCCAACAGTATCTTTTGCGGCAGCCACCGCCTCGGTCACGCCACCGGCAAGCGTGATATGGTTGTCCTTGATCAAAACGCCGTCATCAAGGCCCATTCGGTGATTCTTGCCGCCGCCGATCGTGACCGCATATTTTTCCAGAAGCCGCAGGCCCGGCGTCGTCTTTCTCGTATCGACGATCGCAGCACCGGTTCCCTCGACCGCACGCACATACTGACGTGTCAGTGTCGCGACACCCGACATCCGCTGCAGAAGATTGAGAGCGACGCGCTCGCCCGTGAGCAGCACATCTGCATAGCCCTTGAGCGTTCCGAAAACGGTACCTTCTTCGACTTCATCGCCGTCGGAATATGACGACTCGATCTCGGAAATATCCGGGTCAAGATGCAGGAAAACGGCCTCCGCAACCTCGAGCCCACAGATGACCAAATACTCCTTGGCCAAAAACCGGCCCATTCCACGAACATCCGGCGGGACCGTGGACGACGTCGTCAGATCTCCCCGGCCAATATCTTCAGCTAAAAATTGTCCGATAGCCGCAAGCGCATCACCGTTATCGAGCCAGTTCATAGTATTGTTCGCTTCCAGTCAGATCTTCACATCCGGAATGCCAATAACTGATAGCTACATATCTTCGAAGAGCTGTTTTACTGGGTTGTGAGGCCCGATCACCCGGAAAACCGCAAGATACGTGGAAACCGCAAATGGAGAATTTTGGAAACCGACTTAGTTCCGTCTAGTCGGGTCAACGATCGTCACACCGATCGGTTCGTATGTATATCTCGTCACCTGCGTACTGCTCCAGCCGTTCGGTTCGATCCCGCCGCGCCGAGTTTCAGTGTAGTCGTTTATAGCCCCGGTTTCATCAGTGGCAAATTTGATCTCGATGAACTTCAGCCGCGCCGCGTCGCGTTGGGGATCGCCGGCATCAGTCCACGCCGCACGCCGCGTGTAGACCTTTCGTCCGTAGTTGTTTGGGTCGGGTTCGACAAAATATTCGTAGTCACCTTCCGGGATCGCCATCATTTTACCCGCCTTCGCGCACTCTTTGTCGGCCCGCTTCCAGGCCTTATCGCCATCCTTGCAAAAGAATTGGCCGTTCAGCGTTATCGCGTTCGACCGGGTCTTGATCCCGTTGAACTCTTCAGTTACGTCGATCTTTTTAGCGTCGTTCCCGACAAAATCCGAGACGATCGTTCGCTTTCCGGTCGCCCGCGATCCAGTGTAATAAACCTCTTCCGTTGAGATCCGCCTGTCACGCGAAGATCCCGTCTCAAGAGCTTTCATAAGTATGGCGTTGTACTCGGCCTCGCTGAGCTTTTCGGCCTGAGCGAGAACGGGCGGTGTCCAAACTGCCGCTAGAAGAATAATCAGTATTGCTTTCATATCAAAACCTTCAGCTAAAAATGGGCGGTATCGCATAGTATCAAGAGTCTACCGACGATCCGAGATTTCCTGAGCCTGAGAAAAACATGAAGGTGCGGCCAGTATCGAACCAAACGCAACGACGGCCCTTGGACGCATCTTCATACTACTTAAGCGCCTCGACGTTGTTCGTAAGTGTAGCAGTTTGCTGTTCGATCTCTTCTTTTCTCCCTCTCAATTCCTGAACCTTCTCCGCAGGTGCCCTTTCGACAAAATTGGCGTTCGAAAGCTGCCCATTCAGACGCTGCAGCTCGATGTCGAGCTTTGCGATGTGGTTTTGCAGGCGCTCACGTTCCTTGTCAAAATCGATCAACCCTTCAAGCGGGACGGCGATCTCGGCCCCACCGGTCAGGACGGCTTTCGCCGAGGCTTTCGGTACGTTGAGCGTCTCGGCCAGTTCAAGTCTATCAGCACGTGCAAGCTTTTTGATCTGGGCCTCGTTCGCGGCCAGTATCGACCGCGTTTCGGCGCCTGCGGCGACATGAATATCGACCCTATCGCTCGGTTTGATGTTCATCTCCGAACGAATGTTGCGTACGCGTTTTATGGTGTCGATGACGAGCTGCATCTCAGCCTCGGCCTTATCATCTATCGCGGATGGATCCCCGGGCGGAAACGAAGTGAGCATGATCGTAGCCTCGGCATTCTTGTATGCATTGTTCAGCAATTCCGACGACGTGCCAGGCAACTTCAGCCACAACTCCTCAGTCAGGTACGGCATAAACGGATGAAGCATCCGCAGGGCGATCTCGATTATGGTCAAAATTCTCGACGCGGCCGGACCGCGGACACTCGTGTCCGCATCGCCGGTTCCTCCTGCGAGATCGCCTTGTCCACCAAAGCCGGTCGATCCACTGACACTCTCTTCATGCTCCGCACTCATGCGGACAGGAGTGTCCGCGTTCCGTGTGATCTCATCCTTGACCAGCTCGATGTACCAGTCGCAGAAATCGTCCCAGAAAAAGTGGTAGAGCAGCGACACGGCAGTGTGGAATTCATACTTCGCAAGGCAGCGATTCAATTCAAGGGCCGTGCGGTTGAGTCGCGAAATGATCCATTTGTCCGCGAGGGATAGGTCGCTGATCATCAGGCTGGCGTGATCGACCATTGCCCCTTCCGAGTTCAGCAAACAAAACCGCGTCGCGTTCCAGATCTTGTTGGCGAAGTTGCGGTAGGTTTCGATCAGAAGGTCGTTCCACTTGATGTCGGCCCCGGTGGCGATCGAAGCAAGGTAGATCCGCGTGGCGTCAACACCGAACTTATCGAACATCTCGATCGGATCTACACCGTTCTTCCGCGATTTTGACATCGGCTTGCCGTCTTTGCCGAGCACGGTGCCGGTCACGATAACGTCGTCGAACGCTTTTTTATCGACGAACTTCTTCGTCAGCATTATCATCCGCGAAACCCACAGGAAGATAATGTCGCGACCCGTGACGAGAACATCGGTCGGGAGAAAGACGTCAAGGTCCGACGGAGCGCGGACACTCTTGTCCGCATCGGCGGCTCCTCCGCCGAAACTGCTTTCGGACGTCGGAGCTACGCCCGTGGGAACAGGATCTTCCCCGCTCCAGCCGAACGTCGAAAACGCCCAGAGGCCGGACGAGAACCAGGTGTCGAGCACATCCTGGTCCTGTCTCAATTCTCTTCCGCCCGCTTTTACAGTAGCCTCTTCGGCGGTCATTGCGACGTAGATATTTCCGTCCGAGTCGTACCACGCCGGTATCTGATGGCCCCACCAAAGCTGGCGCGATATGGTCCAATCCTTCAGGTTTTCGAGCCATGCCGTGTAAACCTTTTCGTGCGGCACCTGCGGTGAAAAATGCGGCACGCCTTCGCTCCGCATCAGATCCAAGGCCATGTCGCGCATTTCGTCCATTTTGACGAACCATTGGTCGCTCAAGATAGGCTCGACCACCGTTTTGCAGCGTTCGCAAACGGGCAGCGTTATCTCGTAATCCTCGACCTTCTCGAGTAGCCCGAGTTCCTCAAATTTCTCAACTACCTTCTCGCGCGCCTTGAAGCGGTCAATCCCTTCAAAGTCATGTCCGGCCGCCGCGTTCATCGTCGCGTCGTCATTCATCACTAGAAGCTGTTCGAGGTTGTGCCGCAGGCCGATCTGATAATCGTTCGGGTCGTGAGCGGGTGTAACTTTTACCGCACCCGTACCGAATTCGGCATCGACATATTCGTCGGCGACGATCGGAATCTCGCGGCCGGTCAACGGCAGCGCGACCTTCATCCCGATCAGGCCCTTATACCGCTCATCCTTTGGATTTACCGCGACCGCAGTATCACCGAGCATGGTTTCCGGCCTTGTCGTCGCGACAGTGATGGTGCGATCAGATCCATTGACGGGATATTTCAGGTAGGTGAGCTTTCCATCTTTCCGGGTTTCTTCCTTTACCTCCAGATCGGAAAGCACTGTCTTGTCTTTTGGACACCAATTGACGATGCGAAGGCCCTTGTATATCCAGCCCTCGTCGTAAAGCCGGACAAAAACGCTGCGGACCGCTGTGGAGAGTTCCGGGTCCATCGTAAATCGGTGTCGCGTCCAATCGACCGACGCACCTTCACGGCGCATCTGCTCGGTGATCGTGTTACCGTATTGTTCCTTCCACGCCCACGCACACCGGACAAATTCTTCGCGGCCAACATCGATCGGCGTCTTGCCGTCCTCCTCCCTAAGTTGTTCGGCAACTTTTCGCTGTACCGAGATACCCGCGTGGTCGGTGCCAGGCAGCCACAACGTGCGAAAACCCTGCATCCGTTTCCACCGGACCAGCACGTCCATAATGGTGTGCTGAAGGGCGTGGCCCATATGCAGGCTGCCAGTAACATTTGGCGGCGGAATGACAATGGAATACTTGACCGCGTTCGGATCTTCGTTTATTTCGGGACCGAAAAAACCGTTCTTTTCCCAGCGTTCGTAATGGCTTGCTTCGGCCTGTTTCGGGTCGTAAGCCTTTGGAATTTCCATACTTGTAGATCGGATGCCATTATGCGAAAGGCCCGCGCGGCAACCAAGGCGTAACGCAAAAAGTCAAAAACTCGCCGCCTTGCTGTCGCGCGGGCCTACCGCGCGCATCTCGTTTGCACACCTAACCCGACACTGAGCGGGTTTCCTGGCCCTTCATCTGCTGCGAGAGCCGATCGATCACACGCTCCACTATCATATCAATCAACTCGGGTGAAAGGCTGATTATCTCGCGGCCGTTGGCTGCCGGTTCATTCGGTGCGACGTATTCGATCGACCGCACAGGCATTCGCGGGATCTCGAGAAGGTTGTCATCAAAGTCGGAGTGAAAGGCATCAGGTACGGGCGTAAGCCTCGAAGTCACGGGCAGTGGTTCCCCAGCTACCGTCTCGAACGGATCCTGCGCGGTCGCGGATATCGACCCAGACTCGGCCTGTTCAGTCTGCTCCCACTCAACCGACGTTTCAACAACACGGTCGTGGTCGTCATGTCGGATATCATCAACCGGGAGCGATTCCGCGATCAACAATTCCGTCGCCAGATCCTCGGGTTCGCCTATCGGTGCATTACCATCACCGACCTGTACGTAGAGCGAATCTTCAAACGACTCTACGATATCAGGTTCGGCATAGCTTGTCTGGATCATCTCGTCGTCGAGCACATCGACCGCAAACTCGATTGTCTCTTCATGCGGAAGCTCCATTGTTTCCGCAAAACTCTGTTCGTAGAGCGAATCGATATCGGATGTGTCGGGCAGTTCTTCCGCGAGTTGCTCCGCTTGCCGCGAACCGGCCTCAGCAAGCAGCCGCTCAACGGTCGACACAATATCGGCGATAGCTGAGAACGGTTTGGTAAGATACGCGTTGGCGCCGACGCGGTCTGCCTCATCCTGATCGAATGGCTCGAACGAACCGACCAGGAGCACGACCGGCAAGTGCTTTGTCGATTCGCTCGATCGGATCAATTCGCAAACGCCATAACCGTTGATCCCGGGCATATGTACATCCGCCAAAACGATATCCGGGTCAACGCTGTCGAGATTTTCCACGGCGGTCTCACCGTCAGAGAACGCGACGACATCTATGCCGCGGTCCGCAAAGGTCAGGCTCACGACCTTTTGGATGGTTAGGGAATCATCGGCCAATAGCAGCTTCGTTTGAGGCACGAACAGGTTTCTCCTTGTTATGAACTTCGTCGAAAGATTTCACAAATTATATCTCACCCCGACGTTTGTGTCAGCCGTCCGCGTACGGCCAACTCAGCGGCAAGTTCGACGGCCGCCCGCATGCTTGAAGCGTCCGCTACGCCCTTCCCGGCGATATCATACGCCGTTCCGTGATCGACCGAAGTGCGGATAAGGGGCAGGCCGAGCGTAACGTTCACCGCGCTTCCGAAAGCCAACGACTTGACTGCGATCGTTGCCTGATCATGATAACAGGCTATCACTGCGTCAAACTCGCCGCGATGACCGCGAAGGAAGATCGTATCAGGCGAATACGGGCCCGAGACGTCGATCCCGAACGCATCACGACACCGATAGATCGCCGGTGTGATGACCTTAGATTCTTCGTCGCCGAACATCCCGGACTCCGACGCGTGCGGATTCAGTCCCGCCACCGCTATCCGTACTCGGCTGACAAGCAGTTTCCCAAGTTCCCGATCGGTGAACCGGATCAGCTCGATGAGGTTGCCCTCGCTAACCAGGTCGATGGCCCGCCGCAACGATACGTGGGTGGAAAGCAGCACAACACGAAGTGGGCCTGCAAAAAAACTCATTCTGAATTCCTTTGTGCCGGTAAGGTCAGCAAGGAACTCGGTATGGCCGGGGTAGTTAAAGCCGCCCATCGCTATGGCCTTTTTACTTATTGGCGCGGTCGCGATAGCGTCAATCCGTCCCTCGCGGCAAAGCTTTACCGCCACTTCGATACATTCGGCAGCCGCTCGACCGGTGGCTCCATCGTCAGCACCGATGCGGATCTCTGATGGAAGATGGCCTGTATCAAATACTTCGACCGTATTCTCCACCGGCATTCCAACATCGTTCAACGGTACCAAATCGACAGCGGTTTCAAACTGGCGGCCGAGTTTTTGAAGATGGCCAAGGTCGCCGATCAATATCGGACGACAAACTTTCCTGACGCCTACGTCGAAAACCGCTTTGAGCGATATCTCGGGACCGATGCCGGCCGCATCGCCAATGGTTATCCCGACGCTCGGCAGAGGATTGGTAACAGCTTGATTCACGTCACGTTCTAAATCTGAATATCGCTCGTAAATGTGGGCGGACCCGAGAAAAAATGCCCGGCAGCCATTTAGGGCTCACCGGGCTAGCTAAGCAGTTTTCAAGCAAACGGCAACCTGTTCCGGCGGGTAGCCTAATCGGCCTGCCGGCGGATAAACGTCGGAACGTCAAGGTCCTCTTCGCGTTTCGGGGCCGCGGCAAATCCCGCCGCCGTACCGCCCGTGCTGACTGATTCGAGCGGTACTGGCCTGATGGCCGAGACCTGGCTGTCGAACCCCGTTGCGATGACCGTAACTTTTATCTCGTCGCCCATTTCTTCCTTAACGACGTTGCCCCAGATGATATCGGCGTTCTCGTCCGCCTCTTCCTCGATCATCTTTATGGCATCTTCGATCTCGGCGAGCGGCATATCGACGCCGCCGGTGATATTGATCAGAGCGGCTTTGGCTCCGGTGATCGAATTCTCCTCAAGCAATTTGTAATCGAGCGCTCCGCGCATCGCCTTGGAGGGAGCATCCGGGCCTTCGGCGGTGCCGATTCCCATTAGGGCAACGCCCTGACCGCACATAACTGTCTTTACATCGGCAAAATCAAGATTGATGATACCTGGGGTTACGATCAATTCGGTGATGCCCTGTACGGCCTGGAGCAAGACTTCGTCCGCGCGACGGAACGCGTTCATCATAGTAATGCCTTCCTCGACCTCGCGAAGTTTTGAATTCGGTATGGTGATGATGGTATCGACACACCCGCGAAGTTCGGCAAGGCCCTGTTCAGCCTGGGCCATTCGCTTCTTTCCTTCGACACCGAACGGTTTGGTGACGACGCCTACTGTCAGCGCTCCAAGTTCGATCGCAAGAGAGGCCACGACCGGTGCCGCGCCTGTTCCCGTACCGCCGCCAAGCCCAGCGGTCACAAAAACCATGTCTGCCCCTTCAAGCACGCCGAGGAGTTTCTCAGAATCCTCGAGGGCCGCCGCTCTGCCCACTTCGGGATTGGAACCGGCGCCAAGGCCGCGCGTCGATTTACCGCCAAGCTGTATCTTGAGCGGGGCCGACGAAGCGTTGAGAGCTTGAAGGTCGGTGTTCGCGACGATAAATTCAACACCTTGAATTCCCGCCTCGATCATCCGATTGACAGCGTTGCCGCCGCCGCCGCCCACACCGATCACTTTGATACGAGCACCGGTTATCGGTGGCTCATCGATAAAGATCTTTAGTCCGCCAGTGTGCATTTGAAGACCGTCTATAGTCATTTCCTAGTCCCTACTGATGATGAAATAGTGAAAGTTTGGTACAGTACGCGATGCCCGGAACAACCAAATGAACTAACAAGATATTGTACTGACGGGAGCATAGCATACAACGATTTGTGGTCGATTTCAACCTGAGCGCCTCACTTATCGGAATTTTTCGCGAAAATTTTCGAACCATTCTGCTACTCTCGACGATCGCCGTTCATTCCGGCTGCCTTCCCTAACCTGCGAACGCATCGACGAAAGAGCAAGGCCGGCGGCAACCGCCCACTCAGGGCCACGCAGCTGCTCAGCCAGCCCGCCGAAAGTTTCGCGATCGAGGACACCGAGACGCGTCGGCGCGTCAAAGACCTGCTCTGCGATCTCGACCATTCCGGCAGCACCCGAACCGCCGCCGGTCAGAATAACCCCGCTTGATATCTGTGCCTGCATTTGTGCCGTTTCCTGAGCTACGTGCTGAAGCAGCTCGATCGCTCGCGGCTGCATTATGTCGCATAAGATCTCGCGAGTGAGGCCGCGTGTTTCGGTTCGGCCGACCGGCGTTATCTCGATCTGTTCCGCCCGTGCTTCGGCATCGAGAAGAAACGATGCGACACACCCGTAACGATGCTTGATCTTGTTCGCGTCCTGGATAGCCACGCGGAGCCCGACGGCGATGTCCTTTGTAAAATGCAGCCCTCCGAACGGGAAGACCGCTGTGTGCTGGACCGCGCCGCGGCCAAAGACCATCAGGCTCGTTATCTCGGAGCCGATATTGACGAGCGCGCAGCCGTATTCCTTGTCGTCGTCGGTCAAAGTGCTTTCGGCAGCAGCCAGCGGTTCGAGCATCATCCGCTCGACCTCAAGCCCGGCCCGGCCCACGGCCTTGGTCAGATTCTGACGGCCGGCACTCGGACCAATTACGATGTGGACCAAGGCCTCAAGCCGCGAACCCGTCATGCCGACCGGTTCCATGATGCCGTCCTGTCCGTCGATAATAAATTCCTGCGGCAGGCGATTGATGATCTCCCAGCCCGCCGGAAGCTGCATAGCACACGCCGACTCGATCGCTCGCTCGACGTCTTCTTCACTGATCTCGCGCCCGGCACCCGCTACCGCGACCACGCCGCTCTTGTTCTCGCCGCGAAAATGTTCGCCCGACAAATTCAGGACAGCACGTTCGACGTTGAGGCCGCTCACCCGCTCAGCCTCTTCAACGGCCTTTGTTACGGATTCCGAAACCGCGTCTGTCGCCGTGACGATACCGCGTCGAAGGCCGCGTGAATCCGATTCGCCGTAACCGATGATGTTCATCGACCCGTCCGCGCCGGGTTCGCCCACAACGCAGCGAACCTTGCTTGTGCCGATGTCAAGACCAATGGCGTGAATATCGTTGCTCATAGTTAACGCTGGGCGTCGGACTTCTTCTTCCTCGAGGTCAGGATCATGTTGGAACCGACCAGGTCTACTCCATCGAACAGTTCGCTTTTTCCTGCGATGGCGGCCGCACCGTTCTTAAGATGTTCGGCAAAGGATTCTCGCCCGACACTGATCGTCACCTGATTACCTGAGTCTTCCATGATCGCCTTTGGGTCGCGAAGATCGGCAAGATCAACTCCCTGGACCCGCGAGACGAGCCCAACCTCGCGCCATTCAGCGACCATCTTTTGATAGAGCTTTACTCGTTCGAGGTTCTCTTTTGCGGCACGCTCGGTTTTTGATTCGTCCCAGCCGGTCATCGTTATCGGCAGGCCGGGTTCCTCAGTCTCTGCCTTCGCGAGAATGTTGCCTTCGCCATCGATCAACAGGTCCCCACCAGGCGTCTTAACGACAGCGATCGGCACTCGTTCCACCACGTGCACACTGAGGCCGCCCGGAAGCACTCGCGAAACTGCAGCAGACTTGACGAATTGCACCTTTTCGATCCGAGCCTTGATGTCGTCCAGATCCGCATTCCAAACCCCGCTCTTCTCTGAAGCGTTGGACACGATCCGGGCGATATCTTCACGCGGTGCGCGCACCGTGCCGCTGACCTCAACCTTCTTAACCTCGAAGAATTTCGAGGCCGTCACGCTCTGAAGCCCAAGATAGCCAAGGATGCTTAGACAGATCAGCAGGCTGATGCTGAGAAAAAGCGGAAGAAAAAATCCGCCGAATCTGCTGTGGCTGGTCGAGCCGCCGCGCGAATTCTTCCGTTTCCCGCCCGAGCGGAGTGTTCGCTCAATGCTTGATCTGCGTCGTGCTTTTGATGCCATACCTTCTATACTTTGCTCATTAGCGCAGTTTCTCTGCTCGTCATTTGTGCCTGTTATCGTCAAGAAGCCGTCGGAGATCGCTCGGCGACTCCACAGCTCACAGTTCTGCGACGGCGGCGTTCGCCCCGTCTGCCTTCAACCGTTCCAATATCTCGTCGGACAGCCGCGTTATGCTGCCGGCCCCGAGAGTGATC
>WBZY01000467.1_pt1 | contig 23293 bp, 19 predicted proteins | sample 5204191 | NCBI WGS metagenome assembly WBZY01 (sample SAMN12344363, study PRJNA552823) | activated sludge metagenome | biome: Activated sludge suspended growth; feature: Anammox Sidestream; material: Wastewater; isolation source: activated sludge from anammox sidestream of wastewater treatment...
GCTAAGGTTCGAAAGAGCCAAAACGAGGGTCGTGTTCGCAAAGTTGCCCGCCGTGTATCTGGCCGGATTGTTCGGATCATTATTGGCGGCCGTATTGAAGTACGACAGCATTATCGGCAGCGGGCTGGTCCCCGTGCCGGCACCAAAGTACGCAAATGTCCTTCCGCGGCCAGCCGCGATGTTTGCATATAGGTTCTGCTGGGCCAGAAGAAACTCGGCACCGAAACCATTTTCGATCATATTGAACTCGTTGATGTTGTACTGACGCTGCAGATCAACACCGCGATTTCCAACATAGCGAAATTCGATCACGGTATTCCGGTCGATCTCGCGCTGATAACCAAAGCTGAACGAGTGTACCGTACCGGTTTTCAGATCCGGATCGAAAACGTTCGAGACATCAGCCACGCCTAACGGAATTGGGAAGGCTGGACTTGTACCCACGATGCCCGGCCGAGGGGTCAGGTTCGGGTTGTTAGCATCCCGAAGGTTCGTTCCGGTCGTGAAGTTTCCAAGTGCCAAACTCCTAGAGAGAGAAAGGGCACCTCCCGGATTTGCACCATTGATGCTTTCCAGAAGGTTGGCACCCTCGCGCACGAACGAGACCGAGTAGCCGCCGCGGAACACGCTCTTGCCCGGCCCGCCGAACAGCCAGTTGCCAAAGCCTTTTTGGCCAAAGTCCGGGCTCCAAACAACGCCTACCGTCGGTGCAAAGTTGTTGTAATCGCCCGGATAGGCCTCGTCGCCCGGTTCCAACGCAACGACCCTGGGCGCCGTTCCGGAAAGCGTACCTGGTTTGAAGATATTTCCGAGTCCGGAAAGTCCGTAGATCTGGTCGAATGTCTCAAGCCGCGAATAGTTGCCTTTGCTCTTGGCGATCCACGGAGTTTGCGGCTGCCATCGAACACCGTAATTCAAGGTGAACGTCGGACTCATCTTCCAGCTATCCTGGACGTACAGGCCATAGGTGGTCTGCTTCGCCGCCCGAAGAAGTGGGCCATTCTCAGCATACTTTCCGTCCGCTCCGAGATAGGCGGTGGTGGTATAGCCCAAAACATGGCCGATCAGTGTTGCATAAAGGGCTCGTGCCGATGCCTGCTGTAGGGTCGTCGAACCAGGCATCGTCGTGCTATTGAACATGGTATAGATCGTGCCTTCGGTGGAATCGATGCCGAAAGCGATCGACGGCACAATGCGGTTATTGGCCGAACCAAGCGAACGAATGATCTTGTACTGCCCGCCAAAGCTGATGCTGTGCGAGCCGGCAAGCCACGTCACATTGTCCGTGAAATCATAGGTCGGCGTGGAACGGGCACTCTTTGAATTCAAGGCAACCGGCGATGTAATTCCCGCCGCATCGACACCGAGAAGATGTCCGCCCATATAATCAAAGTCTGCCTCCGTGATCGTCGCAAAAAAGGCGCTGTCGCCAAACGATTGGGCATAACGGGCCTCATTCACAATATTTCGCGTGAGTGTCGAGCGGACCGCGAATGAATTCGAGTTACGCTCCGATCCCTGGCCGTAGCTCGGGAATCCCGGATATCGCGGATCAACGCTGTTCAGGAAGTCGGTCCCCGGATAGAATTTCTGCCGGTTGAAGACCATCTCGAGACTATGGTTCTTGTGCATATTCACATCGAACCGCAGTGCCAAAAATTTACGCTTCTGGTTGCCGCTCGGCTGGAACGTGAATGTTTCATAGCTCGGTTGGCCCGATATAGGCGTGAGCGTACCTTCGGTGCCGATAGCGGTCCGAATGCGATCAAGAACGGCACCAACGGTCGGGTCAGGGGTTGCAAGCTGGCCATTGGCTGCAGCAACGCCAAGAACATTGACGGTCTGTGTTACGCCTGCACCCGTTACGTATGAGTAGAGGCCTGTTTGCGTGGCAGGCGTCATCACCGTACGCGTCCGTGTTAACGATTCCCTGTCCTTGCCCGATTTGAAGATCGAGCCGCCGCCGTCACCGAATGCCGGATACGGGATCGGGCCGCTGTATCGGCCGCCGAACTGGTTCAAGCGGATCTTTTGGCGAAATGCTCTTCCGCTCGAATCGCGGGCTCCGTCGCGGTTAGTGTACCAATAGTTTGCGTTAAGGCCTTCATCGCGGTGCTGCCAAAAGAGGCCTCCGCGATAGTCGTTGGTACCGCGTCGAGTAACAAAACGGATCTGAACGGCACCATCGCCGGCGCTTTCCGCACCCGGATTCGCCGTCGATACCGTAACCTCTTCGATCGCGTCAACACGCGGCCGAACATAAGTGAAATAGCCATCGGACGAACGCAGAAGGTTGTCCTGCACGTCCACGCCGTCGATCGAGATCGTCAGCGATCCCTTCGGCAACCCGTTGATCGACGCTGACCGAGGACGGCCCACCGTTGCCGTTCCCGGCAGAAGGCCAACCAGGTCGAGAGCGTCGCGGGAGGCTATCGGCGTATCAGTGATCTGCTTTCCAGTGATAGTGGTCCCGATGGTCGCGGTCTGCGTCTGCAGAACTTCGCCACCGCCCGTTACGACAACGGTCTCACTGATCTCTCCGGCCTGGAGTACAACGTTGACGGTCGCCGGCGTACCAATGTCAACCTTTACATTCTCAACGACCGACTTCTTAAAGCTGGCCGCAGTAACTGTAACCGAATACAATCCGTTTCCAAGCGACGGCACGCGATAGCTGCCATCGGCCTTTGTGACAACGGTGAACTGTTGTCCGCCATCGCCCTTTACGACAACCGTAGCGGCCGGGACGACACCACCATTAGCGTCCGCAACCGCTCCAGAGATCGATCCGGTAGTCTGTCCAAAAGCGCTAAAAGTGCCGGCAAGTGTAAGAAGCACGAACACTACCAGCAAATTCATCCTACCTTTCATCAGAGGTCCTCCTAAGTAAAATCCCCTTGTTCAGAATTAGAAGAGCATCGGAGTCGGAACCGGCCCCATATAGGAAAACCCAAATCAAATTAATTGGAGTAAATAAAAACGCAGTTATGCGAAACAATGCATCTTCCGTGCCACTGCCTGTGATTCGATCGAGCTCCCATTCTTATCGGCCTTCCGAAAGCGCTGACCAGCCGAAGACCGGGTGGAAACTTCACATTTCTGGATTTTCATTCAATATTCTGGTTTTTCGCGCCGCTGATTCAAAAAGCCGCCCGAACGTCGAACGGCTTTCAGGTCAGCGTAAATGCGGGTGAGCCTAGGTTTGCATCGAGGCGAGAAAATCGGCGTTCGTCTTGGTCTTGCCAAGCCGTTCCAGGACAACCTCCATCTGTTCGACCGGGGACAGCGGGTTGAGAACGCGGCGCATTACCCAAACACGTGCAAGGTCTTCCTTTTCGATGAGAAGCTCTTCTTTTCGGGTTCCAGACCGTTGAAGATCGATCGCCGGGAAGAGCCGCTTGTCGGATAGACGACGGTCGAGATGGATCTCGGAATTGCCCGTTCCCTTGAACTCTTCGAAAATAACGTCATCCATACGCGAACCGGTGTCGATTAGCGCGGTCGCGATGATCGTCAAACTTCCGCCTTCTTCGATATTTCGAGCGGCACCAAAAAATCGCTTCGGCCGCTGAAGAGCATTGGAATCGATACCGCCGGAAAGGATCTTGCCTGACGGCGGAACGACCGCGTTATGAGCACGCGCAAGGCGTGTGATCGAATCGAGAAGAATAACAACATCACGCTTGTGCTCGACCAGGCGTTTTGCTTTCTCGATCACCATGTCGGCGACCTGGACGTGGCGTGTTGGCGGTTCGTCAAAGGTCGAGGAGATCACCTCGCCCTTTACCGAACGCTGCATATCGGTCACCTCTTCGGGCCGCTCGTCGATCAGCAGCACGATCAGCGAAACTTCCGGGTGATTCTCTGTTATCGAATTGGCGATGGTCTGCAGCAGAACCGTTTTACCGGTTCTCGGCGGGGCAACGATCAATGCCCGCTGGCCTTTGCCGATAGGCGTGACCAGATCGATGACACGGGCGGCAATGTTCTCCGGGCCGACTTCCATTCTGAGCTGCTCGTCAGGATAAAGCGGCGTGAGATTGTCAAAAAAGACCTTCTCGCGAGATTGTTCAGGCGCCTCAAAGTTGATCGCTTCTACCTTGATCAACGCGAAATAACGTTCGCCTTCCTTTGGCGGCCGGATCTGGCCAGACACCGTGTCGCCGGTTCGAAGGTCAAATTTCCTTATCTGAGAAGGACTTACATAGATATCATCCGGGCCCGGAAGATAGTTGTATTCGGGAGCCCGTAAAAAGCCGAATCCATCCGGAAGCGTTTCCAGAACGCCTTCAGAGAAAATGAGGCCGCTTTTTTCTGTTTGAGCAGCAAGAAGCTTGAAGATCAGTTCCTGCTTTCTGAGGCCGGTCGCTCCCTCGATCCCCATCTCCTTGGCGATATGGGTGAGTTCGCTGATCGACATCTCCTTTAATTCGGCCAGGTTCAAGAGTTCCGGCTTTGCTGGATCAGCCGCAGGAGTGGGCGAGCCGTCATTGCCGGACTGTCCGGCCGCTGCCAAAGACGCCTCAACTGCGTCATTCTCAGAATTAACGGTCCTGGGTTTACGTGATGGTGTGGTTTTTGTTGCCATGTTGGTCTTGGTTTCTACCGCATTTTTCGCGTTCGGCTGTTCCAAACGCTGCAAGGTCGCCAAAGTAAGATTGCGAAAGCCCTCAATTCCCGGCCTGAAGTATATCGGTGGAGTTAATCGTATGGACTAAAAGTAGTAAAACAGCTGAAATCAAGCTTGAAAGCTCAATAAAATTTCGGGATTTATGAATTATTACTACAATGAGACCAATAAAGCAAATATATTTTCAGCTTTTTTTCAGCGAATACCCGATCTCGTCCAAAAGTTGATCCCGGCCTTTACCGGTTGACGACGAATATAAAAGTATTTTGCTTTCGGGCATTTCGCTTTTTATGATCGACAATTGCTTCGCAAGAGTGTTTGCAGACAGCTTATCGGCCTTGGTCGCGACCACAATGTGAGGCTTTTCGTTCGCCAGCAGCCAATCGTTCAATTCCTTATCAAGTTCGCTCGGCGGGTGCCTGGCATCGACGAGCTGTATAAAGAGGACAAGCTGCCCGCGGTCCGTTAAATAGTCCCGGGCCATCGTTCCCCAATCGGCCCGCATCGACTTGGAAACTTTTGCGTAGCCGTAACCCGGCAGATCGACAAAATAGAACTTCCCGTTCACGAGGAAATAATTGATGCACTGCGTCCGCCCGGGTGTATTGGAGGTCCGGGCAAGGCCCTTTCTCCCAACAAGCGAATTCAGGAGCGAGGATTTTCCGACGTTTGACCGACCAAGGAAGGCGATCTCGGGCCGCTCGTCGGTGATCCAATGAGAATTGTTGTAAGCGCTTCTGACAAATTCCGCCGAAACGACCTTCATAGATATGTACCGGGAACTTGCCGCCTGATCACGAACTCAACTGGTCTATTCGACCGAAGCGGAAATGTCGGTCGAGGCTCCGTCAGGATTCCATATCTGTGGTGTTTCGATCGCCGCCTCTCGCTTCGGAAATACAAGTGCGTTCTCAAGCACCTCATCAACCGTATCGACAAGATGAATAGTTAAGTCTTCACGTACCTCGTCCGGAACATCCGCCAAATCCTTCTCGTTCTCCTTCGAAAGAATAAGCGTTTTCAGCCCGAATCGATGAGCCGCAAGAAGTTTCTCCTTCAATCCGCCGATCGGCAGTACTTTACCGCGAAGTGTGATCTCACCCGTCATCGCCACATCGTGGCGGGCCGGCGTCGCCGTGAGCGCCGACACCATCGCTGTGGCGATCGTGATCCCCGCGCTTGGCCCATCTTTCGGAATTGCACCTTCTGGAACGTGAATGTGCAGGTCCTTTTCACGAAAATCCTTTGGGTCGATCCCGAGGGTCGCGGCCCTCGATCGTACGCAGGTAAGGGCAGCGCGTGCTGATTCCTGCATAACCTCGCCGAGTTTACCCGTCAGCGTGACCTCGCCCTTGCCTTCGACCAGGGTAGCCTCGATCTGCAGGACGTCGCCGCCGACCTCCGTCCATGCCAGGCCGTTGACAAGCCCGATCTCGCTTTTGCGGGCAATGTCCTGCTTCCGATACCTGATCGTCCCAAGCAGTTCATTTACTTTTTCCGCATCGATAACGACGCGAAAGTCGCCCTTGTTTTCCGCAACAACGTACTTTCGGGCGATCTTCCTAAGGCATGACCCGATCTCGCGTTCCAGGTTGCGCACACCGGCCTCGCGCGTGTAATGCCGAATGATCTCAAGAATACCGTCTTCGGTAAATTTGACCGCTTCCGGGTCGATCCCGCAGTTCTCGGCAGTTTTCTCGATCAGATGCCGTGTCGCGATCTCATATTTTTCACGTTCCGTATAGCCCGAAAGAGTAAGTATCTCGAGCCGGTCCTGAAGTGCGGGCGGGATCGTGTGGAGCACGTTCGCGGTCGCGATAAAGAACACGTGCGACAGGTCGTAATCAACGTCAAGGTAATGATCGCGGAATGTGCAATTCTGTTCGGGGTCCAGCACTTCCAACAACGCCGAGCTCGGGTCACCACGGAAATCGCGGCCAAGTTTGTCAACCTCGTCCAGCAGGATCACCGGATTGATCGTACCTGCTCGTTTCATAAGCTGCACGATCTGGCCCGGAAGAGCTCCAATATAAGTGCGCCTATGGCCGCGGATCTCGGCCTCATCGTGCACGCCGCCGAGGGCGAGACGCACGAACTTCCTTCCCGTCGCCTTTGCGATCGACTTCCCTAACGACGTCTTGCCAACGCCCGGGGCTCCGACAAAGCAAAGGATCGTACCCTTGGGATTCTTCACCAACTGTCGGACCGCGAGGAACTCAAGTATTCGCTCTTTGATCTTTTCGAGGCCGTAATGATCCGCATTCAGCGTCGCTTCGGCCTCGGTCAGGTCATTGATCTCTTCCGAGCGATCTTTCCACGGCACATTGATCAGCCAATCAAGATAGGTTCGCGAGACAGTACTTTCCGCCGACATCGGCGGCATCGCCTCAAGTCGCGAGAATTCCTGCATTGCCTTGTCTTTGGCCTCTTCGCTCATGCCGGCCTCTTCGATCTTCTTTTTCAGATCGTCGAGTTCGGCCTTGTCATCCTTTCGCCCAAGTTCCTTATGGATCGCCTTGATCTGCTCATTCAGGTAGTACTCGCGCTGGTGCTTGTCCATTTGCTTCTTGGTACGCGAATGGATGCTTCGGTCAAGCTGCCGTTTTTCGATCTCGGTCTCAAGAATGTCGGCGAGCTTTTGCAGACGTTCCTGCACTGAAAATGTTTCCAGAAGTTCCTGCTTTTCCTCAACGCTGATCCGCAAATGCGAGCTCATCGCATCGGAGATCTGCCCGGCGGAGATACCGCGAAGGCTTGCATGAAGCGCATCCGTGTATGCATCAGGCGAAACTCTAAGAAACTGTTCAACAAGCGAATGTATCCTTTGCAGAAGCCCATCCGTCCTGTAACCCGATTCGTCCACCGATTGGATCTTGCGAACGTGCGCGTAGAACATCCCATCGGCGTCCTGCTCAACACGCACAGATTCGCCCCGATCGCGGCCCTCGACCACAACCTTGATCTGGCCGTTCTCCTGCCTCTGCGCCTGAAGGATCCGTCCAAGCGTTCCAATGCGGTATATCTGATCGGACTTAGGCTCATCCACAGTCGCATCGTGCTGCGTCGCGAGGAAGATATCCCTTTCGCCCGACATCGCCTCCTCCAGCGCCCGGACCGAACTCGGCCGGCCGATCTTGAACGCGACCTTCGTGTAAGGGAATATCACGACGTCGCGGATCGGCACCATCGGATAACGCTTAATATCTGCGGGCATCTGGTCTGTAAATTCTTGCATACTGAGGGGAGCTGGGCGATCGATCGCGTCGTGTGCGAGTACTGCGTCTTGAATTCTATTTACGCAAAATTGCGCACGAAAAGCAATAATAAAGAACAAACCGCAAAGCTATTCGATTGAGTAGAAAGACCTAATCCGGACTCAATTTTACAAATACGACTCCCTTTCCCTCCCATCGGCAACTTCCTTCCATCCTTGTTCGAGATCGAACCGCGAGACAAATCCGAGTTCGCTCCGAAACTTCGTGCCGTCCACCGCAATATCCTCAAGCAACTTTTTGAGGAGATCGCGGTTTAACGGCGGCTCTGCTCCAAATGGACGTGCCAATGCTTCAAGCGCCGCAAGGCCGATCCTGACCGGCCCAACCGGAATGCGGACGCTGGGAACTTTCTTTCCAAACGCCTTTGCGGCCGCCGCGACGATCTGCCGCAGGGTGTGGACGGAGCCATCGGTGACATTGTAGACGGAGAGGCCAGATGCTTTTTCCGCCGCTAGAATGGCCGCGCTCACGGCATCGGCCTGATGGATCAGCGTCCGTCGATTCTCACCCTTTCCGACGAAAACGAACCGTCCCTTGCGGACGGCCTCGGCGAGTCGAGCATAATTTCCTTTCATCCGCGAGCCATATACAGCGGCCATCCGCAGCACAACGCCTATCGACTCATCCGACTCGTTCCGCGCCGCCAAGACCATCTCTTCGCCGGCAGCCTTTGTTTCAGCGTAGATGCCTTGGGGATCGAGCCCGCTGCTTTCATCCCGCACCTGGACCGCGCGGCCCGGCCCATAAACATTGATCGTACTGAAAAAGATGAGCTTCGCCGCCCGACTCGCCTTGGCGGCCGTCACTACGTTGTCGGTGCCGCCAACATTGACCGCCGTGTATTCGGCTTTCGAATCCGGGCCGGGGTTGTTGATATGCAGTTTGGCCCCGAGATGGAAGATCCAATCGACGCCTTCCGCCGCCGCAAACACTGCCGAGCGGTCGCGAAGGTCGCCGGTGTGGACCTCGACCGAGCTCCCAAATTGCGATGCTCCACTCGCGTCCCGTACAAAGACACGAACATCGTGCCCTCGTTCAAGCAGTTCTCGGACGAGCGGAACACCGACAACGCCGGTCGCCCCGGTGACCAGGCATTTTCGTGTGGTCATCTCTTCCATTCCTCTGCGACCGTACGAAGCAGATCGATGTACTTTCCGATCACCTCGTCCTTGCCAAGATGTTCCCGCAGAAATCGCCGGCCATTATCTCCCAATCGTTTCAACTCCGTTTTGGACATCTGCCGCATCGCTGTGATCGCATCCGCCAGGGCCTGGCCGCTCTCCGGTTCTGCGACGACACCGGCATCAGCTTCGCGTACGAGGTCTTCCGACGCGCCTCCGGCTGCAAGAAGGATCGGTTTTCCGCTCGCAAGATATGCAACTGTCTTTGACGGTATCACGTAACGTGTGAGCTCTGACCGTTTAAGATTTACAAGGAGAACGTCGGCGGCCGCCATGATCGCAGGCATACGCTCGATCGGCTGTCGTTCAACAAACTGGATTCGCTCGCCGATCTCGTACCTCGCGGCGATCTCCTCCAGCCTCGGACGGTCGGTGCCGTCCCCCATCAGAACGATCCGGACGTCCCGGTCGGGCAATAACCGTGCGGCTTCGATCACCGATTCAAGGCCCTGAACAATGCCAAGATTCCCGGCAAACAGGACAACAAAATCATCCGCCCAATCAAACTCGTCCCGTACCGCCTTTCGCTGAGCGTCGTTGGTCGCAAGGAACAGGTCCTGATCGATCCAATGCGGCAGTATCGAAATATCGTCTGCAGCCACACCGCGCTCAACAAAATAGTCGTGGCCCGCCGCAGTTTGAACAATGGTATGCGATGCCCGCCTGGCGACAAATCTTTCGAGTCGCCGAATGACCTTAATTGCGAGCCCGCCTTCTCTGACCATACCTGAGAGGACCGTGAAGCTGCCCCAGATGTCCTGAACATCGTAAACAAAGGGCGCCCTCTTGATCTTTGAAGCCAGCCACGCCGCAACCCCGATCGTCAATGGCGGATGCCAAACATAGATCACGTCGGCCTTGGGTACAAAAAGGGCCCCGATCGGGGCACTTACCATAAAAGAAAGATAATTCGCGACTCGCAGAATCGGATTCGTGCTGTGGTAAGGAAGTTCGAAGACGCGAAGAACTGGTACGTTCCTTATTTTCTCGCGCTTGAAAAGTCCCATCCGATAGCCATCGGCCAGCTTGCCGCCGGGGTAATGCGGAAAACCGGTCAGAACAGACACTTCGTGTCCTTGATCGGCAAGCGCCTCAGCAAGCTCGTGAGGTTTCGGGACTGCCTCGGGGAAATAGTATTGCGAAAGGATCAGTACCCGCATCGCGCAGAATGGAGATCAAGAAACGGGCAAAGGTTCGAAATTGCTCTGAGTAGAACGATCAGGCTGCCTCTTCCATTCGAGGGCCGATCACATCAAAGACAGGTGCCTTGCGGTCGACCATTTCGCGCGTTATTACCAGGTCTTTTACCTTTTTCTCGGATGGAAGAACGTACATCGATTCGAGCAGGATCTCTTCCATTATCATCATCAGTCCACGGGCACCGACCTTTCGCCTGTGAGCCTGCTGTGCAATGGCCGAGAGGGCCTCTTCGGTAAACTTCAAGCCGATATTGTCGAACTCGAATTTTCGCTGGTATTGCCGCACAAGGGCATTCTTCGGCTCGACGAGGATCTTGATCAAAGCCGCCTCATCCAGTTCCGTTAGAGTTCCAATAACAGGAAGCCTACCTACAAATTCAGGGATCAAGCCGTAGTGGATCAGATCTTCCGGCTCCAGTTTGGCAAGCGCCTCATTCTGACGCTCGCGGCTCGATTTGACCTCGGCCTGAAAACCGAGCGATTTGTTCCGGAACCGCTTTTCAACCACCTTCTCAAGCCCTATGAACGCGCCGCCGCAGATAAAAAGGATATTCGTCGTATCAAGTTGGATAAAGTCCTGCTGCGGATGTTTGCGGCCGCCGCCGGTTGGGATATTTGCGACCGTGCCTTCAAGGATCTTCAGCAGTGCCTGCTGCACGCCTTCACCCGAGACGTCGCGCGTGATCGACGGATTATCGTCCTTGCGGCAGATCTTGTCGATCTCGTCGATGTAGATTATTCCCTGCTGGGCCTTCTCAACATCGTTCCCGGCCGATTGCAGTAAGCGAAGGAGAATATTCTCGACATCCTCACCGACATAACCAGCCTCGGTAAGGCTCGTGGCATCGACGATGCAGAACGGAACACTGAGGATGCGAGCAAGCGTTTGAGCGAGCAATGTCTTGCCCGTGCCCGTTGGCCCGATCAATAGGATGTTCGACTTCTGGAGTTCCACATCGCTCCGGCGTTTTGCCATCTCGAGCCGCTTATAATGCTGGTAAACCGCAACAGACAGACGCTTTTTTGATTCATCCTGGCCGATCACGTACTCGTCCAGAAAAGCTTTCAGTTCCTGCGGCTTCGGAATGAATGTGCGGGCTGTTGACGTTTGGGTCTGCTCATCGTCGTTGATGATCTCATTGCAGATGTCGATACACTCATTGCAAACATAGACGCCCGGGCCCGCGATTAGCTTGCGAACGTCGTTTTGCGACTTGCCGCAAAAGGAACAGCAGAGTAATTCTTCTGGTCGCCTGAAATTTGCCATAACCCAATTAGAAAGCGAACATTCCTGCCCGAATGAGTGCGAAGGACGAACGATCTCCCAGCGCGAGCGCTGCCCGGACAAGAGTGTCCGTACTCCGTCCTTTATTTCTCCCTGTGTTCTATCACCTCATCGATCAACCCGTATTCCTTGGCCTGGATCGGGTTAAGGATCCGATCGCGCTCCACATCCTTTTCAACCTGATCGAACGATTGGCCCGTATGTTCCGAAATGATCCGCGAGGTCATCTCGCGCATACGCAAGATCTCTTCCGCCATGATCCGCACATCGGTTGCCTGGCCGCTTGCCCCGCCCGAAGGCTGGTGTATCAGGATCCGAGAATGCGGGAGCGCAAAGCGTTTGCCCTTTGTTCCTGCGGTCAGCAGCAATGCTCCCATCGAAGCGCACTGGCCAACACAGATCGTCGTCACATCATTTTTGATGAACTGCATCGTGTCATAGATGGCCATGCCTGCAGTGATCGAGCCTCCGGGCGAATTGATGTACAGGTTGATATCGCGTTCCGGGTCTTCGGCCTCGAGGAACAAAAGCTGCGCCACGATCAGGTTGGCGATCGTGTCATCGATCGGCGTGCCGATAAAGATGATGCTGTCCTTGAGAAGCCTCGAATAAATATCGAACGCCCTTTCGCCGCGCGAAGTTTGTTCGACAACCATTGGTACTAGTGCCATATGCGTTCTCTCAAAATTGTCAACGGTTCAGGTAAAGGATGAATCGGGCGGTTATAATTCGTTGAATGTAAGGCGGTTGCCCCGAACAGGCCTTCGATTTTACACAATTTCCGGACAAATGCAAGCGTCTTCGCCTCAAACCAACTCGGTCTGTCTCCCGATCAAAAATAGCCCGCCGGATCTAAGCCTTTGGCTTCGCCGATCTTTTCTTCGGCTCGGCCGTTTCTTTCGCCTTCGCTTTCGCCTTGACAGCCTTCTTCGGCTTTTCGGGATCCTCCTTGCCTTTGGTCACCTCGGCGGCGGCAGGATCGGTCCATTCGCCATCGACGATCTTTGCCTTCGCGACGACCGCCTCGATCGACTTGCGCGTTCGCAGGTTGTTACGGATCGTATCCGCGCCGCCTTGAGCGTCCAGCGACTTTCGAAATTCTTCCGGCGTCACCCGATAGTGCGCCGAGATCTTTGCGATCTCTTCCTCTATCTCCGATTCACTTACCTCGACCTTCGCCGCCTCGGCCACCTTCTCTAGAAGGAGTGCGCCGCGAACATCCCGCTCGGCCTGCGACCTCATCTGCTCGAATGCCATCTGGATAAAATCACTCTGGACGCGGTTCAGATCAACGCCTCTTCGACTAAGGTCCTCGGCAAAATTGTTTAGAAGATTGCGTGCCTGGTTCTCGATCAACGATGCCGGCACCTCGAATTCATTTTGTTCGATGAGCTTTGCGATCGCGTCGTTCCGCACTCGGGCGTCAGCATCGGCCGAAGCATATACTTCAACGTCTTTCCGAAGTTTGCTGCGAAGGTCCGCCAGAGACGAGTAGTCTTCGTCGAGGCTCTTGGCCCATTCGTCGTTCATTTCCGGCAATTCCGTCCGCCCGACCGACTTGATCTTTGCCTTATACCGAACGGTCCGGCCCGCCAACGCCGACGAGGTAAATTCCGCCGGGTAAGCAACGGAGAACTCCTTTTCGTCGTCCGGTCTCACACCGGCGAGATTCTCGGTGAACGATGGCTCGATATCGCCGCCGCCAAGCTCGACCTCGAGGTCATCGGCGGTTATCGGCTCGCCTTCCGGATCATCTTCGAATGTTCCCACGAGGTCTGCGACCACCACGTCGCCGACCTGCGACGCTCGGTCCTCTACCGGGATCAATGCCGCCTGTTCCTTAAGCCGTTCCTGGATCAGCGAATCGATGTCGGCTTCAGGCACCGGGCGGACCGTCCGCGTTACCTCAAGCCCCTCATACTTCGGCACCGGTATGTCCGGCATTACTTCTACGTGGACGTGAAGCCCGACGGGTTCCGATCCGTTCACCTTTACCGATTCGACATTCTCGATGTGAAGATGCGGTTCGGTCAACGGCGACAGGTTGTGCTCTTGGATCGCCTCGGTGACCCGAGTCGGAAGCAGCTGCTGGAGAACGTCGTTCTTGATCTCGTCCTTGTAACGGATCCGCACTACATCCAACGGCACATAGCCCTTGCGAAAACCGGGAACCGTTGCGCCGCGAGCGTACTTTTGGCTGACCTTAGCATAAGCCTCTTTGAGTGCCTCAGGCTCGACCTGGAGTTTTATCTCTTTCTTAGTTGGCGAAACCTCGATCAATTCACTTTTCATCGCAAAATCAAACAAACCTGATCAGGGGAAAGAATATCCAATGCCGGATTGATTGTCGAATAACTGAAATGCGGAAACCCGCCCGGACCGGCGGGTCTCCTTGCTCAAAGTTGGTGCCGAGGGCGAGACTCGAACTCGCACGTCTTTCAACGCTAGATCCTAAGTCTAGTGCGTCTGCCAATTTCGCCACCTCGGCTCGAAGGCTCAAGCGTAAGACTTTAATCGGTCGGCAGTGCAAAAGCAACCGGCGCCAGCGCATGATCTTGTTTCGCGGAAAACGAGAGCCTATTTTGTAAGATACTTTTGCTTGTATTCGTCCCAGGAGCTGTCAAAATCGCGCGTTTCTAGGTAGTCCGTTTTTCCCGGGCCGACGAACTTGTCTTCCGCCTTTCGGAACAGCTTGTAGCCGCTGTAACCGATCGCTGCTATTACGCCGAACACGAGCGCGTACCATAGAAGTGAAGTGACCAGTCCGAACAGCCAGAAAAAAAGCATCACGCCAAAAATGAGGCCGAGGATCGCAATTACCAACTTTATGAAATTCATTACCCGTAAACCTCCGTAATTTCTATTCTATACGGAATCCGAAGCCGATTGTTCGTGCAAATTTCCCGGCTGTCGTATAATTCGATTGCAGAACCGGTCTTGAGGTCGAATAACTCTGAATTCAACTAGTACTGAGATCAAAAAACTTGCCGAAGATATTGGTGCCGAAGTCTTTGGCCCGGTCGGCGGCACGGCCAACGACGTCACGCATGATTCGCGCCAGGCGCGCGCCGGAACGCTCTTTGTTGCGATCCGCGGAGCTACCGTTGACGGACATCGTTTTGTTGACGACGTGATGCGGCGCGGCGCGGCGGGTGTTATCTCCGAGTCCGGTCCGCCCGAAGGCTTTGATGGCGTTTGGCTAAAGGTCGGCAATGCGCGCGGGGCCCTCGCGGCAGCGGCCGAGGTGATCTATCGTCATCCTTCGCACGCACTTGACCTGGTCGGCATAACCGGCACGAACGGCAAAACGACCACGACATATCTTTGCAGATCTCTCGCAGAAGCTGCCGGAAAAAAGGCTGCGATGCTGACCACCGTCGAATATTGCATCGGAGACCAATGTGAACCTGCGATCCGAACGACGCCGGAAGCCTCGGACACCAATCGCTTTTTGCGGCGTGCCGTTGATGAAGGCTGTTCTATTGCTGCGATGGAGGCTTCGTCCCAGGCCATCGACCTTCACCGCTGCGACGGGCTTCGATTCAAAGTCGCCGTCTTCACCAATCTGACCCGCGATCATCTCGACTACCACGTGACGATGGAGAATTACTTCGACGCAAAGAAGAAGTTGTTCGACGGACGTTTGGGCGAGGCTCCCGGATCGAGCGTGATAAACGTAGATGACGAATGGGGCCGAAGGCTGGATGCTGAATTAAAAAGTGCCGGTCATCGGACGGTCACATTCTCTCAGCGTGACGGCGGTCGGGCCGACCTAACTGCGGAACACGTGGCTGTTTCGCTCATGACGGGAACGTCTTTTGTCTTAAAGGCCGTTGGGAGCGAATTGAAAATCAACTCCCCGCTTGTTGGCAAGCCGCACGTTTACAATATGCTTGCGGCGTCGGCCGTCGCTTTGGAGCTTGGCCTGGGTCTGGACCGCATAGCCGAGGGTCTCGAACGGTGTATCGGCGCTCCGGGCCGGTTCGAGCGGGTGCCGCACGATGGCGATTTCGCGGTGGTGGTCGATTATGCCCACTCGGACGATGCCCTGCTCAATACGCTCAGGACGGCCCGAGACCTGACGAGCGGCCGGATCATCACGGTGTTCGGGGCCGGAGGCGACCGTGACCGCTCAAAGCGTGTCCCAATGGGAAAGGTCGCGGGCGAATTTAGTGATATTGCGATAATTACTTCCGACAACCCGCGGACCGAAGACCCGATAGCGATCATCGAAGAGATCGAACGCGGCGTGAAGGAGACCGGAGGCGAATATATGTCAATTCCGGACCGGCGCGATGCCATTTTCGAGGCGATCAAGAGAGCGGATCCGGGCGACGTCGTCCTGATAGCGGGCAAGGGCCACGAGAACTATCAGATCATAGGAGATGATAAGTTCGATTTTGACGATAGAAAGGTTGCAACGGAAGCGATCATGGCCGTAAAGAACGATTGAACCCTCACATCATTCGTCCCCGCCGTACTGGGCCATCAGGCCCTTGATCACGTCTAACTGGGCCGCCGACGGCTCAATGAATCTCAACGCAAAGCCGATCTCCGGGGCCATGTTCCGAACCTCGCCCAGGACTTGTACCTTCATCCCGTCGCCCAGCGGCAAGAGAACGCTAAGTGTCTCACCGGGCTCAACGTCACCAGAAGCGAGCACGAAACAACCTGTTTCGCTCAGGTCGCTGACCGTTCCGCTGCGGCGGCCCTCAGGGCCATCCCACTCTACGGCAATCGATACATTCCGGCGTTTATGCGATCGGCGGTCCTCGCCGCTTCGCCTATCAAGGTTGGTCATCGCTCTCCTCATCGGGACGCGCATTGCCCTCTCTATTATTTAAGTAGTAATAAACCGGTAATCCCAGAACTATCAGCCCAATGCCGATGAAGGACTGCTTTGGCGACGTGATCAGCGTGTTAACGAGCAGCCATCCCGCGACCAGAAGGAACACAAGAGGTACAACAGGATAGCCCCATGCCCTGTATGGCCGCTCGGCGTTCGGATATTTCCGGCGAAAGACAAAGATGGAAGATGTGACCAGAGCGTAAAAGATCCAGGAGCCAAATATCACGTAGTCCGTCAACGTATCGAACGAGCCCGACAAGGCGAGTAACGCGGCGACCACGCCCTGGAAAATAAGGGATCTTATGGGTACGCCCGTGATAGAAAGTACCCCGAGCTTCTTTATCATCAAACCGTCCGCCGCCATCGCGTATGGAACGCGCGAACCCGAAAGGATGGACGTGTGCAGCGTACCGAGCGAGGAAAGCATTAACCCGACCGTGAAAAATGCGACCGCAACACCTCCGCCGAAGCTTCCAACCCCACCAAAGAAGCCGCTCACGAGAGCCTTCCCCACTGATGAACTTGCCGGGAGCGAAGCAATTGTTGTCGGATCTAACACGTAGAAATAGCCAATGTGAACAACAACGTAGAGGATGACGATCAGCACAGTGCTTCCAATTATCGCCAACGGTATGTTGCGGTTCGGGTCCTTTACCTCACCGGCGACAAACGTCAGGTTACTCCACCCATCGTAGCCCCACAAAGCACCCAGCATTGCCGCGCCGAAACCGGCCGCAAAGCTATACGTCGCCGATCCATAGCGTGCCGATTCGGCAACGCCCTCGCACGCGCCGCCGTCATTGATCATTGAGAAGTGCGCGAAGTCACCCGTTGCCCAAACGAAGGCACCCAGGCCTACAAAAAGGACCAAAATGATCTTCACACCGGTCAGGACGGTCGCGATCTGACCACTAAGCACGACCGTTGCCATGTTGAGCGTTGTGAAAATGACGATCATCATCAACGCTACAAGCTGGATCATCGAGACATCGATGAACGACGTCTTGAGGACGACCGCCTCGCCAAGCTTGTTGCCGCCAATAAAGTCGTTCAACCCGATCGCAAATGCCATTCCGGCCGCCGCCTGCGAACCCGGTTTGGCGATGAACATTTGCATCCAGCCAAAGAGGAAGCTTGAGAGCCGCCCATAGGCGTCGCGAAGAAAGACATATTCGCCACCCGCCTTTGGTTTCATCGCGGTAAGCTCGGCATAGGTGAGAGCACCCGCCAGAGACAGAAGGCCTGCCACTACCCATGCGGCCAGAACCCACCCCGGCGTTCCCACATTGCACGTCATCACACGCGCCTTAAGAAAAACCCCCGTACCGATGACGTTCCCAATGATCACCGAAACCGCGGCGATAAGCCCGAGGCCCCGCAGCATTTGGTAATTTCCACTCGCCCTTGAATCCATAGATCACCCACGAAAATGGCGGTCAAACCGATTGATTCCGAACATCTTACGCGAAATCCCCACTGATGGGAAATTGCTCACGGCCTGATCGCTGGATGATGATACCCACGCTCATCAACGAGTCAACATTTCCGCCGACCAGTTTCTCCAATCCCGCGAACCGAGCATGAAGCGCCGATGCTAGAAGCTGGGGCGCTTCTCCTTGGCTTCAATCTTGAGCAATTCTCCCGGGAACTGTTTGACCCGCTCGGTGTCAAAGTAGCCATCCGGACGGATGGAGGCACATATGACGAAGCCCGCGATAAACGTAACTCCGCTGATCGATGTACTACTGGTACTGCTGATCATCTTCATGCTCATCTCACCGGCCAACCCAAGTTCTTTCAAAGCGAAGTTACCCCAAAAGCCGAACCCGGAAGCGCGGCCGCCGACACAAAACCCTGATACGTAGGTCGTCACGATCGACACAAACTCAGGCCTGTCGCTAAATTTGGATCCGGGACTCGGGTCGGTCGATGATCCGAAAAAACTGACCGAACGTCTGAAGCAAACCTTTGCGAAGCGGGTTGAGAACTACGCCATCTCGGGCGAAACCGAAATTCCTCGCAGTGTTTTTATCCGGGCCCCGCGCGAACTCGATTATGGCAGCGTGGTAAAAGTGATCGACGCGATAAAGATCGCCGGCGCCGAACCGATCGCGTTAGAGATCGACGGTCTTCAATGACGCCGGCCCACGCGGACTGGAATAGGCGGCATCCAACGAACGGTAGAATAGCATCTGATCCTGTGGTAAAATCGTGAATGCGAGGCAACCCACCCCGCCTATTGAGATTGCTCTCCCGTTCGGCGTCGCGTCGATGGCCAACTATTACGAAACGTTAAAGGTTTCAACTAACGCGTCCTCCACCGAGATAAGGTCGGCATACCGGCGCTTGGCGCGCAAACTACACCCCGACAAGAATAACGGTTCGGAAGAAACGGCAAGGGCGTTTGCCCTGATCGCCGAGGCCTATGAGGTGCTGCGTAGTCCGTCGGAAAGGGCGCGATATGACAAGAAGCTCCTCCAGGCCCGGATGACGAACGGCACGAATAGCGACTCGGTATTTGCGTCATCAAACTCGCACGCGAAGCGTTGGCGGCAGTTGGTTTACGAACATCGTTACAACGAGATCATCAATCGGATGATCGCTGAAGAACGCCGAGAGGCGATGGCCTTGCAAAAGGTCATCTTCCCGACGGTGGCGTTGTTCGTGTCGGCACTGGTCGTCGGTATCCTCAAACCACAGGTCTTTGCCAATTCGGCGATCATTGGAAAAATAATTGTTGTCACGTTGTTTATCGCTGGCGTTATCCATTTGATACGCAGGATACGCGAGGCCTTTGATCGATATACGTATAATCTGAACGAACTCCACGATTCAATACTCGATGGTGCCGAAGCTGTCGCGAAGCCGTATTCGCGGCTTACTGCGTCGGCGTTCCTGCTTGCCGGGTTTGCTCTTTGCCTCGGCGCCGGGGTATTGATCGGCAGCCAGATACATTTTGTTCCCGTGTCAATGACGTCGATGTTCTCTACGCACCTGGGTGCCGAATTCGTTTTCTACCCTCCGATCTTTGTGCTGTTCGTTGACGTGATCCATACCGTTGCCCTCAGGGTCGACTGAATTGTAGCCTTCAAGTGACCCGCACGTAGTAAGGCGGTCACTATAGGTGTTGATACCGCAAACGCCCTTACTCCGTGCGGCTTCTGCATAGGATTGTATTCCGACCTTGACATGACCAGCCGCGTTTTCTATATTATTCAATTCGTCTAAGAGCGAAGATCGAATATTTTTCCTGGAATTTAAATGGCAAACCATAAATCGGCAGAAAAGAGAGTAAGACAGACAGAAAAGCGGAATGCTATCAATCGGAGCAACCGAAGCCAGCTTCGTACAAAGATCAAGTCTCTGCGGGCCGCTATTTCACACGGCGACAAGGCTCTGAGCCAGGAGTCGCTTGGGTCAACCGTTTCATTGATCGATAAAGCTGTGAACAAAGGCCTCATCCACAAGAACACGGCTGCCCGGTACAAATCCAGGTTGACAAAGCACGTCGCGGGCGTTTCATAGGACCAGAGTCTGTAGGCTTTTCGGAATTAGCGGCGCAGGGCCATTGGCGGCACTGCGCCGCTTCTGTCATTTCTGCTACACTGCAGCGGGCCGCGTGCCGCGCGTAAATTGGGATCACCACGGAATTACAAGTACTACGACCTGATGATGGCTGCATTTGTCGCCGTCCTTCTGTGTTCGAACCTGATCGGCGTACATAAGGTCTCATCGATCGACCTTCCCTTCTACGGTGAATACGTATACGGCGCCGGTGTCCTTTTCTTCCCGATCAGCTACCTGTTCGGCGACATTCTTACTGAGGTTTATGGGTATAAACGATCGCGAAAGGTGATCTGGGCGGGCTTCGGTGCCTTGATATTTGCGTCGTTGATGGCATACGTCGTCACGAGCCTTCACCCGGCGTCAACAATGTCCGCCGACCGGCAAGCTGCCGTGAACCTGATCTTTGGCCAAACGCCGCGGATCGTAACCGCTTCCCTGATCGCCTTCTGGACCGGCGAGTTCGTCAATTCATTTGTTCTCGCAAAAATGAAGGTCCTCACGACCGGTAAATTTCTCTGGACGAGAACGATCGGTTCTACCATTGTCGGCGAGATCGCGGATTCCGCGATCTTCTATCCGATCGCCTTTTTCGGTATCTGGTCAAATGAACAATTGATCAGCGTGATGATCGGGAACTACTTCATCAAGGTGCTTTGGGAAGCCGTCGCCACACCTTTTACCTACCTTATCGTCAATTGGCTAAAGCGTGCGGAACGCGAAGACTACTTTGATAGGAATACCGATTTCAATCCGTTCAGCCTTGAGACCTAACAGCTTTTTGCGGCGAGTTGTTATACTATCGCCGCCCAATGAAACTTTCTCCGTCCACACCGATCCTAGAGCTTGGAGAGCAGAAGGTAGCCGGACTTTCGCCTTATATGGCGCGAAAGTTGGCGGCTGCAGTTGCGAATTCTGCGGCTAAGAGTGACATTGGCGACGCAACCGTTGAGGACCTTTTGAACTACTTCCCTACGCGATACGAGGACAGGTCCAATTTTATCCAGATCGATCAGCTTTATGACGGGCTCGAAGCCGCGGTCGAGATCTACACGCGCGTTTCGGGGGGATTCCGCGTAGGCAAAAATCGCAATCCAAAGGCCCCGCCGCTGTATATTTACGAGGTCAGCGGCAGCGACCGCGAGCGAACGCGAAAGCCGGTGGTCGTGTTTTGGTTCATTTCTGGGAGGTCGGCACCCGCGATAATTCAGTACTACAATGAACGGTTTGCGCGCGGCTCGCGTTTTGTAGCATTCGGGCGTTGGGAATGGGATGGCAGGCGAAACACGTTTGCATTGAAACTCGCCAAACCGGACGAACTGGAGATGCTACCGGCCGTCGATTCCGAAATGCTCGACTTTGAGCCGATCGAACCTTCCGAAGAAGAGAATGAAGACCTTTTGGAGGATGCCGGAAGCCCTGAGTTCGCGAACATACACACGGGCCGATCAGTACCTGTTTATCGAAAGCTCGGTCAATTCAAAACAAAGCGCCTCCGCGAGATCATCTTCGCCGTATTGGAAAAGATGGATCCTGATTCTATACCCGATCCGCTTCCGGCGGAAACCATCCGACGTCATAAACTTATGCCTCGCGCCCAGGCGGTGAAAGACATCCATTTTCCGCCATCAGATGTAGCGATCTTTGATTACGATCGATTTACGAGCCCGGCCCAGCGGCGATTGATATTCGACGAGTTTTTCTGGCTCTCGCTTGCCCTTCAACTTCAGCGTGGCACGCGGAAAAAGGAGAAAAAAGGTGCGGTTATCGAACTCGCCGGCAACTTTCTCGACCGCGCGGCAAATATCCTGCCATTTGGGCTGACCCAAGCCCAAAAACGCGTTGTACGCCAGATCCTCGACGACCTCACTTCCGATGAACCGATGAACCGCCTGCTTCAGGGTGACGTCGGAAGCGGAAAGACCATCGTCGCATTCCTTGCCATGTTCGCGGCGATGGAGAACGGATATCAAACGGCTTTGATGGCCCCGACCGAAATACTCGCTGACCAGCATGCACGCAGTGCACGCCAGATATTCGAAGGAACCGGGTATAACGTCGCGCTTCTTACGGGCAGCCTGAAGGCGGCGGAAAAGCGCTCGGTTCTTGCCGAGATCGCATCTGGCAAAGCTCAGGTCGTTGTCGGCACTCACGCGATCATTCAGGAGGGCGTCAGTTTCGAGAACCTTGCGCTGGCCGTCATTGACGAACAGCATCGCTTCGGCGTGCTGCAACGTTCAATGCTCCGCTCGATGGGCCTCAACCCCGATATTCTTGTGATGACCGCAACGCCGATCCCGCGCTCGCTCGCGATGACGGTTTACGGCGATCTCGATGTATCGGTCATTGATGAAATGCCGCCCGGACGAACGCCCGTAAAGACCGTCGTTGTCGGCGAGGACCAACGGCAAGGAGTTTATAAAGGCATTGAGCGCGAGATCGCACTCGGGCGACAGGCGTATGTCGTTTATCCGCTGATCGAGGAATCCGAAAAGATCGACCTGAAAGCGGCGAAAAAGATGTTCGAGGAGTTGCGTGACAAGGTATTTCCTCATCGACGTGTCGGCCTCCTCCACGGCAAGATAAAGAGCGCCGAAAAGGACGCGACAATGCAGCGTTTTCTCTCCGGTGATCTTGATATCCTGGTTTCGACGACCGTGATCGAGGTCGGCGTGGATGTGCCGAACGCCTCGCTGATGGTGATCGAGCACGCAGAACGCTTTGGCCTGTCTCAACTGCATCAACTGCGCGGCCGCGTCGGCCGTGGTGCCGACCAAAGCTTCTGCGTCCTGCTCACAGGCGACAAGAAAACTTCGGTCGCAAAGGAACGCCTCGGGATAATGGAGGAGACGAACGACGGATTCCGCATTGCCGAAAAGGACCTCGAAATACGCGGTCAGGGCGAATTGTTCGGCACGCGGCAGTCGGGTGTGCAGCAGTTCAAGATCGCGAACATTATCCGCGACATCGCCGTACTCGAAGAAGCTCGAAAAGAGGCGGAATACTTCCTGACCGACAAACGACTGACGAAGGAAACGTCTCGGTTGATCGAACTGGTACAGTCCGACACTCGGTACACGCTCGCCGGGATCGGATAGAAAGGCATTCGGAATGCTCTACTCGTTAGATACCTCAAGTTGTCCTGGTTATCGTCGCCTGCGATAATCGTGATCTGATTGAGGCCCGTTCGTTATGCGTGTGATCGCCGGACAATATCGCGGCAGAACCCTGAAAAGTCCGGCGGACACCAAAACACGGCCGACGTCCGATCGACTTCGCGAAACGCTTTTTAACGTGCTGACGCCAAGGA
>WBZY01000245.1_pt3 | contig 23285 bp, 23 predicted proteins | sample 5204191 | NCBI WGS metagenome assembly WBZY01 (sample SAMN12344363, study PRJNA552823) | activated sludge metagenome | biome: Activated sludge suspended growth; feature: Anammox Sidestream; material: Wastewater; isolation source: activated sludge from anammox sidestream of wastewater treatment...
GCCAATCGTTGCCGATGACCCCTTGAGGGTGTGGGCGGCCCTGAAGATCTGCTGGACGAGGTCCGGCTCGGGCTCGCCTTCAAGCTGCACCAGCGCGTTGTCGAGCAGTTCGAGTTGCTCGGCAGCTTCCTCGCTGAACAGCTTCAGATCGTCGGCATCCAGATCGAATTGCAGTGGCTGCCCCTTGGCCATTGCCATGGACCCCCTGAGTTGGTTGTTTGAGTCTCGCCTGTTGGTGGTGCCTGAGGTGGACTAGGCTGCGGCTGCCTCGGCGCCGTCCTGGTCGAAGGCAGCCAGGCTGCTATCGGAAGGGAGGACGCCGTTCAGGTCCATAAGGGAAACCAGCCTGTCCTCAAGCTTGGCGATGGCCCGCAGGTAGGTGTTCTCGGAGACGTTGACCACCGAGCCGGGCACTTCCACCTGTTCCGATGGGATACGCAGGACTTCCGACACGGCGTCGACGATGAGCCCCACCATGCCGGTCGCGCTGCTCACCACCACAATGCGGGTCTCGGGGGTGTAGTCCGAGATATCGACATTGCAGCGCTTGCGCAGGTCAATCACCGGCACCACGCGCCCGCGGAGATTGGTGATGCCTTCGACCCAGAAATCCGTGCCCGGGATGGCCGTAATGGCCTGCATGCGGACGATCTCCTGCACGGCCTGGATATCCAGGGCGTAGTACTCCTTGCCCAGGCGGAAGATCACCACGTGCTCCTCATTTCGTGAGTGCGTTTCCGTGGTGGTTCCGGGTTCGGCGATCTTGGCGGCCATTGCAGGCCCTCCTCTCGAGTGTCTATCCCGGGACACGGTGCGCCACCGGGTATTCGCCTAGCCTACGTTCGCTCTGGCCATTGCCGTTATCGGGCGCTCCCCCAGATGAGCCTTCGCAGACCCCTTATGCGGGCGTCGAACCGGTGGCAATGTAGGGACCGGCAAAGAACGGACCTAGGGAAGGCTCCCATACCGCGCCGATGATCCCGGTGTAAGAGTGGTGGAAGCACTGGAGGTCGAACGTGGCGGCGGACAAGGCTGTCCTCAGTCAGCGCGAAATCGATGCTCTCCTCAACGCCGAGCTGGGCGCCGCCGAGCCCGAACAGCACGCCGCGGCCGCCGCTGAAGGCCCACGGCGCGAGGCGCCCGCGAGCCGGCGAATCAAGCCCTATGACTTCCGCCACCCGGAGAAGCTTTCGAAAGAGCAGATCCGCGGCCTGCAAATCATCCAGCAGGGTGTGGCCGGGTCCCTGGCCGCATCCTTCTCGGGCAGGCTGCGCGCACCTGTTGAGGCACGCCTCAGCGCTCTAGAACGGGGTATCTATGAGGAATACGTGGCCCAGGTGGGCACGTCTTCCATTGTCGTCATCATCGATATGTCTCCGCTCCAGGGGTACGCCGTGGCGGCATTCGGCGTTGATGTTGCCTTTGGGATCATCGACCGGCTGCTCGGTGGCCGGGGCAAGCGCAATGCGAAGGCCCTCAACCGCGAGCTTACCGACATCGAGCTCGCCCTGGTCCGCCACATCGGCATGGATGTCGCCCGCTCGCTCATCGACCCCTGGCAGCGGGTGACGGAGCTGACGCCGGACGTTACCGAGCTGGCCCTGGGAACGCAGGTGCTCCACGTGGTACCACCTTCTGAATTCGTCATCACTGCCTGGTACGAAGTGCGCTTCGCCGAGCAGACCGGCGGCATCTCGCTCTGCTTCCCCCTCACCATCCTCGAGCAGATCCTGCCGCGCCTCAGCGGCCAGAGCATCTTCGAAAACCGGCCCACACGCGGCCCCAACAAAGACACCCGGGTGCAGGAGGGCCACCTGCGGCCCATGGAGGTCGGCATCCGCGCATTCCTGGGCAGCGCACGCGTGCCCGCTTCCGACCTCGCCAGCCTGCAGCCCGGGGATGTAATTGTCCTGGACCAGGAGGCTGAAGACGCCCTTCGCGTGATGGTCGGCAACTGCGAGCGCTTCGCCGGCTTCCCGGGAACCAGTGGCAGGCGCATGGCTCTTCAGTTGACCGGTGTGGTTGACGATGATGGTTGGGTGAAGCCCTTTGAGGAGTCAGCGTCATGAGCAAGGTTGTGCCCATCCGCGCTGTCCTCATGGCCGCCGAGATCAAGGAAGGCGGTACCGGTTTCCACCGGCTCGTCTTCAAGGTTGATGGTGGCCGTACGGGCATGTTCAGCACCACCGTCCTCATTTCGCAGGACGCGTGCCGCAAGCTCACCGCGCAGATGCAGCGGGCCCGCGTCCAGCGAATGGACCGTGCCTCGCTGCTCAAGACGTGGGCACGCTGGGAGATCGCCCAGCGGATGGACGAGACCGGCCTGATGCCCGATACCGTCACCATCACGGCGAGCGATCTCGATGACTATGGCGCCTATGCGATGGACCTCGCCAGGTCACTCGCAGTGGGGTAGCGCGTTCGGGGAATCTGCCGGCTCCGCACGGCCGGGCTGATTCTGGAGACACGACAGGGAGCGGACGGCCGCGCCCGGTTCATCCTGGGGAGCTGACAATAATGATTGGCAAAGTGACAGTGGCCGAGGCGGCAAGGGCTGCTTCGGAAGCCCCGGAAAAGGCTCGCGTCGAGCTTATCTCACCGTTCATGGACGCCTCCGCGCGGGTGCTTGCCAAGGCGTGCTCGGAAATCGTCTCTCGCGGGCAGCTGCACCGCGTACGTTCGCCCCAGACCTCAAGCGATGTGAGCGCGCTGATCGCCATCACCGGTCACGTGGCGGGTCTGGTCATCTATTCCATGCCCTTCCCGGTTGCCTGCGGCCTGGCCTCGAAAATGATCGGCGAACCGGTCCCCGAGATGGACCCCCTGGCCCAGAGCGCTATCGGTGAGCTGGCGAACATGATCACCGGGCAGGCCGGCATTGCCCTTGAACAGAACGGGTTCCCCAACGACATGTCCCCGCCCGTGCTCCTCATCGGCAACGGCAGCACCATCGCCACCCTCAACCTCACCCGGCTCGTGGTGCCGCTGGTCACCAGCTTTGGCGACTTCAACATCGACATCGCCATCAAAGAGGTCTGAGGCCGGGCAAGGCGCGACCCCCGGCGGCGCGCGCGGCGTGACCGAACCTTCGCGCGAGCCGTACAATGAATCTCCGCGCGGAGGGGTCGCATAGTGGCCGAGTGCGGGCGCCTGCTAAGCGCTTACTGGCGGTAACGTCAGTCGAGGGTTCGAATCCCTCCCCCTCCGCCACCCCCGGAACGCGCATCCATGACTACCCGGTACTACCTCTGGACTGCCGGCTGCCAGATGAACAAAGCCGATAGCGAAAAGCTCGCCGCCGGCTTTGGCCGCCTTGGCCTGCGCGCTGTGGACCGCATGGAGCGGGCCGATGTCGTCGTGCTCAACACCTGCAGCGTGCGCCAGCACGCCGAGGACCGCGCCTATTCGAAGCTCGGGCGCGTGCGCCAGCTCAAGCAGGAAAAGCCCGCCCTCAAGGTGGTGCTCATGGGCTGCATGGTGGGGCTGAAGAGCGACGACCTGCGCAAGCGGTTCCCGCAGGTGGACGTCTTTGCCCGCCCTCAGCAGTTCGAGCCCATCCTCGAACTTGTGCAGGGCCCGCACGAAGACCTTGGCGGCGAATTCTGGCCCACCACTTGCGCAATCCCCGAAGCGCCCACGGCCTTCGTGCCCGTGGTTCACGGCTGCAACAAGTTCTGCACCTACTGCATCGTCCCCTACCGCCGCGGGCGCGAGAAGAGCCACCCGCTGGACGAAATTGTCCGCGAAGTCGCCTACCTCACCGCCCACGGCGTTCGCGAGGTGACCCTTCTCGGCCAGACGGTGGAAGCGTATGGCCACGACCTCCCGGAGCAGCCCGACCTGGGCGACCTGGCGCGTGCGCTCTCCGCGCTCGACCGGCTGCAGCGCATCCGCTTCCTCACGTCGTATCCGCGCGACATGACGCGCCGCATCCTGGAAGCGGTGGCGGGGCTACCAAAGGTGATGGAGTGCTTCTCAATGCCGGTTCAGTCGGGGAGCGATGCGGTGCTCGAATCCATGCGCCGCGGCTACACCCGCGCCGAGTACCTGGCGAAGATCGCCGAGCTCCGCGCGCTGATGCCGCGGGCGGGGATTACCACGGACGTCATTGTGGGCTACCCGGGAGAGAGCGAGGCGGACTTCGAGGCCACCTGCGCCCTGCTTGAAGAGGTGCGCTTCCACAAGGTTCACGTGGCGGCCTATTCCCCGCGGCCCGGGACCATCGCCTGGCGCCGGCTCGCGGACGATGTGCCGGCGCCGGTGAAGGCGGAGCGCCTGCATCGCATCGAGGCCATCGAGGCGCGCATCTCGCAGGAGATACACGACGGCTACATGGGGAGTGTGCAGGAGGTGCTGGTGGAAGGGGTGCGCGCCGAGCAGCCCTTTGGCCGCACTCGCAGCGGCATACTGGTGCACCTCAACGAGCCCGCCCGCATCGGCGCCATGGCTGATGTCCACATCGAGCACGCCGGCCCGTGGGCTCTCCGGGGCGCTGCCCGCGATGCCATCGCCCTCGCGTAGAACGGGCCCGCTCGCGCGGAGACCACTGGATTGCCGGGAACCGGTGTGGGGGTGGTGGAGCTGAGGGGATTCGAACCCCTTACCTCAACACTGCCAGTGTTGCGCTCTCCCGATTGAGCTACAGCCCCGTGTGAACGTCCTGATCGTACCAGCGGACCCGGCCAGCTTCAAACCTACTTCCGCGTGCGCGGATCGAGCGCATCGCGCAGGCCATCGCCCAGGAAGGTGAAGCAGAGCATGAGCACGGCCACCATGATTGCCGGCCAGAGGATCTCGATCGGGTTCGTCTGGATGTGGTCGAGGCCATCGCTGATGAGCGTCCCCAGGCTGGCGGCGGGCGGAGGCACGCCGAGGCCGATGAAGCCGAGCGCGGCTTCGGCGAAGATGGCCAGCGGGATGCCGAATGTAACCGCGACGATGATGGCGCCGAGAGTGTTGGGGAGCATGTGAACAGCCACCACGCGCAGTGGGCTTGCCCCACTCGCCCGGGCGGCGAGCACGTAGTCGGTCTCCTTGATCGAGAGCATCTGGCCGCGGACCAGGCGCGAGACCGTTACCCAGCTCACGAACGAAATTGCCAGGATGGTGACGAGCAGAACGCCCGGGAACCCCGGGATCTGGGGATTCCCCTCGCCGATCACGGGCCATTCACGCCCGAGCAGGATCTGCCGGAAAAGGATGATCGCCAGCAGGTCGGGAAAGGCGTAGGCGAGGTCGGTGAACCACATCAGGAGGGTGTCGCTCCAGCGCCCGCCCAGCGCGGCCAACATGCCGATGGTGATGCCGATGGTGAGGATGACCACCTGGGCAAGGATGCCGATCTTGAGCGAGAAGAGGGTGCCTTCGAGCAGGCGCGACCAGAGGTCCCGCCCGAGGCCGTCGGTGCCGAGCCAGAAGGCCGTACCCGGGGACGTCTCCAGCGCTCCATAGTCCTGGGTGCCGGGCGGATGGTGGGCGACGGCGGGGACGAAACTCGCCAGCAATGAGACGACGGCAATCAGCGCCAGGATGAAAAGGGAGATGATGGCAAGCCTGTTGCGGACCAAGCGCCGGAACGCCTGTTCCCAGAGGCCGCGCTGCTTCGTCTGGAGATCCTCCCGCAGGAAGTCAAACGGCTGGGCGATAGTCGGGTTCGCGGCCAACGGGGTCTCCTAGTACCGGATCCGGGGGTCGGCAACGGCATAGGCGAGGTCGACCACGAGGTTCATGATGGCAATGATCGCCGCGTAGAAGACCATTACACCCATCAGCAGTCCATAGTCGCGGATGAGGACCGCACGGACGAACTCACGGCCGAGGCCGGGAATGATGAAGGCCGTTTCGATGATGAAGGACCCCGTGATGAGCCCGGCGAAGATGGGGCCGAGGACGGTCAGCACTGGGATCATGGCGTTCTTCATGGCGTGGCGAAAGACCACCCTCTGTTCGCGGAGTCCCTTGGCCCTGGCCGTCCGGATGTAGTCCTGCCGGAGCACTTCGAGCATGGAGGCCCTGGTGATGCGCGCCACGTAAGCCATGGGCAGGAATCCCAGGGCCACCGTCGGCAGGACCATTTGACGCCAGTTCGAGAAGTCGAGCCGGAACCATTGCCAGAGGTCGTAGTCGCTGCTGATGACGTTGAACCAGCCGAACTTGACCGCGAAGGCGATTGTCAACAGTGGAGCGAGCACGAAGCTCGGCAATGCCGCGCCGGCCGTGGCGAGGAAGACCCCGAGGTAGTCGAATAACCCGTTCTGATTGAGCGACGAGAACATCCCGAGGGCAAGGCCGAAGAACGTCGCGAACGCGAATGCCGCCAGCCCGAGCTGGATTGAGACCTGCATCCGCTCACCGATGATGTCGCGCACTTCACGGTCGTTGGCGAAGGAGATTCCGAGGTCGAGGCGGGCCAGGTTCTTGATGTAGTTGACGTACTGGACGGGCAGCGAATCGTCGAGGCCGTACTTCGCTTCGAGGTTCTTGCGCGTCGCCTCGCTCAGGGGCTTGTCCGAATCGAAGGGCCCGCCCTGGACTGTGTGCATGAGGAAGAAGGTGACCGTTGCGACCGCGATCAGGAGCGGGACGATCGCGAGCACACGGCGAATGGTGTAGACGAGCATGGTGGATGGTTCCAGGATGTGCTACCGGGGCCCTTCACGTGAAGGGCCCCGGTGCGGGACTGCCGGGGTGACCCGGGAATGTAGCGCCCTGGTGGGTGCTACTTCTTGGTGGTGCTCCAGTTCTCCGGGTTCCAGTCGCCCGAAACGAACGTGTCGCCGGGGCGCTTGCTCTCAACCATGCCCTTGATGTGGGGCTTGATGAGGGTCTTGGCCTGGGTGTGCCAGAGGGGCGCCATGCCTGAGGCCTGCTCAAGAAGAGCCTTCTCGGCGTCGCGGTACTGCTGGCGCCGCTCCTCGTCCTTGGTGTTGAACTTCGCCTTGGCGATCAGGTCGTCGAGAGCCTTGATGCTCGTGTTGGTCTTGTTGATGGAGCCACCGGTTTCCCAGAGGCCGAGGAACCAGTTCTCCGGGTCGGGGTAGTCTTCCTGCCACCCGCCCGTCACCATCTGGTACTCGCCCTTGTTGAAGCGCGACGAGCGTGTCTTCGAGTCGGTGAACTCAAGCTCCAGCTTGATGCCAAGGTGCTTCTGCCATTCCGACTGCAGGAACTGGCCGAGGGCCTTGTTGGTGGCCGAATCAACGAGCAGCATCGTGAGCTTGGGGAAGCCCTTACCGTCGGCGAATCCAGCCTTGGCCAGGTTCTCCTTGGCCTTGGCGACGTTGAACCCGAGCGTGGCGTCGTATTCGCCACCCTTCAGGCCGTTGCGGACCGGGGGAACCCAGTTGGTCGTGGGGGTGTTCCCGTCCTTGAAGACGACCTTGTTCAGGGTCACGCGGTCGGTGGCCTGCGAAAGCGCCAGGCGCACCTCGGGCTTGCCCACAAGGGCATCCTTGAGGTTGAACTCGAGGCCGATCGTGCGGGTGGCGGGGTAGAGGTTGAGCTCCTTGGGGAACTCGGTCTTCAGCTTGTCAAGCTCCGAGGAGTTCGCCACGGTGGCATCGAGCTCGCCGGCGCGGTAGGCGTTGTTCGCCACGGCCGCGTCGTCGATGTAGCGGATGACGATCTTCTCAACCTTGACCTTCGTCTTGCCAGCCCAGTTGGGGTTGGGCACGAGCTCGATGCTCGCCTTCTCCGTGTAGGCCTTGGGCATGAACGGGCCGTTGTAGACGTTCTCCAGGGGGCCAGGCCACTTCGCATCGGGAGTGGCGACCTTCTTCGAAGGCACCGGGAAGGTGGGCCAGAGCGCCAGGAGGATGGGGAAGGTGACCTGCGCGTCGGTCAGCTTGTACTCGATTGTGAGGTCATCGACCGCACGAACGCCAAGCGCCTTCAGCAGTTCGGCCTTCTTTTCCGGGGTTGCCTCGGTGGCGGCGTAGTAGTCATCGCAGCCAACGATGGCGGTGAGGATGTACTGGTAGTGGCCGGCGTTGTCGGGGTTGCAGGTGCGCTGAATGCCGGCAACAAAGTCCTGGGCCACCATTGGGGTGCCGTCCGACCACTTCAGGCCCGACTGCAGCTTGACCGTGTAGGTCTTGCCGTCGCTGGAAACAGTCGGTGCACCGGCGGCCATGCTCGGGATCGGCTTGTTGTCGAGGTCAAGCTCGTAGGCGCCGCGCCACACCATGAAGAAGTGGGCGATGTCCTGGGCGAAGTCCGAGAAATGGGGGTCCCAGGTCTCGAACTGGGTGCCCGCGATGGTGATTGTCCCGCTTGGCTTGGCCACGGTGGGTGAAGCTGCTGCCGTGGGGCTGCCGGCGGCAGTCGTCGCGGCGGGGGTCTTGTCGTCGTCGCCGCCATCGTCGTCGTCGCCACAGGCGATCGCCACCGAGAGGACGGCGAAGATTGCGAAGGTGCTGAGCAGCAACTTCCACTTGGATTTGGTCATCGTGTTGGTTCCCTCCTCTATCGATTAACCGCACGGTAAGGTGCGCGCCAATGGGCTTAATGTCAACAATCCGCTTGTAGAACAGCCAGACTCAGGCCGGGTGGCCCGTCGGGCATGTTGGTACTAAGCACCTCCTGCCTGGGACGTTCCGGCCCAGATCCGGGCAAAGCCTCTGGTGCGAGGTCTGAAGGCCGCTCGACGTGGAACCTGGCGCCGGGCGCCGATGCGGGCCCGGTGCCGGGCAAGAACCAAGGTGGCCGGGCGAGTTCGCCATAACCCCACTGCATGGTCTCCCTGCCTTCAGGTACGTCCCACGGGGCCGGATCAGATCTGTTTTCCGCCCGTCATCCGCCGGGAGGTGGGACGCCCAGCTAGCAGCGGCCGGAATATACACATAGACCGCGCCTATGCCAACAGTCGACCCCGGCCAGAGCGGCGAATATTCTTCAAGAAGGCGCCCGGAAGGTGACCTCACTTACACAGGGGCTCGGATGGCAAAGATCCTCGCAATCGTCGGCGTCCAGGGGCGCGACCAGAAGGGCGTTGTCGCCCGCATCAGCACATACCTGGCAGAGCGCGACATAAATATCGAAGACATCGAACAGCGCGTGGTCCGCGGGCACTTCCTCATGGACATGCTCATCGACATCACCGATGCCGCAGTGTCGCTGGACGAGCTGGTCACAGACCTGCTGGCGATCGGCGAAGAGATCGAGATGGAGATACGCGTCAATCTCCGCAGCGAGCGCGGCCGCAAGCGCGTGGGGGTGCTGGTGAGCAAGGAGGCTCATTGCCTGGAGCAGCTGGTCGCCGACCAGAGGGCGGGGGAGCTTAACGGCGACCTTGCCATTGTCCTGGGCAACCATGAGACGCTCCGGCCCGTGGCCGAGGCTGCCGGTCTGCCCTTCAAGTGGTTTCCCAGCGAGGACAAGCCCGGGCACGAAGCCTTCCTGGTGAGGGAGATGGAGGCCGCGGGCATCGATGTGGTGGTGCTCGCGCGCTACATGCAGATTCTCACCCCCGCCGTGGTCGGGCCCTTCGCCGGCCGCATCATCAACATCCACCCTTCGCTGTTGCCCTACTTCCCCGGCGCCAATCCCTACCGCCGGGCGTGGGAGGATGGGGTGCGCGTTTCAGGGTGTACCGCCCACTTCGTCACGGAAGAGCTCGATGCCGGGCCCATCATCCTCCAGGACGTGTTCCAGATTGACGTGGGCGTCGATGCCTTCGAAGACGTGCGCGCGAAGGGGCGCGCCCTTGAGGGCCACGTGCTCAGCCGGGCGCTGCAGCTCTACCTGAACAACGAAATTGTGGTCATCAACGGCAAGGTCGTGTTCAAGCCGGGGATGCGCACACTGCTCCGCGACCTGGAACCCTAGACTCCGCCCTCAGCTGCGTGAGGCCGAGCAGGCAGCGCAGCGGCCGTAGAGCTCAAGGCTGTGGCTGGCCAGGGTGAATCCGGTGCGCTTCGCGTTGCGTGCAATGAGCCCGTCGAGCTCGGGGTCGTCGAATTCATCGACGGCGCCGCACTGGCTGCACACCAGGTGGTGGTGGTGGTCCCCCCGCGAGAGCTGGTAGCGAACTGACCCGTCTTCGAGCGGCACCCTGCAGAGAACTTCGAGGTCCTGGAGCAGCCGGATGGTGCGGAATACCGTCGCTCGCCCCACTCCCGGCAGGGACTGCGCCAGCTCGTCGGCCGTAAAGGGGACGGAGGCGGCGGCAATGGCCTCGAACACGGCGCGCCGTGGGCCGGTCAGCCGCAGGCCGGGCAGCGCGCTGAGCACGTTGACGCCGGGCATGTCTGGCACACCGGGATCGTAGGAACGGCCGTTGGAGGGTGTCAACGAATTCCCGGGCGCGTGCGGCTCAGGCGGGGGTTACGGTTCGCCAGGCCATCGCCACTTCGGGCACTCTCCCGCGGTAGATCTCCACCACATGCTGTGAGCAGACGTGGGCCAAGACGTGCGCCCGGCCGCTACCCACGGGACCCAGCCGCCGGGTTGCACCTGCGACGACACCCTCATGGTCTGTCTCAAGACCAATCAGGTTGACAGCTCCACCGCCCTCGCCGCCGATGTGACGGCAGATCACGCAATCCATGCTCAAATCGCTCTCCTCGCTTCCGGGGCGCTGCCCAGAGTAGCAGGCGGCTGCCCGATAATCGTTGTGCGTTGGTGAAGATCCGGCCCCTACCGCGGCCCTGCGATCGCTAAATGGCCGTGGCGGGCGGGCAGGTGACGGGCAAACAGGAAGCCGGGGGCGCGATGCAGATGGCCCGGGCGCCACGTTAGCCCCGTCTATAGCTGCTATCGAAGCCAGTTGCACATTCCCCTAAGGGGTGGCGTAGAATGCGCGCTTGCCGGGAGGGGGTAGCGGCGCCCGGTCCATCATGTCTCTTGCTGGAGTGGTGACCGTGCGCGCTGACACAACTGACGTGGCATTCAGGCTCCTGATCTCCCTGGGCGAGCTCTGGGAGGGCCTGTGCCGGGCCCGGATCGACCCCACCGAACACGGCCTTCACCTCTGCATGGAGCACCTTGGCGGCTACACCCGCTATTCGGCCGGGCCGGGCTCGCACGCGCGGCTTGTTGTGGAATGGAACGAGTCATCGCGGCATCTCCGCGTTCTGCGCTGCGAAGACTGGCCCGGCTTCGAGGCCACGGTCTCGGCCACGGTGGCGGCGGTACGCAAGGCGGCGCGGGAACGCGGGCTTCTTGACGTGGTTGATGCCGCCTTCATGCGGGCCTGCGAAGAACCCTGCACCCCCGCAAGGCGCACGATTGTGCCGATGCCCGTAATGGCCGGTTCTTCCTTCGTCGCGCGGCGGTAATAGGCGGGCGCTTCGCGGTTCGCTACCATCGCAGTGTGAATCGGCCCTTGAACGCGCGAGGCGGCCTGCTCCCAGCCCTGGAGGCAGCGCGCCGGCAAGCAGGAACGCTGGGGCCACCCCAGGTCGAGGAGCTCGCTTCAAGGCTAGGCATTCCTGCCGCCCTTGCGTGGGAGGCGGCGAGTTCCTTTCCGGACTTCAGGCACGAAGTCCCGGCCGGGGCCGAGCCGGTCTGCATGGGCGCCGCCTGCCTGGCAGCCGGGGCCACGGCGGGCCCGGGGCAGGCGCCCGTGGAATGCCAGTTTCGCTGTTACAGCGCGCCTGCCCCGGGCCTGGATGCGCCCTTCCCGGAAAACGCCATCCGGCTCGCCGGGCCGCTGCTCGCTCCCGAGGACGCTAATTGGCGCGCGATCGAAGCTGCCCGCGCCGCCGGGCCGCACGGCATCCTCGCGGAGCTTGAACTGTCGGGTCTTCGCGGGCGGGGTGGCGCCTACTTCCCGGTTGCCGCGAAGTGGAAGGCGGCGCTGGGCCAGGGGCGTCCCGTCGCCCTCGTCATCAACGCCGAAGAAGGCGAGCCGGGCGTGTTCAAGGACCGGGCAATCCTCTGCCGCCGTCCCCGCCGCTTCGTGGAGGGCCTGGCCATTGCCATGGAAGCGCTCGCCCCCGCTGTCACGGTGGTCTTCGTGAACGGCCGTGCCCGCGCCGCACTGGCGAGCCTCGAAGCCGCCCTCAGCAGCCATGGGGCAGTGCTCGCCAGCCAGCCACGGGTTGTCGTGGGCGGTGGCGGCTATGTCCTCGGCGAGGAGACCACCCTGCTGAATGCCATCGAAGGCCGCAAGCCCGTGCCGCGAGTCCGGCCTCCCTACCCGGTGGAGTCGGGGCTCTGGGGCATGCCGACGGTGGTCAACAACGTCGAGACCATTTCCAGCCTGCCGGTCATCTTCCGGGAGGGCGCGGCGGCCTTTCGCGCCCGGGGCCTGGCCGCGGCGCCCGGTACGCGCCTCCTGAGCGTGAGCGGCGCGGTGGCGCGGCCGGGGGTCTACGAGGCCGAGATGGGGGTGACAATCGCCCGCCTGCTCGAGCTTGCCGGTGGGCCCGCCAGCGGGTCCGTGGCCGCCGTGCTGGCCGGTGGCCCATCGGGCGGGTTCCTGCCCGCGGCCGCATTCGACACTCCTCTGAACCCGGGCCCGCTGCACCCGTCGGGAGCGACACTGGGCGCGGGCGGCCTGCTCTTCCTCGCCTCGGCCGCTGCGGTGCGGGAGGTCGCGCTCCACCTGGCCGGGTTCAATGCTGCCGAATCGTGCGGCAAGTGCACGCCCTGCCGGGAAGGCACCCCGCGCGCCTACGAGAAGCTGGCCGGCGGGGACCTCGGAGGGCTGGAGGAGCTTCTTGAGGTCATCTCCGTTGCTTCGCTCTGCGGCCTGGGCCAGATGGCGCCCGGGCCCATCCGCTCGGCTCTGCACTTCTGGCCGGAGCTGTTCGCGTGACCCTCACGGTCGATGGTATCGAGGCACCGGCGGAGGGGGCCCTGCTCGACGCGGTGCTTGCCGCGGGGGTTGCCCTTCCTCACCTCTGCAAAGACGGCAACCTCCCCGCCATTGGCGCGTGCCGCACCTGCCTGGTGGAAGCGGACGGGCGTATCGTAGCGGCCTGCTCTGCTCCTGCAGCGGCCTACCGCGTGGTGGTGACCACGGGGGCGAAGGTGGAACGCATCCGGCGGGGAGTGCTGGAGCTCACGGAAGCGATGACCCGCCCCGAATGCCTGGACCTGCCCGGCGGACCGCACGCGGGGGAACTTGCGGCGGCGCTCGAATCGCAATCCGCCCGCGGGGGCCGGTACGCACGCCGCGTTCGCAATGCAAGCGACTCCACGAACACCTTCTTCTCATTCCATGAGGATGCGTGCATCCTCTGCGGGCGATGCGTTGCCGCCTGCCAGGAGCTGCAGCACATCGGCGCCATTGGCATGGCCGGACGGGGCCGCGAGACGCGCGTCACGCCGGGCGCGGGCGTCACCTTTGCCGAATCAATCTGCACGTCGTGCGGGTCGTGCGTGGCAGCCTGCCCCTCTCCCGCACTGCGTCCCCGGGGAGCGGCTGCGACATGATGCGCCGCGTACCCACCACCTGCCCGTACTGCGGCGTTGGCTGCGGAATCGTTCTCAACGTGGACGATTCCGGCCGCATCGCCTGGGTCGACGACGACCCCGCCAACCTTTCGAGCATGGGCATGCTCTGCGTGAAGGGCCGGTTCGGCGCCACCTTCGTGAGCCACCCTGACCGGCTTACGACGCCGCTTGTGCGCCGCGATGGCGCCCTCAGGCCGGCCACCTGGGATGAGGCGCTCGACCTCGTTGCGCGGCGGCTGCCCGAGTTCCGTGGCAGGTTCGGGAGCTTCGCCAGCGCAAAGGCAACGAACGAGGACGCCTTCGTCCAGCAGAAGTTCGTTCGGCTGCTAATGGGCACGAACAACATCGACCACTGCACGCGTCTCTGTCACTCGCCGAGCGTGGAGGCGATGCTGCAGCAACTGGGCAGCGGCGCCACCAGCAACTCGTATGCAGATTTCGAGGCGGCGGGCTGTGTCGTGGTCATCGGCTGCGATCCCGGTTCGAACCACCCCGTGATTGCTTCCCGCATCAGGCGCGCTGTGGATGTCCGCGGCGTGCGGCTGGTGGTGGTGAACCCGAAGCGCATCGACCTCTGTGACCGCGCGGAGGTCTTCCTGCAGCCACAGCCCGGCGCCGATGTCGCTCTCTTCAACGGCATGGCCCGGGAGATCCTCGACTCCGGGCTCGAGGACAGGGACTTCGTCGCCTCGCGGACGGAGGGTTATGCCGCCTGGCACGAAGCGGTCATGGAGATGACGGTCGAGCAGCACGCCTCCCTGGCGGCGGTGGAGGTGGAGGCGCTCCGGGCGGCGGCTCATCTCATTGCCCGTCCGCCCGAGCCCGCGGGCCATCCCGATGGGGAACGCCCGGGGACGTGCCTCCTCTGGGGCATGGGCATCACCCAGCACACGCAGGGCACGGCAAACGCTCACGCGCTCATCAACCTCGCGCTCCTCACAGGGCACCTGGGCCGCCCCGGGGCGGGCATCTCGCCGCTACGGGGTCAGAACAACGTCCAGGGCTGCGGTGATTCGGGCTGCATCCCGGACTCGCTGCCTGGCTACCAGCGGCTCGACGAACAGAACATGGCTTCATTCGAGGCGGCCTGGGGTGCTGCCCTCCCGCGGGAGCCCGGTCTCAAAGCCACCGACATGATCGAGCGCATCCTCTCCGGCGAAATTCGCGCCATGTATATCGTGGGAGAGAACCCGCTCCTCAGCGAGCCCAACCTCCACCACGCCACGGAGGCCATCCGGGGGCTCGAGTTCCTCGTTGTACAGGACATCTTCCTGCACGAGACCGCCGCTCTCGCCGATGTTGTGCTCCCGGCGTGCTCGTTCGCCGAGAAGGAGGGCACCTTCACAAACTCCGAGCGGCGTGTTCAGCGGGTGCGGCCGGCGCTTCCGCCCACGGGTGAGTCCCGCCCCGACTGGGAGGTCATCTGCGACCTTGCCCGCCGCATGGGGCCCGGCGCCGGGGTCGCCACCGCAGAGTTCGCCTACTCGAGCGCGGCCGATGTCTTCGACGAGCTGGCGCGGCTAACCCCGTTCCTGCGAGGGATGAGCCACGAGCGGCTGGACCGCGAAGGTGGCCTGCAATGGCCCTGCCCCACCCCGGAGCACCCGGGCAGCCCGGTGCTCTATGGCGAGAGCTTCCCGCGCGGGCGGGGGCTCTTCGTCGCGGTGCGGCAGGGCGGTCTTGCCGATGAGGAGACCGACGACCAGTACCCGCTCGTCCTCAACACCGGGCGTATTCTCTACCACTGGCACGGGGGGACGCTCACGCGGCGCGTTCGCGGTCTCCTCGAACAGGTGGGAACCGTGCCCGTGGCCATCCATCCCGGCGACGCCGGCCGCGAGGGCATTGAGCCCGGGAGCGACGTGACGGTTCTCTCGCGCCGCGGGCGCCTGCGCGGCGTGGCGGTCGTCACCGATGCCGTACGCCCGGGGAGCATCTTCGTCCCCTTCGTCAAGCTCAACGACAGCGCCGCCAACTTCCTCACCAACAACGTCTACGACCCGCAGTCACGCATCCCCGAGTACAAGGTCTGCGCCGTGCGCATCGAGAGCGGCCATCGCGCCCGGCGCCGGGACAGGGATGCAACCGGGGCTTCAGGCCCGGAGCGTGAGGCCGCCGTCGATCACAAGCCCGTGCCCGGTAACGAATGAAGAATCGTCCGAGGCCAGGTAGAGCGCCCCGCGGGCGATGTCGGCCGGCTGGCCCAGCCTGCGCAGGGGGGACTTCTTCTCCCAGACTTCGCGGATGTGCGGCTGGTCGAAGTTGGCCTTCGTCATCCCGGTGTAGATTGCCCCTGGTTCGATGTAGTTGCAGGTGATGCCGCTGCGGCCCAGCTCGAGCGCCAGGGTCTTCGTGAGCCCGGCCACGGCATGCTTGGCGGCCACGTAGGCGGAGAGGCCGTAATCAGTCCTTTGCGCCATCACCGAGGCGATGTTGATGATGCGCCCTCCCTTGCTGCGCTTCAGGACTGGTATGGCTGCCTGGCAGAGGAGGAACATGCCGCGCACGTTGACCGAGAAGACGCGGTCCCATTCCTCCACGGGGAGGTCCTCAGCGGGCGCGTTGGAGCCCACGCCGGCGTTGTTCATGAGGATGTCGAGGCCGCCGAACCGGCTGACCGCCTCGCCCACGACCCGCGCTCCCGCTCCGCCGGCGGCGATGTCGGCCTCCAGGGTCTCCACTCGGGAATGCGTCTTGTGGGCCCTGGCCAGCCGTGTGCCGGGGAGGTCCACGGCCAGCACACGCGCGCCTTCATCGGCGAACAGGGCGGCCGTTGCAGCCCCAATCCCCGAGGCGGCGCCCGTCACGATGGCCAGCTTCCCTTCGAGCCGCATGAGGGTCCCCCTTATCCGCCTGCAATCAGGCCGGCATCGTACGTGTCCGTTATGTGCCCGCCGGCGCGCAGGCTCGCGACTTCCTCCTCGCTGAGGCCAAGGACCTCCCGGTAGACGTAGTCGTTGTGCTGCCCGAAGAGGGCTGGCTCCGTGCGGATGGTGACGTTCGATTTAGAGAAGTGATAGGGCGGCACGGCGAACTTCGTGGCCGGGTAGTCGGCCGTGCCAGGCAGCTCCTTCCACGCCCCCGCAACTTCGAGGTGAGGGTCTTCGGCTGCCTCTTTCGCGTTGAGGACGGGGCCGGCCGTGATACCGGCGCCCTGCAGCGCATGGAACAGCTCATCCCGGTCCCCTGGGGCCGTGAAGGCGGCAAGGCGCTCTTCGATCATGCCCTCGTGTGCCGAACGGCCCGCGGCCGTCTCCAGGCCCGGAGTTGCCGCCCACGCGGGAGAGCCCATGAAGCGCACGAGGGCCGCCCACTCCTCATCCGTGCGGCAGCTAATGGCTATCCAGCGGTCGTCGCCGCGTGTGGGGAAGACCCCGTTCGGTACGCAGCCTTCGATGCTCCGGTTCCCGATGGAGCCGGCTACGCGCCCGTTCCACGCGTAGTCGAGAGCCGCCTGGGGGAACATCTGGGCAGAGCACTCGACCTGGGCGGCTTCGATTACCTGCCCTTCGCCCGTACGCCGCCGGTGGCGCAGGGCGGCCAGCGCCGCGATGGCCCCGTGCATCCCGGCGAAGAAGTCCCCGGCAAACACCTGCACGTTGGAGTAGGGGGAGTCATCACGGTAGCCGCGCAGGACCGTCGACCCCGCGACCGAGTCAATGTGCGCGCCGTACCCCCGGCCGAGGGTGTACTCGCCCTGCTTTCCGAACGCGGGCAGGTGCAGGATGATGATGTCCTCCCGTTCGGCCCGGATTGCGGCGTCATCAAGCCCCAGCTTCTCCAGCGTTCCGATAGCGAGGTTCTCGACGAGGATGTCGCTCGTGCGGATGAGCGCCTTGACCACGGCCAGGCCCTCGGGACGCCGGCTGTCGACCGTGAACGACTTCTTGTTGCGCATCACGTGGATGAACGCCGGGCTGTTGTTCCAGGGCCGCGGCCCCGGGTTGCTGTTGGGGTGCCCGCCGACCCACGGCGGGAGGATCGCTGACGTGAAAGCGTCCAGCCGCGGCGAGGCCGCGCGGGTCATCGGGTTCCAGACGAAGGGGTTCTCGACCTTGATGCACTCGGCTCCCATGTCGGCCAGGTACATGGTCGCGGTTTGACCCGCCCACACGGCGGAGAAGTCGCAGATCCGAATGCCCTGGAGGGGAAGGTAGTCGCTCACTGCACAGCTCCTTCGTTGCGGAGGGCGGCGATTGCCGGTCCGTCGAAACCGGCGCCCGAGAGGACGGCATCCGTGTGTTCGCCGAGCAGGGGCGCCGCCCGGCGGATCCGCCAGGGGGTCTTCTCGAGGATGTAAGGCCTTCCCATCATGGGCAGGCGCCCGAGCGTTTGATGCTCAATCTCGGTCCACATCCCTCTTTCCCGGAACACGGGGTCTTCGTACAGGTCTTTCGCGGTGAAGAGCGGGGCCACCATCGCGCGGGTGTCGCGCGCCCTGGCCCAGATCTCCTGGCGCGTGCGGCTCAGCATCCAGGGGTAGATGATTCCGTCGGCCTCCTCTTTGGCGGCGGGGTTCGCCTGCGTGGCCGGTTCGGTCCACTTCGGCGCTCGCAGCCTGTCGTCGCCAATCATCTCAACGAAGCGTTGCCAGTAGTCGCCGAATGAAGCGGTCGCCTCAACGAAGCCGTCCGCGACCGGGTAGATGCCGCCCGCGACGCCGATGGTGGCGCCGGGCGCCCGCGCCTGCACACGCCCCGAAAAGCGGTAGGCGAGGATCGACGAGCTGCGGCGGTCAACGCTGTTCACCTGCACATCGAAGAGCGGCACATCCACCACCTGGCCGATGCCGTGCAGCTCGCGAGCGTGGATTGCCCCGAGCGCAGCAATCGCCGCCATCGCCCCACATTGCATGAGCGCCGCCGTGCCTCCGTACTTGAGAGGCTCGCGCGCGGCCGTCCCGTGGCTCCACATCTCGCCTCCCATGGCGAAGAGGGTTGTCTCCGAGAGCCGGTAGTCGCGGTAGGGCCCGCTTCGCCCGAAGTTCGTTAGCCAGACCAGGGGTGGCCCACTTTCCGAGCCCAGGTCCGTGGGTGTCGCCCCCAGCCGCTCCGCCACGGCCGGCGCGAACGACGAGATGACCAGGTCAGACTGCCGCACGAGCTTGTTCAGGACCTCGCGGCCCGCTGCCCTGGTGAGGTCGATGACGATGGATTCCTTGTTCGTATTGAGGAACTGGAAGGTGGCGCTGCGGCCGGGTCCGGGCTCATCGTGGAGGAACGGGCCGAGCCGGCGGGCCGGGTCTCCGCCGGGCCGCTCGACCTTGATGACGCGCGCGCCCAGGTCGGCGTATGCGGGGAAGTATTCGTTTGATTTGGGATGTGAGGTCGACAATGGTCAGCCCCTCAAGGGCCTGTGGTGGAGTGCTGGGAGGTGACATGGGGGCCAATCTACCGCACCGGCCCCAATGGCGTCAGGCGCGCGCGGGCATCCGCCGGCCCGATGACACGGCCAGTCCCGCCACGGGGAGCGCGCTCACCATGATCACGAGTCCCGCAACGGCAAAGGCAGCCGGTGCGCCCGCGAAGTCCACGGCCGGGCCGGCCATGGCGAGCCCGGCAAGGCGGCCAAGCGCCGCCATCATGCCCACGAGACTCATCACCCTGCCGCGGAAGGCATCGTCAGACTGCTGCTGGAGGTAGCTGGAGAATGCGACCTGGAGCCCCACTTCGCCCATGCCCATGACGGCCATGATTCCCATTGCCCAGGCGAGCGAAGGCGCAAGTCCAAGCGAGGCGCAGGCCGCGCCGGTCGCAACGAGAGCCGCCGTCCCCGTGAGGAGGAGGTTCAGCCGGGGGCCTATCAGAATGAACGCCACGGCGAGCGCCACCGCGCCCGCGCCCTCCACCGCGAGCAGCGCGCCGTAGCGGCTCTCCGGCAGGTCCAGCTCTTCCGAGACGAAGGCCAGCGTCCCGGCGCTGATTATCGCGCCCATCACCATCGTCACCGCAATGGCGGCGGTGACAACTGCGATCTCGCGGCGCCTGCGGGTGTAGTCCCAGCCGGCAAGGGCTGCGCGCAGAGCCGATTCATGTGCCTCAACGGGCGAAGGCGCTCGCCGCCCAATGAGTGTGACCATCAACCCGGCGGAGATCAGAAAAGTCCCGGCGTCGAAGGCCATGACCACGGCGAAGCCGTTGCCGCTCATCAGGAAGCCGGCGAGCGCGGGGCCGCCGATCATGGCGATCCGCGATGCGAGCCGCAGGACGCTGTTCGCCCTGCCCAGCTCGCCGGGGGCCGTGAGCGATGGCAGGAGCGCTTCGCTCGCGGGCCGGTGAAAGGCCGCGCTGGCCGCTGCTGCAAGCACGGCGGCGTAGGCAATGGCGAGCGAGAGCATCCCGCCTGCCAGGGCGGTTCCGGCAAGCAGCACGGCCGCGATGATGGCATCGGACAGGACCATCAGCCGGGCCCGGTCGTGCCTGTCGGCCATGGTTCCGCCCAGGGGTGCAAGCAGGATCGTGGGCGCGGCTGCCAGGGCAAGAAGGGCGCTCACCGCAAACGTCGACGATGTCTCGCGGAACACGTGGATTGAGGCGGCGGTGATCAGCACCCAGTCGCCTGCGACCGAGACGCCTTCCGCGGCGATCACTCGCCAGAGGGGGCCGTTGCGCACGAACTCGCGGACGCTCAAGTGGCTGCGCCTCCCCGGCGAAACCGGTTCTGTCGCGACCCGCTCCCGGTCGGGTAAGCTCTTTTCGGCAGTTCTCGGCCCAATGCGGCCGGGAGTGTACACCCGCCGGAGCTTTCCGCCATCCCCAGCCATGCGTGATGGCAGCCCGGAACGAAGGGACTATCCGCTCGTGTCTGATCGCGTCATTGGCCCCTTGCGAAACGCCCGCCAGCCGCTCTTCGATGGTCTCCGCCGGGTGCAACACGCCGCCATTTCCGTCCAGGCCGATGCGCCCGACTGCGCCGAGGCCCTCGCGCTCGCCCTTGAATACCTGGCGCATGAGTTCATGCCCAATTCGCGTGCCGAGGAGTTCACGCTCTACCCGGCCGTCGACGGCGTTGTCGGCAGCAGGGGCGCCACGGATGTGATGGCGGTGCAGCATGGCGCCATCGGCGAGATGGTGGAGGACCTCATGAAGGTGGTGGGCGCCGCCTCCGAAAGCGGCAGCATCGCGACCTATGCCCGTCTCATGGTGCCGCTTCTGCACGGGCTCTATGCCGCCATCCGAACCCACCTGGAAGCCGAGGACGCGGTCTACCTGGCGCTGCTCGATGAGCACCTGAGCGAGTCCCAGGTCCGGGTGATTGTCGAGAACCTGGAACGCGTCTCGGCGGGGAGCGCTGCTCCTCGCTGACCGGCGCCGCTGTAGCCATCCCCTCCTTCGAACCGCTACGCTGCTCGTACCACAGGGTGTTCAAGTCCAGCTACAGCAGGAGAAAAGACACAGATGGATGAACAGGCAAAGAAGACAGCGCTGCGGATGATCCCCTACGGGCTCTTCGTGCTCGGCGCCGGCGAGGGACAGCGGTCGACCGTCTCGACGGTGAACTGGGTGACGCAGGCGTCATTTGCGCCGCCCCTGGTGGCCGTGGGTGTAAAGGCCGATAGCGGCACATTCCGCCTGATCCAGGAGACCCAGAAGTTTGCGGTGAGCGTCCTCGGCACGGGCCAGAAGGACCTTGCCTTCTCGTTCTTCAAGCACGTGGAACCGGCCGATGGCGCGTTCTCCGGGTACCCCTACGAAACGCACACCACCGGCGCGCCAATCCTCAGCGGCGCCCCGGCGTGGTTCGAGTGCGCCGTCGAGTCGGTGGTGGAAGGAGGCGACCACGCCCTGGTGGTTGGCCGCGTGGTCGAAGCAGGGGTGCGCGAGCAGACGAAGCCGCTCACGCTCGACGAGTGCGGAGTGCAGTACGGGGGCTGATTGAGCGGAACGGAACGGCGGCGGCGGTGTGGCCGTTGCCGCCTGTGGCAATCGCGGGTTTGACCATGGGCACGGGGTCGTCCCAGCGGTCCCAATCGCGCTCATGAACACCGCAGCTGAGCTGGCATTCGGCGCATTCGCTCGGGTGTTCGAGCCGGGCAGGGTCGAGGATTTCGATTACCTGTGACTCTGTCCGCACGATCCCGTGGCGCTGAAGGTCGGAAAGCACACGGATGGCCGTTTCGAGGGTGACGCCGGAGATGTCGGCGATGTCACGCCGCGTGAGGCGGTAGTCAATGCGCACGCTGCCATCGCCGGCTTGCTGGCCGAACTGCTGGGCGAGGCGCAACAGAGCGCAGTAGACGCGCCGGCGGGCATCCTTGAGGGTGGCCACGGCCGTTGCGATGTCGAGCTGGCGGAGCTCCAGGCAGAGCTGGTCGATGATGCCGCGGACTACCGAGGGGAAGCGCGAAACCTCATGCAGCGCCGGGCGAGGCAGGAAGGCGAGAATGGCGCCATCAGGCGATGTGCCGCTGACGGTGTAGGGCCGCCCGTCAAGCGCCGGGCCGAGCTCAAGCGCCGACCCCGCAGAGCGGAAGCCCACCACCTGCTGCCTACCCTCCATGGAGGTGTGGTAGAGCCGCACCCTCCCCGAATGGAGCACCCAGAGGCCGTCGCAATCCTGGCCCTCGGTGAAGATGTCCTTCTGCGGGGGGAACCCGATCATTCGGGCGTAGCTGGCCAGGTCCACCAGCTCTTCGGGAGATAGCCCCCCGAAAAGAGCAGTCTTCCCCAGGACCATCGTCGGGTCGGGCACCGGTCCCATGAGGCCGTCCTTCGAATCCCTGCGCCGCTATCTTGCGGTATGTGACCTGCATCATACCCGACGTTACGGAAACTTGTCCGGCGTTCGGCCGGCAGGTAAAGGTGCGCGGTAAGGAGCCTCACGCTCCCCCGGCGTGCCGCAAGGGCGTATCATCCCGCAGCATCAGCGATGCGGGATGCAGCGGGCGAAACAGGGAAGGGAGTTCAGAATGCCGGGCGCCCTTGATGGGGTCAGGGTTCTCGATTGCACGCAGATCATTGCGGGCCCGCTGGCGGGAGCGCTGCTTTCGGAGATGGGCGCCGACGTGGTGAAGGTCGAACCCCTCGAAGGGGAGCCATGGCGGCTCCAGGCCGAGCTCATCCCCAAGGAGAGCCGCGGCTTCCTGGCTCAGAACCGCGGTAAGCGCGGCCTTGCCCTCAACTTCAAGAACGAGCACTCGGAGTACATCCGCAACGCGCTCTTCCGGTGGGCGGATGTGCTGGTCACGAACTACCGCCCCGGCGTGGCGGCCGCACTCGGCGTCGACTACGAATCGGCGCGCCGCGTGCGGCCCGATATCATCTACTGCGAAAACACCGCCTTCGGACGTGAAGGGCCCGACTCCGACCGGCGTGGATACGACATAATCGCGCAGGGAATGAGCGGGCTCGCCACCTCCAATCCCAACATCCAGAACGGGCTGCCCATCTGGGTGCAGTTCGCGCCCGCCGATGTGGTGACCGCGGTCGCCATGGCGTGGGCGATAAGCGCCGCTCTCTACCACCGCCAGCGCACGGGGGAAGGGCAGGCAATAGACACCAGCCTGCTTCTCTCGTCGCTCTTCCTGCAGGCGGGCGCGCGCGAAATCGTCGCCCTCGATACGGAATCGCGGGAGCGGCGCCTGGCGGCGTTGCGGGCGGCGCGCAAGCGGGGCGCGGGCATCGAGGAGATTTACGCCGAACGGCGCGCGCTCTCCCCGGAGCTGGCGGGCAACATCTACTACCGCTGCTATCAGACGCAGAACGGCTACATCGCCGTGGGGTGCCTTGGGCCGGGCCCCCGGGAGAGGTTCCGTACGGCGCTTGGTATCCACGACCCCCGCTACGACGAGGGGTTTGACCGTTCGCCGGCCACGCTCAAGCGCGTCGGCGACGAGCTCGTTGCGTTCTGCCAGGCGCTTTTCCTGGCCCGCACGAATGAGGAGT
>WBZY01000698.1_pt1 | contig 23244 bp, 20 predicted proteins | sample 5204191 | NCBI WGS metagenome assembly WBZY01 (sample SAMN12344363, study PRJNA552823) | activated sludge metagenome | biome: Activated sludge suspended growth; feature: Anammox Sidestream; material: Wastewater; isolation source: activated sludge from anammox sidestream of wastewater treatment...
GCAGAAGAATAAGAATCAGAGGCCTGATCGAATATCTCATGGTTTCAATTAGTCGAATTTCCGTTTTGAAGATACATACACTTTACACCCGATCCGGTTTCGCAGAAAATCGAATGGCTATGATAAGGACCTTCGTTCTTTTGATGCTAGTTGCCGGCGCACCGTCGCTTGTGTTCGGACAAACGCCTGCGGCCACTCCGGAAAGGAAAGAACCCGCGAAAGCAAATGTCCGCCCTACACCAACGCAGGCCGCAAAACCCGAACCGTTCGACAAGGCCGATATCAAGACGATGGCTGAGCAATGCGTGACCTTCGATACCGAGCTTGGTGTCATCGAAATGGAAATGTTTCCGGAAAGCGCACCCGAATCGGTCCGGAATTTTCTCAACCTTGCGGCAACAGGTTTGTTCGATACGACAACCTTCGGCCGGGTCGTTCCGGGTTTTGTGATCCAGGGGGGCGACCTCTACTCTCGCGAAGGCAAGGTTACGTACGAGATCGGGATGCGCGCCCGGCGAACTTTGCCGGACGAGCCGAACAAGATACTTCACGAACGCGGAATTCTTTCGATGGCACGCGGTGAAGAAGCGAACACGGCAATGACGAGCTTTTTTATCCTGGTGAGCAGCGCGCCGCATCTCGACGGCAAGTTTGCAGCATTCGGTCGGGTGACAAAAGGGATGGAAGTCGTCGATGCGATCAATAAGGCTCCGGTCAATGAAGAAAAGCCCGAAAAGCCCGTGCGGATAAAGAAGGCGACTGTCGGCGCGTGTACGAGGCCTGAAACACCTGCGTGAGAACTCACAAGGACGGTTCCGACAATTCCTCAAGCGTCATCCGATAGTCATTCGCCATCGACGGGTGGCCGTGGGCCATCGAAACATCGATTCCTTTTCGATACGTCTCTATCGCCTTATTGCGGTCGCCGGTTTTGGCATAAGCCTGGGCAAGCGTTCCGTATGCGTTGCCTTCGTCATCCGCCCTGGATAGATAGTTTTCAAGCATCCCGATCACATCTTCGTTCCGGCCAAGCTTTTCATACTCCTTTGCCAACCCGAACATCACCATCGTGTTCGATGGGTCGGCGGCAAGCATCTGTTCGAAGATTTCTATACGGTCGTTCATCGATCAAACCAGTCGAGACAAAACCGTTACCTTTCAGCTGATCGCTCCGGAAAGGGCCAATGATATCAGTGGATAGTTGATCAGTTGAAAGTTAACAGTTAGCGGCCGTTCATTTTACATGAACCGACAACGTTTCAGAGAGTTTCCGCAAACTCGCCGGGGCATCGGAGGCGGGCACCGGCGGCTCGCCAAGAATTTGCTTTGCCGACTTCTGAAACACGGCCTGGTTCATGTCCTGGTCCTGCGAGATGATAACGCCCTTGAGGGATATTCCTGCGAAGATACCTTTTGTACGCGAATAGGTTAGAATCTCGGCGTCCATCGTAGCGTTGGTCGATGCGGCTGCCGTGCGGCCGACGGGGCCTGCCGCAACGCTGCCCTCACCGCCGATCTCGAACTTGTCTTCCAGAAGGTTCTTTAATCCCTTATTATTCATTATGAGCAGGATGTAATCGGTCTTCTGTCCGCCTACCTGAAGCCCGAAGCTGCCGCCTGCCATGTTCACAAAGGCCGGCGCGCTCCAACCTTTCCCATCGCGCCGAATCGCGACGCCCTTGCCGCCCTGGCCGCCCACGATGAACGCAGCCTTGACCGTGCCGGGGAAGATAACGATCGCCTTTGCTTTGTCCATCAAGTCGCTGGGGATGGCCCTTTCCCTGACCTTCATAACTTCCTCAACAACGTCCGACGCCTTATCGACACGGTCAACCGCGGCCTTTAGCTCCTTGCCCGGGTTTTTGTTTTGGGCCGAACTGCCCGATACAAGAGTCAGCACCGCTAACATCGAGAAAATACCTGCACAAATCGATCCTTTCATAATGACCTCCCTGGTTGATCTTGATTATAAATAGAAACCGTCGGAACCGCCTAGCCATAGAATTTTCAGAAAAGTCGGGCTTGTGCGGGGACCGCTCTCTCGCCTTCCTCCGTTTGGGACGAGTGACGCGAGTTCAGCCCCAGGCGGCGAACGTGAAAATCAAAGAGCTTTTTCGTAACCTCCCACTGCTCGGTCCTGCCTTCGTTACGTTCCTTGTAGCTTCGATGCCGAAGTGAACCGCCACGTTCGCGCTTCATCGTATTGATGATCTTCGTCACACGTGTCGGCGGAAGGCGTTCGTGCATCTTTTCCAGGAAGTAGTTCTCGATGGAATCGGTATCGAGGTGTAGGAGCGACATGAACGCGCGGCTCGCGCCGGCTTCCTTCGCCCGTTCGAGCAGGCTGGGAATGTCCGATTCGTTGTAGCCGGGAATTACGGGAGCGACGCCGATGCCGGTCGTTATTCCGGCTTCGGACAGCGTTTTCATTGCCTGGAAACGGGCCTCGGGCACGGGCGTGTAAGGTTCGAATGGATTCGATCTTTCTTTGGTCAGAAAAGGCAAAGAAAAAAAGACCGTCGCCTTGGTAAGCTTTTGCAGGATGTCGATGTCACGCGTAACAAGCGGGCTCTTTGTTACAACACTGACAGGTACGCGAAACTCCGCACAAACTTCGAGGCACTGCCGTGTCAACTTGTATTCGGCCTCAAGCGGAAGGTAAGGATCGGTCGCAAAAGAGAAATCAAGGTGGGGCATTTTGTCACGACACTTTCTTAACTCTTGCCGCAATAGCTGCGGCGCGTTCGGCTTGACGACGATCTTTGTCTCAAAATCGGTCCCGGCGCCATATCCAAGATATTCGTGATATTGCCGCGCGAAACAATAAGTACAGCCATGAATGCAGCCGCGATAGCAATTCACTGTATAACGCCAGCCGCCTTCCCAGTCAGAAGCGAACGCCTTTGTAATGATCTTTTTCGTCGCCCTCTCCTCGAAGACCTCCAGCTTTGTCGGCGGCGGTTCGCCCACATATTCGGCCGAGTATTTGTTATACGGATTTGGAGGGTTCGTGATATGTCGCACAGATGCAACAATAGCCCGTTTGTAGGCTGAAAGCAAGGATCTGCCCGCCAAACACCTGAAATACACGAACATCTCATTCCTTCATTTTCGGGGTTTTAATGTGTTTCGCGAGCTATAACTCTTTCTGCATCAACAGGTCGGTCTGAGCGTCGGCACCGAGTTGAAAAAGGTGTTTGCCAACGACGCGAAAGCCGTTCTTTTCGTAGAATCTTTGTGCCCGAGGATTGTATTCCCACACGCCGAGCCACATCACATCGCGGCCTTCGTCTTTTGCCCGCTCAAAGCACGCGTCCATCAACGCTTGCCCGACGCCCTGGCCGAGATGCTTTTGGTGAGCATAGAGTCGTGAAAGCTCAATCGGTTTCGCGGCCGTGATCCCTTCTTCGGAATTGTCAAGAACGATCTTTGCGTAGCCTGCGGCTTCTCCATTCCATTCGGCTATCAGAAATATGCTCGCGCGGTCAGCGAGTTCGCTCGCTATCTGATCGAGGTTAAATGCCTGCCGCATATAGTGATTAAGATCATCGGGCGCGTTCTTTGGGTGATGGGCAAACGCATCCCAGAATGTAGTGTATGCAAGATCGGTCAGGAGTTTTGCGTCTTCGGAGGCAGCCTGTCGGATGGTTATCGAGGTCATTAATATCAATGATTTTTACGCGGCGGCGGTTCGAGTCCAAAGAGGCGCAGGCGTCTCGTGCTCCTTCCTCGAGATCCGGTGTCTCGCAGGATCTCGCAGAGTTTTAATGACCGCGTCCGCGATCGAATCCTGCAGGTCGAAAAGGTTCGCCGTATCGTCGTCGAAGGTTCTACCCCAAACGACACGGGCGGCATGAACATCAACTATCTCGACCGCAACGCGGATCCTTCCATCGTGACGCTGAACCGAACCCGACAGGACAATGTCCAGATCCATTTCGCGGCCGACGGCCAGCGTATCATCGGGTGCTGGTTCACGCACGACCGGCCGCAGGGAAATGTCATCAAGGGTGCCGAGTTTGGCACGAAGCGTATCGCGTATCCCGGCCGCATACATATCGCCGCCTGAACCCAAAGCACGGAACGTAAGAATGCCAACGGATCGCGGCCCCACGGCAGCGACAGGTGCGCGTCCATGAAATATGATCGCCGAGAAACAGACTATCACCACATAAACAGCGGCCAATGCAGCCCCGCGAAGCGCCGCGGCATCCAGAGCGAATGGCCCGAACGAAAGGTCTCCACGAGCATTGGCAAGATCGATCGTGATGCTTGTTGCGGCGGAACCGGCGATCATGAGAGAACTGGCGATGTCATCCGCTTGAATCGTGACAGGTGCTGCAAAGCAGTAGCCGCGTCCGGGGATAGTGGCTATAATTCGGTGCTCGCCTGCCCGATCACCCAGAAGCTTTCTAAGCGCCGATATCTGCTGGGTCAAATTATTCTCTTCGACCACCGTGTCCGGCCAGACCGCCTTCAACAATTCATCCTTTGAAACAACTTCACCCGCCCGCTCAACGAGCTCGACCAAAACATCAAAGGCTTTGGCTGTGACAGCCAGGCGCTCGTCATCGGCAAAGAGAACGCGGCGCATCGTATCTATGCGATAGCGTTCGCATATGAAGGTCGGCTTGCGCGGAAATTCAGGCATACGCCCCCGGAGATCGGTTTCACATTATATATCACGTTCGCCCCACGCAAGAAGGCGAAATTTTCAGCCAAATTCATAGGTTTTCACGCGACCTAACGACACCGTCGAACCCGGAGGGGAAGAATGGTCGTGCAATGGGATTCCGGCTCTCCATCACGCTTAGGAAAGAACGCATATGCGTTTTGCTGACTACGTGGCCCGTGACGGGTTGGTGCGAGGCCTGCGGGGCAAATTCGTCATTCATTCACGAAGCCGATGAGGCTGCAACCTTGTCGGCGTTCCCCGCCAGCGGAGCCCGGATCCACAGGCAAGAGCTTAACGGACGGACCTATCTGTGTCTTCGTTCCGTTACGACCAATGCATGAACGGCCATTGGAGGAAACGCATGGAACTATTCAGAACAAAACCTATCGAATCGATACTTGCCCAGGCAGAAAATGACGGCGAAGCGACCCTCAAGCGTACGCTGAGTGTTACCGCATTGACGCTGCTTGGCGTTGGCGCCGTGATCGGCACCGGAATATTCGTTCTCACCGGCCAGGCCGCCGGAAGGCACGCGGGGCCGGCAGTAGTGATCTCGATGATCCTGGCGGGCGTGGTGAGCGCCCTTGCCGCACTTTGCTACTCGGAATTCGCATCGACCGTACCGGTCGCAGGCTCGGCCTATACATATGGCTACGCGACGCTGGGCGAATTCATCGCGTGGATAATCGGGTGGGACCTGATACTCGAATACGCGTTTGGCGCCGCAACCGTAGCAGTTGGGTGGTCGGGAAATATGGTTATTCTGCTTGCGGATTTCGGAATAATCTTTCCAGTTTCGTTGAGCGCCGCGCCGGGGACGAAGTTTGTATGGCTGAATGAGGCCGCCGTCGGGCAGCTTGCGAATATGCGGATCGGCGAAACGATCCTGAATCCGGCCGCGGGCTACTCGGTATTGACCGAGGAACTGGCGAAGGGCATGAGCCAGGCCGGTATTAATGTTCCGGTCGAAACGGCACTTTTCAACCTGCCGGCGTTTCTGATCGCGATCGCGGTTACGGCGTTGCTTGTAAGGGGAATTCAGGAGTCGGCCAATTTTAATTCCGTCGTCGTCATAATAAAAGTTGCGGTCGTGGTTTTGTTCATTATTGCTGGAGTCGGATATGTGAATATGCACTATCTCGGCATTAGCTGTCAGGCCGGCGTAGGCGATTGTCTCCAGTTCGTTCCGCCGAATACGGGAGTTTTTGGCGAATATGGATTTAGCGGAATTCTAACCGGAGCGGCAGTAATATTCTTCGCCTATATCGGGTTCGACGCCGTTTCGACCGCATCGCAAGAGGCGAAGAATCCGCAACGCGATATGCCGCGGGCGATACTCGGGTCGCTGATAATATGCACCGTTCTTTACGTTCTCGTCGCGGCGATCATGGTCGGGCTTGTGCCTTACAGCCAATTGAAAGAAGAAGCCGCGCCGATCGCGGTGGCGATCAAGGCCGCTTCAGGAATGGCGGCGGAAGGTTCGGTGATCGGTTATCTTCTTAGTTCGTTTTCGATAATTATCACGGCTGGCGCAGTGCTCGGTCTTAGTTCGACAATGGTCGTGCAGATTATGGGCCAGCCGCGTGTGTTTTATGCAATGGCGAAGGACGGGCTATTGCCGCAATGGGCAGCGAAGATACACCCGCGGTTCCGAACGCCTTATGTGACGACGATGATCACTGGCGGCATCGTGGCTATCATGGGCGGATTGGTGCCAATCTCCATGCTCGGCCAACTGGTCAGCATCGGAACGCTATTCGCGTTCGTTATTGTCTCGATCGGCGTGATCGTCTTGCGACGAACGCAGCCCGACCTGCCGCGTCCGTTCAAAGTGCCGTTCTCTCCGGTCATTCCAATACTGTCGGCGGCTGCAAGCCTTTATCTGATGTATGGCCTGCCGTGGGATACGTGGGCGAGATTGATCGTCTGGATGGCTATCGGAGTGGTGGTGTATTTCGTGTACAGCGCAAAGAACAGCAAGCTCCGGGACGCGGAAACGCCTTGATCAAGGCCAATAAAGGCCGCGGCAACGATCTTATACGTTTTGGCTTACCGGCTCAGGCCCAGTCGATCCAGCAGAACGGGCCATCTGGGATCATTGTGAAGCGGGTCCAGTTCAGGACGCGCCTTTAGGTACGGAACCGAGCCGCGATTGACTCGATACAAAGGGTCAGATATTGCCAGCTCAAGCATTTCGAAAGCCTTGTCCGCTTCACCAAGTTGAGCGTAGCTCCACGCAGCCTGTACAGGACTCTTCGCACCGTCGCCTATGTTAATTCTAATGAACTCACGCCAGTAACCTTGTTCGCCGCCCTCTGCAAATGCATGCCTTAGACGAGGAATATGCTCCATAAATTGTGGTTCAGCCTTAGTGAGAATATAGGATATCTCCATCTCATCGATCCCCCGTTTGTAGTCCTTTTTTGCGTTGTGAACCGCAGAAAGGAAGGCATGCACTCGGGAGAATGCGGAGTCCTCTTGTGCAAGTTGCTCAAGATAATCAGCTGCCTTATCGAGGTCACGTTGATAGAAGTACGCAAATCCGATGTCCGACTTTATCGCCATTGAAAGCGGGTCAAGGGCAAGGGCCCTGTCATATTCGGCAAGGCCCTCTTCGAATCTTCCGTCCATTACGAGTAGTTCTGCAAGCCAATGACGAGCTTGGGCATTGTTTGGATTCAGCTCGATCGCCTTTCGATAACTCTGTTCGGCGGACTTGATCTGCAGTTGTTCAAAACATTCATTGAAGCCGATCGAGGTATAAACCTCGCTAAGATGCGGGTCCAATTCGACCGCTTTTTCAAGTGCCGAACGGGCAAGCTGTGCGCGGTCTTCGTCGGGGCGTAGCCCCATGATCAAATAGGTGTCTGCGAGGCCCGCGTATGCCATCGCATAGGCCGGGTCGGCCTGCAACGCCAGATTGAATTGCTCAATGGCACGTCGATAGTCATCATTTGCACGCCGATTCCAGTAGAATCGCCCACGGACATAGGCAAGCCACGCCTCAGGGCTTTTCGTTCCGCGGACGGCGAATCGTTCATCCGGCGAGAGCTTTATTTTTAGTGCGTCGGCAATATCGTGCGAGATCTGCTGCTGAACGGTGATCGCGTCTGCCGCCGGACGCACGTAGGTGTGGCCCCATATCTGTGAATTCGTTGATGCGTCGGTTAGCTCGGCGCTTACGACCAACTCGGTGCCGCGGGACACGATGCGTCCGGTCAAGATCGCCTTTACCTTTAGAGCTTCGGCGATCTCGTTAAGAGCCGGGCGCTCTTTTTTGTATTTAAAGACCGAGTTTCGACTAATTACGCGAAGGTCGGGCGAAATGGCGAGATTATTCGTTACCGAATCCGTAAACCCGTCCGCAAGATACTCAAGCTCGGCGTCCTGACTCTCGAAGGGCATGACCGCTATCGAATCGAGGTGTGGTGTGTTAGGCACAGGTTTAGGCCTGTTGGGTAGCCAGCCGCCCCCGATCACAAAGGCTGCGAATAGCAGCCCAATAGCGGCGATCGACCAGAAGACGTAGCGTCGGGCACGCGTTTCTGCGGGCGGCACCGCTGGGGGAAAGGTTTCTGTTGGGTCGGGAGATGCGGCTGATGAGTCTGTTCTCACTGCCGTATCTTCGGTCTCGGTTGCTAATTCCTTGGTCGTGGCGACCTCTTTCGCCGGCTCGGTGACCCGCATTACCTCGGCGATGAAGCGGTAGCCCTTGCGAGGCACATTCTCGATAAATCTCGGATTCTTTGCGTCGTCGCCCAACGCCTTTCGCAGCGACGTGATGGCGACGGTGAGGCTATTATCCTGGACAAAGGTGTCGGCCCAAACGGTGTCAAAGAATTCCTGCTTGTCTACGGCCCTGCCCGCCCGCTCTACAAGAAGCCGCAGCACCTGAAACGTGCGGCTGTTGACGGCAATCTTCGAGTCACCGCACAGCAGTACCCCTTCCTGCGCATCGAGACAGAAATCGCCAAAGCGGAATTGGTGAGGAACTTCCATACCAACCAAGCGCACATTTCGTTGCTTAGAGCAAGATTTTCGCGAATTTACCGCAATCCCGTCAAATTTAGCAACTTTTTAACAGACATTATTCCCTAACGTCTTCCATTATTACCCCTGTTCGACGACGTTTTAAGCGAACCTTTGACTGGAGAACTTGGTTCTTCACCCCATAGCGAAGGGCTCATTTCAGAACCTCGTCGTGCATATCCTTGGAATGGCTACCTTGACTCCCATCTGCGATCGGCCCCGTCAACGGGCTTGCGGGTTCATCAAGGGTGCTTGCCATCGTTAACGCGGACGAGGCTCCTCGACCCTTCCACGCCGAGGGATTTCGGGCGCATAAAGAAGGCCTCGAAAATTCCGGGGCCTTCGTTTTGTTGTGATATTGCTGAATACACGGTTACAGTCTATTTTCCACTTGTGATGAGTTTGGCGATCGTCTGGAGCTGCATATTCGAGGTGCCTTCATAGATGGCCCCGATCTTTGAATCACGCCAGAATTTTTCGACCGGATAATCTTTGACGTAGCCGTAGCCGCCATAGAGCTCTATGGCCTTTGACGAGACGCGTTCGGCGCAGCGCGACGAATAAAGCTTAGCGATCGCAGCTTCTTTCAGGAACGATTTGCCCGCATCCTTTAGCCGGGCCGCGTTGTAAACCAGGAGGCGTGTCGCTTCGATCTCGACCGCCATTTCGGCGAGCTGGAACTGGACGGCCTGGAAGCTGCCGATCGATTGGCCAAATTGCTCGCGTTCGGCGGTGTATCTCAATGCAGCTTCATACGCACCTTGAGCTATCCCGAGCATCTGCGCACCGATGCCGATGCGGCCTTCGTTCAGAGTTTCGATGGAGACCTTATAGCCTTTTCCGACCTCGCCGAGGACATTCTCTTTCGGCACTTTGCAATTTTCAAGTATCAGTTCGGTCGTTGATGAGGCCCGTATTCCAAGCTTGTCCTCCTTCTTGCCGACCGAGAACCCTTCGAACTGCTTTTCGACAATGAAAGCAGTTATTCCCTTGTATCCGGCCTCCGGGTCGATTGTCGCAAAGGTGACGAAGATCTCAGCCTCATTTCCGTTCGTGATCCAGAGTTTTTGTCCGGTCAATTCGAAATGATCGCCCTTATCCACGGCACGTGTCTTCAAGGCGAATGCGTCGGAGCCCGAACCGGCTTCGCTCAAGGCATACGCGCCGACCCGGCCCGCCGCAAGCTGCGGCATATATTTCTTCTTCTGTTCGTCGCTCGCCCAACGCATAAAAGCGTTGGTAACAAGAGTGTTGTGGACGTCCACAAACACGGAAACACTTGCATCGACACGAGCGAGTTCTTCGATCGCCAAAATAGCATTAAAAATAGTAGAACCGGCGCCGCCGTATTCTTCGGGCGACTCGATCGCCATAAGGCCAAGCTCGAAACATTGCTTTATCAGATCGGCGTCGAGCCTTGACGCATGCTCCATTGCCTCGACGCGCGGCCGCACTTCACCCTCGGCGAACTCCCGGACAGATTGGCGAAACTGCTCCTCTTCCTCTGAAAGGACGGTCAATGCTGGGGTTGATAAGGCCATTCCGGCGGCACTGCTCATAAGTTGTTCCTGTATAGTGTTTTGATGTCCCTATTCGACTAAAATACCATTTTATAGCGCCGAACGGCATTGGCAAAGCAGTGAGTTCCAAACCAAACCACCAGAATGCGGTAACCGATCCCGCCACCATCGACCCGCGTCACATAAACCGTCTCAAGATATTGGGAACCGTTCTAACAGTCGTTGGGATCGGACTGTTTTGCTATTTTGTCTGGTCGGTCGGGCTCAAAGATATCATTGGGAATATCGGACGTTTCGGTTTTGCCGGCTTCGCGGTCATCCTGCTGCTTTATCTTGCACGGATATATACCCGAGCTTATGCCTGGAAGCTTTCGGTTTACCGGCCGTACGAGCTCGGCTTGCGTGACACTATACCCGCCGTCATTATCGGTGAGGCGATGAGCAGCATGGTCCCGCTCGGCATCCTGGTCAGCGGTACGGCAAAGGCCGTCGCGGTCAGAAAGCGGCTGCCGCTGGTCGTAGGCCTTTCGTCCGTTGCCACTGAGAACTTGTTCTACAGCTTTGTAACAAGCGTTTTCCTGATGCTTGGGGCCGCGACGTTTGTTCGCGGCTTTCAGCTTGAGGAAGGCTGGCGGTGGCCGATCGATGTGCTGATCGTGGTCCTGGGCGTGCTGCTCATGCTGGGAATCTTGATGGTCGTCAAACAATGGCATTTTGCCAGCGAGGTCTGTGAAAGGCTGTATAGACGAGGGTTTGGCCGAAGAGTGCTTGCACGCGGCCGCTCCGAGGTGAGGTTGTTCGAAAATCTGATCTACGGGTTTTATCGCCGCCACCCAAAGCGCTTTCTGCCGATCTGCCTATTTGAAGCTGCCTTTCATTTGCTTGGCGTGGCTGAGGTGTGGTTCGTGCTAAGCCGGCTAGGCGAGTCGTCGCTTTTGAATGCATTTCTGCTTGAATCCGTCAGCCGGCTTGTGACCATCGTATTCAAGCTCGTGCCGTTTGTCGTAGGCGTTGACGAGGCCGGGTCGCAATTCGTGGCCGAGACGATCGCGGCAGGCATCGGCATCGGTGTCACGATCGCCATTATTCGGAAAGGCCGGATACTTTTCTGGACGGCCGTTGGGCTGGTACTTATTGTAAAACGGGGATTGACCCTGAAGGAGATCAAGACCGAAACTGCCCGTTGATGGATCGGATCACGGATGGAGAGGCCAGAATATCGGAACAAAGATCATCGCCGTGACAAACACGATTATCGTCAAGATCGTACCTACCTTCACAAAGTCAGTGAACCGATAGCGTCCCGGCGTATAGACCAGAACGCAGGCTGGCTCAAGGGGCGTGATAAATGAGAACGAAGCCGCGTAGGTAACCGCGACAATAAATGTCCGCGGGTTCAGGCCAAGTGTGGCCGCCGTTTTCACAGCAACCGGCAATACGACGAGAGCTGCGGCCTGGTTCGACATCGGCTGAGTGAGCGTCACCGTCAGAAGAAAAAAGCCGGCGAGCACAGCCATCGGGCCATAGTGGCTAAAGTAGGTCTGTATAAGTCCGGCAAGATAGATATCAGCGCCGGTCTTTTCCATCGCCACTCCAAAGCTCATCATGCAGGCGATCAGAACCAAAAGCCGATAATCGATCAACGAATACATCTCGGCGTACCGGACCGTCTTGGTCGCAAGCAAAAGGAGTACGCCGGATAACACGCAGACGGCTAGAGGGATATTCACCCCAAGCGCTACCTTCGACAGCGAAAGCAAAAGAAATAGAGCAAAGCCGGCGATCGCCCATTTTCGTTTCTCAACACGCGGCCCCGAGGCCGACACATCTTCAAGAAGGATCAATTGGCCATTCAGGACAAGCGGTTCTATTTCGCGGCGTCTGCCCTGGACCAATAGCACGTCTCCGAACTTTAGCGGAACGTCGCTCAGTTTGCTCAAAAAGGTTTCGCCGTGACGGTTGATAGCGAGTACGGTCAGATCGTAAAACTGCCTGAACCGAAGGGCCTTCAGCGTTTGTCCGACCATCTGCGAATCGCGCATCACCATTACCTCAAAAAGCTCGATGCTGCCGCTCTCAAGCACTCCGTCGTTCAGCTTAAAGTCCGGCTTTATCTCGAGGCCCACCTCTTCTTTGACCCTTAGGATGTCCTCGATCTTGCCTTCGACGATCAGAAGGTCTGCCATCTCAACAAGCTCCCACGAGCGAGGCGAGACGATCTTCTTTCCGCCGCGAATGATACCCAATACGTTAAGCTCAAGTTCGGTATTGAGATTTGACTCGCCAAGCGATTGGCCAACGAGGCGAGAGTTTGGCAAGACAAGCAATTCAGAGATGTACTCCCGGATGCTGTAGCTTTCAGTAAGAGATTCGCTGCCACCCCGGTTAGGGAGCATCCGACGCCCGACAAAGAGCATATAGATCATCCCCACTGCGAAAACGAGAATTCCTACAGAAGTGAGTTCGAACATTGAGAACGGCTCTTGTCCGTAGCGAACTATCGCACCGCTGACCGCCAGGTTAGTGGAAGTGCCGATGAGCGTACAGCTTCCGCCCAGGATAGCCCCGAATGCAAGCGGCATTAAGAGCTTCGACGGAGCGATCTTCGCTTTTTCGGCAAGTCCAATGATCACCGGCAAGAACATCGCCGTGGTAGTAGTGTTCTTCAAAACAGAGGCGGAAATGGCGGCAACGCTCATTATTAGCGCGGTAAGGACGAATTCATTCCCACCCGCGACCCGATATAATCGCCGACCGATAAGGTCAACGATCCCAGTCTTTACAAGCCCGCCTACCAGAATGAAAAGACCGCCGATCGTAATGATGATGTCGTTGCCAAAGCCGGCCAGCCCTTCTTGCACGGTCAGGACCTGCGTCAGCACCAGAGCGATCACGAGCAGAATGCCAACGACATCCACCGGTATCTTCTCGGTCGCAAAGAGTACGATCGCAAGAACCAGAAGGATCAATGTTAGGAAGATCGGCGACATCGATTGCTGTCAAGGATACAGCAAGAGCGAATGCTTGGGAAGATAAGAGATCTTAGCGGACCCAGCCTAGGGCGCCGCGATCGGCGCTGAGAATCTGATGTTCTAGTGGATCAGGCTTACGCCAGCCTGGTCAGGATCCGGCCGACTTCTTTGCCGCGATCTCCTCCAGAATGCTGGAATCCAGCACGCGCGTCCTGCGGTTATCGAAGCACTCGAAAAGCGAAGGACTGCACACCATCACCTTTCCTTTACGATTGTGAACCTGGTGGACGTCGCCCTTTTTTGCAAGAAAGGCAATGTCCTGAAGATCGGTGTGGAACAGGTCGGCAGCCCTTTTGGTAGATATAAGTTCGACCTGTTTCTCACAAATGGGACAGTATGCATGACCAGATCGCCGCAGAGAAATGTTTCCCGGGCTCGTTTGGTCAAACGGCCGTTCGGTTGGCGGATTCATTCTGAACCTCCTTCAAGGTTGATTGCGGTAGCTTGATATTACCTCATTCATATCTCTTTCACTAGGCTTCCGCAAAAATATTCAACTTTTCACGCGATCATTACAGAGACTTTCCGTTTTATCGATCGCGCGAAACAAGAGCGCTGGAATCCTTCATTATCGAATTCAGACAGATCAGCGGCCGGGAGTCGGGCGGGTGATAGTAATGAAGGTCCCGCTCGGCTATACCCACACCTCGTTCGGCAAAGACAGGCATCAACCCGGCTGCGTCGCGGGCCTCAATGAACTCAGCCTTCGCGCAGCATATTTCGCACCATGTTGGTGAGACCGCAGGCCGGATCTTTATTTTCACTCGTTCGATCTCGACAGTGATCTTCCGCTTTATCTTCATCTTTTTTTCTCCCAACCATTTCGTTAAATGGCTGCTTGCTACGATCATCGTATTCCGGCGAACAAAAGTCTTTAGAAAGTTATGAGAGTTTTCTGAAATTTTTATGAAGGCCCCCGTGGGACCGGTCGATGAGAGTGTTTTTTTGAACCGGGGTGTCAGTTGTGTAACAATCTTTTGCTAAGCAGCACGCAGACCGACGATTTTGGCTGGTGCCGATGGCGTTGCCTCGGTTTACCACAGCCTGGCCACTGAGCGCAGGAAACGCATATGGGTCGAATCTACGAATTTGCCGGATTCCGACTGGACGCCGAAGAACGCCTATTGTTCGACGGTTCGACCGCCGTTCAACTGTCACCGAAGGTCTTCGATACTCTTGTCCTCCTCGTCGAGAACAGCGGACACGCTCTCCCCAAGGAAGAGATGATCAGTCGGATCTGGGCAGATAGCTTTGTCGAGGAGAACAATCTTGCACAGAACATCTCGATCCTCAGAAAAGTGTTTGGCAGCAGCGGCCGGGACTTTATAGAGACGGTTCCCAGAAGGGGTTATAGGTTCGTTGTTCCGGTTGCCTTAGCCTGTTCCGAGGGAATTACGATCGAGCATACACGTGCCTCTTTTACCGTAGAAGAGGAGTTTGACGACGCGATCCCGGTCAAGCCGATGGTTCACGGTGGACGAGGTGCTCCGCCGATGCTTTCCGGGGCCAAGATCCCCGAAACACGATATGTCCAGAATGGCGACGTAAACATTGCATACCAGGTCGTCGGTGAAGGCGAGTTGGACATTGTTTTCGTGATGGGTTGGGTCTCACACCTTGAGTACTTTTGGGCCGAACCGCATTTTGCTGCATTCCTGTACAGGCTTGCGTCGTTTTCGAGACTTATCCTTTTCGATAAGCGCGGAACTGGACTTTCCGACCGCGTTCCGTTGTCCGGCCTTCCAACGCTGGAACAGCGGATGGAAGACGTCCATGCAGTAATGGACACCGTCGGCTCCGAGCGTGCGGCATTGATCGGTGTTTCTGAGGGCGGGCCGATGTGCGCCCTTTTCGCCGCAACCTATCCGGAACGTACCGCGGCCCTTATAATGGTTGGCACTTATGCAAAACGCGTGCGGGACGAGGAATATCCTTGGGGAGTGTCGTCCGATGACCGCGAGGAATTCTTTAAGTTAATGCGGCGTGAATGGGGAGGGCCTGTAGGGATCGAAGAGCGTGCCCCGTCGGTTGCGGAAGACGATGCTTTTCGCGAATGGTGGGCCACCTACCTTCGTATGGGCGCAAGCCCTGGTGCGGCGGTCGCGCTGACAAAAATGAACGCCGAGATCGACGTACGGAATGTGTTGCCGTCGGTACGTGTTCCGACGCTGGTCATACACAGGCGCGGCGATATGTGCCTAAAGGTCGAAGAAGGCCGTTACGTGGCATCACTCATTCCAGAGTGTAAGTACATTGAACTTGGCGGGATCGACCACCTCCCGTTCGTTGGTGATCAGGAAGAGATACTTGCGCCTATCGAGGCGTTCTTGACCGAGATCGGCCGTGAGCAAGATCACGATCGAGTGCTGGCGACGGTGCTCAGCGTGAAAATTGCCGACCGCCTGTCAGGCCAGATCCTCGGCACTACGCGAGCACTTGTGCAAAAGCAGATCGGTTTGTTCCGCGGCCGCGAGATCAGGATCGGCGGCAACGAGGTGCTTGCTGCCTTTGACGGGCCGGCACGTGCAATACGTTGCGCCGAAGCCATCATTTCCGCGGCGCGTAAAGAGCGGAGCAGCCTTAAGATCGGGCTTCACACGGGTGAGTGCGATGTTGTGGACGGGACCTATGCCGGATTTGCTGTCGAGCTAGCGCGAAAGATCGCTGACACAGCCGAACCAGGCAGCCCTTTGGTTTCGCGTACCGTAAAAGACCTGGTCGCCGGTTCCGGCCTGTCGTTCCGTGAGTTTGGCGTTCGGTCATTCCGGGGAGTCGAAGGCTCCTGGCCGCTATTCACATTAGACTGAGGAGCGATACCGGTCAAAAGGCCTGAGGTTAAGCAATAGAGCATCTTGACCTCGACAAATTACCGTGAGCTATGCAACAATTCGTGTTTGCCCGGCAGCACCGAACAGGGGGCTGTGACGGGTGCAAGATACTATGTCGCAGCAAGCACCTGACGAGAAAGAAGAAACATCGGAAGGCAAAGCCAAACCGACGATAACGATCGCGGAAAAGAGTGCCCCGAATAGTTCGGAGGCGACCGAAAAAGAAACGATCACGATCGCCGAAAAAGGAAAGCCGACCAAACCATAGTTTTTAGATCGATCTTGGAGAGACGTTTAGTTTAATGCCAGAAGAAGCAGTTCAGGCCACCGAAGAGGCCAAGGACCAACCGGCCGCACCGGCCGATGAGACAGAAGACGTTCATTATCAGGCCGTCGAAAAAGACGGTACAGTGACCGCTATCTGGGAAATGCAGGGAAGAAAGCATCTCCGCACCATCGACCCGCGCTCAGCGGAAGGTAAGCAGATCCTCGCCCTCTTCGAAACAGCAGCCTAATCTACCGATCAATATCTAACACCAGGCCGTGCGAAAACTTTGTGCGGTCGGTGTTTGTTGTCTTTCCAAAACGGGACTTTCAGCAGACGGCAAGGATCGCGGGGATCAGATGCTGCCCGCCGCACGATCAAAAAGCCATTACCGTATGCGGATGTAAAGACACGATCCCGCTCGCTCATCGATCAGATCGCAGCAACGGTCATATCCTCGCCTTCGTGCTGTCCGATGCGCCCTTTGGGGTCGCGGCAGAACTCGGTGACCAGCTCGGCGACCAGCTCGCTCTTTTCCTCGGCCGGGACGTGGCCGCAGTTCTTGAGTACAACGAACCGTGAATGGAGTATCGAATCGTGGAGCTTGTGGCCATTGTGTATTCCGATCACCGTGTCCTCTTCACCCCAAATCATCAGGGTTTGCTGATCAACGAGATGGGCGTCTGATTCCAATCGGTTGGCGCTCCACGCCCGCGACGTGGCAAGTACCGAATGGTGGCCATCAGCCGCCGTCAATGGGCGAAGGACGTTCGAGATGCGTTCCTCGGTTATCAGGCCGTGGTTCGCCTTTGAGAGCGTTCCGCGCATTCGGTGACGCATAAGCATTCTCGAATCGACCAGGAACGGTGTAATCACCTCGCCAACGCCCGGGATCGACGCGAGGCGAAGGATCGGGTGATCGAGCACTTCATCGTTGATAACTGCGTCGATCAACACCAGCTTCTCGACAAACTCCGGGTAATCGAGGGCCATTGTCAGTGACACCGCGCCGCCATAACTACTGCCGACGAGCGTCGCCCGGCCAATGCCGAGTGTGTTCATGAACCGTGAAATGATGCGTGCCTGTGCCGCAATGGAATAATCGAAAGATCGCGGCTTTTCCGAATAGCCAAACCCTACCAGATCGATCGCGATGACGTAAAAGCCCGCTTCTCCCAGCACCGGGGCCACCTTGTTCCAAACAAAGTGCGACGCCGTAAAACCGTGGATGAGCACCAGTGTCGGGTGCGTGCGGTCGCCAAATTCCTGGTAGTGCAGGTGAATGCCCTCAACATTCACGAAACGCGAATGTTCGGACAGAGGCACACGATCGGCCACCTTATTCCATTCAACGGTCTTTGCACGCGTGAGCATCTTGACGGCAACAGCCGTGCCGATTCCTCCGGCAAGCGCCAATGCTATATCTCGCTTTTTCATATCTGCCCAAAGCAAAACTTCATACGGCCTCAATTCTAGCCGAAAACCACCTTTGGCTGAATAGTTTTCTCAGCGAGGTTGTAAGATCCGATAGCGACAAGGTTCGAATTCGGGTCCACCATTCGGAAAACTGCGCCATCCGCAAACACCTCACTTGTCCGCGTCGAGAGGCCCAGCCGCGCCTTTGCCACACGTTCGTCATTGAGCGAGAAGGCGGGCAAATGACCGAGTGCCTCGTTCATACCGATAAGCGACGGGTTGTTCATCGCCTGCAGCTCATCAAGGGCTATCGCCTTTGAGAGGTCAAATTTGCCGGCACGCGTCCGCCGCAATTCCTTTAGATGGGCCCCGAGCCCGACCGCACGGCCTATGTCTTGGGCAAGCGTTCGGATGTACGTCCCTGCTGAACAGACGACCTGAACACCTACCGAGGATCGACTATCGCCCCGCAGTTCCGGATCGCTCAGTTCAAGCCGATGGATAGTAACGGGCACAGCCTTTCGTTCTACCCGCTCGCCCTTACGCGCAAGTTCGTACAGCTTCTTGCCATCGACCTTCTTTGCCGAATACATCGGCGGTACCTGAAGAATATCGCCGCGAAATGATGCCAGCACTTCGTTCCATTCTATGGTGGCGACCCGCCGTTCGAGTTCACTGATCGCAAGCCCAGACTGTTCGGCTGGCCGCCCGGTTCTATCACCAGTATCGGTTTCGGCACCAAACTGTATAGTTGCTTCATACTCCTTTTCGTCCTTGTCCAGGAACTGTGCGATCCGCGTCGCCTGTCCTATCAGGAGTACCATTACACCTGTGGCGAAAGGGTCGAGCGTCCCCGTGTGGCCGACGCGTCTTGTCTTTAGCTCGCGCCGGACGAGCGCGACAACATCGTGCGATGTCATTTCGGTTGGCTTGTCAACGACAAGGATTCCGTCCATCAAACTCATTCTAGACCACCACGAGTATTTTCGACTTTGTCGATTTAATGTTTGTGCGATACTGGATCGAATGTGGCGAAAACGACTCGAACTCGAAAGCGACAGGAAGAGATTCATTAAGGACGTTGAAGCGTCACGGCAGCGGACGATGCAGCGTGCGGTCAGGCTTCTTGCGGCAAAGCCACGGCCGGTCGAAGAACTCCGTGAAAGGCTACTTGAAAAGGCGTGGACCGATGAAACCAGTGTAAATAGCGTGATCGAAAAGCTAACGGAATACGGCTACCTCGATGATGAAAAATATGCGGGCGACCTCGCGCTTTCAAAGCTTCGGCAGCGTCCGCAGGGCCGACGGCGGCTAAGACAAGCCCTTTCTCAAAAAAAGTTAAGCCGTGAGCACGTTGAGGCTGCGATCGGCGCGGCATTCGATGCGATCCCGGAATCGGAACTGATCGAAAAGGCCGTGGAAAAATGGGTCGGAGTGAAGGGAATTCCCGAAACAAGGGTTGAACAAAAGAAGCTGTACGAGCACCTGATGCGGCGGGGCTTCGATCATGACCTGATCAGAACCGCATTGGCCGAACTGGTTGAACGAAGCCGGAACAAGGACCATTGACGAACAAAGGATCATGCCAATGCCGCGCGCCGTTTCTCGACAGTACCTGGCGGCTGCGGCTGCGGAACGACCTCATTAGGGTCGATCCGAAAAACGATCCGATCGCCCGAGCCTTCAAGCACGGCCTGTCCCGTTGCTGGATCACGGCTTTCCGTCACTCTAACGCCTCGGTTACGCTCAAGAAAGTGCCTTAATCGACGTCGGTCATCACCATTATCAATCATCCCATCGGCGGGCACCGAGGCCAGGATCGACCTGAGATCGTCGTCGGCCCCCGGAGTCCATACTATCCATATGAAGTTCTCCACACTACCGCCACGCCGCAGCGATACCGTTGTAAGCCGCTGGCCTGTCTCGCTCAGTTCAGCAATGTTCGGCTTATCCGATCCGGGGAACACAAGCCGATAGGCAGGCCTGCCATCGGGTCCCGTAACCTCGGTGAAAATATACGTTTCTCCCTTACTCTCGGACGCAAATTCAAGCTCTTCCGGCACACCAATATCTCCGACACCGTGAAACGACGAGGTAACCGGAATATGGGTCTTCAGCCAGTAGCGCAGTTTATTGACCGGCCGATTCCGTTGGGGAAGAACCTCAAACGTTTCTGCCGGAAGGGTCTTCGTCTCGCCCTTCATTATCAATTGGCCGATCGGGATGGCCAGGGCCCCGGCCATTAAGAGAATGATCAAAGCCCAGGATATGGTCCGGTCCGAGAGTGTGGGCCGTATTGAGGAGGGTTTCGCCAGATCCACTTCCGCCTCATTCTCGGTAAGGGACCATTCTTGTTCCGGCTCAGGTTCAGATGCCTTCTCAACGCCAATGTCCTGGGGCGGCATGGCTACGGGTTGGGCTGCGGCATGCGGTCCTGTCTGGATCGAGATCACTTGAGGAATTTCCAGCGATCTGGCAATTCCACGCCCGAATTCCGCAATATTCCTCGGTCTTGATGCAGGCTCGAATTCCAGCCCTGCCCTTATAAGTGCGGCAGCCCGTTCCGGAAGGTCAGTTCGTTTATGAGTCAGGGAGGCCATCGTGCCGGCGTTTATCGCCTTGAGCAGATCCTCCCTCTCCGTTCCGGCGAACGGCAGGTCACCTGTCACCAAGCGATAAGCGAGCACAGCAAGCGCGTAGGTATCCGAAGCAGGCGATCGATGGCCCAGTGTGACCAACATTTCGGGGGCGGCATAAAATAGCGATTCGGTTCCCGGCCGAACCCGGCACAGGCCCTCGCCACGGGCGTCGACCGGCCAACCCGCCCCAAAATTGATTATCGTGACCGGATTCGCACCTATATCTCCTTCGGGCACAAGAATGTTCGATGGCCGCAGGTCGCAATGCAGGATACCTTTGGAATGAACGATACCTAGAGCATCGGCGACCTGCTCAACGATCGCTGCGATGCCGCTGATCTCGAGCCGCCGATCTGGTGCGAGCAATTCACCAAGGGAGGCGGAGCAGTTGGGCTCAGTAAGGATATAATGGCGGCCATCGGGAAAGCACCCGGTTTCGAGAACCTCTTCGATGTTCGGGTGCGAGAGTCGCCTGAGGACCTCCGCAACTTCCGCCAAAGATGGACCATCGGCCTGAACACCTTCGGGCGGCGGAGGTGAGAGTTTCAGTGTTGCGGCGCGGCAATATCGTTTCAGGTCCTTGACGGCAACCACCGTGAAGCTTCCACCCAGCGAAACATCGGTCAGGTCTTCCTGGACAAGAAAGCGACCGTGAAGAATACACTCGACCAGCGAACCGCCACCCGAGGTTGCCGCATCGGATCCATCTGCATTCGGGCTATTGTGATGCTGCATGCTGGAAAGGAAATTGTTAAGGCGGTCCCAAAATCAGGGCGCAATAGAGTATCGGGCGAAATGTGATTTTTGGCAAACTCTTTTTGTGGCCAACCGACCCATCGGGGGATCGGCCTTTCGACGCGAGCTTATAGGCTCACTGCCGACGCGCTCAACTCCCGAAAGCCAAAATTCGTTACGCCCACCCGCGTCAAGAAATCCGCACCTTAACAGCCGTACAAGGTTGGATAGTCTACTTGAAGGGACGTGTCAAAGGTTTCAGGTCGGCAGGAGGTTTCGAAGGACCGAATGATGCGGCGTGCAGCAGCCTCAACTCAGCCAGCAACCGTCGTCTTTCGGGCGTAACCAGAAAGTACCCCCGGAACAAGTGTTCCTCCTCGTTGGAGAGCAGGCCATCGAGGTGGTCCTCGACCAGTTCACTTTCTGCTTGGTCGAACCGATCTCCAAATTTTTCGTCCGAGATCAAACGAACGCCGATCTCTTCATTTTCAATTTCTGAGGAGGATCCAAGAAGGAATTTTCTGATCTGGCGGTCGTTGATCGGCACGAGGCTCTATTGCGGTACCCCCTAACTGTACTTGGCAAAACGGCCCTAAATCTTACACGTCTCCAGTTCGGGCGTTATCAATACAACTCCTGAGCTTGCGCCTAATTCGCGAAATACGAGCGTAAATAGCTGTAGGTGTTAAGTTTAGCCGCCCACACATCGACTGTCGAAGTTTGATCCGTTCCGCTCCATCTGCGCTGTAGTATTCCGTGATCAGGTCGCGATCCGCGGGTGCAAGCCCGTCCAAGCACGCCTCAAGCCGTTCGAGGTCGATATCACCCAACGTAAGCTCTCTGGCCGCCAATAACTCAATCCCCTCGATCGGCATCTCACGACCCAGGTCTCGCTTGCTTTCAAGGGCAATATAGGCCGCGAAACCATAGATAAACTGTTCCGGACGCTCACTCAGGCTGGGATCGAATTCGTTTGCGCGTCGTGCTACCCGGTCGAAAGTCACATCGACCAGGTTCGAAGGATCTTGGCATCCCCGGTACTGAAAGTACCTGAGCAAGCCCCGACGAAGGCGCTCGTACCTCTCACCTGCCGCTTCCCGATTTGCGGAAAACAGATCAAGAAGGGCCTCAAACTCCTCTTGGTCGACCGAAACGCTCTTTTTCATCCGAGTTGTGAAAATTTGTCGGCGTTTATGAACACCATAAGTGTGACGAATGCCCTTAGGATTTTTTGCGGAAAGTTGAAAGAAAAATTTACGGCGGGAATACTGGCATCAGGGCCAACCGCGCACGTGTGGCTCTGACTGCCCCGGAATGGTAAGATTTTTTTATGACGGGAAACGAGATCCGTGAGAAATTTTTGTCGTATTTTGAGCGGAATGGCCACAAGATCGTGCATTCATCACCGCTGCTGCCGGCAAATGACCCGACCTTGCTGTTCACCAATGCGGGAATGAACCAATTCAAGGATGTATTCCTCGGTATCGAGAAACGCGACTATACACGCGCGGCAACTTCGCAGAAATGCATCCGCGCGGGCGGGAAGCACAATGATCTTGACGAGGTCGGCAAGACCGCCCGGCATCATACTTTTTTTGAAATGCTCGGGAATTTTTCATTCGGCGATTATTTCAAAGAGGACGCGATCAAATATGCCTGGGACCTGTTAGTGAATGAATTTAAACTGCCGACCGAACGATTGTGGTTCTCGGTCTTCGAAGGCGATGAAGAGGTCGGGCCGGACGACGAAGCACGCCAGCTTTGGATAAACGCCGGAGCAAGCCCGGACCGCGTTTTGGGTTTTGGCCGAAAAGACAACTTTTGGCAAATGGGCGATACAGGACCATGCGGACCGTGTTCGGAGATCCATTATTATATGGGTGACGATCCGTCGGATCCGGAAAAGAATTCGCCGTCGTGGGTGAACGGGCCTGGCGATACGACGATGGAGATTTGGAACCTCGTGTTTATGCAGTATAACCGCACGCTTGAAGATGACGGCAAATTTCTGTTAACGCCGCTTCCAGCGCCGAGCGTCGATACCGGAATGGGACTCGAGCGAATGACCGCCGTGATGCAGCACGTAAAGACAAATTACGAAACCG
>WBZY01000137.1_pt1 | contig 23195 bp, 17 predicted proteins | sample 5204191 | NCBI WGS metagenome assembly WBZY01 (sample SAMN12344363, study PRJNA552823) | activated sludge metagenome | biome: Activated sludge suspended growth; feature: Anammox Sidestream; material: Wastewater; isolation source: activated sludge from anammox sidestream of wastewater treatment...
CCATTCGAGATTCCAGACTTTCGATCAATTGTTGGGCCTCTGGGCTGCGTGCGATCTCGCCTCTTTTCAAAGCCTCAGTTCTTGCTTTTGTTGTCTCGCGGTCACCCGCATAGTTTAGTTTCGCGACGACCATTTCGGATGTGTAGTGCCGGGGCGACTGCTCGGTAAACAACATTTGCATCTCCTTCCGTGTCAAAGCCGGAAGGTTCTTAGTGTCTCGATTCTGGGCATTCTGCAGCATTTGAAGCCCAACAGATGCATTTTCAATCCGCATCCTTGACGACGCTTCGATGACTTCTTCACGTGACTGACAGCGATCTAACATTTGGGCGTAGTTACGATAACGTTCGTTGAAATGTCGAAGTCTCGTTTCAGGTTGATTTAGCTGGTACTCAAGATATGCGGATGCGATTCGCAGGTCCGCGTAATTTAGCTCCTTTCCTTTCACATCGTTCTCGATCGGCTTATCAGCTTTTGCCCTAAAAAGTTTTAGAATTATGGAGGGCGAAATGCCATTTTCCAGGGCATCGTCCAGTGCCGGAAATTTGACTTCAGCCCAGTGCTTCATCTCTTCCACGGAAATTTCGGAAGCGAGCAAGTTTAGATGTGTACTCTCAAGCTCGATGCGCTCAAACCCGAGACTATTAACGTGTTCAGAATCTCGTTCCGTTGCAAGATGCTCGAAGCTTTCACTAGGTTCTTCGACCGATCCTCGAAATTGATGTTCCGTATCGTGGAGAACAGGCTCGACAAGCGGCTCATACTGGATCGAACGGTCAGTTGGTTCGAGCTTCTCCATCTCACCCGCAACAATTGCGATTTCTGCTAGAGTCCGATCGAATCGCTCTGTCATCGATTCTGTTTTCGACTGATCGCGATCCCGATCCAAAAACTCTCGTTTCCCGTCCAGAGCGTCATAGATCCAACGAAAGACCTTTGCCTCGGTATCTCGATCAGCATTGCTGCCGGTGATGGCTTTTCCATAGTCAAGGATCTGTGGTGCGACTTCGCGAGCTTTGTCTAACCCGACCAATGGTTCAAGCCGGATTACTCCGTAGCTAAGAGTTGCGAGTTGGAGCGGTGATTTTAGATCGTGCGACTCCTTCGGCATTATCAGAACGCCATTCTGAACGGTTCCTCCGCGCTCGTATGTGTCACGGAGAAACTGTGATCTGCCGTTCAAGTACGAAGCGTGCTCGCTCCTGTTGCGGCCATCTGTGTCGTCAAGTTTTGAAAGCTCAAGGTCTGCTCGGCTAACCGAAAGGATCTCGTTGATCGCTCTTTCGGTACGAGGATTCGACGGATGAAAGTTTGATTCTTGGGTAATCGTATGACGTGAGGCTCGATTCAGTTCTTTGACCTCAATTGCTTTCGCGACTTTCTCAATCGCGAGCTTAACAACATCTGCGTGACACATCTGCCCTGCCCGACAAAAACACGTGATCGAAATCGACTGTCCGCTGCGGAAGGCATCGCCGAGCAGAACCATGCCGTCCCTCAGTCCGCCATCATTTTGCTTGTAGCTGTTTCGCAGCCGTTCGGAGTAAGCAAAAAGTGCGGCTTCGCGACCGCTACCCCTTGGTGCAATTTCGTTCCGGTTGGGTGAAAGAAGCCCCAGTTCTGGAGTGATAATATTCCCGAGATCGAGACTCCTGTTTGGAAGCGTAGACTCTGCTTCATTCAAGCGAGCAACTACCTTATTGCTCAGATCATATTTCATAACTCGCCCCTCCCGTTTCGGCTCGTTGGCCAACCGCCCCCGAAGAAATGGCAAATCATGTGCCTAGAAGTCAGCCAACCAGCTATGGTTTGGCTTTCTATACATTTAGATATCAAGTCCGTTCGATTCCGGTCCTAATACCTCGACCAATCGTCACATCTTCCCTCTCGGGCCTTCCTCCTTTTTCATGTACAGTCGAATCTCGTTCTTCGCCAGACCCGGCTTTTGTTTTGAGCTTGACGACCGACGCTAGAAGCTCCTTGAAGTTCGTCACATCAATTCCGGCTGCGTGTTTGAGTATCGAGTTCAAATGCTTTGCTTCCCGGCTGCTCGATGTCACTGTGATACGTTTCTCGATCTCAGTGATCTCGCTTGTTGTGAAGATAGGCTGGTAAGTGAGATCCGCAGCACTACCCAACAGGGACAGTTGCTTAAACTCCAAAGCCTCTTTGGCCGCATTCAGCGACAGTTCTTTGGCGGCCGCCACGTCGGCTTTGAGACATCTCTCGCGATCCTTTGCTCGGCCCTCGATCTCGCGTCTCAAGGTTCTGTGATCTTTGCCCTCTAGCAATAGATTCAGTGCTTGGTCAAGAATCGAGCCTTTTCGTGGTAGATCGACATCGTTGAGACTCAGATAACTCATCGAACCGTTCGATTTGTCCTCGATCGCAAACCTGTGAAAACGCTTCGAGCTTCGGTAGAAAGCTAGGTCTTCTTTTGTCTTATTCAGTCCGATATTGCAAAGAATTTCTCTTGCCAATGTGCGGCCCACGATCGCGTGAGAAAGATTCCCGGCTTCGTCGGGGCCGATCTTTCCTTTGGCTCCGTGTTGGCTGGGCACCGCCCCTTGAATCGATGTCCTTTGGAGATTCCAATTGGATGCGTATTCTTTGGGAAATTTGAGTTTTCTTGAGAGTGTGTCAAGTTCGATGATCTGATCGGCAGAAAACACTGGCTTCACTGTATCGAAGGTGCTGCTTCGATCAAGGACTTCACTCAGAACCCCAACAATCTTTTGCTCCTGCCGCATCGATTTGCGCATTTGCAAGGATTGTTCACTCAGAGAACTATTGACCGAATCAAACAGAAAAACTTCCCTTGACTTGGAATTTCGGCTTGAGGGCTTGTTGGTCAGATATTCGATTGCCGAACGAATGCTTTGAAGAACAGCGCGACCATCGTTTTTGATATCATTTTGACGAGCTATCATCGCCAAAGAGACTCGATCGTTTCCAACCTTCACCTTTCGGTAATACGCGTTGTCTTTGAAGTCCGAGAGCTGCCGCTGATGTAGCAGCATCCTCATTTCAGAAACCGCTTTTTGTCCAGCGAGAAGTCCGAGATCAGAAACAGTTCTAGGTGCGATTTCTTTCTTGTTCTCAAGGTCGGTTCTAACCTGCTCAAGATAGCGAAATTCTCGCACTTTCGTGTTTGCTAGACATTCGCTTTGAATTTCATCGAGTTCTTGCTTATTGAATGCCGGCGCCGGTACTTTTACTCCCCTTTTTCTGTAGTCGGTTCGGATCTGATTTGCTTCACCACGAATAGATGCAGTTTCCTCTTTGAGTTTGAAGAATTCCGATTCTTCACGGGCGAGTATGCTGTTGGTTATCGCTATGATCTGGCGTGATTGCGGTGTTTTGCTCCAGTCTTCGGAGTTGGTTGCTGATTGCCTCAGCTCCAAGAGCGAGACTCTTTGCGTTATTGCTTTTTCCGGATCCCTGATCGGAAACTTGAGGCTCTCACGATTTTCGATAAGAAAGGCAATTTTTTCTTCCTTAAACATGAGTTGATATTCGGCAATAATACCGTGTCGGAGTATCTCTCGTTCGTGAATATTTCCGTCGCCCTTTTGAAACTCAATGGCGTCATGTTTTTGTGGAGCATTTCGATCGTGCTGCTTGTCATTGGCATGTTCCCGTGAAGGTGTCCGTTCCGCAACAAGCTCCTGAAGTTTTTTCTTCGCGGATTCGATCAGAATGCCGTCGATAATCCGCTTTTCTCCATCGACAATCTCAAAGTGCGGAAGCGCCTCCCGCGGAATTTTGTTTAACGATCTAGAGTGAAGATCGTGGGTCAAATATCGCTTTTGAACTGCGAGATGAACGTGCGGGTTTGCTGTGTTGAGATGAACGGCGCCTGCCCAGGCAAGCCGCTCGCTTTGCAGACTCTTTTCAAACTGTGCGATGGCAAATCTTGTAACGATTTTTACTTGCCGCTGGCGTTCCTCATCCGTCGAACCAAGTTGTTGAAAATCCTCCCGCCGAAATGAAAGAACAAGATGGTGAAGTTCGTTGTTTGAGGGACGGCCTTTGCCGCAATCGGATTTAAGAAAGTTGTTTGCGCTTCTTACGGTAAGGTGTCCGGTAAACTCGTTAAAAAGTTCACGACCTTTTTCGGGCTCTGCATTCCGGTCGATCTTACTGTGCGCTAGATAATGAATAAGACCGCGAGAACTGCCTCTTTTTGATTGAACGCTGGCAATAACTCTCATGAGTCGCTCGCTATTTGATTCGCGGGCTTAGGCAAGGAATCGATTCGCTGTTTTAGTATTCGTACCTTGGTTGCAAGGTAGCTGTTGTGAAGGGATTCGTTTCCTGCGACATGCTCGTGGAACAGGAGACATTTCTTAAGATCGGACACGGCGTGTTCGATCAGCTCAGCCATTGCGGTAGAGGCGATAACAACACTCTGTTTGCGGTCGCTGGTCTCCGGCGAAGTATATTCGATGAGCTTTGTGAAAACGAGATTTAGTGACGAAATCGACATGCTCGACATCGAGTAGATCTCAGTGGTTAGCGAGCTCGCTTGACGTAGCAGTTCTAGTGCATTTTCGAGCTCCGATTCCATTCGATCAATGCTTTCTCTAATCTCGCCGATGTTGTCGCTTACAGCAAGATCAATCGTCTCGTTCTGGCGACCGGTTCGCACAAGCCAATCGAGCTTTTCTTGACAGCGACCCGAAGCAAAATGCTGGTGTCTATCGGTCAAGGCGAAATGGATCATTCGACGGACAATCGCGGACTTATTCTCACCGGTTTCGGCCGCGATCTCTTCAAGCTTCTTGTGGTCCTCTTCGTAGGGCCTGACGCTGATCGGCCGTCCCTGTTTTGACTCGATACCCAACTCGATGTTTTTTACTATCTTTTCTCTGTCTCGCTTTCTCATCTCTCGATTTTTGTGGCGGCGTTTTGTCACCAATTTGTCGGCTTGTAATTTTCTCCGACCATTTGGACTTGAGCAAAATACGTGCCTTTTGCGAGAAATATGGCGAGAACTGCGGTTTGTAATTTTGATGACACCGCGTAACTTAATGACAGTGTGAGACTTACGCCAATTACAAGAGTCGGTTCTTGGTCTATCCTGTCATACACCCGCCGCTGTAATTTTTGTTTTTTTACGAGCCGCCTCAATCCGCCTCTTTTTCTACGCCAAAAGCGGTTCGTTTATTCGCCGCCCGTTGCCACAAATGCCGGAGTTCTCTGCTGCGGCACGCCGATTGATTTACCAACCAAGCCAGTAAATTCGCCAACGTAAGGAGACCAAATACTAATGAACGATCAGAGCAATATCACCCCCCCCTATAAAGCAGAATTTCGAGCGTCCGCTGCTGCAGATAAACCGCTTGAATTTCGTAAAATTGAACACACGTGTACTCGAAGCGACCGACCGCAAACTGAAACAATATCTTCAGTTCGCGTCCATCAGCATGAATACCGATATCACCAATGACGATGTTGTCGAGTACGCGCTAAACCACCTTTTTGAGCGCGATCCGGCATTCAAAAGCTGGCTTAAAACTAGAGATTAAAAGAGTATGAGCTAGGCGGAAAAAGCAGAAGGAAGTGTTCCAATCCCATCGAATTTTGAAACGGGAACGAACCGATGAGATGACTCGTATTGGGTCAGAACCATTTCAAGCTTCATCTCAAATTCGCGGATATCCAACTGGTCTGAGCCGTGACACAGAAGCCCGCCCAGTTGCTCCATATCATCAGCTGAAATGTCACAGCATATTCTTGCCGTCGCACGGGCCAGACGATCGGCAACTTCCTGAAACTGCACTCCCGAATGTCCCTTTACCCACTGCCAGGAGACATGATTCCCGTAGCACGCTTTGACCAGACGCGACCAAAACGAACGGTTTGCACGCATGTGGTTTCGGCCCATCATCGTATCAATCACATACTTTGAGTCTGACACGATCTCTATACGACAATATCTGCGAAGCTGCTCCAACGCATACGTGCATGCAAGGATCTCAGCCTGCTGATTGGTGATCTGTCCCAAATATTTTGAAACCAGTTTTAACTCCAGTCGGTTGTGATCCAGCATGACCACGCCGCAGCCCGCCGACGAGTCGATCGAGCCATTCCTCATGCATGATGCGTCCGCGTAGATCGTCACAAGAGGCGCATATTCCGCCGCACTCTCTATCCCGCTTTTATTCTCAATTAACTTTGTAACGCTCATTGTCCACCTCTCGTTTTTCTCTATAGGAAACTGAGGCACGGCACCGACGCTATGCCCCAACTGGCAGAAACAACCTACCTCAGAACTGATCAATGAACGGCTCATTGACCGTTGGCTCTGGAACAGCCGTGCCTGTGAATTCAGGAACGTCCGGCTCGGGGCTGTCGGCAGTAGGTTCCTGGTCCGTTTGGCCGTCCGAACGGTTCGATCCGACAAACTCGAATGAGAAGAGCGAGATCTCGGCACCTGATCTGGGCTCGCCCTTATCTGTGCTCCACGGGCTGAACGAGAGCCTGCCGTGAACAAGCAGATGCGTTCCCTTTTTTACATGCTCGGCGAGCGTCTCCGCAGTCTTGCCAAAGGCAACAACATTGAACCAATGTGTGACCTGCATACGCCCTTCCGGGCCGTTCTTGAACGAGTTTGAAGCGATCGGAAAGCTCGCGACCGGTGTGCCTTTTTCCGAATATTTCAGGCTCGCATCGCGGCCCGCATTTCCGAGTATCGAGATATTTGCTGACATGGTTTTTTATTGCTCCTTTTGTGGTTTATTTGTTCTCCGAACGGAACGGCGTTTCGCCATCTGCGAGAGTTTTTCTAGGCGTTGTGCCTAAAATACTGGCCGCCGCTCCTTTCGTTGAATATTGCTCTTCAATTTTCAGGCCGCATGCACAACCTTAACCTGTGTTCGCTGCACAGTGGGCTGCGTGAAGAGGCTCGCCTGGATCGTGCGATTCGCGCGAACGGCCTCGTTTAGTTCCGCATCTCGTGCCCTCACCGCGTCCCACAATTTCTGTTTCTCCTGCCGCTTAAATGCCTTCGCGGACGGGTCGTTATAGAGACCGAATTTCAGAAAACGTAGCTGTCCAAGAGTCGCAATTTCGATCTTTCGGAGCCAGCGTTTCGCGTCGATTGAAAGTTGATTCTTCAACCTAACTTCCTGAGATTTTGCGACGGTGTTAAGAGCCGTGAACTCCTTAAGGGAAAGGCTTTTGTGTTCCTTAAAATCTGCATACGCTTTTTTCTTTAGTTCGGCTAAATCAGCCGTGTCCGACGTTCCGCGAATCGCAAGGTAGGTTTCTTGATACGAATCGTGACGAAGGCTTCGCAGATGAAAGTCTGAGTATTGACGCTGCCACAATAGGCGCAGGACAGAAGCTGCGTATTGCATCTCTTCAAAGTCAGGGTTGATTTCCTGATCTACAAGGATCTCGAAACTACCTTGCTTAAATGAGTAGATACGGCGTACCGAACGGTTGACTTTACTGTCGTAGATCTGATCAAGGGAAAGTGCCAGCCATTCCTCGAATTCTTGATCCGAGAACGGATGTCTCGAAGGCATTGCCCACCCAGCACAGCTGATCATTCGGCGTCCTTCCTGAACGGTGTTGCCGCCTAAAGAATGGCCTACAAAGAGCTTTGGAAGCTGTGACGAAAGCTCTCTTGATTCATGTGGAAGACAGTTTGCATCGATCTCACAATCGAGATCAAAGACCACTACCGAACGCTGGCTTGAACTCATCGTTATGCCAATCAATCCGTTCTCGTCGAACTGCTCAAGTTGATCGAAAGTCGTGAAGTCTCTGTCGAGCTCTTCGACCGATTTGTCGCCGTCTTCCAGATAGAATTCGGCAAAGTCGTCGATCATCATACGGCTGACCTTATTACGTCCGACACGCCGGAGAACCGCCTGCATTTCATCATCGAAGTTCGGGCATTTTGGCGGTAGCGAACTGCGATTCTTGGCAGCTTCCTGAACTCGCCTTTGGTCCGCGACACAAAGCTTCTGTTCTCTTTCTCGCGATTCCTCAAAGCTGATCTCTCGATCTGCCGAAGTCGCCGTAACAGCTTCTAACTGCATACCAAGCAGACCCATTTCATGAAGGACCTCACCCACGCCTCTTCGTCGGATCTCACCGTAGTAGTACGCTGCGATCTGTTCGAATTCATACTGCCCGGCGTCCGGGCTAGCGATTGCTTTTACGCATCTAACGAACTCCTTCGCATCTGTCTCGTCGGACAAAACCTTCATCGCGTATTCGAGCGACATTATCCGCACGCGGTCCAACGCTTCCGGTTCAAGTTCGTCGGCGATTCGAACGACAACATCGCCCAAGATCGAGAACTCTTCGAGCTCTCTTCTTCGCAACGGATGCGATGAAAGATGCGAACACCAGTCCTGCATCGGCGAACCAGTATTGACCGGCATGAACGCCAGCATCTGGTTATTCGGAGCGTGCTCTCTGAGTTGTTCAATATTGATTCTTTCTGCCATAACTTCCTCTCTTGATCGGCTTCAACGCCGAATCGAAAACGCGTAGATTTAAGGGCCGCATTTTCAAAACCCTGAATTAAAAGCACTTTCATTCAAGCTTGAAAATCCCTCTCAAGGTGCGGGAGAAGTGTGTTAGGGGAAACGAGATCGGCCGGCTATAAAGAAAGCTCTTCTAGTCGCTTTTGTAGATAAGCGAAGGTAAGCGGTGCTCGGTTTTCGAGTTGAGCCCGGCCGGTTCCGAGGCCGTTTGCGGAAATGACGATGATCTGTTCAGGAGCGGTACTTATGCGTGTCAGATGCTCGAATGCCTGATCGATCGCTGCCTTGTTCTGTTCCAATTCTGCGTCTGAAAAAAAGGCTTCATCGCTATTGCTGGGGAGTTTCTTGGTCGGTATCCCAAGTGCATTCCGCTCGCCTCTCATCGCAGCCGCCTGCCCGCCAAAGCCTCGCCGTGCAAGGTTGTCGCCAAACAGGAAGATGTGATCGCGATGCTCTCTTACGAAGGCTCCGGTGATCCACTTCATCGTCAAGACGCGGTATCTCATAGCAGGCTGCGATATGGAAAGGAACTGCCGCCCGAAGAAGTTCTCTCCAAGCGGCATATCGAGTTGAATTCGAATTGGATTAGTAAGCTGCGGCCTGCTGGAGTTCCACCGGTGCGGTCTGTGCTGTCTGCATCGCAGCTCCATCGCCTACCTCGTCGCGGCGGCCCGACAGGAACTGGAACTCCTGCAGGACGATCTCCGCGCCCGCTTGCGGCGAATCGCTCTGATCTACCCACGGGTTGAAGGTCAGGCGGCCTTGTACATACAAACGACTGCCTTTTCGCACATAACGTGCAAGTGTCTCCGCCTGCTTTCCGAATGCGGTCACGCGGAACCAGTCGGTCTTCTCGACGCGTCCCTCCGCGCTGTTCCTGAACGAATTCGAGGCCATTGAAAAGCTCGCCACGAGAGTGCCGTTGTCCGTGATCTTAGTCTCCGGTGTCTTGCCGAGATTGCCGATGATCGAAATATTTGCTGACATTTTCTTAATTCTCCTGTGTGATTAGTTTTCCTAGGATCCCCTGAGTGGCGATCTCCTAAACCTTCTGCGAAGGCATATCTTTTCTGCCGCTAATTATTTCTTTGTCTATCGACACTATAAGTAAATCCGAAGGACCTTGAGATTCGCGACAGCGTCTTATCGGCCGAGAGGCGATGCTGTATCCATTACTGCGTCTGGGCGGGCGGGATTCATATCGCGTCGAACTGATGTAACTCGTTCTCAACAACTCCAGTTCGACTGATTTCTGATAAAATAAGGTCACACTTCTAGTGACGCTCCGCGAAATCCTGTAGGGATTATTAAGTAGAATTGTATGAATGCCGTTGAGATCGAAGAAGCCGTTTCTCTGCTTGCTGAGCAGCCTTTCGACGCCGAAAGCTTTCCTTTCGCGTTTCTGGAGGCGTTTGGGAATAAGGAAACGACTATCAAACGGCTGAAGTCGGGAGCTACAAACCAATCCGATCTCGCCGGAGGTGTTCTCCAACGAAACAACATCCATATTCAAACCTGCTCTGACGGTGAAGTCGCAGCAGCATTGGATGCACTTCGGCAAAGCCCGGCGACGAAGAAGCAGAAGGCCAAGTTTATCGTCGCGACGGACGGTAAAACTTTCGAGGCGGAAAACCTGGCGGACGGCGAAACCGTCGCTTGCGACTACGTCGAGTTCTCCGACCATTTTGGTTTCTTCCTTGCTCTTGCCGGGATAACGACGGTCAAACAGATTCGTGAGAATGCTTTCGATATTAAGGCTACGGGTCGTTTGAACAGGCTTTACATTGAGCTGCTCAAGGAAAATCCGGATTGGGGCACTGCTGAACGCCGTGAGGATCTGAATCACTTCATGGCACGGCTGATCTTTTGCTTCTTTGCCGAAGACACAAACATCTTCCGTGGTGAAAGGCTCTTTACCTCGACCATCGAAAGAATGAGCGCTCGGGATTCGTCGAATACTCACGAAGTGCTTTCTGAGCTGTTTCTCTCGATGAACACTAAGGAGGAAAATCGCTCGACGGCAAATATCAGGAGTTGGGCGAACGAAGGGTTCCCTTATGTGAATGGCGGACTTTTTTCGGACAGTATTGAGGTTCCCCGATTCAGCCGCATCGCTCGATCTTATCTCCTTCATGTTGGCAGCCTCGACTGGACGAAGATCAATCCGGATATTTTCGGGTCGATGATTCAGGCGGTGGCGGATGACGAGGAGCGAGGAAGCTTGGGCATGCATTACACGAGCGTCCCAAACATTCTTAAGGTGCTGAATCCGCTCTTCCTCGACGACCTGCGTTCACAGCTCGACGACGCGGGCGACAATGCCCGCAAATTGCTGAACCTTCGCCAACGGGTCGCCCGGATTCGCGTTTTCGATCCCGCTTGCGGATCGGGCAATTTCCTCGTCATTGCCTACAAACAAATGCGCGAGATCGAGGCGGAGATCAACCGCCGCCGCGGAGAGGCGGGCCGTACGTCCGACATTCCGATCAATAATTTTCGCGGTATTGAACTTCGCCATTTTCCCGCCGAGATCGCGCGATTAGCTCTGATAATCGCCGAGTTCCAATGCGATGTTTTGTATCGCGGCGAACTTTTCGCCCGACAAGACTTCCTGCCCCTCGAAAAGGCCAACTGGATCACATGCGGCAACGCCCTCCGCCTCGACTGGCTTAGCATCTGCCCGCCGACAGGTACGGGTGTAAAGATATACGCCGATGACCTTTTCAGCACTCCGCTGGACCAACCGGAGATTGATTTTGAGAATGAGGGTGGCGAGACTTATATCTGTGGAAACCCGCCATATAAAGGCAGTCAGTTTCAAACGACTGAGCAAAAAGACGACCTTAGAAGCGTTTTTGATAAACGAACAAGGACCTGGGGTTCTCTCGATTATGTCGCTGGATGGTTCATGAAAGCGGCAGAGTACGGGACCCACACCAGTTCCAAGGCGGCCTTCGTATCGACAAATTCGATTTGCCAAGGACGGCAAGTGCAGACCCTTTGGCCCTTAGTCTTCGAAAAGCACCACGAAATTGAGTTTGCTCACACGAGTTTTAAGTGGGCAAATTTGGCGAGCCACAATGCGGGCGTCACAGTTGTGGTCGTCGGCATTTCCCGTCAACCACCTCGAACCCGCAAGCTATTTTCGTCGGATGAGAACGGGATCGTGACGATTAAAGAAGTATCGGGCATTAATGCATATCTAGTACCGGCGCAGAACGTCATCATTGAAAACGCTGGCTCACCTTTTTTCGGCGTAACGGAAATGACATTCGGCAATATGCCCAACGACGGCGGCTTCCTCTTGTTGAATGCTCAGGATGCGGTGTCCGCGGTCAATCAATCGCATGTTGACCCGAGATTTATCCGACCGTTTCTAGGATCTCGCGAGTTCATTAATGGTTTCGAGAGGCGATGTATTTGGATAACAGAAAGTGATTATTAAATAGCACGTGAGAATGTCTGGCTGGCGGAACGCTTCGACTTGGTTAGAAATCAACGATCCGAGTCTGACCGTGCAACCACAAAGAAACTCGCACACGTGCCCTTCCGATTTGGCGAGGTACGTCAGACGGGAAAAGAAACGGTAATTATCGTTCCTAGCGTTTCATCAGAAAACCGAGAATACTTACCTGCAGGCTACTTACCGGCCGGTACAATTGTTAGTAATCTTGCCTTCGCCATATACGATGCACCGCTTTGGAACATGGCTCTGATTGCTTCGAAGCTCCATCTTGTTTGGATCGCCACCGTTTGCGGCAAAATGAAAACCGATTATCGCTATTCAAACACCCTCGGCTGGAACACTTTTCCCGTACCAACACTCAGCGACCAGAACAAAGCCGACCTTACGCTTTGTGCGAAAAACATTCTACTTGCCCGTGAGGCACATTTCCCAGCGACAATCGCGAAGCTTTACTCTCCTGAGAACATGCCGGCGAATCTTCGAGAAGCACATGAGCATAACGACGAAACGCTGGAGCGTATTTACATCGGCAGACGGTTCAAAAACGACACCGAACGACTGGAAAAGCTGTTCGAACTCTATACGCAGATGACTGCGAAGAAAACGGCCGCAAACGAAACAAAGGTAACCGCCCTATGAGCAAATTACTTCCCATTCCATCAATTTCCGTCACGTACGCACAGGACGGTAAATCTACCAGTTCCAATTCGCTGGGCATGCGTCCAATGCAGGAACGTGCGTATCAGAAACGCGGCGAGCAGTATCTGCTGATCAAATCGCCACCGGCCTCGGGTAAAAGTCGTGCCCTGATGTTTATCGCCCTTGATAAACTGGCAAACCAAAAGCTCAAGCAGGCAGTTATCGTCGTTCCGGAACGCTCGATCGGTGCGAGCTTTCACGATGAGCCGCTGACCGAGTTTGGCTTTTGGGCTGACTGGAAAGTCGAGCCGAGGTGGAATCTATGCGATGCTCCCGGTGCTGACACAAACGGCAAAGTGGACGCAGTTAAAAAGTTCCTTGAGAGCGACGCCACGACGCTAGTCTGCACCCACGCGACTTTCCGTTTTGCAATGGATAAGTTCGGAGCGGAAGTGTTTGACGATCGCCTGATCGCTGTGGACGAATTTCACCATATCTCAGCTAACCCCGGCAATAAGCTCGGCGAACACGTCCGCGAACTGATGGCCCGTGACAAAGTTCATATCGTTGCCATGACCGGCTCCTATTTTCGAGGCGACGCCGAAGCAGTGCTACATCCCGATGACGAGTCTCGGTTTGATACGGTCACTTATACCTACTACGAACAACTAAACGGCTACCAATACCTGAAGCGTCTCGACCTCGGCTATTTCTTTTACACCGGATCTTACACCGACGAGATCTTAAGAGTGCTTAATCCGCACGATAAGACTATCTTGCACATACCCAATGTTAATTCCAAAGAAAGCACAAAAGATAAGATTCGCGAGGTCGAACACATTATTGAAGAGCTCGGCGAGTGGCAAGGCTCGGATCCGAAAACCGGATTTCAGCTAGTGAAAGGCGCCAATGGAACGACCCTCAAGATCGCGGACCTCGTCAATGATGAGCCATCGAAGCGAGACAAGGTCATAACCGCCCTCAAAGACCCGGCCGAGAAGAATAACCGCGATCACGTCGATATCATTATTGCTCTCGGCATGGCAAAAGAAGGCTTCGACTGGATTTGGTGCGAACATGCGTTAACGGTTGGGTATCGTTCAAGTCTGACAGAGATCGTCCAGATCATCGGCCGCGCAACGCGAGATGCTCCGGGTAAGACCAGCACACGATTTACAAACCTTATCGCGGAACCAGATGCTGAAGAGTCGGCCGTTGCAGAGGCAGTCAACGATACGCTCAAAGCTATTGCGGCAAGCTTGCTAATGGAGCAGGTTCTTTCACCGCGGTTCGAATTCAAACCGAAGTATAAGGCCAATGAGCCTACGGCGGGATTCGATTATGGCGAAGGCGGTTATGATCCGAACAAGTGCAATGTCGGCGTTGATGCTGAGCGAGGACTGATACAGCTTGAGATATTTGGCCTGGCCGAACCTAGAAGCCCGGAAGCCGAACGTATTTGTACGGAGGACCTAAACGAGCTCATAACCGCCTTCGTTCAAGACAAGCGGACCATTGAGAGCGGTTTGTTCGATGAAGAGCTGGTGCCGGAAGAGTTGACGCAGGTGCGGATGGGGAAGATCGTCAAAGAGAAATTCCCGAATCTGGATGATGAAGATCAGGAAGCGGTTCGCCAGCATGCGATCGCAGCGCTGAACATCGTACAGCAAGCGAAGAAATCGCTCGTTGGTGACGGCGGAATCGACGCTCAAAACACGTCCTTGATTGATGGCGTGCGAAAGTTTGCATTGTCAGTAACAGAGCTCGATATTGATCTGATCGATCGTATAAATCCGTTCGGCGAGGCTTATGCAATTCTTGCCAAGTCGATGACCGAGGAACGCCTAAAGCAAGTATCAGACGTTATCATGCGTAAGCAATCGAAGCTGACGCCTGAAGAAGCGCGCGATCTGGCCATTAGGGCGGTTAAGTTTAAGAAAGAACGCGGGCGAATTCCTTCATCGACCGCTCAAGATGCGTGGGAGCGACGAATGGCCGAAGGCGCAGCCGCGTTTGTAAGATTCAAAGATGAAGGCCGTTATGAATGACATCGATCTAGACGAACTTCGCGAAGAGCTAAGCGAGTTTGCCGAGCCAGCAAAAAAGGTCGGTCATTCAGCGGCTGAGCAGCGCATTGTTGCCGGGTTTGAGGAGATCGAACGATTTGTGGAGGAGCATGGGCGGCTACCACAACATGGCGATGAACGGGATATTTTCGAACGGCTATATGCGGTAAGACTTGATCGTATACGCGAGTCTGCAGAGTGCCGAGATGTTCTAAAGAACCTTGATCTGAAGGGACTGCTGGGCGACGAAGCCAACGTTAACCTTCGAAAAGAAATAACCGACGAGGAACTTTTGTCCGAGCTTTCAAATGTCGCTCCTTCTGATGACGACTTGTCGAGGCTTGTACATGTTCGTTCACGTGAAGAGATAAAAGCCGCTGAGGAGATCGCCAAGCGAAATCCTTGCGAGGACTTTGAGAAGTTTCAACCTGTCTTTGACGAAGTCCAGACCGATTTGCAGAATGGCAAACGCGAAACGCTGAAATACGAGAACGATTCCAGAATTCGCAAAGACGACCTTTTTATTCTCGATGGCCAGACAGTTTTGGTCGCGGAAGAGGGAGAATCGTTTCGCAGCAACTATGATCGCGACGACTGGAGGCTTCGCGTTATTTACTCTAACGGAACAGAAAGTGATTTGCTGATGCGTTCGCTTCAGAGAGCGTTGAACCGAGATAAAACGAGCCGCCGAATTATCGAGCCCAGCCTTGGGCCTCTTTTTGCCCAAATTGAGGAAGATGATGATCTGCCCGCGGGATACATTTATGTCCTTCGAAGTAAGTCGGAGCATCCGTTTATCGCGGAACACCGATCCGTTGTCCACAAGATCGGCGTGACGGGCGGTGACGTGAAAGCACGTCTTGCGAATGCAAGAAATGACTCAACATACCTTCTGGCCGATGTTGAGATAGTAGCTACTTTCAAACTTGCGAATATCAACGCCAAACGACTTGAAGCTCTGATCCACAAGTTTTTTGCCAGCGCTCGCCTTGATCTGAAACTAAAGGATCGTTTCGGCATCGAAGTTGAGTCAAGAGAATGGTTCCTCCTTTCTTTAACCGTTATCGAGGAAGCAATAGAGAAAATAATAGACGGCAGCATCGGAAATTTTCGGTACGACTCGGTGAGCGGGCAGATCGTTACGGCTTAAAAAATTCGGTTCATTTTTAAGCCCTTGGTGCACAAACACACCAATTACGGAATATTTTTGCACCGATAGTTCTGGATCCGCTTAGTATTTTGGTTGACATAACCGATAGGTTGGGGGCAGCTCTGGCGCGCTTGCTAATATTGAAAGACACCTCAAACATCTCTCTTCCCTGGTTCTCACGCCCCGCTAATGTCAGCAAAATTCAACGTAACAAAACGTTCCTCTGACGGCTTCCGCGATAAGTCAATTTCGCGGTACGCATCTTGCTTTCTCCTTATCACCGTTGCCAACACAGATCGATTAAATCGAGACGTTGAAGATAATTTTTGTTTACATTTGCGGGCCCTAAGTTGTATAACAGTCAGTACTTACACAGAACTAGCCGATAGTTGAATGGTTGGAAAGAAAATGGCTTTTCAAACCTTTGAAGAAGCGTCTCTATTGATAAGTAAAAATAGTTGTGGACAACCCGATCCTTTCCAAGTTGCAAACCTCACCAGGCGATCCGCCGAGTGGGTCAAATAGCGCGCTTGATCGGGAGGGCTTTTTTTTAGAATCGTTAAAGCTGATTCGCAAAGTAATCGCTGGTCGTAGATCTGTTGTGGCCGATGACGCTCCCGATATTTCGCAAGAGGCTGCGTTAAGGCTTTGGAAGTGGCTCACGAAGTTTGAGGACAAAAGCTCACGAATGGCAGAAGCCGATTGGAAGTCCTTCACCGCGCGTACTGCTCACAACGAAGTAAATCGAAACCTTTCAAATCGAAACAAACGAATCGAGACATCTCTCGATGAAACAGAGGCTCTCGGTGCCGAGCTAGATGCTGCGTCCGCAGAAACTTTTGTTTTGGTCAAGACGGTCTGGCAAGGTATTTGCAGGCTGAGTCTTTATCAACGCCAGGCGCTTCTTTTCAGTTCGGTAGATCTCGTACTTTATCTTTTCCAATTTGGAATCGAAGAGGATGAACTGTTAGCAAAGCTCGAACTGACAAGGGAGTCTTGGGAAAGGATTTTAGCAAGAATGCCTTTAACCGATGTTGAAATAGCTGAGATAGCAAACCCGAATTCGGCCAATGGCCAAAGATCGGCAACCGCAGGAGCGGTTAAGAAGGCGAGATTTGACGCTCGCAAGAGACTTAAGGAGTTGATGAATAAATGAATCAAGATCACTTATCAGCTGCTGAGGTCGCCATGTTTCGGGAAGACAGTTTTTCCTCGCGATCGATCGAGATCGGCCGACATCTTCTCGCCTGCAAAGAATGTCGAGCAAAATTACCATCAGTAACGCCACAAGAGTTTCGCGATTGTGTGGCGGGGGCCGACGGTGCACGACTGGATGAATGTGAGCACAAATCCCGATTTTTCAATTTACCGGTATTGTCCTTTGCGAGGGTATCAACTTTTGCAGGCTTCATAATTCTGCTTCTGGCCGGAATCTATTTTGTTGGTGTTCAAAAGTCCATTACATCGATGTCAACCGTTGCAAGAATCGAGAACAATCCGGCGACAAGTGATTTAAATTCGGTCCCGGACGCTTTAGCCAATCCGACAACACGGGAGAAAGAGCAATTACCGACAAAGAGTGTGAACGTGCCCAACACAGATTCGAGGCCACAGCCGCCACTTCCAAAAACCGATCAAAGGAAAGTGAAGAGCGTTGCGGCAGGCCAACCGACAGTACAGAACGCCGAAACTCGCGGAAGCGATAATCCTTGCTCAGGCGGAGCCACGATCAATCTTGAATCAAAATCCGATGGAAAAGAGCTTTTTCTTAAATGGAATTCTGTAAAAGGGGTCGAGACCTATGACGTTTACATCTCGGACCTTGATGAGAATTTGGTCGATCATTTCGAGTCAGAATCTCAAACACATTACCGCTCTACGGTTAGGCTCGATCCGGCAAAGTCGTATCGATGGAAGCTGATAATTACGTTAAAGAACGGCAATAAGATCGTCGGTCCGCCTCAAGTTCTTACTTCCCATACGTCCACGGAAGACACCATAAAATCGGGTGCTATGGAAAGACAACGAGGGTCGTTTGAATTGCGGTGTGTGGAATCAAAATGAACAGAATAAATCACAACCAAATGAAGATTCAGGTGCTGGCCGTAATCCTTTTTTGCTTGCTCGCCTCAGTAAATGCGCAGCAGTCTGACGATTTTCCAGTCCCCGCCAGCTTCCGTTTAGAGGGTATTCCGCGCATCAAGAACGACGATGTTAAGCACCTTTTCTTTGAACCATCTGCGATAAAGAGCAATTTGATCTGGGACGTCGATCGAACCGCTCGCAAATTACTTGTCACTGATGAAAAGAACGCCATCTACTCTGTGGATTCTCCTTTGTCCACGCCAAAGTTGGCCCTCGACGGAAGGGTGCCAAGCACTCTACGGGTAAATCCAACTTCGTCGGTCGTTGCCTTCAACAATGACAAGGAAGATCCAGACAATTACTCCCTTTACCTTTGGGACGGAAAATCGGAGGCTCAAAAGCTAACGCGTTTTAACGGTAAAGACGATTCAGTCGATTCGTTTGTCTGGGATCGGAATGGAAAGAGTATCTATTACACCCTGAACGACTACGAGGCAAAAACGACAAAGATCTGCCAAAGCGATCTCACAGCGAGCAAGTGCTTCGCGGTGGAGCTCAAGGGACTATGGAATGTAGTTGACAACGACCAAGGCAACATTCTGCTTAAGTACTGGAAATCTTCGAGCAACCAGCACATCTACATATACTCGATAGGAAGCGGGAAACTCACACCTCTTTCCGAATCAGGAAATGCAACAAAGGCATTTTTCTTGGACGGAAGGCCACTCGCGTTAAGCGAAGACTCGCCAGAATGTGGTGGAGGTCGGTGCTTAATTTCGGTTAATCCGCGAACGGGAACGAAGGAGATTATAAGCCTAAAAGACGTTCGCGGACATCTGGGGGACATAAAACCCTCGCCGGATGGGAAATCGTTATTAATTCAAGAAGCGTTCGACGGAATCGACAGTCTATGGATCGGAAAACTGAAGAGCAAAAGCATTGTACCGGTAGTTCCAAACTTTCTTAGCGGTTCGTACGTTGTTTGGAACACCCGTTGGCTTTCAAGTAGCGAGGTTGTTTTCACTGTCGAGAACATCGGTCAACCCGCTTTTATAAAGTCGTTCGACTTGAAGACGAAAAAAACAACAGTTTGGACAAAACCCCGACTTCCAGAGGTCCTGACGGGGACGGTAAGACCTCCGGAGAAGATACGCTGGAGATCCTCTGATAGGAAGGAGATTTCGGGATACATTGTAAAACCCGCCAAGATCGAGAAGAAAAGTCCCGTGCTTGTGTTTATCCATGGTGGCCCCCAGGTAATTGACCGTCCGACATTTAGTTCTCTCGATATCCGGTTTGCGACGTTTCTCGGATTGTCAATTATCCACACCAATATCCGAGGGTCGAGAGGATTTGGAAACGACTTCATGGACGCTGACAACGGGGCCAAAAGAGAGGACGCTGTTCGAGATATTAGCTCGCTTCTCGATTGGATCGAGAAGCAGGCGGACCTCGATGCGGATAACGTATTCATCCGTGGCGAAAGTTACGGGGGGTTCGTAGCTTTGGCGACCGGGCTCAAGGAATCTTCCCGAATCCGGGCTGTCATCGCCGAATATCCGCTCGTGTCGATCAGGAATTATCTGCAGCAGAGTTGGATCGATGAATTTGCAAAGAATGAATACGGCGATCCAAAAGACGAAATCTTAATGAAAAAGCTTGATGAGCTTTCTCCGCTGAACAATGCTTCGAAATGGAAAGGAACGCCGTTGTTCTTGACCAGGGGAAAACTCGACTCAAGGGTCCCGGAAGGGGACGTTCTTGGTCTCAAATCTCAACTTCGAGATGCAGGGGCCGATGTGTGGTTCATATTTGCCAATGAGGCGGGACATGGCGTCTCAGGACGGTTCGTCACGGCGGCTATGTATGAATTTATTAAGACTCACCTAAGGAGGAAATGAAATGAAACGAACTAAAGCACTTCTCTTGGCGTTGACCATGACAACTTTGTTGGCTGGCAACATTTTCGCGACAGGCGGAGCATTGCCAGCGGCCAACAGTATCGTCACCTATGCGTTGACGGCCCTGTTCTCGCTCACCGGCGGCAATGATCAATGTCCCCTGCGCCAATGTACGACTTGTAGGCCAAACAACGAGGGCGGAGACAACGGTGATTGTCGACCGACGCCGGACTAGGAGCGACGTTGATGAGAAGCATACCGAACATGTGGGCTAATGCGAAAAGGGCGGTCTTGGTCATCTTCGCATTAGTTCTCATGTCGGAAATATCTCTGAGCCAAACCCGCTCACAATCCATATCTACGCTGTATTCAAAGGGATACTTCAAAGAAATAGCCAGAATCGCACCAGCTCAGATTTCAAGACTTTCCAAATCTGGACGGGTCCAAGAGGCGTCTGATCTGGCCGTCATTACTTGTCGGACATACATACAACTGGGGCGGCTTGACGAAGCTGCTGAAATCGTTGATCGATTCATTTCTGATACCAGCCTACGAGTTCGCTCACCCGGATCTGTCGCTTCTCTCTACCTCTGTAAGGCTGGAGTTTCTCGCTCGAAGCGCGATTCTGGAGCGGTGCTCGAAAACCTGCGACTAGCTCATTCATTATCGGCAAATGACTCGCAAACTCTCGCTGCTTACCAGTTGGAAGTCGGCCGCACTCTATATTCAGCAGGACATGACTTTGCAGCGATTATATGGTTAGAAAATGCGGAGAGAGAGGCCTTCGCGAACGGTCACACTTCGATTTACTATGACGCCCTTAGATTTCTCAGCTTAGCTTGGACTGCGAAATTCTATTATGCCAACGCACTTTCCTACGCGGAAAAATTGGTTACAAAATCCTCGATCGGAGAATACGAACATCGAAATAGGATCGCTCATCTTGAGTTTGCGAGCCTCCTCGACCTTACCGGCCAGACACGACGATCGAAGGACCTGTATCTCAAGGGCCTTGCACTTTCGACTCAGGCTATAGTGGACTATCACGCCGGGCAGTTTCTCTCCAGTCTCCTGCTAAGATCGCTATACGAAAACGATATCGAGTCCGCGAAAAAGTACCTAGCCAGATTGGAGACAATCGATAAAGAAAAGCAATTCAGCTTTGAGCGTCTATTAGGGAGAGCCTTGGTTGAGAACTTCAACGGAAACCGAACCCTTTCAGACGAGTACTTCTTAAGGCTGGCAAACGAAAAAGGCACATCCGATTACGTTGTGCCGTATTGGAAAGGTACGATTGCTGAGAAAGAGCAGAACTGGAAGGAACTTATCGCTAATGCTCATCATCTCCGCAAAATGACCGAAGACGAGAATTTTCAAGATGACCTCCCCCGAATCTATTACAAACTCGCACTGGGTTCGTGGCGACTAGGCGAAGAGAAATCCGCGAGAGAACATGCGGCAAAATCACTCTCATTGTTCGAGCCATTTAGAAACGCAACGACAGTGGATCTTTCGATTGCAATGATGGAAGCCCACCATTCCGTGTATCGGCTACTCAGTGAGATTGAGGTAACCGGCAATCCCACGAAGGCCTTTGAATACTCCGAACTACTCAAAGCAAATCTGCTAAGAGACAGGATCCAAGGATCAGTGTTGAAGCCCCGACCTGATCTGTCCGAGGCAGTCCGAAACGAACTGCTCACGACCTCTCGCAACTACATCGAAGGAAAAGCAAATGAGAAGGATTTAGCCAAGCTGGAAAACAGCGTTGTGGACAATAAGCTGACTCGGAACACGCACACTCCGGATTTTTCTGTAAAGGATTTGAAACTTCCAGAAGACGTGGCGGTCGTTTCCTACGAATTCACCCCGTCTGGTCAATTACTCGCATTTGTTCTTGAATCAGCAAAGCCGTTGCGTGCCGTTAAACTTACCGTCAACGAAGAGCGGGGCGTGAAGCTCGCCTCAGAAACTCAAACTAAAATAAAGGATCGCATTTTCTTCAAAATAGATGGGAAGAAAATCTACGACTTATTGCTGAAACCTCTGGACCTGAACTCAAATCACATAGTAATCGTCCCCGACAAGCTTTTGTGGAGAATACCATTCCATGCCCTAAGCCCAGACGGTAATAAATACTTGATCGAAACGAAGACGATTTCGTATTCACCATCAGTTTATTTGGTAAAGCAACAGCTTTCATCCGCGTCGCCCCGTAGACAGACTATCCAGATCTTTGCAAATGACACTTTCAACCGTCAGAAACTAGCATATGTAAACAGCGAGGCGATGAGTATTGGAAAGTTATTCGGAATCTCACCTCGGCTGAATGCCGCCAAATCGGATTTCCTCAAATCTGCAGCGGAAACGGATATCCTTCATTTCTCCATGCACGCCCAACTCGATAGCGAAAATCCTCTATCTTCTTTTCTTGCCTTTCAGCAGAACGTTGAGGACTCGGGTAGGTTAAGCGTAAATGATCTTCTTTCTGTCCGTCTCAAACCTAACAACTTGGCATTTCTCGCATCATGTGACACCAGTAAGGTCCACAACGGCGAAGGTTTGATCAGCCTCCCATGGGCTTTGCTAGGCTCGGGAAGTTCATCAGTAATCTCGTCGCAGTGGGAAGCTAGTGACAGAGCGACACAAGATCTTACGGTCGCCTTTTATAGAGAGTTTCTAAGTGGACAGTCAACGGCCTCGGCACTTCAGAGGGCAGCCATTTCATTAATACAGAACAAATCAGCGGGCTTTCACGAACCCTTCTACTGGGCATCGTTTACGTTACTGGGTGACTTCCGGTAATTGCTAGACGTGGCTGTTTCCCGCCGTCCGTACTAAGCTCAAGTATTCACTGAGGTGGCGCAAACCAGATCCACGCTCACCAAGAATCGCACAAGGCATCGAAGGCTCGACCTCCTCAGTAACGAAGCGAAATTTTCAACCTCACGCCTAATTGTTTATATAAAAAAAATATTCTTACAGGAGACTATCTATCAAGGCTTCACCGTAAATAGTCATTCAGACCTTCAAAATAGAGATCTTTGCATACTAACGACCGGAACAGGTTTTCCGCCCGCATCCATTTCAATAAGTTTTAACTTTTCAAGTCTCTTGGTCATCGAGCTAGGCGGTACTTCGAATACTTTTGCTAGTTCATATATTCTTCCCCATCCTGCGGAAAGTGGATCGCGTTCAATAAGACTATAGAGTTTTTCGCTTGGTATAGCGATGCAACGAGCGAAGTGTTCCGCTTGCCAGAACATCCAATCAGGCTCACATTTGTCATCTATTGCCTGCACAGCCTCGTAAGCGGCGCGACTCATAACCGCATTCTTAACGAGCTTTTCCTTGGCCGCTTTTGTCGCAGAGATTCGTTCT
>WBZY01000701.1_pt1 | contig 23178 bp, 20 predicted proteins | sample 5204191 | NCBI WGS metagenome assembly WBZY01 (sample SAMN12344363, study PRJNA552823) | activated sludge metagenome | biome: Activated sludge suspended growth; feature: Anammox Sidestream; material: Wastewater; isolation source: activated sludge from anammox sidestream of wastewater treatment...
ACGTGTTCGGGGCTGCTCGCCTTCGGAATGGCGATGGTGCCCGGTTGCGCCATCGCCCAGGCGAGGGCGATCTGCGCCGGCGTCGCACCATGGCGCGCGGCGATGGCGCCCGCCTTCGCGCTGCGCCTCCTGCTCGGCCCGTCCGCCGATGAGCTTCTGCTCTCCAGCCAGAGGGTGGTTCCCGCCCGCCTGCAGGAGAGCGGCTTCGAGTTCGAACACCCGCACCTTGAGCCGGCGCTCAGGGCAGTCCTGGAGAAGGCCCGTTCGTGACTCCCCGGCCGGGCGCCTTCGCGGCCCCTGTCCGTCAACCTCCCCCGAGCACCTGGCGCAGGCGCGCCCGCACCGTGTCCTCCTGCCTCTCGGTGAGCCTGTCCCGCCGGACGATTGCCTCGGCAGGACAGTACGGCACGCACTCCGCGCACCCGTCGCAGAGCTGCTTCGTGATGATGAACTGGTTGGGCGCCTGCACGATGGCCCCCGTGTGGCACATGAACTCGCAGACGCCGCAACTCATGCAGTCCGAGCTAATGACGTAGGTGGTCGCGCTCTCGCCTTCCGGCGCGCGACCACCGTTCTCCCCCATTCCGGTCACCCGGGGAATTCGGTCTCGACGCCCGCCGACGCATCGAAGAACGCCTGCAGGCTGCCGTTGACACGGAAGAACAGGTCGGCCTTCAACTGGTCTTCGGCCACGAGGTCGATCACACCGAAGTGCAGGTAGTTAAGGGTGTGGTGCAGGTCGGCGCCGTCATTCTCGCGGATGTTCCGGATCATCTCTTCCCACGCGGCCAGGGGGGCGCGCAGGGTGAAGTCCACGCTCTCTGCTCCCGCAGCCTCATGGACCTCGTCGAGAGTATAGGCGCCGAAGCTCAGCACGAACGTCCGGTCCCCTCCCGCCGGGCCGCCGCCGAGCACGGAAACGCCCAGCGTGGTGTCGATGAAGCCGAGCTTGCGGAACGTCTCCTCGTCCCGCCGTGCCACCTCGCCAACCGCCTCGAACCAGCGAGTCGAGGGGAACGTACACGTTGTCACTGTGGTCATCGCATCTGCATCCTTTCCCTTTGCCTGCCCATGAACTTCGAGCCCCATCAATAGGGCGGCGCCGCGGGGAGCTTGATGCGCGAACGCCTGTCGAACCCTGCAAGCTCGCAGCGGTTGAGGTACTCGTCCACAATCCGCCGCCAGACGATCTTCACCGCCTCCATGCCCCGGTCGATGTGCGCCATCCCGCCCCCGGCAAGGACCGCCAGCGGTTCGATGATCCAGGGGTTGACGAGGAAAGTCGCGAAGCCGCGCTCGAACGCGTCGGCCACCACGTGGAGCTCCTCTTCGGCCTCGGCCCGGTCGGGGTGATGCTCCAGGAAGTACTTGAGGTGCATCGTGCCGTACGAAACGTGGCGCGCTTCGTCCTGCATGCAGAGCCGGTAGATCTCCTTCTCGCACTTGTTCTGGGCCAGGAACTCACCCGCCCGGAAGATGTCCAGTACAAGCCCTTCGCCGCCCACATGCATGAGGAATGACCCCTGGATGTACGTCGGCGCCAGGAGAATGCTCGCCAGCCCCATCTCCGTGTCGGCCCGGCAGCGGAGAAGGCCGCCGCCGTTCGCCAGGGCCCTCTTGCGGAACACCTCCAGGTGACGGGCCTCGTCCATGGCCTGCGTGCAGAGGAACATCTTCACTTCGTGGAAGTGCTGGTTCATCCGCCACAGCCACTTCGCCGGGAAGTCGCTCGCGATCATCTCCACCTCCGTGAGGAACGTGGAGATCTGGCACTGGGCCCGCTCCAGGTCGTCGGGCAGGGGCTGAAGCGTCTCCCACGGAATGTCGCGCGTCGCACTCCACTGGCGCTGGACGGCTTCTTCATAAAGCGGCACCACGTTGTCGGACCACACCTGGTACTTGTTGTTGTAGATGTAGCCCATGTCGGGGTAGGTGGTATCGATGTCGAGCGTCGAGCCCCGGGCAGCCATGCTCCGGCCCTCGGGCGCGTCCTCTGCATCGCCCGCGAACTCGCGGTTGATGTCCATCAACGTTAGTCCGCGCCTCGAGTCTCGCCGCTCCGCCTTCACGCCCCACTGCGGCCGCTTGTCCGTGAGCCATTCGAGGTGGTACCGGCCCTGCTTGACGCGCTCGATGTACTCCTGCTGGTCGGGGGTGTAGAACTCCCCCTTCTGGGCCGCCTCGGCACGTGCGATGAGTTGCTCCGCCTGCTTGAGCGAAAGGCCCATCTCCATCGCCCGGTCAATGGCGTCGGCCGTTACGCCAACGGCAAGGGCTCGCTGCACCATTACCGGGCTCCAGCCTCGCTCCAGGCCCTTTTGCAAGACTTCCGTGGGTGTTGCCATCGCTGGCTCCTTTCTCTGCCGGCCTGCCTCGCCGGGCCTGCCGCATGCGACGCTCGGTACGATTCCAGAGCGACGGTAGGAAGGAGCGTCGACCGCTCGCATCGGGCAAATGCACTAGTCGCACATCCGGACGCCCGGCCCCGGCGGATCTAGAGCAGGCCACGCCGGGCAGCAACTACAACGGCCTGCAATCTCGTGTGCGCCCCCAGCTTGTTCATCAGGTGCTCGATGTGAGCCCGCACCGTCGCCGGGCTGATCACGAGCTCCAGGGCGATGGCCCGGACCGAGGCCCCCGCCGCGATCAGGCGCAGCACCTCAATCTCCCGCGGCGTCAGGTGGTCGGTGGCCGATTCGCCGGGACGTGCCACCGGGGCTCCCCCCGCATAGTGCGACACCGCGGCCAACGCATCCTCGGCAAGAACCGGCGACATCCGGGGCCCGCTGATATGGCGAAAGATGTGGACGGCAAGGGGCTCGTCGAAGCCGGCGGCGCAGACTGGCAGGATGCTCACGTTGATCCAGAGCCGCCCATCGCCGGGCCGGGCGAGCACGTCGTAGCTGGACACCGCCTCGCCTCGTCGCGCGCAAACGATGGTGTCACAATCGCTGCGGCAGTAGCACCTGCCCGCCAGGTCGGTCCCGGCCATCACGTCGTAACACCGCCTGCCCAGCACCTCATCGCGGGTGACGCCCGTGATCCCCTCGGCCGCCGCATTCCAGTAGACGACATGCTGCCCGGAGTCAACGGCGTAAACACCGTCGACCATGCTGTCGAACAACGTCGACAGGTCCGCGAGCGAGAACCCCCTGCCATTGGCGCGGCCGCTGGATGCCATCGCCTGAGTCTATAGCGTTTCAGGATATCCGTGCCAACCGGTTAATTGGCCGTACATTCTTTGCCCTCGCAGCGTCCGCGACGGCTGGCTCGCGGCGTTTGGCCGTTCGCCTGTGCTCACTGCCGGCGACACCCTCGTGCGCCGCTGCTCCCTATGGCCAGCCGGCGTGGGGCGCATCCACCCTGGTGAACTCGATCCGCCCCGAGCGCCTCGCCGCCGCCGCTTCACCCGAGCCCGCTGCCGTGCAGATGAAGAGGGTGCGGCCGTCGTCGCCACCCAGCATGCACGCGAACGCCCCCCGGTCCCCCGTCGAAACCATCTGCAGGATTGCTCCGCCCTCAGCCACGCGGACCACGGCGTTTCCCCGCGGGTCCGCCACCCAGATCGCCCCCTCCGCATCCAGGCAGATGCCGTCCGGGAAGTGCGGGTCCAGGTTTGCCCACGTGCGCCGGTTGGTGAGCGTCCCGCCGGCGTCCCGGTCGAACGCAGTCAGACAGCGCGCAAACGTCTCCCCGATAATCAGCGTGCCGCCGTCCGGGGTGATTACGGCGCCGTTCGGGAACATCAGCCCCTCGGCCGCGACAGACACCCGGCCATCGGGGTCAACTCGCGCCAGCTTCGCCGCCTGCAATGGCTCCCCGGTCGAATAGTCGGACCCGAAATTGCCCACGTAGGCGCGCCCCACGCTGTCCACCACCATGTCGTTGCAGTGGAAAGTGGCGATGCCCGACAGTCCGGCATGCACCACAAGACCGCCCGCCTCCAGGCGCATCAGCTTCCGGTCAGTCATCGATACGACGAGCAGGCGCCCGTCGGGAAGCCACCCCAGCCCCGATGGCTGTCCCGGCACCTCGACGATCGTTTCGGCCACGCCGTCCGCATCGGCCGCAATCACGCGGTGCGAGTAGAAATCGGAAAACCAGAGCCGGCCGTCATGCCAGCGTGGCCCCTCCGGGAACGTCAGCCCATCGATGAGCACTTCAGTGCCGGTCACCGCGCACCTCCAATCGTTGCCGGGATCGCGCGGCGAATATACCCCACCGCGGCGTTCCCATGCCGCTCCGCCACGCATTATGACGGGCCGCAGGCGCTGTTACCCCTGCAAGCCACCCAGGTACGCGTCGAAGATGCCCGGGTCCACCATGTACACCCGGGGACGACCGGCGACGCGCTTCCGGGCGTCCTTGAGCAACCGGTCTGCCTTCTCCCCCTGGCCCTCCTGTGCCGCAACAGCAGCCAGCCCCGTCATGCACATGGCGATGCCATCCGCGTCTTCGAAGTCCTGCCAGGCTGCAAGGCTGTCGGTGAGGCTGCTTTCAGCCAGCTCGAGCCTGGCCATTGCCAGCGCGGCGGCCGCCAGTCCAAGTAGTCCGCGCGCCGCCTCCATCCTGTTCCCCAGTTCGCGGCACAGGGCCACACTGGCCGTGTAGCGCTCAACCGCCATCTCGTGGCTGCCTTCTCGCAGGGCGACATTGCCCAGGGTGTGAAGGACGATCGCCTCTCCCCAATGGTCGTTCGCCTGCCTGAATCCTTCGAGGCTTTGCTGGTAAAGGTCACGGGCCGCTCCCGGCTCGCCCGTGGCCAGGCAGGCGTCACCGAGGTTCGATGTCGCGTACGCCATGCCCCAGCGGTGCCCGAGACCCTCGAACAGCGCCAATGACTCCTCGTGCCGCGGAACGGCTTCCTGCGGCCTGCCATCATGGACCGCGACAAGCCCACAGAGGGCCAGCGCCAGCGCCAGCCAGCGTCTGTTGTCGGTGCCGCGCAGCACCGCAACCGACTCCTCCGCGTGAAGCCGGGCGCTGTCCAGGCGGCCGAGCTTCCACTCCGCCGCACATGCCGCTGCCAGCGCCCTCCCCACGGAGGACTGTTCGCAATCGTTATGTGGACGTTCGAGCAGCTGTGCCGTCCAGCTACGGGCCTCCGCATGAGCGCCCCGGAAGATCCAGTACCAGGCCAGGGCCCCGGCGATGCACAGTCCCACGCAGACATCGCCACCCCCGGCTGACCACTCCAGCGCCGCCGCCAGGTTCTTCCTTTCCAGGTCGAGCCGGCCCAGCGCAGGGTCACGGCGCCCGCTCTGCATCTCCGGCTCAACCTCCTCGGCCAGTCCCGCGAAGAAAGCAGCGTGGCGACTTCGCACCCCGGGCTCCTCGCCGGAGTCTCGCAACTTCCTTGCGGCGAAATCCCTCACCGTCTCCAGCATCCCGAAGCGCGACGCCTGGCCGGGGAGCGCCTGCAACAGGCTCTTGTCCACCAGCGACGCGAGGACCGGGACGATTGCGCCCGGCGCGAGCCGGCCGTCTGAACAGACCCGCTCCGCCGCGCCGGCGGTGAACCCGCCCACGAAGACTGCGAGCCGCCGGAACAGCGCCTTCTCGCCGGGGTCCAGCAGGGCGTGGCTCCATTCGATTGCCAGATCCAGGCTTTGATGGCGCACCGGCATGTCCCGCGCGCCACCCGCCACCTCCCCCTTGCCCGTGGCAAGCCGTTCGAGCACCTCGGCAGGCGATATGAGCTTCAGCTGCCCGGCCACGAGCTCAAGGGCAAGGGGCAGGCCGTCAAGTCGCCTGCAAAGCGCCGAGAGTGCCCTGGCGTTCTCGCCTGTGACGCCAAAACCGGGCCTCACAGCAGCGGCTCGCGCCACCAGCAGCTTCACCGCATCGGCACTCCCGATATCCTCTGCGCTTTCGGCCCCCTCCCTCGGGAGCCCGAGCGGCCGGAGCTGGACCTCGTGCTCGCCACGGATCCGCAACCGCTCCCTGCTCGTCGCCAGCAGTGTGATCCCCGGGCACGCTTCCAGCAGGCGTGCCAGTGCCGGCCCGGCATTGAGCAGGTGCTCCATGTTGTCGAGCACGAGCAGGATCTCCTGCCCCTTCAGGTACCCCACCAGGCGCTGAATCACCGGCGCATCCCGTTCTTCAGGCAACCCCAGCGCCCGCGCAGTCTCCTCCAGCACCATGTCAGGATTCGTTACGCCTCCAAGGCCGACCCACCTCGCACCTTCGGCAAAGTCCATTCCTGCCCGGTTGGCAATCTCCAGGGCCAGCCGGGTCTTGCCCACCCCGCCCGGGCCGGTGACCGTGAGCAGCCGCACCTCGGGCCTGCGCAGCAGCACGCGGACCGTCGCGATGTCCCACTCCCGTCCAACAATCGGGGTCAACGGCGCCGGCGGATGCCCCTCCCACCCGGAGCGATCCGCGCTTGTATGGCCGTCTCCGGACGCCCGTTCCCGCGCTGCTCTCCCCCGGGAAGGCACGGCCGCATAGAGGTCGCGCTGGTCGGCGTCCGAAAGCCCGAGCGCCTGCGCAAGCGCCCGGACGGTGTGCGGAAACGGGTAACGCCGGTCGCCCCGCTCCAGGGCTCCCACCGCTGCCGCGGTCAGACCAGCACGCTCAGCCAGGGCCTCCTGCGACAGGCTTGCCGCCAGGCGCAGTCTCCGGAGCCGCTGGCCGAAGGACTCAGAGTGTTCAGGCGCCATCTTTGCAATCCCGGCTGCCTATTCTACCGCCGCCGGGCTACCCCGGGCCCCATTCAGTCGCCGGCTGTACGTTGCGGTCCGGCCGCCGTCCGCGCCGGCTATGCTCTCCGCCGGGTCACCTCAATCCGTTGCATGTCACGCGCAACGCGAACGCGGCCCCGGTAGGTCGCGTCCATCCCGGCCATGAACTCCGCCTCCCGTTCCGCATCGTTGGGGATCGGCGGGATGAGATGGGAAAGGACAACCTCTCCCACGCCCGCCCGGGCGGCAAGCGCCGCGATCTCCCCGGTGGCGATGTGGTACGAGGGCACGTCTTCCATGAGGGCAGCCTCGCGTTCGCGCCCCGCGAACCTGAGCATGCCTATGAGCTGGTTGACCATGCCCGCGTTCAGCGCCTCGCAGACCAGCATGTCCGCACCCTCCGCGGCCGCCGCGAGCGTCTCGCAGAACGCTGTATCCCCCGAAAGCACCGCCGAACGCCCGCCAAACCTCACCCGGTAACCAAATGCAGGGACCACCGGAAAGTGGTCCACCTCAAAGCTCTCGAAGGAAAGCCCTCCCATCCGAAGGAATTGGTGCGGCTCCAGCGTGGCGGGCACCTCGGTCACCTCCACGCGGATGCCGTCCGGGTGGAGCTTGTCGCCGTGGTGCGCCTGCCGGTAACCGATGTCGCGCCGCAGGGCCAGCAGGAAGCCATCGATCATCTCCTGCGTCCCCTCCGGTCCGAACACCCGGAGGGGCACCGTCGCTCCGCCTGTCCAGCGCTGGAAGAGGAAGTCCGGCACGTCCGTCATGTGATCCGTGTGCATGTGCGTGAAGAGGGCGACGCCGATGGAGGCAGGCCGCACACCCGCGGGCACGAGCCGCCGTGCTGCCCCCCAGCCGCAGTCAACGAGCACGTTCGTGTCACCGGCCACCACCACGTTCCCGGCCCCGCAACGGTCGGCGCTGGGCAGCGGGCTGCCGGTTCCCAGGAAAACGATCTCGAGGCGCTCAGTCACGGCGCTGCCGTCCCTTCACCCGCGACCCGTGCGAGCAGGATCGCGGCAATCTCCTGGCCGTGAGTCTCCTGGAGAAAGTGGCCCGCCTCCAGCGCGTCGAACGTGGCCCGGGGAAAGTGCGAGGCCCACTGGCGGCCCCACGACTGGCTGAAGATCTGGTCGGCCGTGCCCCAGATGAAGTGCACCGGCTTCTGCCACCCCAGAAGCGCATCCCAGCATCGCTGCCCCTCGCGCGCCACGTCCGCATTCTGTCCATCGATGGGGATTGAAAGCGGGAAGCGGCGAGGCCCGGCCTTCGCCCTGTTGTCCGGGAATGGCGCCTCATACACGGCGAAGGCCTCGCCCGGGGTGAGGGGCTCGGCCCCCCCACGCGGGAAGTTCGCCAGGTAGTTCTGCATCACCAGTCCGCAACCCTGGAGCGCAACCATCGGCCCGCCCTCCTGCCACAGCGATTGCCAGCGGCGGGCCGCATCCGTGTACTCGAAACCCTCGTGGTGAAGCCACGTGTTCATGATTGCCAGCCGCTCAAAGCGGGCGGGCAGATCCGCTGCCTGGCGCAACCCGATCGGTCCGCCCCAGTCCTGGCATACGAGCGTCACGTCCCGGAGGTCCAGCCGTTCCACCAGCGACCGCAGAGCGATGCTGTGACGTTCAATCGTGTACCAGTCGTCGTCCAGCACCTTGTCGCTCCGCCCGAAACCGATGTGGTCGGGCGCGATACAGCGAAACCCCGCTTCCACCAGCGGAGGGATCATCCTCCGGTAGAGGTAAGCCCAGGTGGGCATGCCATGGACCATGAGAGCAACACCGCGCTCTCCGCTGCCCTCGTCCACGTAGTGCATGCGAAACGGCTCGCCATCGACGGCAACCTCGCAGTAATGCGGCTCAAACGCAAAGCCGGGCAGCCCCGCAAAGCGCTCTTCGGGTGTGCGAAAGACTTCCATGACTTCCTGCTGCTGCCGGCCGCCGGGCCAGCCTCGAATCACCGAAGGCTAACCGCCCGGGCCTGCGGCCGCAATTGCAGCCCGTTCCTGCGCCGGCATGCCGCCGGACAGGTCACTGCTCTCCGAATACGAACAGCCTGTCGTTCGGTTCGAGCCACGGACGCACATCTTCGAGGTCTACCCGGTAGAAGATCTTCACCCTGTGGGTGCCCTCGGGGTAGAGATAGTCCACCGTGGGTTGCAGCACAAACCCGTTCAGCAGCCCCATCCGAAAAGGCACGTTGGTCACGTAGAGCGTGCCGCCGTCGGGCAGCTGCGGGTAGTTCCTCTTCAGGTCGTTCACCCACTGCTGTTGGACGTCCGGCACCGTTTCCACGAAGTTGTCCACGCGCCGGTTCCCCACCACGGCTACCACAGCGGCCACGGCCAGCAGACCTGCCCTCGACGCAAGCACGGCATGCTGGCCGCGAAAAGCCCCTTTCAATCGCGGCGTGACCTCCGTCGTTGCCGACCCCACGACCAGGGCGAAAAGAGCGCCCGGGAAATAGAAGTAGCGCGGCCCGCTCCCCACGTTGAACATTGCATACGGGACAATGGAGCCCAGGAACCCGAGCGAGAGCGCGAGCAGGACCCGTCTCCGGGCGGCGACCGCGCACAGGGGAATGCACATCACCGCCAGCCCAAGCCCTTGCTGCGCCCACGTCACAAGGGCATTGCCTTCCATGGACGTTGGTACAAGCGCCTGGCGCACGTAAAGCCAACCGTTCTCCAGGGACTGTAAGTCGGCGCTGAGCTTCTGGTCGCTTCGCACCGTAAAGAACCACGTGTTCACCAGCGCATAGACCGCGACGAGCACGACGTAAGGCACCAGCGGAAGGTAGGCGCGCATGTCCCCGGGGCTCCTGCGCCGTCCCACCAGCAGGTACCAGCACCCGAGCGTGGGGAAGATGGCCACCACGGTCTCGCGGTTCAACAGCCCGGCGGTCAGCAAGGAGAGCGCCGCCGCATGGAGCCACCAGCGCCGGCGCCGCGCGGGCGTGTCCACCGCCACCATGAAGGTGAGCAGTCCGCCCAGCGCAAGCGGAAAGCCCACGAGGCTGAGGGCTGAGATCCAGACGACCGACTCAAACCCGGCCGGGTGAACGGCAAAAGCCAGGGTGGCCGCAGCAACGCCTGCGGGGTGGAACGAGAGCCGCCTTCCCAGCAGCCAGACCATCGTCACCCCGGCAAGGTGGGCGGCGAAGCTCGTGAGGTGGTATCCCGGCGGTTCCTCGCCGAAGAAGAGGTACTGAACCCGGAACCAGGTCCACGACAGCGGTCGCCAGTGGTCCGCCGCGATCTCGGAACCGGCGGGGTCCGCCCACGGGTAGAATGCGTCTCGCAGAAACGAGCCCCACGACATGTCGCGGGAGGCCAGGAGATAGCGGTAGTCGTCCCCATAGAAGGGCGAAGTCAGCCCCGGCCAGTAGACCGCAAGCGCGAGCACAAACGCGGCAGCAAGCCCAAGGACCGCCCATCGGTCACGGAAGTGTGCCAACAGCTTCAGCTCCCTCCGCTGCCATCGCGCCGGGATGGCCGCTCCCGGCGCCCGGCCCGCGGCGCCAACAATACGGCGCACGGATGCCAGGGGCGAGGCGGAGGGAACCCCTCCCACCGGCCGGAATCCGTTGGATGAGAACCACTCCGAGGCTACAATCCGCCCGTGAGACCAAACCGGTGACCCGCAGCCAGGCGGGCGAACGGCTCCGGCGGCTCTGGGCGGCGCCACTGTCCACGTCCGGAGTCCGGGGCGGCGCGCGCTCCTTCCTCTCCTTTGCACTGATAGGTGCTGCCTGCACGGTGGCCTTCATCGGGCTCTACGCCCTGGGGCGGGTGTACTTGGACCCGCTCGCCGCCAACATCGTGGCGCTGACCCTCACCATGACCTTCAACTTCGGGGCGAACCGGAGGTTCACCTTCGAGCCTAACGGTGATCCCCTCGCCCTGCAGAGCGCCCGCTACGGCGCCGCCTACCTGCTCGGACTGGGTGCCTCTACTCTCACGCTCCACCTTGCGCTCAGCCTTGTTCATGAGCCCCGGCGGCTCATCGAGACCTTCCTCGCGGTTGGCTCAGGCGGCGTGGCAACCGTGATCCGCTTCGCGCTCATGTCGGCCTGGGTCTTCCGGCACGGGGTGGACCGTCCTCTCCGGTGACCACCGGCGCCCGGGGCGCCCCGTCCAGCAGATAAGGAAGCCGGGCAGCCTTTCGACTGCCCGGCCCCGGGATTGCCGCGCGGTTGGCTCACCGGAGGTCATGCACGAGGGTGGCCCCTGCCCCAAGGCTCTCCCGGATGGATGCAAGCTCGGCCACGTTCTGCATCATCGTCGCTTCTGTCGCCGGCGAATCAACTACGACGAGGTCGTACAGCAGCCGCGTCCCTCCCTGGGAGGCGATAAGGGAATCGAACCCCGCCAGCACCTCCGCAAAGGCGTCGGCCTCACCCTGCGAGCCGAAAATGTAGACGTGCAGATTGGTGTCCACGGCTTCGCCGCTCGCAGAAGCGACCGGTTCGCCCGCAGACGATGGCTGGCTCGACGATCCCGTCGCACCGCTCTGGACCGCGACATTCGCTGCGGTCTCGCCGGACCTGCCCTCGTCGCGAACGAAGAAAGCCAGGGCGATTGCAAGACCGATGACTGCCGCGAGGGCGATGCCCGCAGCGGCCGAGACTGCCGGCTTCTGGTAAAGCCGCCTGCTTGCCGGGATGGATGTTTCGGAACGCATTTCCTTCCTCCAGTTTGAAACTGGCTGAATGGTCGTCCCGGGGGTCCGGCCCCACATCGCTGTTTCCTGTGATTCTTTTCAAAGGCCCTAAGACGGCCTTTCATCGCCCGCCGTGATGGGTTCTTGCTATTGGTGACCGCGGGGGCCGTACTCCCTGGCACCGGCGCGGGGTCTGATTGGCTTCCCTCTCCGCCTCGTGGAATGATGGGTCCTGATGGAATGGAACCTCCGGGACCGCGTGGCCATCGCCGGGATTGGGCACACCCGCTTTGCGCGAGCTGGCGCCAGCGGACGCACAGCTTTCTCGCTTGCCGTGGAAGCCACGCTCAAGGCCTGCGAAGATGCCGGCCTCAGCCCGAAGGAAATCGACGGCTTCGTCACCTACGGCATCGAAACCACCGACCCCTACACCCTGGCCCAGACCCTGGGAGTCACCCGGACCCGCTTCATGGACCGCTACCCGGGCGGCGGGGAATCACTTGCCGGCACCATCCACCATGCGGCCATGGCTATCGCTTCCGGTGCGGCGGACGTCGTCGTCTCCTACAGGTCGCTCAGCGGCAGGCTCATTCCCACCCAGGCCGGCCGCGCAATCACCAGCGCCGAGAGGGTGAGCGGCAACGAGGCCTTCCGCTGGGACTTCCTGCAGCCCTTCGGCGCCTTCATTCCCAACCAGTTCTACGCCATGCAGGCCCGGCGCCACATGATCGACTTCGGAACCACCAGCCGCCAGTTTGGCGCCATCGCCGTGAGCCAGAACGCCAACGCCCAGCGCAACCCAAACGCCATCCATTGCGGCCGCCCCATTACCATTGACGACCATCAGAACGGCCCCATGATCGCCGACCCCTACCGCCTCCACGACTGCACCCAGGAGGCCGATGGCGCCGGCGCTGTGGTCGTCGTCTCCTCCGAGCGGGCGCGTTCACTCCGGCAACCACCGGTGTACCTCCTTGCTGCCGCCGAAGGCAGCGGTCGCCCCGACCAGCTCTACAACCAGCTCCGCCACCAGGGACGCTTCAATACCGCCGGCATGGAAGAGGTAGCGCGCGACCTCTACACCCGTGCCGGCATCGGACCGGCCGGCATTGACGTCGCCCAGGTCTTCGAAACTTTCACCGGCCAGGTCCTCATGGCCCTGGAGGACTTCGGTTTCTGCCGCCGGGGCGAAGGCGGTCCATTCGTGGAAAGCGGCGCTATCGCCTGGCCGGGCGGTGCCCTCCCCATCAACACGGCCGGCGGGGGCCTTGCCGAGGGATACATCCACGGCTTCAACAACCTCATCGAAGGGGTTCGGCAGATGCGCGGCGACTCCACCTGCCAGGTTGAGGGCGCGAACACCTGCCTTGTCACCTCCGGGCCTTCTGCAATGCCTTCCAGCGCGCTCATCCTGAGGCGGTAGGCCGTTCCGCCGCCGGCCCGCGCTGCTGCCCTCACTTCTCTTAGGAGCCTGCCCCATGGCCTTCTTCGGTCCCGAGATGCCTCTTCCCGCGATCGGCCCCGACACCCGCGACTTCTGGGAGGCCTGTCGTGAACACCGCCTTGTTGTCCAGCGCTGCACGGGCTGCCAGAGCTTCCGCTTTGCTCCCGCGCCCGTCTGCTTCGAGTGCCATTCGTGGGATTACGAAAACGTTGAGTCCAACGGCGTCGGCGAGGTCTACACGTGGACCATCACCCATCGCGCCATCCACCCGGCCGTGGCCCAGGCCGTGCCCTACAACACCGTCGTGGTACGGCTCCTTGATTGCGGCGGCGCCATGATCACCAGCAACCTGGTGGGTGTCGCCAATGAAGAGATTCGGCCCGGGATGCTCGTACGGGTCGAGTGGGACGAAATCGATAGCGACATAACTCTCCCTCGCTTCCGCCCGCTCTGACCCCTGCGCATGGCGCCCGGGCTGCCCGGCGCGTGCACCGGTTCCCTTCCGCTTCCGCCGGGGGTCTCAGCACAGCCCCTTCCCCCGCCGCTGGCCGCCGCTCCTGCTCGGCCATCGGCGCTCCACCAGTGCCCGTCCCACTTGTCATGCATGGCCGCGTAGCGTAAGACAACCTTCTGCGGCGCGTGCGATCCAGGCCATCGGCGCGCGGCAAGGATCTCTGCCGAGGCTGACCCATGCCCCTCACTTCCAGCCAGATGAAGACGCTCTACGCCAACATGGTCCGCGCCCGCCGCTTCGATGAGAAGATTGTCCAGGGCATCGCCGATGGAAAGACCGTTTCCTTCTTCCACAGCGGCCTCGGAGAGGAAGCGGTTGGCGTCGGCGGCTGCGCTTTCCTCCGCCCCGATGACTACGTGTGGTTCCACCACCGGGGGCACGGCATTGCCCACATCCTCTCCAAGGGAGGCTCCCCGCAAGGGTTCGTGGCCGAGCACTTCGGCAAGGCCACCGGCGCCTGCAATGGCATGGCCGGCTTCCACTACGTCGATCCCGAGCACGGACTGCTCGGCTTCTCCGGCACCATCGGCTCCGCCTTCCCGGTCTCACTTGGCTGGGGCGTGGCAGCGAAAATGGGTAACCGCGGACAGGTTGTCGTCTGCTTCTTCGGCGATGGCGCCTCCAATCGCGGCACCCTCCACGAGGCCATGAACATGGCCTCCGTCATGAAGCTGCCCATCGTCTGGGTCTGCGAGAACAACCTCTACGCCCAGTTCATGCCCCTCAAGGACGCCTTCGCCAGCGAGGACATCGCCAGCCTCGCGATCCCCTACGGCATGCCTTCGAAGATCGTCGACGGGCAGGATGTGGTCGCCGTTCATGAAGCGGTCCAGTGGGCGGTCGAACGCGCCCGCGCGGGCGAGGGCCCATCACTTGTCGAGTGCAAGACCTACCGCTTCCGCGCCCATTCCGAGGGCGCCCCCGATGTCTCCCACTTCGAGCTGCGCCCGCCCGATGAGGTCGAGGCATGGAAGAAGCGCGACCCGCTCCTCCTCTTTCGCGAACGCCTCCTGCAGGAGGAGATTGCCACTGTTGGCGAGCTTGACCGCATAGATGCCGACGCCGCTGAAGAGGCGGACGCCGCCGAGCGCTTCGCCATCGAAAGCCCACAGCCCGACCCGTCCGTCCTCCAGGAAATGCTCTACGCCCGCTGACCAAGGAGTTCACCGTGAGAGAGATCCCCTACCGCATCGCCATGCAGGAAGCGCTCATCGAGGAGATGTCGCGCGATGAGAAGGTCTTCGTCGTCGGCGAGGACGTGCAGGCCGGCACCTTCGGCGTCACCTCCACGCTCGTGCAGCGCTTTGGCCCCGGACGCGTCATCGATACGCCGCTCAGCGAGACCGCCGTGGCCGGGACCGCCCTCGGCGCCGCCATGACCGGCTACCGGCCTGTGGCCGACTTCATGTTTGCCGACTTCATCTTCATCGCCGGCAACGAAGTGCTGGTGAACGCTGCCAAGTGGCGCTTCGCCCACGGTGGCAAGGTGAACCTCCCGCTCGTTTACATGGCCGCCATGGGCGGCGGCGCCCGCAACGGCCCCGAGCACTCCATGTCGCCCGAGTCGCTCATCATGCACACCCCGGGCCTCAAGCTTGCCGTGCCCTCCACGCCGTACGACGCCAAGGGCCTGCTGAAAACCGCCATCCGCGACAACAACCCCGTCGTCTTCTTCTACCACAAGCGCCTGCTCGGCCTCCGTGGCCCCGTGCCCGAAGAGGAGTACACCGTGCCCTTCGGTGTCGCCGACGTGAAGCGCGAGGGCACCGATGTCACCGTCGTGGCTACCGCCCTCCAGGTGCAGCACGCCCTGCGCGTGGCCGAGGAGGTGAAGGAGCGCGTCAGCGTCGAGGTGATTGACCCGCGGACACTCGAACCTCTCGATATCGACGCCATCGTGCGCTCCGTCGAGAAGACCGGCCGGCTGGTGGTGGCCGACGAGGACACCGAGCGCTGCGGCGTCGCCGCCGAGATCATCACGCAGGTCATGGAGCGCGCCTTCGACGCTCTCGACGCGCCCCCGAAACGGGTCTGCGCGGCGAACCTGCCGATCCCCGGCGGATTCATTGAGGCCAGCGTGCTGCCCCAGCCCGCGGGCATCCTGGCGGCCATCGAAGCGGTCACCGGCCGCGCCCTCAAGGTCTAGGCATGCCAGGGCACATCGCGATCCCCAAGCTGGGCATGGCAATGATCGATGCCACGGTCGTGAAGTGGCAGGTCCCCGAGGGCGGCCATGCCAGCCGCGGCGAGGTCGTCGTCACCATCGAGACCGAGAAGACGAACTGGGACGTCGAAGCCCAGGACTCTGGATGGCTGCACATCCTCGTGCCCGAAGACGAAACCGTGCCCGTGGGGCGCGTGATCGGGCTCCTCGCCGAGACTGAAAGTGAACTCGCCGCCCTCCAGGCGAAGGGCACCCCGGTCATCATGACCACCACACCCGAGCCCGAAGATGCTCCCGCCGCGGAACCGGCCCCCGCTGCCGGGACCGGGAAGGCCGGTCAGCCCACCGGCCGGGGCGCCGTCCGCGTCTCTCCTGCCGCACGGAAGATAGCCGAAGAGCACGGGGTCGACCTCTCGACCATCAACCCCACCGGCCCCGATGGCCGCATCGTGCGCGAGGACGTCGAGCGCGCCATCGCTTCGAGGCAGGCTGCGGCTCCGGCGGCAACACCTCCGGTCCCCGTGCCGGCCACCGGCGAGACCATCGAAGGCAAGCGCGTGGCCGCCACCATTCCCCTGAAGGGCATGCGCCGCGCCATCGCCGAGCACATGCATCGCAGCCTCCAGGTGGCCGCCCAGCTCACCTACATCGGCGAGGCCGACATGAGCGGCACCGTGGCGCTGCGGAAGAAGCTCCTCGCCCAGGAGGCGTCGCTCGGCTTCCACGCTACCTACACCGACCTCATCATCATGGCCGCCGCGCGCGCCCTCCGCGACGTACCCATCCTCAACTCCAGCATCGTGGGCGACGAGGTCAAGGTCTGGGACGACGTGAACATCGGCGTGGCCGTGGCGCTCGACCAGGGGATCGAAGGCGGGCTCATCGTGCCCGTGGTCCGCAATGTGGACCAGAAACCCATCCGGCAGGTCTCCAGGGAGCTCGCCGCCCTCATAGAGAAGGCCCGCGCCGGCCGCCTGCTTCCCGATGACGTGTCTGGCGGGACCTTCACCGTCACCAACCTGGCCACGGTGGGTGCCGGCTGGTTCGTGGGCACCCCGATCATCAACCAGCCACAATCGGCCATCGTTGCCATCGGGCCCGTCAGCGACAGGCCCGTTGCCGTCGATGGGCAGGTAGTGATTCGGCCCGTCATGCCCTACAGCCTCACCTACGACCACCGCGTGGTCGATGGCGCGCCCGCCGCTCGCTTCGCCGCCCGCTTCGCCGAGCTCCTTTCAGAGCCCGCGCTCATGCTGGTGTAGCGAGGGTGACCGGTTCCTAGAGGCGTGCGGCCGGCGCAGCACGTTGCTATGCCTGCCGGCGCTCCTCCCTGCGCTCTTCCGAGGCCTCCAGGTGCCGCTTCACTCTGCCGACGCGTGAGAGGAACGGCAGCCTTTCCCAGCTCAGGATCAGCAGGATGAGGGCCGCCAGGATGACGCCGAGGATGTACTCACCCGCGCCCACAACCACGCCAACTGCCGAGACCGCCCAGATCCCGGCCGCCGTGGTTAGTCCCCGGACATTCGTGCCTTCGCGCATGATCATCCCCGCGCCCAAGAACCCGACGCCGGTGACTACCCCTGCGATCAGCTTCTCGGCCGTGGCCGGAAACGACTCCACGCCGATGCTCGTGAAGGCGGCTGCCCCCAGCGCGACCATGGCATGAGTCCGGTCCCCGGCGGCGCTGCCCTGGCTCTCGCGCTCCCAGCCGATGACAAACGCGAGCGCCGCCGCCAGCGCCATCCGGGCGGCGAAGATAAGGTCGGCGTTCAGCTCATCCATGTGCTCCTCCTGCTACCTCTGACATCCGGCAATAGCGGGAATGGCCCGTCAGCTAACCCGGCGGGCCACACCCCGGTGGGAAGCGATTGGGAGACTAGTCGTCCCAGGAACCGGCCCGGTCACGTTCGCGGCGGGTTCGCTCCGTGTCTGCCGCACTCTCTCCAGCTTGGTTGCGCCCCCGGCGCGGCCGATCCTCGTCGCCGTCATCGTCATCGCCGCCAAACAGGCGGCCCAGGAACCCGCGAATCCCGCCGCGTTCCTGCCCGCGTTCGTTGCGGCCGTCCCGGTCGCGCTCAAAGATCTCGAAGAGTTCGTCCAGCAATTGACACCCCTTTCGGGCGGCCGTGGTGGACGAAAAAAGACCCGGCCGCACCATGTGTGGTTAGCCAGGTCTCACCGGGCGAGGATACCTCGCTTGTAGTGCCGGCCCAATTGGGCGTACTGACGACAGCTACCGCGCCCGGGGGTGGGCGCTCGGTTACTCCCCTTGCACCGCAAGCATATACCGCCCCCTGCCTACGGCGCGATCGCCGTGCACGGCGAGAGCGATGACAGCGCTGCCGCCGAAGGGAAACCGGCTGCTAGCCCTCCGCCAGCTCGAAGTCGCACCGCACCCAACGGTCCGCCGGCGCCGGCTGCCAGTTGAGAGCGTTGTACTTGAGGTGGCCGTAGCCCCCGGAGAGCGCCAGCCACTTCACCATGCCCGGCTCTATCTCGTTCGCTCCCGACCAGTTCGCGTACTGCAGCGGCTCCCAGCCGTTGTACGAAATGATCTGCCCCGGCTTCACGTTCGGAGCCACCTTCACCCGCGCGCGAAACTCGCTGACGTCGTTGAAGATGCGCACCAGGGCGTCATCCTTGACGCCGCGTGAGGCCGCGTCCCGGCTGTTGACCATCACGCTCGGCGTGCCCCGGTGCGTCCCCAATACCACCTCGTTGAAGTGGTTCATGGAATGCACCGACCAGCGATTGTGGCCCGATGACATGCCCAGCGGGTACTGCCCCCCCATCGTGGGGTTGGGCTTGTACGTGGGGAACTCCTCGCCCGCTTCCAGGAACCACTCATGGTCGATGTAGAACTGGGCCCGGCGGCAGTAGGTGGGGAAGGGGTCGCCCCGCTCTACGTGGCCCGTGAAGGGCGTGATCACGTCGTCCGCCTTAAGGTCGGTGGTTTGCCCCAGCATCGCCGGGCTCATACCCATGCTGGTAAACCGCTTGAAGCCCGAATCGCGGAGGCTCGCCAGGGTGGTCCCTTCCGGCAGCGTGCCCGCCAGCACCGAATCGCGAATCTGCTCGTCGGCCACCACCTCCTGGTCCTTGTAGTAGCCGCCCATGGTGTAGCCCGCCACCAGCTGGTCGTACCGCACCTGCGTCCCGTCGGGCAGCGCGAATGATTCGAGACCCCGCGCCTTCGCCCGTTCCGCCATGCTGCCAAGGATTGCCAGGAAGATCTCCCACTCGTTGCGCGATTCGCCCGCCGGTGCCACCACCTGGTCCCCCAGCGTCAGGTTCGCCACGAACGGCCCCGGGATGGAGAACGCGATCTTCTCGTAGTGCTGTGCCGCGGGGAGGAAGTAGTCCGCGTTCTGCGACGTGATGTTCAGCTTGAAGTCGATGGCGATCACCGTCTTCAGCTTCGACCAGAGCCCTGCCGCCGCCTTCTTGCCGCCCCGCGTCCGGCGGATCATGTTCCCGCCGCATTCGATGTACACCTGCGGCGTCTCTTCCTTGCGCGGGTGGTCCAGGCCGTCCCACCAGCCCTCTTTGATGGCGGCCGCCATGTACTCATCGAACGTGCGCACCATCGAGCTGTCGCTCCATTCGGGGTTGTTCCAGCGCTCCCCGTAGCCCATCTGGTTGTACCACCAGAACACCGGCGGGGTGTTGGCTTCCGCCGGGACATCGTCCCCCGTTCGCTCGTCCAGCATGCCCAGGATGCCGCGGCGCCCCTTGGTCAGCTCCCACATCGCCAGCTCGTCGTTCACCAGCGAGGGATCGAACTGCTTCAGCTTCGCCAGGATGCCATCCCTGCCCGCTATCACCGCCTCGGCCGCCTGCGCTCCCGGCCCGCGCTTGTTCATCGCGATCTGGGCCCCGTCGAGGAGCCCCGCCGCCCACGTCCTGAGCCCGGTTCCCCTCTTGCCCCAGTTGCCGCTTGCCGCCAGCACGAGGCACATCGTCCGTTCTATCAGGTCCCCGTGGTACATCTTGCAGGCGTTCATGCCCAGGAAGATGTTCGTCTTCCGGGTTGCTATCTTCCGCGCCACCATGCGCACCGTCTCGGGATGCACGCCCGTGATCGCCTGCTGCTTTTCGGGCGTGTAGCTCTCGTCAAGCTTGCGCCGCAACAGCGCGCACACCGGCTCCACGCTGACCGTGCGCCCGTCGTGCAGCCGCACCTCGAATCGCCCTTCGAGCGCCACCTTTGCGCCGTTCAACTTGAGGTTCGCCCGGTCGGCGGCCACCAGGCCCTTGCCGGGAAGCCAGTGGTAGAGCTGGTCCTCCCTTCCCTGCCCCTCCACGTCCACCTGGCGCAGGTACCGGTAGTTGTCGGTCCGCACCAGCAACGGCATATCAGTCTGCTCGCGCATGAAGTCCCAGGCGGCGATGTCCTCGGCGAACATCACCTGCACCAGCGAAAGGCCGAAGGCGGCATCGGTCGCGCCCTCCAGGTTCACCTGGTAGTCGGCGTGCGTGTGCGAAGCGTTGACATCGGGCGAAACGTTGATGATCTCCGCGCCGTTGTACCGGGCTTCGCTGAAGAAGTGGTAGAACGGGATTCGCGTGTAGACAGGGTTGCTGTTCCAGATCACGAGCAGCTCGGAGTGGAACCAGTCGTCGGCCGAACCTTCGACATGGCTCTTGCCAAAGCTCGCGTAAACGCCGCTGTTGAAGTCGCTGATGACCGCGTTGAGGTCCATCGTCCGCCCGCCGACGATGCCGAAGAACCTCGCCGTGGGGCCGCCAACCACCGCTTCCGGGGTTCCCTCGCGGACGATCGACCGCGGACCATGGCTCTCGATCGCATCCACCAGGGCATCGCCGATCTCCGAGAGCGCACGGTCCCACGAGATGCGCTCCCACTTCCCCTCGCCCCGCTTCCCCGCGCGCTTCATCGGATACTGGACCCGGTCCGGGCCATTCAGCGACCGGCTCCAGCTCGCGCCCTGCATGCACCCCATCGGGTTGTAATCGGGCACCGCCGGGTCGATCACCGGCAGGGTGCCCGAAGGCTCTTCGCGAACCACCACGCCGTCTTTCACGAATACCCGCATCGGGCAGCCGCCCGGGTAACAGTCGACGCAGTGCGTGCCCCAGTGGACCGCATCCCATGTGAACCGTTCGCTGTACGTGCTCATGCTACCCTCCTCTACTGGCCCCTGTGTCCCCGGCCGGGCATATTGTCGCGCCAGAATGCCTAACCGGGTATCGGGCGCCCTCCCCAGGGGTGAACGGCCCGGTGTCATGGCACGGAAGCGGCGTTCGCCAACGCCCCGGGCCCGGCCTGCCGCCGCACGGTGAAGGCAGTGGACCCCAACGCGAAGGGCCGTATCATGCGCACATCCGGGCGAGTTGCAGGGGCGTACTGACTTACAGACGCTTGCGCTCTGCGCGTTTGTCATGAATTCAGGGGGAGAACCACAAGCAATGCGAGACAACAGCAACTACTGGACCAGGCGCGCCGCTTCAAGCCGGGTTTCGCGCCGGCGGGTCATTGGCGGGGCGGCCGCGGCTGGTATGGGCGCGGCCGCCTTCGGCCTCGTCGGCTGCGGCGACGATGACGACGACGCTACTCCCACGACCGCGGCCGGTACTACGGCCGCCGGCAGCCCGACCGCCGCGTCAACAGCGGCGGCTTCACCCACCTCGGCCATCGTCGACGGCGGCATCGCCCGCTCCGTCTTCCTTGGCGGGTCCCAGTTCGACTCCGTCGACATTCACCGCGGCCAGCGCGACGAAGTGGGCTGGCTCTCCGGCTCCGTCCTCAGCAAGATCGTCCGCTTCTCCAACCCCGACGCGGGCGACCTCGAGGCCGACCTCGCCGAGAAGTGGGAGACCCCGGACGCCACGGTCACACCTTCAACCTCCGCAAGGGCGTGAAGTGGCAGAACACGCCCCTTACCAACGGGCGCGAGCTCACCTCGGCCGACATCAAGTGGCACGTCGAGCGGCAGCAGGCCGGCAAGCTCGTCGATGGCAGCACCCCCAAGTTCCGCTTCCAGTCCGACTACGCCGGCGTCAAGGTCGAGACCCCCGATGCCTACACCGTCAAGATGACCCTCCCCGCCCCGAACGGGACCTTCCTCATCCGGCAGGCCGCCTTCTTCGCCGGGGTTCCCAACCGCGAAGCGACGGAGAAGTTCGAGGGAAGCCACACGACCCTCACCGAAGAGGCGATGCCCGGCACCAGCGGCTACATCCTCAAGCAGTGGCGCACCGGCAAGGACATCGTCCTCCAGAAGAACCCCAACTACTGGGACAAGGGAATCCCTCACCTCGATGGCGCCATCAACCCGTGGGGGCTCTTTGAAGACCCCAACGCCCACCGCCTCGCCTTCGAACAGAAGCTCGTCGACGCCTGGAACGCCCCCGATGCCTCGCTCACGAAGAAGGTCATCGACGAGAACAAGGGCAACATGATGGAGTACCTCACCGGCATCTCCAACACCGTCCTGATGCACCTCAACGTGCACAAGCAGTTCAAGGACCCGCGCCTGGTGAAGGCCATGAATATGGCCGTCGACCGCCGTGCCATGATCCAGTCCTTCCACCAGGGCCTCGGCCAGGTCAGCGGCGTGGTGCCGTGGCTCCAAGAAGGCTTCGCCATCAAGCCCGACGACCTCATCAAGCTCCCCGGCTACCGCACCGACCGTGCTATCGAGATCAAGGAGGCGCGCGAACTCTGGAACGCCGGCGGCGGCCCCGCCCTCGGCGAAGTCGATATCAAGGGTGTCGAGACCTGGACCTCCGTCTGGCCAGACACCTATCAGATCATCGCCAAGATGTTTAACGACGCGCTCGGCGTGTCCCAGTTCAAGTCCACCAAGTGCACTTACAACGACGACATCATCCCCAACCTGGCCAAGGGCGAGTACCCCAACTGGATCGCCTGGACGAACGCCGTCAACTCCCCCGACCCGAGGCGCGACCTCTACTCGTCCTTCCACTCCAAGGGCAGCCAGAACTGGAGCAAGGTCAACAACCCGGCGCTGGACAAGCTCCTTGACGAAGCGCTCGTGACGGCCGACCTCACCAAGGCGCGCGCCCTCGTCCTCGATGCCGAGAAGATCCTCATGGAGAACGCAATGTATGGCGCCGTCATCCTCTACAACTACATCAACCGCTATGCCCGCTGGAACTACGCCCACGCTCCCCTGAAGACGCAGCCGGCCGCCGGAAAGCCGGGCGCGGGCTACTGGAACACCGCCGGCGCCCACCTCGCCTTCAAGCAGTCGTGGCTGGACCCGAAGGACCCCAGCTACTCGGACGCCGTCAAGAACCGCAAGCTCGGCTAGGCCACCAGGCAGCCTGATACCATGATGCCACGGCCGGGGAACCAGACTTGACCAACTACATCATTCGACGCCTGTTGCTCAATGTCCTGGTTCTCTGGTTCGTGGCCACCATGGTCTTCCTCGGCACCCACGCCCTTCCCAGCGACTTCGCCCAGAAGCGCATCGCCTCCACCATGACCGGCGCCTCCCAGGTCGAGGCCATCGAGTTCGCACGCCACGAGCTCGGGCTCGACAAACCCCTCTGGCGCCAGTACATCGACTTCATGGGTGAGCTCGCCCGCGGCGACCTCGGCCACTCCTACGAAAGCAAGCTCAGCACCTGGACCGAGGTCGGGCGCCGCGTCACCACCACCCTCGAGCTGGGCATCATGACCCTGTTCATCTCGTTCTCCATCAGCATCCCCATTG
>WBZY01000588.1_pt2 | contig 23162 bp, 18 predicted proteins | sample 5204191 | NCBI WGS metagenome assembly WBZY01 (sample SAMN12344363, study PRJNA552823) | activated sludge metagenome | biome: Activated sludge suspended growth; feature: Anammox Sidestream; material: Wastewater; isolation source: activated sludge from anammox sidestream of wastewater treatment...
CTCGAGCTCGGCACAGGCCTCGTCCGCTCGGCCGAGGCGCGCGAGCAGCTCCCCGCGCACGCTCGGCAGCAGGTGCGACCGGCCGAGCTGGTCCTCGGCCACGGCGAGGTTGTTGAACGCCGCCGCGTCGGCCGGGTCGAGGGACACCTGCTCGAGGTAGTGCGCCTTCGCCGCCGCCCAGTCCGCGGCGAACCCGTGCTTGGCCGACATCGCCCGCAGAAAACCGTGCATCTGCGACGCCTCGACCCGTAAGCGGGAGGGCGCCCACAATAATTCGCCGAGGTTCATGTGTGTGTTCCCGGAAACCGGAAAGACCGGCTGAAAAGCCGGTCCTCCAGAGATACCCTTGATTTCAGTGCAATCGCGGTCGCCCGCCGGCGTCGCGCTACGCCCCCTGCCTCAGATACCGCTCGAAGGCGTCGAGCGTGAAGTCGCGGCCGAGGAAGTCCTTGACCAGTTCGCCCGCCTTGCGCGAGCCGCCGGGGGCGAGGACGCGGTCCCGGTACTTCTTCGCCGTCGGGGCGTGGAACATGCCGTTCTGCTCGAAGGGCGAGAAGAGGTCGCAGGCGATGCCCTTGCTCCAGACGTAGGTGTAGTACACCGCCGAGTAATGATCGAGGTGCCCGAAGCTGCACTGGAAGTGCGTCCCCTCCATGTAAGGCACGGGGCTGTACTTCTGCGTCAGCTCGATCATCTTCCGCGTCGTGTCCAGCGTCGCCGGGTCGGCGGTGTAATACCCGAGCGAGATCGCCGCCAGCCACGTCTGCCGCGCCCAGTGATAGGCCTCGCCGAACATGCGGGCCTTCTGCATCTTCGCCACCAGATCGGCGGGGATGGGTTCGCGCGTCTCGTAATGCTTCGCGAAGAGCTTCAACGTCTCATGCCGCCACGCCCACTCCTCGAGCATTTGCGACGGGGCTTCGACGAAATCCCACTCCGTCGAGATGCCCGCGTTGCGGACCCACGTCTGCCGCCCGGCGAAGAGCGTGTGCAGCAGGTGCCCGAACTCGTGAAAGAACGTGACCACGTCGCCGTGCTCCATCAGCGCCGAGCCCGGCTTGCCGTCCGGCTTCGGGAAGTTGCAGACCAGCACGGCCTGCGGCAGACGCTTGCCCGCCACCCCCTGCGCGTAGTCGAACTGCGCCATGTGCTTGTACTTGTTCTCGCGTGGGAAGAGGTCGAGGTAGAAGCGCCCGATCCGCTCGCCGTCGCGCACGAGGTCGTAGGCGGTGACGTCCGGGTGCCACAGCGCAAGCCCCTCGACCTTGACGTACTTCACGTCAAACAAACGCCCCGTGACCGTCAGCAGCCCCTCCATCACATCCGGGAAGTCGAAGTACCGCCGGACGTCCTGCGGGTTGACGTCGTAACGGTCCTCGCGGGCCTTATTGAGATAATAACTGACGTCCCACGCGTTGATGCCCTCAGTCGCCGGATCGTGCCTGCGCTTGTACTCGAGGAGCGTGCCGATCTCGCGGTCCGCCGCCGCCCGCGTGATGCCCTGCACGCGGTCGATGTACGCCAGGGCGTTCGCACCGGAGCCGATCATGTTGACTTCGGTGGCGTAGTCCGCCCAGTTGGCGTAGCCGAGGAGCTTCGCCTTCTCGTCGCGCCGGGCGATCAGCTTCGCCAGCGGCTCGACGTTGGCCGGATACGCCCGGTTCATGAAGAGCGTCATCAGATCCTTCCTCAGCGGGTCGCTGTGGGCGTACTTCATGAAGGGCACGTACTGCGGGTAATCCGTGGAGATGCGGATGCGCCCGCCCGGGTTCTTCTCGGATTCCTTCACCCAGGCGTCGACGAGATCCTTCGGCACGCCCGCCAGGTCCGACGGCGACTCGACCTCCAGATAGCGCGTGTCCTCGGAGATGTTCCGCTTGAACGCCAGCCCCAGATCGACGATCTCCTGATTAAGCTGCTCGACCTTCGCCCGCGTCGCGTCGTCCCGGTCCACGCCCTCCCGGCGGAAATCCCGCAGCGCCTTGGCCACCATGTATTTCGTGGCCTCGTCGGCCGCGGACACATCGACCGCGGCGTAAGCGTTGAACAAATCCCGGTTCAGCCACAACCCGGTGACGAACTTGCTGACGTCCTTCGAGCCTTCCTCCGCGGCGTGGCGCACCGCCTCGTCCGGATGCACTTGGGAGTACAACTCGGAATGACTGGCGACGAGGTCCACGTGCATCCACATGTCGTTGAGCGGATCGAGGGTGTTGGCGACGGTGCGCGGTCCGGAGACGGCCAGCGTCTGCGACAGCAGGCTTTGCGCGTACGCAAGGTGCTCCCGCGTGAAGTTGGTGAACTGCGCGGCGTTGCGGTCGAGCGGAATGCGTTCGATGGCCCAATGCGGATCGGACATGTCGGTCATCCTTGCTTGGCGCCCGGTCTGCTCGCATCCGGCGATCCCCAGTGCGAGCAGGAGGCAGGTTGTGCCGAAGGTTCGGCGTTGCGACGGGTTCATGTTTCTCCCTTTCATCGGAAAACGGGGGCGAACCGTGAAGGAAGCGTACCCCTGCGGCGACGGGGGTCAAGCGTCGGGGGCGGGCGGAGGATCCGTCGAGGGCATGCGCGGCGGCGCCAGTCCGTCGGCGCGCCACAGGAAAGCGAAGTGCTGGAGCAGCCGCGGGGGCAGGACGATCCGCGCCGTCGTCCGAGCGACGCGCCGTCCGAGCAGCGCCCCCGTCACCGCCGCCGCGACGCCCGTCCACGCATGAAGTCCGGCCCACGCCGCCGACCACTCCCAGAGCCCGAAGTTCCCGTTGAAGAGAAGGAAGGCCGCGGCGCTGAGCATGACCGGCAACAGCACGGCCGCCAGCAGCCGGCGTCCGCGCCTCCAGTGCCACATAAACGTCACTCCCAGGGTCGACGCCGCCAGGGCGATCAGCGCCGTCCCCACGTAGTAGCCGCCGATCCAGCGGACGTATCCGTAACGGGGCGGGAGGCTCGGGGCGCGCTCGTCGGCGGATCGGTAGGAATACGTGACGCCCCCGGCGTTGTACGTGACGAGCGGTCCCGACGGCGACGTCATGTCGAACAACGTCGCCATCACCAGCGAGAACATCCCGAGGCTCGCCGCCGTCGCCGCAAGCAGCACCAGCAGCACCCACGCCGTGCCGAACGTCAGCGTCAGGCGGCGGATCCACAGTTGGCTGGTGTGCGTGAGGCTGACCGCCGGATGATGCCTCCCGCACTCGGCGCACCGGCACACGAGAATCTCCGTCCCTGGATCGCGCCACACCCGCTGTCCGTTCAGGTTGTATCCGCAGTGCGTGCAGAACTGGTCGGTGCAGAGAAAGGCGAACGTCTCACCCCCGCCGGCGTCGGAGGCGACAGTCGGGGGGGACGCTGACGGTGTGAGCGATTTGAGCATGGGTCCGTGTCGGCGTCGCTCCCGCGACGATTCATGTGGGCGAAGACCGCAGCCGATCGGCCTCGCTCCGCGTTTGATTCGGAACTGACGCAGGAATATTGTCCCCGCGAGTTCTTTCATCGGACCGGACGGGTGAAGGGAAGGGGCTTGGCGAGCGGAGACGTCATGCAAAGGCATCGATCGGCGAACGCGGCCGGATGGCATCCGCAGAGAGCGGCCCGTCGATCGGCGCCGTCTTGGCGCCGGCGCTCGGCGGCGGCTTTGCTCCTGGTCATCCCGGTCATCGGTTGCGGCGCGCCGCCGAAGCTGGCGACCTCCGCGGCGTCGTCCGACGCCCGGTCCGGATGCGCCTGGTGGGTCGCCGGGGAGGGGGACGGACGTCTTGTCGTGGGGCTGGAGCACCGGAATCGAGGGGGAGATGCCGAGGTCTGGCTCGTCGCGCGGGCCGGGGCGCGGCGTTTTCGCTTCACCGGGGCGAAGCCGGTGTCGTGGGGTCCGCCGCTTGCTGAAAATGACGTGAATTTCACCGTCGAGGCGCCGCCGGCGGTGAAGGCGTGGCTTGCAGCGACGGGCGACTTCGCAGTCCGTGCAGGGCTGAGCGGCTTTATTAACGAAACCGTGTCCGGACGGTCCTCGGCGAGCGATCTGGTCGACGCCCTGCGCCGATGCGCGGGCGGACTGGAAAGACCGGCGCCGGTGTCGTCTCATGAGGCGTGGCGTGCGCTTTTTGAATTCCCCACCGGTTTGAAGGAATTGCTGGCGCTGAACAAGTCGTTGGGGTAGTTGAGGGGTCGCGGATTCATCCGGGGGTGAGCGCGCATGACGATGGGGATCGGCTTTGAGGGCGGCGGGCAGGGGGGTGGCGTCGTGGAGCGTTCCCGTCGGAAGGCTCGGCGTCGCACAAAAATCCAGCATCTTTGCCTCTTCTGCGGCTTGACCGTCCTGGCGGCGTTCGTTGCGCAGGCTCGCGGTCAGGAGAGCGTGAACCCCGACTCCGCAAACCTGTCCGCGCGGTACCGGGAGACCGCGGACCGGATCATCGAGGCCGCGATGTCAGGCAATGACGCCTGGCGCAAGATGGAGGAGTTGTGCGACGGCATCGGCCACCGCCTGAGCGGGTCGCCGCAGCTCGATCGCGCCATCGAGTGGGCGGTCCGGGCCCTGGAGCGCGACGGGCAGGAGAACGTGCGACGCGAACCGGTCCTCGTTCCGCACTGGGTCCGCGGCGAGGAGTCGCTGATGATGCTGACGCCGAAGCATCAGAAGCTGGCGATGCTGGGGCTGGGCGGGTCGGTCGGCACGCCGCTGATCGGCGTCGCCGGCGAGATCGTCGTTGTCGCCAACCGTGAGGAGCTGGACGCCCTGGGCGAGGGCGCACGCGGTAAGATCGTCGTTTTCAACGCCCCGATGCCCGCTTATGACCCGGAAAAGGGAACCGGATACGGACAGGCTGTGACCTACCGGTCAAACGGCGCCTCCTGGGCGGCGGCGAAGGGCGCGATCGCGTGCCTGGTGCGCTCGGTCACGGCGGCGAGCCTCCGCTCGCCGCACACGGGGGCGCTCCGTTACGACGACGCCCAGCCGAAGATTCCCGCGGCGGCGCTGGCGATCGAGGACGTGCTGATGCTGGAGCGGCTGGTGAAGCGCGGCGAGCGCGTCACGCTTACGCTCAAGATGGAGGCGAAAACGATGCCGGACGCGCCGTCGGCGAACGTCATCGCCGAGCTGCGCGGCCGTGAGAGGCCTGACGAGATCGTCGTCATCGGCGGACACCTGGATTCCTGGGACGTGGGGCAGGGGGCGTCGGACGACGGCGGCGGGTGCGTGATTTCGATGGAGGCGATCAATGTCCTGCGGAAACTGAATCTGCGCCCTCGACGGACGATCCGCGTCGTGCTTTTCACGAACGAGGAGAACGGTCTGGCCGGCGCCCGGGCTTACGCAAAAGATCATGAAGCCGAGATGCCGCGGCACGTGGCGGCGATCGAATCCGACGGCGGCGTGTTCGCGCCGATCGGTTTCGGCGTGTCGGTCAAACCGCCGCTCAAACAGGACTTGGCGCAGAAGCAACTGGCGCAGATCACCGCGCTGCTGACGCGCGTCGGCGCCACGCGGGCCTCCGGCGGCGGCGGAGGGGCGGACATCGGTCCGATGGGACGCTTCGGCGTCCCGCTGCTGGGCCACAACGCCGACATGTCCCGCTACTTCGACTATCACCACTCCGAGGCGGACACCCTCGACAAGATCAAGCCCGACGAGCTGAACCGCAATGTCGCCGCGATGGCGGTGGCGGCGTACATCATCGCCGACATGCCGACCCGGCTGGGTGAGGGCGCGCCGTAACCGCGGACGCCAGGTCAGCGCTTCAAAACCGAGCCGCGCCCGTCAGGAAGCGTTCTTATTCCCCCTCGCGCGGGAGGTCTTGAAACGACGGTCAGACGGAACGCGCTGCTCTCCGCCGCGCCCGTCAGGAAGCGTTCTTATTCATCCCCGCGCAGGAGGTCTTGAAACGACGATCAGGCGGAACGCGCTGCTCTCCGCCGCGCCCGTCAGGAAGCGTTCTTATTCCCCCCCGCGCAGGAGGTCTTGAAACGACGGTCAGGCGGAACGCGCTGCTCTCCGCCGCGCCCGTCAGGAAGCGTTCTTATTCCCCCTCGCGCAGGAGGTCTTGAAACGACGTCAGGCGGAACGCGCTACTCTCCGCCGCGCGCCGCAGGAGGCGCGCCGCGGCTTGGCGTCGCGGGCACCAGGAAAGCGTCGTGCGGATCGGATTGAGCTTCCGTGCCGCGGTAGTCCTGGATTTCCCCCGCCAGCCAGACATTGTCCGTGTGATTGCGGAAGGGCGACGTGAGCCACCCGACGGATCCGTCCAGCAGCAGAACGTTCTGCCCGCGACCGCCGTCATGAAGCGGGGAGTTCGTCGCGTTCGGGTTGATCGAAGGTCGGAACACGCCGCCGAGAAACAGCGGGTTCGGATCGCCGAGGTAAACCTGGTCCGGGGCGTCCACCAGCCGCGGCGTCGCGCCGAGCATGTTAAGCCCGTCGTAAGTGCAAGCATCCGGAAAAGCAAAGTCGTCCGTCAGTCCGGGGTAGGCCAGGCGAAGCACTTCGCCGGATCGCCGTCGGTCCGCCGGCGGGTCACCGAAGGTTTCGGCGTCGAACATTACGGACCCCTCGCCGCGCCTCGGATCCCGCGGCAGGGTTCCCGCTTCAGGGAGAAAAACGTCGGTTGATCCGGACCCTGAACGACTCAGGCTGACCGCCGTCCGGCCTTCCGGACATCGGAACGGACTCTCATGGTTGAGATATCCGAGGCGGACCAGCAGGTAGGCGTGACGGCTGTTCGACTGATGCGTCGCTCCGGAGGGGTTGAGATAAAGCCACGAAGCTCCGGTGGGGACGCCGGCATGAGGCAGCAATCCGGAAAAATCCGCGCCGTAAGCGCTGACGGCGCGGGAGATCGTCGCGAGGTTGTCGACGCATTGCACACGCCTCGCCTCGCTTCGCATCCGCTGCATCGCCGGCGCGAGGGCGGAGATGATCAGGCCGACGCACGCCGCGACGGCGATGAAATCCCGCAGCCCGAACCGCGACACCCGTCCCGGCGCCGCCTCGAGCGGCGGCGGCATGACCCGGTCGTGGGCGGGTGACGCCGCGCGGTCGGCCTGCACGTAGCGAAGCACCTTCTCGGAAAGGTTCACCGGCGGCGGCGGCGTCCAGTGCGCGTCGAGCGCCTCGAGCGTTCGACCGAGGGCGACGTCCATCGCCTTCACCTGCGGATCGACCGCGAGGCGCGCCTCGAGCCAGGCGCGATCGTCATCGTCAGCCTCGCCGAGGCGGCGATCCAGCAGAAGCTCCTCAACCGGTTTGTCGGGCTTCGGGTTCACTCGTTTATTCCACGTCTTCGTCCGCTGCCGGGGTCTGCGTCGTCCGCAGCGCCCGGTACTCGTTGCCCAGGAAAGCCACCGCGGCGTGCAGCCGGCTTTTCACGGTCCCCAGCGGCAGGTCCAGAATCGCCGCGATCTGGCGGTAGCGGAACTGGTGGTAATACGCCAGCACCAGCACCTCCCACAACGGGCGCGGCATCCCGTCCACGATCTTGCGCACCGCCCGCCGCTTCTCATCCGTCTCCAGCTCTCCCAGCGGAGACTCGACATCCACCCGAAGCAGATCCTGATAGCACGCCCGGGCTTCGTCGGGATCGTCGCGAAAATCCGACGCGAACTCGCGCCGCCGGGTGCGCGCCCGCAGCACGTCGCGGGCCTTGTTCGCCGCGATCGTATACAACCACGGTCGAAACAGGCGCCTGCCGTCGAACGCCGCCGCGGACTGGCTGATCTGGAGGAACGTCTCCTGCACCACGTCCTCCGTCGAAGCCGCGTTCTTCGTGAACCGGGCGACAAACTGGTACACCGCCGCCGCGTGGCGGCGGACCAGCAACTCGAACGCCGTCGGATCGCCCCCGACGAACGCCCGCAACAGTTCCTCATCAGACCGGGGTGTCATGCACCCACATTGTAGACATACGAACCTCCCCCCGCTTTGTTCGCGCGACGACCGATTTCATTCCGCGGCAAGGGCATGAACCGGGGCGGAAGGGTTTTGTCATTGTGACAAAGCCGATCGCGCCAGTGCGGAAGCGATCTTTCTGCCCGTCCAGCCCTCAAAATTCCTAGAAAGGACAGCGAGACTGCAATTAAAAAACCCTCGATGTTTTGGCTATGTAAGAACGCAGGATGAATCTCCCGCACTGAGCCGCGTGGCTTTACCCCGCGCGAAGCAGGGCAACCGCATTCTAACTTTTGAGCCGGTCCTGACGGATACCGCGGATCAGGCGATCCGCGATTCCGGCATGCGGAGGCCGATCCCTTGGACAACCGACGTTCGCTCGGAAGCCCGAAATCTTAGAATGCGGTTGCCCTGGAGGAGGGGGATAAACCTTTCTACGGGCGATGAACCTTTCTACATCAGTCGTCATAGAATAAGAGGAGCGGGGACGAAGGCCCGCCGTACCGGGCGAGGCGGGCATTCGACAAGTGTCGAAAACCGTGGAATCCCGCCTGAGGCGACGGCGAGTGCGACTTTCAGACCGGGACGAGCAATAACGGGGCGGGGCCGGGGTTGGGGATGAAGACGCTGTTGCAAAGGTGCGGGCCGAAAAAAGAACGCTTCGTGGCGGGCGCGGGTCGGTAAGGGGGAACGCTTCCTGACGGGCGGGGTTCGGGTTCGTGGGGAACGCTTCCTTACGGGCGTGGCTCGGTAAGAGAGAACGCTTCCTGACGGACGCGGGTCGGTAAGGGGGAACGCTTCCTTACGGGCGCGGCTCGGTAATAAAAGGGAGAACGCTTCCTGACGGGCATGACCGATGCGGAACCGGAGTGAGAGCATGAGAGCACAAACTGCGCGGTTCTGGGGACTGGGGTTGATCGGCGCGCTGGCGATCAGCGGCGGCTTCGCGCGGGCGGGCGACCCCCTGCGCTCGACGACCGACGCCTGGACGCGCGACGACGCGGCGCACCTTCTGCGCCGCGCCGGGTTCGGCGGGACGCCGGAGGAGATCGATCGCCTTCACGCGCTCGGCAAGGCCGGCGCGGTCGAGCGCCTCGTCGGTTACGAGTCGTTCAAAGCGTCTTTTGAGCCTCCTTCGATCCTGCCCTACGAACCGCCGGCGTTCATGAAGGAAGGTCCGCTCTCGCCGGAGGAGCGTCAGGAGGTCATCCGCATCCGCCGCCAGAACACGATCGTGCAGGCGCAGAACCTGTGCGAGTGGTGGCTGCGACGGATGATCACCACGCCGCGCCCGCTGGAGGAGAAGCTCGCGCTCTTCTGGCACGGACATTTCACCAGCGGTCTGCGCGAGGTGGAGCAGCCGCGGTTCCTTTTCGATCAGAATGAACTGTTCCGGCGTTACGCGAAAGGCTCCTTCGGAACGCTCGCCAAGGCGGTCAGCTACGACCCGGCGATGCTTCGCTACCTCGACGGCGTGAACAACGTCGCGTCGCACCCGAACGAGAATTACGCCCGCGAGCTGCTCGAACTGTTCACGATGGGACCGGGCGCGTTCAGCGAGAACGACGTGAAGAGCGTCGCCCGCGCGTTCACCGGCTGGACCATCAACCGCGCAACCGGGACGCTCGAGTTTCAGGAGAAGGAGCACGACTACGGGTTCAAGCCGCTGTTCGGCCAGTTCCGGCGGTACAACGGGATCGAGGTGGTGGACCCGATCCTCGCCCAGCCGGCGACGTCGAAGTTCATCGCCCGCAAATTGTGGGTGTACTTCGCGGGGACGGAGCCGGACGCCGCACTGCTGAATGCGCTGGCGAACGTGCTGCGCGGCAGCGGGTACAAGATCGACGTGCTCCTGCGCAAGATGTTCCTTTCGGACGCCTTCTACGCGCCGCAGATCCGCTTTCAGGCGGTGAAAAGCCCGGCGGAGTTGATCGCCGGCACGTATCGCGCGCTGGAGATCCGCCCGCTGAACGCCAACGCGATGGTCGCGGCGATGCGCCGGATGGGACACGAACTGTTTCAGCCGCCGAACGTGAAGGGCTGGGACGGGGGCGTGAAGTGGATCAGCACCTCGACCCTGCTGGAGCGCTACAACTTCGCGTCCGTCCCGCTTTACGGCGCGGACGCGCCGCGCGAAGGCGAGATGATGCAGCGCATGATGCAGGACGCGCCCGGCGGGATGGCGATCGCGCAGCGCGACGCGAACCTGGATCAGCCGCCGTATGATCCGCTGCCGGTGCTGGAGCGTTATGATCTTCGCACGGCGGAGCAGGTCGTCGATCATTTTGTCAAGCGGCTGTTGCAGCAGGAGATTCCGGATGATCAGCGCGCGGCGCTGATCGGGCACCTGCGTGAGCACGAGATTCACCGGCGGGACACGCCGAAAGAGGCGGTGGCGGCGGCGGTGCGCGGGTTGATCCACCTCATGATCAGCACGCCTGAGTACCAGGTGCAGTAGGAGCGGGGGCTCGGGGATCGGATTTCGGGAATAAGACGCTGTTTCAAAACCTTCAAAGCAGGGCAAAAAAGGAACGCTTCCTTACGGGCGCGGCTCGGTTTCGTGGGGAACGCTTCCTTACGGGCGCGGCTCGGTTTTGCAACAGCGTCCAAGGCAGCTTGCAGCGCGAAGCCGGCAGCTAACGACTCACAACAAAGAGCTTTCATCATGCACGGACCTTTCACACGTCGGGAATTTGTGCGCGGACTGGGGCTGGTGGGGCTGTCGTCCACCGTGCCCGGCTTTCTGACCCGGACCGCGCGGGCGATGACGGACGACTCGGGCGGCCGCCGGCGGCGCACCGACGCGCGGCAGGACCAGGCGCTGCCGGGACCGGCGGACGCGCGGATACTGGTCGTGCTGCAACTGGCCGGCGGCAACGACGGGCTGAACACGATCGTCCCGGTGCGCAACGACCTTTACTATCGCACGCGGCGGAAGCTCGCCGTGCCCGCGCGTCAGACGTTGAAGCTGACGGACGAATTCGGGCTTCACCCGGCGGCGAAGGGCCTGAAGGACTTGTACGACGACGGACTGGTCGGCGTGGTCCACGGCGTCGGCTATCCGAATCCGAACCGCTCGCACTTCGTCAGCACGGACATCTGGGAAACCGCGGATCCGAACCAGCGGACGTTCACCGGCTGGGTCGGGCGCTACTTCGACTCGTGCTGCGCCGGCGCGGACCCGCCGGACCCGAAGCTCGGCATCGCCCTGACGAAGGAAGCGCCGCTGACGATGACCGGCGGGAAGTTCAGCCCCGTCTCCTTCGTCTCGCCGGACCAGCTCCAGTTTCAGCCGCACCACACCAACAAGGGGGCGCGCGAGGTCTTCTCTCACCTGAATGACGAACCGCGCGATCCCGCGCCGGGCAAGGCGCTGCGCACGCTGGACTTTCTGCGACGCGAGGCGTTCGACGCGCGGATGAACGTGGACGACATCCGCGAGGCCGCGGGGCGCGGCGGCGTCGGACCGCGCGCCAGCCTGTCGGCGCACCTGACGATGGTGGCGAACATGATCGCCGCGGGATTGCCCACGCGCGTGTACTACGTTTCGCTGACCGGTTTCGACACGCACTCGGGCCAGGAAGGGCGTCATCAGGGGTTGCTCGCGCAGCTTGGCGACGGTCTCAGCGCCTTCTACAAGGCCCTGAAATCCACCGGGCATCAGGACCGCGTGCTGGTCATGACTTTTTCGGAGTTCGGGCGTCGCGTCGAGGAGAACGCCTCGGGCGGGACGGACCACGGCGCCGCGGCGCCGATGCTGCTGGTCGGCCCGTCGGTCAAGCCCGGTCTGCTGGGACGTCACCCGAGCCTGTCCGACCTTGACGCCGGCGACCTGAAGCACACCACGGACTTCCGCGCCGTCTACGCGACGGTGCTGGAGAACTGGCTCGGCGTGGACGCGGACAAACTCATCCCCGGCGCGTCCGCGACGCTGGGGCTGCTGAAGACCTGACGACCGCGGCCGCAGCCGACGGCGACCTCGCCGCCGAGTCCGTCGAACGATCCGCCGCACCCGCCCTGATGGACGCTGATGCTTAAGTCGTCGATCGTGCGGCGGCTCTCGGGTTCGATGTTGAAGGCGCACCGCGACACGGAGACGTCATCCGCCGTCGAGCACGGATACGGACACGCCCCGCCCCCGCCTTCACCGCCCGCCCCGTCATCGGTCGCCTCCCCGCTTGAGAAAAACTTCCGGCCCCTTGGACAACGTAGATCCGTAATCTACACCGTATTGACCGGCCGGAGTCCGGCAGAGATTCAGGTCGTGACTTGCCTGTCCAGCGCGATAGGATATGCCCCCGCGCCGATGAAGTCGCCGCCTTCGGTGAATCCGAATGAAGTACCTGACCTACAGCGGAAACAACATCCTCGCCGTCAACCTGCCGGACGACGCCGACGTCCTTTATGCGCCGCCGCCTTTGCCCGGTCTGGCGAAGCCGGACATCCCTGCCGCCGTGCGTCGGGCGTTCGAGCAATGCGAAGGCATGCCTCCGCTTCGCGAATGCGTCAACGCCTCCAGCCGCGTCCTCATCGCCTTTGACGACAACTGTCAGCCCTTCCCCCCCACCACGCTGCCCGACATCCGGCAGCAGTCGATCGAGACGCTGCTGGAACTCCTCTACAGCTACGGGGTGAAGCGGGAGAACCTCCGGATGCTCTGCGCCGTGGCGCTTCACCGCAAAATGAAGACGCACGAGCTGGCCCGCATGTTGGGTCCGCGCATCATGCGCGAGTTTCACCCGCACCAACTGGATAACTTCGACGCCGAGAATCGCGCCAATATCGCGAACCTCGGCGTCACCTCCGAAGGCGAGCCGGTGCAGGTCGATCGCCGGGTCGTCGAATCCGATCTGGTCATTTACGTGGATTCCGTGCAGATTCCGCTCAACGGCGGGCACAAATCCGTGGCCGTCGGCCTGGGAACCTACGACTCGATCGCGCCGCATCATCACCCCCGGATGACGCAGCACAGTCCCCACGTCATGCAGCCGAGCGGGTCGCACATGCACGCCAGCATCGAGCGCATCAGCCGCGTCATCCTCCGCAAGGCGCGGATCATGGTCATGGAGGCGGCCATGAATAACGCGACCTACCCGCCTTACGTGTCGTATCTCGGCAAGCCCGATTCCCGATGCAACATCGCCGAGAAATTTCTGAAGTTCGCCACGCCGCTGGCGATGAAGGCGCTTCCCGAGCCGGCCCGAAAAATCTTCCTTCGCGGGGTCAGGGGCGCATACGCGCCCGTCTCGATCGCCGCCGGGTCCATCGACGCCGTCCACGCCCGCACGCTTGACGTCATGACGCGACAGATGTCGGTCAACGCGCCACGGCAATATGACACGATGGTTTTCGGCCTGCCGGACCTCAGCCCCTACTCCGTCGACGCGCGCATCAATCCCGTGCTCGTGGTCAGCGACGTGCTGGGCTACATCTTCAACTGGTTCTATCACCGTCCCCTGGTCAAAAAGGGCGGCGTCGTGATCCTGCTGAATCCGTTGCTGGAGGTGTTCCATCCCGAATACCACGTCGCCTACCGCCGCTTTTATGATGAAGTGCTCCGCGAAGGGACCGATCCTTTCCGGATGAAAGAGCGGTTTCAGGAGAAGTTCGCGCGCGATCCGCACCTGATCGAATGCTACCGGCATCGGTACGCGCATCACGGGTTTCACCCGTTCACGGTCTGGAACTGGGCGACTTTCGCACTCAATTACCTCTCCGATGTCATCGTCGTCGGACCGCCGGATGATCGCGTCGCCCGGCGCCTCGGCGTGACCTGGGCGAAGTCGATGGATCATGCGCTGGGTCTGGCGCGTGAAAAGAGCGGAGGCTCCAGCGTCGCCGCGTTGACGATCCCGCCGTTCTTCTACTGCGCCGACCCCGCAGCGGGGGCCGGTTCCTGATTTTCGCTCTCTCTGCGCCGCGATCGGCTCCTCGCACAGGAACCGGCGGGGGCGTCCGCCAACACGGACATCTTGGGGCGGTCAAGCTTTTGAGCTGGCGTTTAACGCAGCGGGACTCGGCCCGGTCGAGGCGAGCCTCCTCAAGCACCGTCAAACGCAGCTACGTGGAGAATCACATGCGCCGTTGCCCCTCGACGGACGGCGTCCGCGCTGCATGCCCGGCGCACCCGCGTCGCCCTGGATCAGCGCGGCAACTCATAAAGACTTACATAAGGCCGGTCGTCCCCCTCCAGACGGAACGACTCGACCTGCGCAAGCCCCGCGCGCCGCAAACGCTCAAACAACTCGGGCGTGATGTCGGGGTCGAAACCGTAGCGGCTCCTGCGCAACCGCGCAATCTCCCTCCAGTGGACAAGGACGTGCGTCCAGCCCTCCGCGCGAAGACCGTCGAGAATCTCCGCGTCCGTCGTCGAAGCGCGCACCACGCGGCCCAGGGCGCTCTCATTGAAGACCGTCGAGTACGCCGCCTGCTGGAAATAAAGGCCGCGCGCTTCGCCAACCAGAAGGGGCGACGCCGAAGCGGGAAGCTCGTTGACCCGGCCTACGTACTCAAACCCGGGCAACTCGCCTTCGATGATCCACGCCGCCCGCGCGCCGCCTCCCCCCGGCGCGAACTCGCGCCGCCCCAGATCAAAGAGAAAGATCGCATTGAAAAGACATGACCCCGCCAGCACGGCGCCGACGCCGAACCCCGCCGACCTGCCCCCTTTCACGTCCGCAACCGCCGACGCCGCCAGCCCCGCCAGCGGAATCAGGAACACCACCGCGAACCGCGCATACAAGTGCGTCGCCGCTCCCCAGACCGCAAGCTGCACCAGCAACACCAGCCCCATCGCCAGGACGTGTGAGCCTCCTGCCCCGCGCCGCCGCATCCAGCCGCGCCAAAGTCCCAGCCCGGCGAGGATCCACGCTCCCGGTCCGATCCGCTGGTCCGGATCCAGCAGCACGCGCCGCACGAACATCCCCGCTCGGCCTGCAACCGTCCGCTCCTCCGGCGCCGGCGCGTGCCCCTCGTCCCAGCGCTGCTGACTGTCCGCGGTCCAGCCCGGCGGGTACGCCTCGAAGATCGCGTTCGCCAGCGGGAACACCGGGTTCCCGGTCATGACCGCGTTCTTGATCAACCACGGAGAAAGCGTTGCGCCCGCCGCACCGAAGTACAATGCGCAGCGCCGCGCGCGAAGCCCCCACGACAGACTGGGCGCCGGCAGGATCAGCGTCGCCAGCGGAATCAGAATCATCGGCACGCCGGTGTACTTGCACCCGCACGCCAGACCCGCGAACGCGCCGCCGGCGATCACAAAGATGCGATCCTCGTTCGCCGCGCCGGCGCCTTCCGCGCATCGCCGCGCCCGCAGCAGACACGCCAGCGACAGGAATCCGAAGAAAAGCAATCCGTTCTCGACGTACGCCAGTCCGCAGAAGTACGCCAGCCACCCCGCCGACGCCGTCACCACGCCGCACCCCGCGCCCCCGCCGCTGCCGAACTCCCGCCCCGCCAGCCACGCCGCCCCGACCGTCAACACCCCCAGGAGAAGATGCACATAATGCGACATCTCCGCGGCACGCGGGACATCCGCCTGAAGCACGAACCCGAGCAGGTAAAGCATCTCCACGTTCGCCGGGAAGTTCGCGTACACGTTGTGCGGCGCGTACGCGATCCGTCCGGACTCCGCGTACTCCCTCGGCATCTGAAGGTGATACTCGAGAACGTCGTACCCCCAGCCCTCCTCGCTCCAGAGAAAACCCGGAGCATGCGCCGCCGCCACGATCGCGGCGACCGCAAAAGGCGCCGCCGGCAACCAGACCCACGATCTTCGGTGGTCGCGCTCGTCCCGCGGAGACGCTCCGGTCTGACGCGATGCGGCTGCCCGATCCCTGAGCGTCCTTCGAACCGCGATCGCCCCGGCCAGCGCCATCCCCGCAAGCAGCGCCGCCCACAACGCTCGATGCAGCAACCCCGCCAGCCCCAGGCCCAGCGCCAGCAGGCAAACGCTTCCGATCCCCAGTCCGAAAGCCGGAAGCACGACCCACGGCATCTCGATCCGCGCTCGCATCCTTCGCGGAATCAGGCAAACGCCGAATAACGCCGCAGCGCCGACGACTCCCAGCGCCGCCGGCAGGCGTTCCATCAGGGAAAGCAACGCCCCGGGATACGCAACCCCCGTCGCCGTCACGACGAGGGCGCATAAGAGGATCACGCAACCGGAACGACCGGATGCCCACGACATCCGCCGCGACGGCTCGGCGCCCGATCGTAGGTCGTCGTGTGTCATGCTCGGGAAGATCGGTCATGACCGGGCGCAACCGGCCGCAACGCGGCGACCGGCTGCCCGACCGCGTCAAAAGGCCTCCACGTTCCGTCCGCATCAAGAATTTCGCACGGACGGAACGCCGCCTTGTACATCATCTTCGGCGACCCGGTGACGTAGAACCCGAGGTAGTAGTACGCCAGCCCCGCCCCTCGGCAATGCCCGATCTCCCACAGCGCCGTAAACGTGCCCAGGCTGCGACGCGCATGCCGCGGATCGAAGAAAACGTAGACGCTGCTCAACCCCGACGGCACGCGGTCCGCAAGACTGACCGCCACGAGATCCGATCCCGCCCGGTACTGAATCTCCACCGTGTCCGTCGGCGAATCATAAAGAAACGCCACGAAGGCCTCCGGTCCGTCGCTCATCCGTCCGTCGTGCTGATGCGCAAGATAGCGCTCATACAGCGTGTACGACTCCCGCGTCGGACGCGGCGGGCGGATTTCGACCTTCACGTCCGCGTTCCGCCGCAACGTCCGCCGCTGCGACCGGCTCGGAAGAAACGTCGCCGTCGGCACGCGCAGCGACCGGCACGCCTGACACCCGGGGCATTGCGGGCGGTAAATCAGCCGCCCCGACCGCCGATGATTCAGGCTCAGCAGCCGATCGTACGCCGAAGGCAGCAGCGTCAGCTCCGGTGAAAGCTGCTGCCCGACCAGGCGGGACGCCCGATCCGGAAGGTAAGGACACGGAGCCCACCCCCCGGGAGAATCCGCTTCGGCGCAGCCCGGATGCGGGATCGACTCCTCACCCTGTTGCGTCATCGCAGGAGACTCCGACTTCGACGACCCTTCCGGTGCGGCCGCCGCGCGAATACCCCTCAGGTCTCGCCGCGCGTGTCCTGGTACTCCTCCAGCCACGCCATCTGGACCGCCTCGAGTTTCGCCTCGTTCGACGCCTTCGGGTCGTCGGCGAAACCGTCGATCTCGAGCACCCACTGATGCAGGTCGGTGAAGCGCACCGTCAGCGGATCCACGTCGGGAAAGCGCTCATGAAGCGCCAACGCCAAGTCCTCCGAATCCGTCCACTTCAGCCCTCGCGGCATGTCGTTGCTCCCCTGTGCGCCGGGCGCGGCGGACGCGCGCCGTCAATGTCCCTCGGACACAAGGTTCCGGTTCCACTCCGGAATCTCCACGATCACGTCCACGCTTCCATCCGGGACCGCCTGACACGACAACCGGCTGTTCGCCTTCAATCCCGGGGCGTTGTCAAGCTGATCCAGCTCCGCGTCCTGCGCCTCGTTCGTCGATTCCAGCCCCTCGCGCACGATGCAGTGGCACGTCGAACACGCGCAGACGCCGCCGCAGGCGTGGTCGATCTCGATCCCGCTGCCCAGCGCGATGTCGAGTAGGCTCCCGGGCAGTCCGTTGTGCTCATACGGAATCTTCGCCGGATCGACCTCGACGACGACGTTCATCGGCAGGAACGTGATCTTGTATTTCCGCGTCGGAAGTCGAACCTCCGGTTCCTTGATGTAAGGATTCACGCCGCCCATGTTTCATGCTCCAGATCTTGATTGCCGCGTCAAAACAAACCCCCGCCCGCCTGTCATCGAGGTCGAATGACGAACACGAAAAACGAGAACGCGCGCGCCGCCGACGCTTTACAATTCGGCATTCGTGGTTCGCAATCTCCGTCAGGTCTTCAGCGCCTCCGTCAACGCGCTCTCCGCCAGCGGAATCAGCCTCCGGTTGAACGCCTCCCGACGTTCATTGATGAACCTCGCGTCGCAGGACTCCCGCGCCAGCGCTCGAAGCGCCGCCGCCGCCTCTGAAAGCGACGCCCGATCCGCGGGCGCCAACAACGCCCCGTGCTCCCGGATCATCCGCTCCGCCTTGTTCAGGTCAAACTCCACCGTCGCCCGCACGTCGATCAGGTGATGCGCCGACATGTCCTCCCGCGCATGCTCGACGGCCTCACGTTGCATCCGCCGCACTTCCTCACGGGTCAGCCCGTGCGAAGGCACGATCTGAATGCTCGCCTCCACCCCGCTGCGCGACTCCCGCGCCGACACGTTCAGGATCCCGTTGGCGTCGATCAGAAACATCACCTCGACCTTCGGCATCCCGGCCGGCATCGGCGGCACGCCGCGCAGCTCAAACACTCCCAGCGACCGACAGTCCGCCGCCAGCTCCCGCTCGCCTTGAAGCACATTGATCTTCACCGCCGTCTGACCGTCCTGAAACGTCGTGAACGTCTCCACCGCCTTGCACGGCACGCGCGTGTTCGCGCCGATCAGCTTGCCCACCGCGCCCCCGAGCGTCTCGATCCCCAGCGACAGCGGGGTCACGTCCAGCAGCAGCAGATCCTGCCGACTCCCGGAAAGGATCGACGCCTGCACCGCCGCCCCCAGCGCCACGACGTGCTCCGGGTTCAGCGCCGTGTAAGGCCGTCGGCCGAACAACTCGCCCACCGCCCGCCGCACCAGCGGAATCCGCGTCGATCCCCCCACCAGCACGACTTCCGCCACCTCCGCCGCCGAACGCTTCGCCGCCTTCAACGCCCGCCGACAGGCCTCCAGCGTCCGGTCCACAAAAGGCGCGATCAGCGCCTCCAGTTCGGTCTTCGTCACTTGGCGGCGGTACGTGAACGACGCTCCGACCGCGATCTCCACGCTCGTCCGATCCTCATCGCTGAGGCGCACTTTGACTGCCTCCGCAAGCGATCGAAGCTGCTGTCGGATCGCCGGGGAGTCGATGTCATGCCCCGATTGCTCCCGGATTTCCCCGCTGAAAAGCTCGATCAGCGTCCGGTCCAGGTCGTCCCCGCCCAGATGCGTGTCGCCGTCCACCGCGAGCACCTCGAACACGCCGCCCTCGACGCGCAGCAACGAGATGTCAAACGTGCCCCCGCCGAAGTCGTACACCGCGATCATCTTGGAGGACGCCCGGTCCAGTCCGTAAGCGAGCGCCGCGGCCGTCGGCTCGTTGACGATCCGCACGACCTCCAGCCCGGCGATCAGACCTGCGTCACGCGTCGCCTGACGCTGGGCGTCGTCAAACTGCGCCGGAACCGTAATGACCGCCTTCCTGACTTCCCGGCCGAAGTACGCCTCCGCCCGCCGCTTCAACTCCCCCAGGATCAACGCGCTGACCTGCGGCGGCGTCCACGTCCGCCCCCCCGCCACAACCGCCGCAACGTCCCGACCCTCGACTCCCGAAAGCTTCTCCACCCGGTAAGGGAGTCGGCGCGCCTCTTCCGCCAGCTCAGCCGAACCGCGCCCCATCAGACGCTTGATCGAATACACGGTCTCAAGCGGGTGCTCGACCGCATGATCGCGCGCCGCCTCGCCCACGATCGTCCGCCCGTCCGCTTCAAACCTCACGAACGACGGCACGATCACGTCGTCATCCCCGCCCCCGCCCGCAATCAGGCGCGGACCGGCTGCGTCCGCGAACGCCACGAGGGAATTCGTCGTCCCCAGGTCGATCCCGATGATGATGTCCCCGTCCTGTTTCATCGCACTCGGTAAAAAGCCGACTGAAAGTCTCGAAAAACCCGCGATGCGGGTTCCTGGCTTCGACTTGGTTCGCGGCCTTCGGATCGGGAACCGCGGACCGCGGACCTCCCGTCCGCTACGCACGAAGCGGACCCGCGCCGTCCCGCGGCTCTCACCATCACGTCCCGACTTCCTGCATCAAAACCCAAATCCGGAATCCTGAGTCTTGATTCTCAAATCTTGAATCCCGAATCCTTGATCCTACGCCAGCTCAGTCGTCAGGTTCTCAAAATACCGCAACGCGTTCAGCAGCAGACGAAGCCGCTGTCGCTGTCGTACCGACGCCGTTTCGATCGCCGACGCCAGCGCCGCGATCTCGTCCAGCGTCTGGCGCCGCTTCGACTCGTTCACCTGCCGCAACCGCTCGATCGTCCGCCGGTCGCCCACCCCGCGCGCCTGCTCCAGCGCCTCACGCACCTCCATCACTTCCGCCAGCAGATCGCCAGGAACGCCGCGCTCTTCCGAAGCCGTCGGTCCGCCCGCAAGCTCCAGCAGGTAATCCGCGCGCCGCGCGCCGTCGGACACGACCGCGTAAGCACGATTGAGGTCAGCCGTCAGACGCGTCGCGAGTTCACGCACGTCCTCGGATCGCCGCGCGTGACGGTCGGGGTGAACCTTCGCGGTCAGCCGCCTGAAGTCCTGCGCAAGACGATCCTCATCCAGCGCGTAGACGCGCGGAAATCCCAGCAGCGAAAAATGATCCGTCCCGGGAGGAGGATCGAAGATCGCCCCGCAATTGTCGCAGCAGATCGGAGCGCTCAGGACGGCGCCGCACTCGACACACTGGCTCATGATCGCTTCGCCCGCCCGCTCAACGCACGAACCGCCGCCTTCACTCGAAACCCCGACCGAATCCGGCGCGACGCCTCTCGACCGCCGCATCCGGCGCCGACCCGGCTTAAACGGCGAAGCTGCTGCCGCAACCGCAGGTGCTCGTCGCGTTCGGGTTCGTGAACACGAATCCCCGTCCCATCATTTCATCCTTGAAGTCGATCACCGTCCCCTCAAGGTACAGATTGCTCTTCGGGTCGCAGACGATCTGAACGCCTTCCTGCTCCCACTGCTCATCCAGCTCCCCGACGTTCTCCGTCAGGTCCAGGGAGTACGAGAACCCGCTGCACCCGCCTCCCTTGACGCCGACCCGCAGAAAGAGCGGCTTGAACGCCTCGCCGCTCTTCTCCGCCAGCTCCTTCTGTTGCTGGATGATCGTCGTCACTTCCTTCGCCGCACGTTCCGTCAGTCTGACCATGATTCGCCCGAACTCCGTATTGGCCCGCCTTACCGCGCGCCCGCCGCGACGCCCGTCCGCGTTTCCTGTTTGCGGCGCACGTCCGCGATCGCCGCCCGAACCGCATCCTCCGCCAGCACGCTGCAATGAATCTTCACCGGCGGAAGCGCAAGCTCCTTCACGATCTCCGTGTTCTTAAGCTGCTCCGCTTCCTCCAGCGTCCGTCCTTTGACCCACTCCGTCGCCAGCGAGCTGCTGGCGATCGCGCTGCCGCAACCGAACGTCTTGAACTTGGCGTCCGTCACGCGCCCTTGTTCATCGACGCGAATCTGAAGCTTCATCACGTCGCCGCACTCCGGCGCCCCGACGATCCCGGTTCCCACCTGCGGATCGTTCTGGTCCAGCGACCCGACGTTCCGCGGATTCTCATAATGATCAATGACTTTGTTGCTGTAAGCCATGGTTCACCTTTCTTCGCAATTCCCCCGCGGAACGCCCCGCCGGGGGTTGTTCATCACCCGTCGCACGCTCCTCTTGCGCTCACGACTCGATCAATGATGCTGCCACTGCACCTTCGACAGGTCGATCCCGGCCTGCGCCATCTCATACAACGGACTCATCGCCCGCAGGTGATTCACCGTCCGCACCACCGACTTGATCGTATAATCCACCTCGTCCGTCGTCGTGAACCGCCCCATCGAAAAACGGATCGAGCTGTGCGCCAGATCGTCGCCCAGCCCGATGTTCTTCAGCACGTAGCTCGGCTCCAGCGACGCGCTCGTGCAGGCGCTGCCCGAACTCACCGCGATGTCCGAAAAACCCATCATCAGGCTTTCGCCTTCCACGTAAAGGAAACTCACGTTCAGAAGGTTCGGCAGGCAGTGCTGCGGGTCGCCGTTCCGCGCGATGTCCGTCAGGTGCTCGCTCAATCCCGCCCACATCCGGTCGCGCAGCCCCGCAAGCCGCTTCGACTCCGCCGGCATCTCCTCTTTCGCGATCCGCGCCGCCTCGCCGAACCCCACGATGCCCGGCACATTCAACGTCCCGCTGCGCATCCCTCGCTCGTGCCCGCCGCCGTAAATCACCGGCTCCAGCCGGACACGCGGCTTCTTCCGCCGCACATACAGCGCCCCGACGCCCTTCGGCCCGTAAATCTTGTGCGCCGACAGGCTCAGCAGGTCGATCTGCATCGCCTCCACGTCCACCGGAACCTTCCCGAACGCCTGCGTCGCATCCGTGTGAAACAAAACGCCCTTCTCATGACACAGCGCCCCGATCTCCGGGATCGGGTGGATCGTCCCGATCTCGTTGTTGGCGAACATCAGCGACACCAGCACCGTGTCCGGCCGCAACGCCTCGCGCACCTGCTCGACGCTCACCCGGCCTTTGTTGTTCGGCTGAAGGAACGTCACCTCGTACCCCTGGCTCTGAAGGAACTTGCACGGGTCGATGACGGCCTTGTGCTCGATCAGAGAAGTGACGACGTGCCGGCCCTTGTCCGCGTACATCCGCGCCGCGCCCAGGATCGCAAGATTGTTGCTCTCGGTCGATCCGCTCGTCCAGACAATCTCCTTCGGATCCGCGTTGATCACCGCCGCCACCTGTTTCCGCGCGTTCTCCGTCGCCTCTTCAGCGACCCAGCCGAACTGATGGTTCCGACTCGCCGAGTTGCCGAAATTCTCGCGGTAATACGGCAGCATCGCCTCGAGCACCCTCGGGTCCACCGGCGTCGTCGCCGCGTTATCCAGGTAGATCAGCTTCTGCGCCATCGTTTTCTACTCCCGTGACACCTGCGCCTGAACCAGCGCCGAGGACGGACGCTCCCGACAGATGTCAGCAATTGTTACTTTATTCAAGTATTCTCGAACAACACCGTGCAATCGCAGAATCGGCGACTGAATCGGGCACCACGCCTGTACGTCACATCCCACCGCACTGGAAGCCTCCGGCGACGCGCATTGCACCAGCCGGAAAGGCCCTTCCACGGCCTCCATCACCTTCAAAATGCTCAGCCGCTCCGCGGGAACCCTCAGCCGATACCCGCCGCGCGGACCACGCTCGCTTTCTATCAAACCCGCCTGGCACAACGACTTAAGTACGTTCGTCACCATCGCGGGAGGAAGGTGATACCGATCCGACATCTCCCGGGCGCTGGACACGCCCTCGTCAGCCCCCGCAAGGTGCGTCAGCGTGATCAGCGCATAATCCGTGCGTCGTGTAACCGCCAGCATACTCGTCACGGGCCCTTAAAACGGACCCTTAAAGGTCTCTCCGATATATATAGCAT
>WBZY01000454.1_pt1 | contig 23138 bp, 22 predicted proteins | sample 5204191 | NCBI WGS metagenome assembly WBZY01 (sample SAMN12344363, study PRJNA552823) | activated sludge metagenome | biome: Activated sludge suspended growth; feature: Anammox Sidestream; material: Wastewater; isolation source: activated sludge from anammox sidestream of wastewater treatment...
AAGAAGCGTCCTTACCGGAAGCGATGGATGCCCAGACTACATCAAGTCTGCCCGTCATCTCCGGGATCGTTGCCGGGCCGGACAGGCCGAAAATCAGGACGGCCGCCGCCAGGGCGTGGAGTCCGACCGATGCGCCAATGCTCAAAAACCTGTTGAATGTTTCCGTCGTCATAACCATTATTTGTTGATCAGTTGCTCCACCGCTTTGACGGCGGCTACGCCGTCTCTGGCGAAGGATGCGCCGATGGATTCGGCATACGCCTGCGTCACCACGGCCCCGCCGACGAGAAAGTCCGTCCGGATTCCCTTAGCGCGGGCAAGCGAAATGATCTCCTTCATGTGGACCATCGTCGTGGTCATCAGCGCGGAAAGTCCGATCACGTCCGGCCTTTCCTTTTGGGCCGCCTCGATGATTGCCTGATCCTGAACGTCTTTGCCCAGATCAATAACGCAATATCCGTAATTTCTCAAAAGCAGCGCGACGATATTCTTGCCGATGTCGTGAATATCGCCCCGGACGGTTGCCAGCAGAACTTTGCCTTTTTCCGCGGCCGCTTTTTGCTTCAGATACGGGTCCAGCAGGGCCAGGGCTTTTTTCATCGTTTCCGCCGCGGCCATCAACTGCGGCAGGAAATAAATCTTCTTTTCGTACAGGTTCCCCACCCGCACAATGGCCGGAATCAGCACCTCATCGACGATCCGGGAGGCGGGAAGTCCGGCCTGGAGGAGCGCTTCGACAAAAGAGACGATGCGGTCCCGATCGCCGTCGAGAACAGCCGCGGTGACTTTTTCCTCCGGGGACATTTGCGCCGAAGCGGTTTGCGGCGCCGCAGGTGCCTGTTCGGAAAAATGGCGGATGAATAAGAGGGGCGCCTTTTCCCGGGCGATGAGAGCGTCTCCCGCTTTTTTCACGTTCATGAATTCCACGCCGGCCGGATTGGCAATGGCCATCGAAAGCCCGCAGTACTGCGCCATGGCCAAAAACGCGGCGTTGAGCCAGGGGCGCCCCGGCATTCCGAAGGAAACATTGGAAAGGCCGAGAACCGTTCTGCTTTTAAAAGTCTTTTTACACCAGGCCACCGTGGCCAGCGTTTCCCGGGCCGCGTCTTTGTCGGAGGCAACCGCCATCGTCAGCCCATCCACAATAATATCCTCTTTGGTCATCCCGGCCTTCTGCGCTTTTGCATAAATCGAGCGGATGACCGCCTGGCGCTTTGGGGCCGTCTTCGGGATGTTGCCGTCGGTGAGGGGCAGCAAAATGAACATTGCGCCGTATTTCGCGGCCAGCGGCAGAAGCCTGGCGAGTTTTTCCTTTTCGCCGGAAATGGAATTGATCAGCATCCGGCCCGGATAGAGGCGAAGCGCCGCCTCGATGGTTTCCACCCTCGACGAATCGATGACCAGCGGCAGGCGGGTGGTCGTGGCGAGGAGCCCGATCACTTTTTTAATCGTTGCAACTTCGTCAATGCCCGGCACTCCGATGTTGACGTCCAAAAGAGATGCTCCCTGGATTTCCTGCTCCTGCGCCATCTGGCGGATGATGGACAGTTTGCCTTCCATCAACTCCTGCTGCAGGGCCTTCTTGCCGGTGGGATTGATCCTTTCGCCGACGACCAGCAGGGGCTGATCCTCGTCCAGCGGGAGAAAGCTTCTGGCGGAGGAAAGCGCCGCGAGCGATGTCCGGCGGGGCTTTGCCGGCTTCCTTTTTCCGACAGCCCCGGCCAGCGCCGCGATGTGGGCGGGCGTCGTGCCGCAGCAGCCTCCCAGCAGGTTGGCGCCCGCTGCGATCAGCTTTTTGGCGGAAGCGGCAAAAGTTTTGGCATCCATGTCGAAAACGGTTTTTAATCCCTCGAGCCGCGGCAGACCGGCGTTGGGTTTGGCCACCAGCGGCACCGTCGCATAGGGCTTCATGGCGGCGATGGATCGGGCCATTTGTTCGGGACCCGTGGAGCAATTGCAGCCTACGGCATCGGCGCCCAGGCTCTGCAGGGTAATGAGCGCCGCTTCCGGCGGCGTTCCGCCCAGTGTGTGCCCGTCGTTTTCAAATGTCATGGAAGCGATGGTGAAAATGTCCGCAAGCTCCTTTACCGCCAGCAGGGCCGCGCGCGCCTCCTGAATATCGATCATCGTTTCGATCACGATCAGATCGCAGCCGCCGTCGATCAGGCCGCGCGCCTGTTCTTTAAACGCATCGACCGCCTCTTCAAAGGCCAGCGGACCGAAAGGCTCGATAAACAAGCCGGTGGGTCCGATATCGCCGGCCACCAGCGCTTTTTTGCCGCAGGCCAGCCGCGCCAGGCGCGCCAGTTCCCGGTTGACCGAACAAACGTCTTTCTTCACGCCGAATTGCTTCAGCTTGAAACGGTTCGCGCCGAACGTGCAGGTGTAAACCACTTGGGCGCCGGCTTTGGCATAGGAGGCGTGAATATCCTGAATCACCGTTGGATTTTCCAGACACCAGATTTCGGGACAGACCCCGGCGGGCAATCCTCTTTTCTGCAGCTCGGTGCCCGTCGCTCCGTCCAGGATCAAGAGCTGTTTCTGTATAAGACTTTTGATTTTCCTGCTTTTCGTCACGTCAACTCCCTGCGGGACTCTTTTTTAGTGAGCCCTTATATCATCTTTGCCCTTCCAGGTGGGATTTTTTTCAACAGCGCCAGCCATTTCTATTGGAAATCAAGATGTTATAGTCAATTGTCGAAAAACCGGATGGCGGCGGGCGGCCATCCGGACAATGGCGCCGCCCATCTGTCCATAGCTGATGCCGGCCGCCTCCGCGGCGCAGGCCATGCTGGCGTCGTGGCTGATGTCCGCATTGGGGTTGATGTCCAGGATGTAAAAAACACCGTCCCGCAGCCGGACATCCATGCGGGCGTAATCCCGGCAGCCCAGCGCCCGGTAGGCATCGCAGCATACGTTTTCCAGCGCCGTCTTTTCTTCGGGGTCGAGAGGCGCGGGCAGCCTTGTTTCGATTTTTTCGTACGCATCGGAGCCCGGAATGAATTTGGCATCATGGCCGCAGAGGCGGTCGCGGATGTCTTTGAAAAATGCAAAATCCATTTCCGCAACAGGCAGCACCGTGAGGATTTCGTTGCCCCAGACCGACACGTGAAATTCGCGCCCGTCGATGAAATCTTCCACCAGAGCCGGCTGCCGGTAGGTCTCCAGAATAAATGGAATGCGCCCCGCCAGTTCCACCGCATCGAGCGCGACGGAATCACGGCTGATGCCTGCGGAGCAATGTTCGTTGACCGGCTTGACGATTGCGGGGAACCTTTCCCACCGGACGGCTTCGCCGGCCTGAAAGATGCGCCAGGCGGGCGTGGGGATGCCGGCCGCGTCGAGCAGAGCTTTGACGGCGGCCTTGTCCTGCGCAAGCGCCAGGGTTTCTGAGCCCGCGCCGGTGAAGGTGAAGCCCATCGCCTCGAGCCGCTTGGCTACCAGCCACTCGCTGTGGGAAATTCCCGGCAGACTTTCACACCAGTTAAAAACGATGTGCGAGGCGGGATCAAAGCGGCCCAGACAGCCTTCGAGATCGTCGTCGGCAATTGAAGCAAAAACCGTCGGATAGCCGGACTCGATGAGCGCCAGGCCGAGCTTCGTGGACTGACCGATTACTTCTTCTTTTTCGGCATCCGTCCAGTCCGGATCGACATTGTAGAGTAAAACAACAGGAATTTTGTCAGGTTTTATGTCCAACGCCTCGGAAGATTTGAGCATTTCTTTTTCCTTTCAGGGGTGCTCATTAAACATATTTCTTTTGGAATTCCAAGAATGAATTTACAAATGTCCGGGCCGGTGATATTTTCCAAGCCGGGAAAGCGGAAAGGATGAAAAACACAAAACCCATGGAATGCCTGCGCTGCGGCCGCTGTTGCCTGGCCGATTTCACGGCCTACGCGACGGAGGAAGACATCCGGCGATGGAAAGCCGAAGGAAGGGACGATATCCTGGAGGTCCTGGAAAGGGGGCAGGCGTTCTGGGAGGGGGACCGTCTGATGTCGAGGGAGTCGGGAACCCCGCTTGCCGGCTGCCGTTTTTTTGCTTTCGACGGCGAGCGGTACTTCTGCGCCATCCATGAAACAAGACCTGCGGTGTGCCGCCTTTACGAGCCGGGCTCCTCCGAAATCTGCCCGCAGCATTCAAGGTTGGGTAAGGGAAATCCGCGGAAAAAAATTCGCGGTTGACGCGGGCAGGATAGAATTGCTTTTGTGCGACTCTTATTAAAGATTATTCTTCGCCAAGAGATTCAAGATCCGCCAGATCTTTCTTTCGACCCATTGCCCGTTTATTGGCTATATATTCTTTTCTGCCCAGGAAGTGAACAGGAATATCTCCGTATAAACCTTTTACCTTCCCCTTATCAGCCTTTTCCCATGGGACTCCGGTTATTGAAGTCATGATGTCAATGCGGACCGGAGGAACGCCAAGCTGTACAACAGAATCAGGATTTTGAAAATCTTCAATGGTCAGATTCAGGGCGCCAAAACCAAACTCAGCCAAAGCACATAAGATTCTCTGTGCGTTCTCGGTCGAAGGTTTAATCAAAATATCAATGTCGCCGGTAAAACGAGGCGCTCCATGGTATGCAAGGGCATAAGCCCCGACAATCATATATTCAATTTTATGCCCGTTGAATAACTCGAGCAACTCTTTGAAGTCTTTCTGTGCTTCCATAATATTGCTTTCTCAGATAATCGACGGTTGCAAGACGTTCTTCCACAGGCCGGCTTAACCAGTACGCGAGATTGATCCTGTCTGACTGGAAATCATGAAGACTGCTTTTACGAACGACTTTTGTAATCATGATTATCAATTAGCATAAAATCATTCATATTTCTACTATCGCTTGCCGAACGAGCCGCATCACCGGCGCGACAGTCCCCGGTCCGACTTGAGCGGATTGTCAGGCAAGTCATCACGTGATCCGCAAAGCAGGAATAGTGCGGTTTCGGGAACAAACAGGTGTCTCCTTTGGGGCTCAACGAAAAGCTCGCCCGCAGCAACGCCTAGCGCTGCGATCGGGTGGTGCGATGGGTTACGTGGTATTATTGCTCCTTCATTACAATATGCTTAACGATTAATTGTGTATGATTTGGCTTTTTCCGATTTGTGCCTTCCATCCTAATTCATCTGCAGCAACAAGAAAAGCGAAATATCCTATTAAATCCGTCTTCTTCAAAAGCAGCGTTTGGCATATCAGAACAATAAGCAACAAAAAACCCGCTGTGCATGCGGGTTTTTGCATCTCTTTGGATGATGTTGGATAATGACCTGGTGGGATGAGGAGGATCGAGCTCAACACGTAAGTCATCGTAAATAAATAATGTTCACGGTAACTATTTTTTGACATACCCCCAAAAGTGACCCCAAAATAACGCCTATATCATGCATGTGTCACAGAAACGGCCTTCTTCAGGACGTCTTTTACAAAAGCATTAAGTGTCTTCCCTTCGCTTAAAGCGCCGGCAACGAGCAGTTCATGAAGGGACGGATCAAGGCGCAGGTTGAAGGCGCCTTTGAAAGGCTTCTCCGGCTCTTTTCCGATTTTCCGGCAGGTTTCGAAATAGTTTTCAATGGCCGCCTTGAAGTCCTGTTCAAGCTCTTCCACCGACGAACCTTCAAAACTGATTGCATCATTGATGCCCAGGACGTGCCCGTGAAATATCCGATCATCGGCGTCAAACTGCACGCTCCCGACATATTTCTTGTATTTTAAATAATTTTTGCTCATGGCTTCACCCCTATGACGGCCAGGAAATCCCTTATTTTTTCGACTGCGTATTTTTTCATTTCCCCGCTCGGATGCGGCTTGTGGATGTCCAGCACCCGCTGATCGAAAACCACAGAAACACGCGATCCCCTGCCTTCAAAAATATCGGCACCGATTGCCTTGAATAGTGATTCGACCGCGCGCCAGGAAACGTCGCAGCGTGTCGGCTTTTCATAAATATCGGCAAGGGTCTTCCGCTGTTTTTTGTTCACATACGAAAGCGTACCAGAAGGGAAAAGAAAAGGCAAAGAAAAAACCAGGAAACGGTTACAAATCATTGCTCCCCTCTCCAGGGAGATCTGCACACAAAAAACCCGCTGTACATGCGGGTTTTTGCATTTCTTTGGATTACGTTGGATGAGGTCTTGGTGGAGATGAGGGGGATCGAACCCCTGGCCTCGGCGTTGCGAACGCCGCGCTCTCCCAGCTGAGCTACATCCCCGGCCTGGCAAAAAAGCGTGCGGAGCATATCCATAAGTTTGCGCAAGTGTCAAGAATTAGTTGCGTTGAGGAGGGGTCGGCTGATGCGCCGACCCTTCCCTTACTTTGCGTTGCTGCTGGTCGGCGCTGTGGCGCCCGGACCCCGTCGCTGCAGGCCGTTTCGTTTTCCAAACTTTTCTTGACAAAACCAAGGCCTTTTCCCTATACTCGCAGCCGTGCCGGAGAGTATCGGAAGCGTCGTACAGACGGGAAATAAGCCGTTTGACAGAACAGTTTTGACCATCAAACCATAGGACAAAATGAGAGCTTTGAATAAAGGCCATTTTTGTCATTTCGACCGAAGGGAGAAATCTTCAACAAACGGCCATCCTTAAGATTTCTCGTCGCTCACGCTCCTCGAAATGACATTTTTCAAAGCTCTCAAAATAAAACGATTGACGGGAGATATTTATGGCAAAAATCGATGCTTTTTTTCAGCTCATGCATGAACAGGGCGCATCCGATCTCCATCTGGTTTCCGGGCAGCAGCCCGTGATCAGAATGCGCGGAGATCTCGAACGGATTAAGTACGATGTTTTGACCAACGACGGCTTGAAGGCGCTGCTGTATGAAATTACACCGGAGCATAAGATCAAGGTGTTTGAAGAAACAGGGGATGTCGATTTTGCCTATGAAATTCCGGGGCTGGCCCGATACCGGGCGAACTTCTTCCAGCAGAAATACGGCGTTGCCGCCGTCTTCCGTGAAATTCCCAGCAAGATTCTGACCTGCGAGCAGCTGGCGCTGCCCCCGGTGCTTTCCAAGCTGGCGCAGTTGCCGCGCGGACTGGTTCTGGTGACCGGACCGACCGGATCCGGCAAATCGACGACGCTGGCGGCCATCATCGATGAAGCGAACCGCACCCGCAAGGATCATATTATCACCGTGGAAGACCCGATTGAATTCGTCCACCAGAGCCAGAGCTGCGTCGTCAACCATCGTGAAGTCGGCGTGCATACCAAAACATTCAGCTCGGCGCTGCGCGGGGCGCTTCGTGAAGACCCGGACATCATTCTGGTCGGCGAATTGCGCGATCTGGAAACGATTTCCCTGGCCGTGGAAGCGGCGTCCACCGGCCATCTGGTGTTCGGCACCCTGCACACGACCAGCGCGCCCAAAACCGTGGACCGCATCATTGAAGTCTTCCCCTCCAGCGAACAGGCGCAGATCCGCTCGACCCTGGCCGACGGCCTGCGGGCGGTCATCGCTCAGGTGCTGTTCAAGAGGGTGGACATCAAGGGCCGCTGCGCCGCGCTGGAAATTCTGATTGCCACGTCGGCGGTGCGCAACCTGATCCGCGAGGCAAAGACCTTCCAGATCCCCTCCATGATGCAGACCGGCAAAAAGTACGGCATGCAGCTTTTGGACGACGCGATTATGGATTACGTCAGCAAGGGGTGGATCAGCCCCGACGAGGCTTACAACAAGGCCAACGACAAGGCGAAATTCCGTCCGCTTCTGAAAAGTCCGCCTTCGGACTTTACCGAAGCATAACCGAAGCGAGGTGGGTTTATGAGAAAACAGGAAATCGATCATATTCTGGAGCACATGCTGGCGTCCCATCCCAATATTTCCGACCTGAACCTGACGGTAAACAAGCCTTTTCAGGTGGAATCGTCGGGACAGTTGACCGGCGTCGATCTGGATCCGCCCTTTGCCCGGTTGACGCCGTTTCAGACGGAAACCTTCGCGCTGAACCTGATCAACCAGGATCATCGCCTGACCGATGATCTGGTGGCCACGGGCTCCTGCGATTTGTCCTACGAACTGCCGGGAATCGCCCGGTTCCGTGTGAATATTTTTTCCCAGCGCGGCCATTATTCGATCGTTCTTCGGAAACTGGAAACGAAGATTCCGTCCTGTGCGGATTTGAAGCTGCCGGAAGCCTTTTACAGCATTGCGGGTGAAAAAAACGGCATCGTTCTGGTGACCGGTTCCACGGGCAGCGGCAAATCCACGTCGCTGGCCGCCGTGATCAATGAAATCAACGAGCAGAAATCCATCCACATCATCACGCTGGAAGATCCGGTCGAATTCACGCATCAGCAGAAGAAAGCGACCATCAACCAGCGGGAGCTGGGCAAGGATTTCGACACGTTTTCCAGCGGACTGCGCGCCGCGCTCCGTCAGGCGCCCAAGGTCGTGCTGGTCGGTGAAATGCGCGACCGCGAATCCGTGGAAATCGCGCTGTCCGCCGCGGAAACCGGCCATCTGGTGCTGAGCACGCTGCATACGGTGGATGCCGGCTCCACGATTAACCGCATTTTGGGCATGTTCCCTTCCGAAGAAGAAAATCAGATCCGCATCCGCCTGGCCGATACGGTCCGCTGGATTGTCTGTCAGCGTCTCCTGCCCAAGGAGGGAGGAGGGCGTGTGGCGGCTTTCGAAGCGCTGGGAATGAATCTGCGGGTGAAGGATATTATTCAGAACGGCGAATCCGAAGGCAAGACCTTTTACGATGTGATGGAGCAGAGCAAGGCGTTCGGGATGATCACGTTCGACACCTGCATCGTTGATCTCTATTCAAAGGGGCTGATTTCCGAAGAAACGGCCAAAGCCTATGCCTCCAACAAGTCGAACGTCAACCGGGGCATTGACTCCATCAAGAACGCCCGCGGGGAGAAAACCACGGATATCGGGAAGCTGGAGGTGGACAAATCGTACGGCAAACCCCAGGCCAGCGTTCCTCCCTGGCAGAAGAAATAAATGACGATGCCATGAATTTCAAGCGAAGGAGATGATAATGGCTGAAGAAAGAGCGGCAAAAGCGGGGGATATGTCCGAAGGACGTCCTTTCGGTTACATCGCGCCGGAAGGGAACACCGCCATGGTTTGTGAGTCGGACGGCGCCGTCCGGGATAAAATCATCAGCGAACTGAAAGGCATGGGATATGCGGTCGCGGAAGCGAAGTCCGCCAGGGAAGCCCTTCAATTCATGCGGTTTCATATTTTCAGCGCCATCTTTGTGGATGAAAGTTTTGACACGGCCGAAGGCCAGGCCAACAGCGTCCTGCAATTTCTGGAAGGCCTGTCCATGACCGTTCGCCGGCAGACCTTCGTGACGCTGCTCAGCGCGTCGCTCAAGACCATGGACAACATGATGGCCTACAACAGAAGCGTCAACCTGATTGTCAATAAAAATGAGATTGCCGATATCGGCCAGGTATTTAAGAAAGCTTTAGACGAGTACGAAAGCTTTTACCATGTGTACAAGGAAAACCTGCGCAAAGCGGGCAAAGCTTGACGGCCTCGTAAAAAGCCCGGATGCTGCGTTGCGCTGCATCCTTTCCCGGCCTTCGCCCCCGGCAGGCTTATTGCGGCGTCCGTTGAAGCACGCCTCATTCCTCTGGATTTGCGCGCCTTGCCTGCGGAGCTTTTTACGAAGCCGTCTAAACTTACCATTTTTTCGACTTCATCAAGCTTAGACGGTTCCGCTTACGGCGTCGGCCTGCCGGAGTGCTTCCGCGGCCTGGTCGAGTTGTCCCATTTCGTGATAAGCCCGGGCCAGGTTGATGTAAAAGGGCCGCAGGGCCTCGCGCGAAACGGCTTTTTGAAAGGCGCAGGCCGCGCGGTCGAAGATTTTTTCTTTCATCAGGGCGTTTCCCAGACGGTTGTAATAGGCGCCGGAAGGACTCTGCGCCGCGGCGGTTTCATAGACGGCCTCGGCTTCATCGATGCGCCCCAGCGAGATCAGTTCGTCTCCCAGGCTGCAGGAATACAGCGGCTGTGAAGGATTGAAGGAAATGCACCGCTTCAAAAACCGCATCGCTTCGTCATGGCGTTTGTCCCGCATATATAAATCCGCGATCCTGAAATAATAGCGGTCCATCTGCTCCGGATCCAGGCTCCCGGCCCGCAGGAAGGCCGCTTCGCCGTCCGGCGCGCGCCCGGCGGCAAAAAGCGCTTCGCCCAGCCGGCGCCAATAATCGGGATGGTCTTCTTCGATCCGGGTGAGTTTTTCAAAAATACGGCAGGCTTCCAAAGGCCGGCCTGCCTGAAGCTGGGCGTTGCCCAGTTCGGTCAGAAGGCAGACATCGTCCGGCTGCACGGCGACGGCTTTTTCGCAGACGGCGACCAGTTTTTCAAAAAGAGCTTCCTGCTTGTAAATCCGCACAAGTTCATCATAGGCAAAACCGGTAAAAACCCTGCGCTTCAGTTCCCGCTCCAGCAGCATTTCCCAATATTCAAGGGATTGTTTTTTGTTGCCGCTGTCCCAGGAGGCCCAGGCCAGGCGAAGCAGGACGGGCTCCTGATCCGGGTGGCGGCTGTGAAATGCTTCCAGCAGGGCCACGGCTTCGCCGTATTTTTCCTGCCGGAGCAGGCGGTCGGCTTCGTCAATCAACGGTTGGGTGGCAGGATGGGTCGTCATGATACAAAAAAACGGGGGAGAAAATTCTCCCCCGGAATGTGGTTCAGCAGCTGCACGAACCGCAGCCGCCTCCCGCCGCGGCGAGGCTCGATGTCAATTTGAAGCCTGCTCCCTGCGGGGTTGTGATGAAATCAATGTTAATCGGTTTTGCCTGACTGAAGAGGTCTTTTTCAATGACAAATTTTGTTCCCTTTTCGTCAATCACTTCATCGTCGTTTTTCGGCTCGTCCAGAGCCATGCCCAGAGAGGGCCCGGATCAACCGATGGACATGGTGATGCGGATGGCCGCATCAGCGCTTTTGTCCTTGAGAAAATCCTTGATGACCTCCGAGGCCTTGTCTGTAACTGTCAGCATTAAGTATCCTCCTTACGGGAATGCCTTTTGCGGCATCCAACTTGGGACTAACTTATTCATAAACCGTCTGTTGTCAATTATATTTTTGCCGGGGATAATTAAGTGTCTGATTTCAATAAAGAAAAGAACATTTTGTTTTTATTGACATTCCCGGCGCACCTCATTTATGATGGAGCCGTTTAAATATCCGACGGGGGAGACCTGCTATGCTCAAAAGTCTGAAAGCCGCACTGATCGCATCGCTGTTGTTTGCCGCTTTGCCGGCTTCGGCCGAGAACTTTACGGTCATGGGGGAGATGGACTCGACGATCCACTATGAATTGCAGCACCAGATCGTGGCCGGCGATTCGATGAGAAAATTGGTCATGAGTTTTGTCGAGCCGTCCAGCTTTGATTCTCCAACCTACAGCCAGAAAATCAGCAATTTCAAAATAACGTTTACCCCCGACGCCCAGGAGAAAAAAACGCTCAAGGACGCCCGCGGCAATAAAACCATTCAGGCAACCTGGACCGATGTTCCGAAAAGCATTGACGCGGTGGTGTCGTTTGACGCGCAAACGAGCACCGGTCTGAAAGCGATTGACTCTGTCGCGCCTTTTCCGCTCGCGTCCGTCCCCGGCAATTTGAAGGACTATCTGCAGGCCTCGGAGCAGGTGCAGACCAATGATCCGGCCATTGGGGAACTTTCGCAGAAACTCACCCGCGGGTCGAAAACGCAGTTTGAAGCCGTACAGAAAGTGGTGAGCTACGTGGTGGACCATGTCCGTTACGTAAACCCCCCGCCGCAGTACGATGCGCTCTACGCGCTTCGCACCGGCAGGGGCAACTGCCAGAACTATTCCCATCTGACCGCGGCCCTCCTGCGCAATGCGGGGGTGCCGGTGCGGATTGTCAACGGCGTCACGATGAACCAGCCGTTTAACGTGTCCTGGGAAAAAGGCACACTGACCTTTAAGATGGGGCAGGGCAGGCACTCCTGGGTGGAAGTCTGGTACCCCGATCTGGGATGGATTCCCTATGATCCGCAGAATATGCAGTTTTTCATTTCCAACCGTTTTGTGCGCATCGAAGTCGGCGTGGACAACAACGAAACAAAGAATGACGGCCTGGTCCGCTGGGCCCAGAGCGCCGGGGCGCGCAGCAAACCGACGCTGCAGGAAACCATCGGCGGAAATTTCCTTTCCGATGCCACCAAGGTAACGGCGCAGCGTCAGGCGCACGGCCCGAAGAATCTGCTCTTGGGTCCTGATGTTCTGGCCCGTCTGGAGGTTCCTGCCGCGCCCGAACCAACTCCCGCGCCGCCGGTACCGGCCACGCCGGTTCCCGCACCTCCGGTTCCGGCGCCCCCCGTGCCCGCGCCGCCGGTTCCCGCGCCTGAACCGCCCAAACCGACTCCTCCTGCACCTGTACCGCCTGTACCGGTCCCGCCGGTTCCCACACCTCCTGTTCCGGCGCCCCCCATACCCGTTCCGCCGGTGCCTGCGCCTGAACCGCCCAAGCCTGTGCCCCCGGTGAAGCCTCCAAAGGCCTGGGAGTACAAGATGCCTTTCGTTTTCGGCAATCTGGAATATCCGGAAAATGTGGATTTTGCGTTTCCCCGCGAAACCAAAGCCAAAGGCAAGGATTCCTTTGAAATGTCGAGAAACTTTCTGGTGGAAACATCGGAATACGTGACCACCAACGCGACGCAGTATGCCCAGGTTGTGGAATTGGCCAAACCGGTGACGATCGATCAGGTGGGGCTGGCGCTGCATAAATTCGGAGGCGAGGGCTGGATCTGGGTCGATATTTTCAAGGATCAGGACGGCAAACCCGGGGATATTTTGCACACGACGCAGATGATCAGCCTGGAGGATATTTCCGGCAAGCCCGGTTATCGCTGGGTGGATTTCAAATTCAGCGACAAGGAAAAGCCGGTTTTGATGCCCGGCGCCTACTGGATCGCTCTGGGATTTTCGGGCACGCCGATTATGAACTGGTTTTATACCTACGGCAAGCCGGTCGGGCCGGTTTACGGCACCCGCTACAAGAGCGTCTTCGCACAGGATTGGAGCGGAGCGCTCAACTATGAATTCAACTACCGGGTGGTCGGGATGACGGTGAAGTGATTACGGGCTGCCATCGCTTTCCGAGGCCAGCTTTTGCCGGGCCAACACCAGCGTTTCATCGAAGCGCTCTTCCAGCAATGCATTGGCGCCCCGCAGGCCGTCGATGACCTCCCGGGCCCATTGCAGGTAGTCGATTCTCCTCGCAAGCGGCCAGCCTTCCGGCGGGGAAAAAGCGATATCGTGAACGTTGCAGATTTTATCGGCCAGCTTGATCTGTTTGGCGCGCAGCGACAACCGGGGGGAGTGGACAATCTGTTTGCGTTTTCTTTCCTGTTTGGGCAGGCTTTTGTCGTCGCTCATTTCCAGCACCAGACCGAGCACGTCGTCGCCGAAGCGGGTGCGGATTTCTTCCGGCGTGGTGTCCGTGTCTTCAATCGTGTCGTGGAGAATCGCGGCCAGAATCGCGGCTTCGTCATGAACGCCGCCGACCGTCCATAACAGACAGGCGACTTCGATCGGATGGTTGATGTACGGCGACGCGGCCGAATCCTTTCTCCGCTGGTCGCGGTGCTTTCCTGCTGAAAAGTTCAGGGCCTGTAAGAATAAGGTCAGGTCGCCTTGCGGATGTTGCGGTTTCATGGTCTTCAGCATACCACAGGCGGGGTCTTCCCGCAAATGCGCCGGGAGGAGATGCGACAGGACATGGCGCAGACGCGTTTGTGATTCCCGGGGATCTGTGCTAAACAACTCCGCGGACAACGAAAACCGGTGAAATGACGATGAACGACGAAAGAATTCTTTTTGAAAAACCGGATCTTGCGCTTTTGCGCAAAGATCATGCGGTGTTCGATATGCATTTTCATACCTGCCGCACCGACGGCCGCGACAGTGTGCGGGCCATCGCTCACCGGGCGCGGATCCTGGGCGTTGGGGTTGCGATCACCGATCATAATGACATCGAAAGCGCCCTGGAAATAGCCCAGTACCGCGATGTGCCGAGCATTCCCGGCATTGAAATCACCTCCCGGGAGGGCACGCACATCCTGGTGTATTTTTATGAAAGCCGGCATTTGAAAAAGTTTTATACGAAATATATTCAGCCTTTTCTGGGTCGGGAGATCATGAGTTCCACAAGGCTCTCCATGGAAGAGATCGTCCACTCGGCAAAGCTTTTTCCCTCCGTAACGATTTTCCCGCACCCCTACTGTGTGGCCTACACGGGAATCTGCAACCTGAATTTCGAGCAGGCCCGGCTGGAGCGCCTGCTCGACGCCGCAGACGGCGTGGAAGTGATCAACGCCGAAAATATTCACCGCTGGAATTTGCGCTGCACGCTGCTGGGGCTTTACCTGAAAAAAGCGATCACCGGCGGCAGCGACGGCCACTCCCTGTATCATATGGGCAAGGTCGTAACGTATGCCTGCTGCGAACCCACGGGCCCAGCGATGCTGGATGCGATAAAAAACGGAAGCGCCCGGGTGATCGGCAAGGAGATCAACCTGTTTCGAAAAGTGGCCGCCGGCACGTCGAAGCTGAATGTGCCCGTCGCGGCGTATCCGGAGCGGCTGGGGAAAAATATCCGCTACAGTTACCGGCTGATTCACGTCAAATCCATCCTGATCCGGAGGCAGCTCCAACTGCGCATCTACCGCAGGAGAAACAGGCTGCATCCGCTGAGGTAAAGGAGGCGCTTCCCGATGTTCAACAAACTGCTGGCGGGTTTCCCTCTGTTGATCTTTTTTCTGGTTCTGGGCGCGGTGACCTGGCTTCTGGGCGAGATCCTGAAGCCGTTTTTCTTTGCAATCTTCTGGGCGGTTTTGCTGGCGGCCATTTTTGAACCCGTCAACGAGTGGCTGCGGCGGAAGTTTAAAAATCCGAATGTCTCGGCGGGGCTGGCGCTTACAGCGGTCTTTCTTACAATGATTCTTCCGGTCGGGCTGATTTTCAGCCTGCTCGTCGGGCAGTCCCTTGATCTCTACCGGTCCATTAATCAAAACGGCGGTTCGTGGATGCAAACCATCACCGGCTTCCTCCAGTCCGTCAGCAGCCATCCCCTGCTGGCGCGTTTTCAACTGGATCATGCATTCATCACCGATAAATCCGTCGAACTTTTAAAAACCTTTACCGAATTTCTGGTTAAGAATCTGTCGGCGTTTACGCAGAATACGGTGGTTTTCCTGGTCAAATTCGCCGTGGCGCTCTACTGCCTGTTTTATTTTTTCCGCGACGGGAAGCAGTTGTTTGGAAGCATTGTACGCCATCTGCCGGTGAATGAAACCCATATCCATACCTTTACGTCCGAATTTCTCGTCACGTCGAAGGCCGCGCTGAAATTCACTTTTGTCATCGGCGGCATTCAGGGGCTTTTGGGCGGGCTGGTTTTTTATTTCACGGGAATCAGCAATCCGCTGATCTGGGGCGTGCTGATGGTCGGATTGTCCATTGTGCCCGCCATCGGCAACGCGATCATCTGGGCGCCCGCGGGCATCATCATGCTCGCGATGGGGCATGTCTGGCAGGGAATCGCCATCCTTTTCTTCGGCGTCGTGGTGATCAGTTCCGTGGACAACCTGCTCCGTCCGATTTTGCTGGGCAAGGACATCCAGATGCATCCGCTGCTGATTTTTCTGTCCACCCTGGGCGGCATCGCTGTTTTCGGATTTTCCGGCTTCGTCCTGGGGCCGGTGGTCGCCTCCTTTTTCCTGGCCAGCTGGAAATTGTTTCTGGATCTCTCTTCCGAGGCCAAAACGAATTCTTCCGGCGGAGAGACTGGCTGATCTTTCCGTGCCGTACTGCGTTGCGGACATTCGCGGTTTACAACCGTTGTGTTTCGGCTCCCGGACGAATCAGGAACCGCCACGGCGCTTTCCGGTCCTTCTCACGGGCGTAATCGATGCCGATTCTGGGCGTAGATAAAATGTCGCGGGTTTGCACACTTTGATCGTTCTCCACCCATAAACGCTCTCCCAGGGTCAGGTCCCAGCCGTTCAGGGATTTGTCGATTGCCAGCGCCTGACACAGTTTGGCGGGTCCGTTGGTCAGTTCTTTTCCGTGTTTTTTTCTCCTGGACTGCATTTCTTCGAGGCCGGAAAGGGGCAGAAGAGCCCGCACGAGCACCGCGCAGGGATTTCCCTCCTCCTCGGTCACCAGGTTCAGCAGGTAATGCATCCCGTAGGTGAAATAGACATAGGCCACGCCCGGCCGGCCGAACATGACGGTGTTGCGGGGCGTTTTCCCCCGGTGGGCGTGGCAGGCGCTGTCCGAGCTTCCGCAATAGGCTTCCGTCTCGATGATGACGCCCGACAGTTTTGCGCCGTCCGTTTGACGCACCAGTTTTTTCCCCAGGAGTTCCCGCGCGACCGTAATTGTCGGCCGCGCATAAAAGGCTCTTTCCAGAATGCTCATGCCGCTCACCTGCCCGGTGGTTTTCAATTTCAACTTGACTTCCGCCTGCGCTTCGTTTTAAGTCCTCTCTACCATGAAGCGCCGGAATGTCAACCCCGGCGCCCGGCCAGCGCGGTTTTGTCCGTGCGCCGGCCTGTTCGCAGTGCATACACATCAACATCCGGAATCAGAAGCGGGGACGCAGAGGTTCTGATCGCATATCTGTAAGGAGAAAGTATGAGTGAAGCCAAAGGAACGGCGGCTGTTTTTCCGGGGCAGGGTTCCCAGCGGCAGGGCATGGGAAAAGATTTTTATGATGCCATTCCCGTGTGCCGGGCAACGTTTGAAGAAGCGTCCGACGCCCTGGGGCTGGATGTGGCGGCCATTTGTTTTGAGGAGGATGCCCGCCTGCATCTGACCGAATACACGCAGCCCTGCCTGGTGACGACGGAAACGGCCATGTTCCGGGGGCTGGCCGAACGATACGGATGGAAAGCCGACTGCTTCGGCGGTCATTCGCTGGGTGAATTTTCGGCGCTGGTGGCCGCGGGCGTCATGCCCTTTGCCGATGCGGTCCGGATCGTCCGGACGCGCGGCCGGCTGATGCAGGAGGCCGTTCCGGTTGGGCTGGGCGCGATGGCCGCGATCATCGCCGAAGGCATCGACGCGGGGGCGCTTTCGACCGCTCTGGCGGATTTGCCGGTTGACATCGCCAACATCAATTCCGCCAATCAGGTGGTGGTGAGCGGCGAGGCGGCGGCCCTGCCCGAGGCGGGAAACCGATGCAAGGATCTGTTTTCCGGTCCCAAATCCTGCCGGGTGGTTCCGCTCAACGTCAGCGCGCCTTTTCACAGCCGCTTCATGAAAAAAATCGAAGAGCCGTTTCGGGAAGCCCTCAAAATGATCAGCGGCTCGTGGGATGTTCAAAACGCTCCCGCCGTCACGTCCAATTACCGGGGAGGGTTTCATCCGGCTGATGCGGACGGGATTGCGGACAATCTGGTCCACCAGCTTTCCTCTTCCGTTTTATGGCGCGACAATATGCAGGCGCTTGCCGGCCGTGCCGGCGCGATTTATGAAATCGGGCCCGGACGCCCGCTGCGCGACTTCTTTAAAACCATCGGTGTGACCTGCGAATCCGTTATAAGCCTTGCGACCGCGGAAAAAATCTTCGGCGGTGTTTCGTGACGGACCGGTTTTGCGCATTCTGGTCCAGGAAGGACGACCCATGGATTTAGGCTTCAGTGAAAATCAGTTGCTGTATGTGGACACCGTGCGCAGGCTGGTGAAAAATGAAATCAGCCCGCGCATTCTGGAGATGGAGAAGGAACATGGCTTTCCGTGGGCGATCATCTCCAAAGCCTGGGAAATGGGCCTCGTCAATCTGTGCGTTCCGGAGTCCATCAAGGGATTCGATGTGGACGTGTTTTCTTCCGCGTTGATCATTCAGGAGTTGTCTTACGGCGACACGGGCATCGCCACGTCGGCCATGTGCAACGATCTGGCCAACGTCGTGATCAGCCGGCACGGAACGGACCAGCAGAAGGAGAGGTTTCTGCGCCCCTTTGTGGAAAAACCGCTCCTGGCGTCTTTCTGTCTGACGGAGCCGGGCGCCGGGTCCGACAACTCGCTCATGACCAGCTTCATTGCGCCGCGCGACGACGGTTCCTGGGTGCTCAACGGCTCCAAATGCTTCATCACCAATGCGTCCTACGCTTCGCAATTTACCGTTTTGTGTAAAAACGGAAAACCTTCCAGCAACTTCATGGCCTGCGTGGTGGTTCCGGCGGAATCCGTGATTGCCGCGGACCTTCCCGATGTCGGATATTCCACCCGGGAGATCCAGCTGTCCACCGGCGGCAGAATCGTGATCGGCAAACCCGAGGACAAGCTCGGCCAGCGCCTGTCCAATACGGCCAGCGTCACTTTCGAAGACGTGATCGTTGAGCCCGATCAGATCATCGGCAACCGCCGCTTCGGCTTCAAATACATCATGGACGTGCTTGACTTTGCCCGCCCGATGGTCGCGGCCATCGGCCTGGGGCTGGCCAAAAGGGCGCTGGATGTTACGATGGACTACACGCGCCAGCGCAAGCAGTTCGGCCAGCGCATCTGCGATCTGCCGGTCGCCCGCGACACGCTTGTCGCCATGTGGAAAAAAGTGGAGCTGGCCGAGCTGTCGCTGTGGAAAGCCTGCTGGAAAATCCAAAAGAACGACAAGGACGCGGGCATCTTTGCGTCCCTGGCCAAAAATACCTGCGCGGAAGCGGCTCTTTTCTGCGCCAACGAAGGGCTGCATCTGCACGGCGGCTACGGGTTTACGGCGGATTATGAAATTTCCAAGCTGGCGCGCGACGCCCATATCATCGACATTTATGAAGGCGTGCGCGAGGTGCAGAATATGATTATCGGAAGAGAGATCGTGTAAGGGGGGAAACATGAAGATTCAGGATGTGATCGCACTGGTGACCGGCGGCGCCTCGGGACTGGGGGGCGCGACGGTGCTGGAATTGGCCGCGCGCGGCGCAAAAGTCGTCATCGTCGATCTGGACGTGGAAAAGGGCGAAAAACTGGCCGGGGAAGCCGGGGAGAATGTTATGTTTGTCCGCTGCGACGTGACCGGCGAAGACTCCGTCCGCCAAGCCATTCAACAATCCCTGGATCGCTTCGGGAGCATCACGGCGGCCGTCAACTGCGCGGGTGTGCCGGACGCGGCCAAAGTGATGGGCAAAAAAGGTCCGCTGCCTCTTTCCCTGTTCAATCGCGTGATTTCCATCAATCTGGTGGGAACCCTGAATGTGATTCGCCTGGCCGTCGAACAGATGGTGAACAATGCCCCCAATGAGGAAGGCGAAAGGGGGGTGATCGTCAATACGGCATCCATTGCCGCGTTTGACGGACAGATCGGCCAGGCGGCTTACGCCGCGTCCAAAGGCGGCATTGTCGGGATGACGCTGCCGATCGCCCGGGAATGCGCCGATTACGGCATTCGCGTGGCCACGATCGCGCCGGGGCTTTTTGAAACGCCGCTCATGGCCGGATTGCCGCCCGCCGTCAAGGAAGACATGGCCAAAGGGGTTCCCTTTCCCCGGCGTCTGGGAAGGCCCGCGGAGTTTGCCCGGATGGCGGTTCACATCCTCGAGAATCCGATGCTGAACGGATGCTGCATCCGCCTGGACGGAGCGCTGCGCATGCCGCCCCGGTAGCCCCTGAATACTATCCGGTGATTTCCTTGCGCAGCTGGATCGGGTCCGTCTGCTTTTTCCGCATGCGGATGTTCAGCATTTCCACCGCCACGGAAAACGCCATCGCAAAGTAAATGTAGCCTTTCGGCACATGCACGTCAAAGCCTTCGACCATCAGCGTGACGCCCACCAGGATTAAAAAGGACAGCGCCAGAATCTTGATGGTCGGATGGGCGTCCACAAATTCGGCAATCGGTTTGGCGGCAACCAGCATGATGCCCACGGCGACGATGATGGCGATTGCCATGATCGAGACGTGCCGGGCCAGGCCGACGGCCGTGATGACGGAATCCAGCGAGAAAACGACGTCCAAAAGCGCGATCTGAATCAGGATCGGCGCCAGAGACGCGGTTTTCAGCTTCGGTTTGGCCTCCTCGACCCCTTCCAGGCTGCTGTGGATTTCATGTGTGGCTTTGGCCAGCAGAAACAGCCCGCCGCCGATTAAAATAATGTCCCGGCCGGAAATGTCCTGCCCGAAAAGGGTAAACCAGGGCTGGGTCAGATTCGCCACCCACACGATGGAAAACAGCAGCGCGAGCCGGGTGACCATTGCCAGCATCAATCCCAGATTTCGCGCGAAGCTTCTTTTCTGGGCGGGCAGCCTCCCCACCAGAATGGAAATGAAAATAATGTTGTCGATGCCCAGGACGATCTCCAGCGCCGTCAGGGTGGCCAGGGCAATCCAGGCCTCCGGACTGGCGATCCATGCAAACATGTCTTTCTCCTGATATTTTTAATATTCGATTCCCGCCCGCCCCTTGATGCCGGCGGCATAATGGTGCTTGATGTCCTTGATTTCACTGACCGTGTCGGCCAGCCGGATGACTTCTTTGGCTGCGTACCGGCCCGTCAGAATCAAATCGAGCCCCGGCGGCTTGTCGGTGATGAGGCGGATCAGATCCGCAAGTTCAATCAGCTTGAAGTCCACCGCCACGTTGATTTCGTCGAGAATGACCATGTCGTACCGGCCGGACGCAATCGCTTTTTTGGCCGATTCAAAGCCCTTCCGCGCCAGTTCGATATCCACCGGGGCCGGGCTGCCGCGCATGACGAAGCTGTCCAGGCCTGAGCGGCGAATGGTCAGGGAAGGCAGATATCGGCTCCCGGCCGTATACTCGCCGTAGTTGCGGCCTTTCATAAACTGCATGATGTAAACCCTGTATCCCTGGCCGACGGCGCGCAGCGCCTGTCCGAACGCCGAGGTGGTTTTGCCTTTTCCGTTGCCGGTGATCACGATGACCAGTCCTCGCTCCGCGGGGGCGGAAGTCGTCGTTGGTTTCTTACGGGCGGCGACTTTTTTTACAGATGCATGGCTTTTGTCGGTTTTTTTCATTCAAAAACATCCTCCTGAATATGGTGGCCATTGCAGGTGCCGGATTGGATATTTACGGCCTGTTGCCCAAATACCCTTTTCGCTTGCCTGCGAGCGTTTTGTATAAATCTAAGGCTCGCGAAAGGCTTTGACAAAACTCGCCTTCGGCTCAAACAGTTGTCAAAGGCTGATCTTTCGCTTCGCCAAGATTGACGGTTTCGTAAAAAGTCAATTTCGCACTCTTTTCGTCTTACCGGCGAAGGCCGGTATCCGTGCGCCCGGGAGCGGGTGCGATCAGAGAGGTGAAAGTCCTCTCACGGGGGATGCTCACCCCCGATAGCTGAAGGTAACTGCGTCGCTGCGAAGCGGGGTGGAGAGCAACCGGAAGCAAACGAGCAGCCCGTAGGATGACGAACACGATTCGGTCTTACGTAGCGACGAGCCTGCGGATGCAAGGCGAAGTCTAGACCCGATTTCAAGGAGACGGGAAACCTGCCACGCTGGGTGAGCAGCATAAAAGCGATGACGGGGCGCGTCGGGTGTTTGGTGACGGGATGTTTGGAAGGTCGCGCCGTGTGAACCGGGGAGACCTGTTCGGATCGAGAAGGGCGTTCATTGTCCCTGATAAGGATACGAAGAACCCGCCGGACAGGAGTCAGAGCGTTCATATTAGCGAAGAAGCGACGTAATGGTTGTGGAGCGAAGGGATGCAGGAAAGTGGATGCAAGATGTCGATAGAGAACGAAGACAAATCCGTGGAAGTGCCCTGCGGGACTAAGCAAACGGGAGAAACCCAGACAATGGATTGGGTGGAACGTTCTGTATGGACAGATCGCATGCTGGAAGCCCTCGACAAGGGGGTGAAAGGAGGAGTTTGGTTCAGCCTGATTGATAAAGTTTACCGACCGAAAACCCTTTATGCTGCCTGGCAGACCGTTAAGAGAAATGGCGGTAGTGCCGGGACGGATCATGAAAACGTAGAACGGTTTGAACAGAAACTGGAAGAAAACATAAACAAACTGAGCGAAGAGCTGCGGATGGATACCTATCAGCCGCGCCCGATCAAACGGACTTACATCGATAAGCCTGGAAGCAGGGAGAAGCGACCTTTGGGTATTCCCACAGTCAGGGATCGTATAGTTCAGTCGGCCATCCGGCTGGTTATCGAACCGATCTTCGAGCGGCAGTTTAGACCTTCCAGTTATGGATTCCGACCGGACAGAGGCTGCAAGGATGCTCTGCGGGAAGTCGAAAAGAAGCTGAAAGCCGGCTATACCCACGTTGTGGACGCCGACCTGAAAGACTACTTTGACAGCATACCTCATAGCAGACTGATGCAGGACGTTCAGAGGTATATTGCCGATGGACGGCTGCTGAAACTGATTGAGAGCTTTCTTAAACAGGATGTTCTGGATGGTTTGGCCAAGTGGACACCGGAGACGGGAACGCCACAAGGCGCGGTCATCAGTCCGTTGCTGGCCAACCTCTACCTTCATCCGGTAGATCAATCGATGGAGGAAGCGGGATTCAACATGATCCGATATGCTGATGATTTTGTCATCATGTGCAAAGACGAAGCAGAGGCAAAACAGGCGCTGTGCAAAGTGACCCAACTGATTACGGAAAGAGGATTGATATTGCACCCGGAGAAGACCCGTGTTGTAAACACAAACGAAGCGGGGCAGGGCTTTGATTTTCTGGGCTATCACTTTGAGCGTGGCACACGTTGGCCGCGCAAGAAGAGTCTGAAGAAATTCAAAGACGCGATTCGATCCAAGACCGGACGCAGCAACGGCCACAGCCTGCCCGATATTGCAGCCAATCTGAACCGGACACTGAAGGGCTGGTTTGAATATTTCAAGCACAGTAACAAGCGGACGTTTCCGAAGCTGGACGGCTGGATCAGGCGCAGGCTGCGCAGTATTCTGCGTAAACGCAGTAAAAGTGTCAAAGGTATCAGTGGTAAAATGGATCATTTTCGTTGGCCGAATAAATTCTTTCAGGAGCTTGGGCTATTTAGTCTCAAAGACGCCCATGCTCTGTTGCTCCAGTCCTCAAGGAGGTAAAACCACTAACTGGAGAGCCGGATGCGGGAAAACCGCCAGTCCGGTTCGGAGGGAGGGGCGACGCAAACCAATGCGTTGTCCCTACCCCTATAGTAATTACAATGAG